>ENA-ORCW01000450-ORCW01000450.1-marine-metagenome-genome-assembly--contig:-NODE-450-length-25370-cov-2.761634_pt1 | contig 25370 bp, 25 predicted proteins | sample MGYA00237784_ERZ508517 | MGnify/ENA primary metagenome ERZ508517 (study PRJEB26187, sample SAMN06268979) | marine metagenome | isolation source: Tt ae E1 feedstock associated aerobic enrichment on... | reverse complement strand
TCAGCACCGTACGGTTGCGGGCCCGGTTGATGGACAGGTGGACGACCTTGCGGAGGTTCATGCCCGGATTGAGCTCCAGTTCCTCCCGGATCCGGTCAAAGGCGACAATGGTGTCATTGATCGAATAACCGACGGTCATCAGGATGGCCGCGATCATCGGGGCCGAGAACTGGCCGCTGCCGACGTGGAAGATCTCCCCGAGGGTGACGTAGACCCCGATGGTCATGAGGATGTCGTGGGTGGTGGCAACAACGGCACCCAGGCCGTAACCGAACTCAAAGCGGAAGGCGATATAGAGCATGATCCCGAGCAGGGCCACGATAATGGAAATGATGGCGCTGCGGGTCACCTCGCTGCCGACGGCGGAACCGATCTGGGTCTTGCCCAGCTCCTGCAGCCCGGCGTTGGGATAGGCGGCGGCCAGGGCCTCGAAGAACTGGTCCCCCTTGTCCGGCTCGGTCTGCACGATCATTACTTCCTCCTCGGCTCCGAGCGGAGTCTGGAAGAAGATGTTGACCTCGCCGAAGCTCGTGGTGGATCCGTCCTCGCTGGTGTAGCTGGCGTTCCCGGCCACTTCCTGGACCTGCTCGTAGGTCAGGCGCAAATCGTAACCCACCGTGACTTCATCGCCACCAGTGAAGTCGATCCCGAAGGCCTGGTCGAAGTGAAAGGCAAAGGAAGCCACCCCGATGGTGACCAGGCACCATGAGAAAATGAAGGCCCGCTTGGCGTGGTTAAGGAATTCAAAACTGGTGTTCTTGAAGAGTTGCCAGTGGAACATCTTCTTGATGATCCCGGCGACCACGAGGCCTTCCAGGATGAAACGGCTGGTCACCAGGCTGCAGAAGACGGTGGCGATGATACCGGCGCTGAGGGTGACCCCGAAGCCGCGCACCGGACCGGTACCGAGCCAGATCAGGATCAGGGCCGTGATGAGGGTGGTCACGTTGGCGTCGACGATGGTCGAGAAGGCCTTGTCGTAGCCGGCCACGACGGCGTTGTGAAGGCTCTTGCCGGATTGGATCTCCTCGCGGATACGCTCAAAGATGAGGATGCTGGCGTCGACTGCCATCCCGATGGTCAGGACCAGGGCGGCCACCCCGGGCAGGGTGATGGTGGCGTTGAAGCTGGCCAGGGCACCGATCACGAGGAGGAGGTTCAGGGCCACGGTGAGCATGGAGACCACGCCGGCCATGCCGTAGTAGACGATCATGAAAATGACGACCAGCAAGCCGCCCCAAACGCCGGCCTTGATGCTGGCGTTGCGGGCGTCCTTGGCCAGGGTGGGGCCGACTTCATACATCTCGGCGACGGACATTTCCACGGCCAGGGGATTGTTCAGGGCGTTGGCCAGTTCAAAGGCCTCGCGCTGGGTAAAGGAACCGGTGATGCGGGCCGAGTTGCTGTTGATCTGCTCCCGCACGGTCGGGGAAGAGACCAGCTTTCCGTCCAGGACAATAGCCAGGCGCCCGACGCTGAACTCGGTGTTCTCGCTGGCGATCTTGCCCGTGGCCTCGGCGAACTGCTTGCGGCCGTCACTGGTAAATTCGAAAGTCACCTCGTATCCGCCGGTCTGGGTGATCTGCGGGCGGGCCTGATCGATGATTTCCCCGGTCATCATGGGAATGACCTTGACGTAGAGGGGCTCGTCGCGGACCTCGCCCGTTTCCGGATCCTCGATTTCCTGAACCTTGACCTCGTAGCCGAGAGGGGGCTCGGCCCCCGGCACCGGACGGGCGGTGCGATGCACTTCCTTGAATTCCAGCAGGGCCGGCTTGCCGATGACTTCCGCGATGTTGGGATTGTCCTCAGTGTTGATGCCCGGCATCTGGACCTCGATCAAATTGGATCCCTTGACCCGGACCACAGGCTCGGCCACGCCAAGTCCGTCGACACGGTCACGAATGACCTGGCGGGCATCCTCCAGCTCCCGCTGGCGCATGAAGTTTTCATTGCTGAGGCTGGCCTCGTCTACCTCGAAGGTGATGGCCACGCCGCCATTCAGGTCCAGGCCGAGGCTGATTTCGCCCTTGGAGCGGCGGAGCAGCTCGGTCAGCAGGATCTTGTTCTTCTTTTCCAGGTTCTTGATGTCCTGGATATTGATGTCGCTGAAGTACTGGGAGAGGTCGATACCCTCGTCATCCCCGATCTTGAGCAGGGCGGTGTAAAGGGTGGCGTAGGGCGAAGTGGCATCCCCGGCCGACTGTTCAACCTTCTGGTTGGCCCGATCCACGAGGGCGGTAAAATCGGACAGGTTCTCTTCCAGGCTCTTCACTTCCTGGCCGCCTGGGCCGGTTTCCGCCGTGACCTGGCTGATGATGTATTCCTCGAAGGGCGTGCTCTTGGGGGGCATCAGTTCCGTGGTGGCCCAGAGGGTGACCAGGACAGTGACGATTAGCCGGAAAAGGTTGGTGCCGTTCATTTGCTGGGATTCAGTTTGGTTCTCGGGTGGGGGATCTGCCGGACGTAAATTACTCGGCCGTGTCGCGGTTCTGGACGGAGCCCTTGAGGACGTCCACGCGGGTGTTGTCATCGACCTTGATCTGGAAGCGGTCCTTCTTGACGTGGGTGATGACCCCGCACAGGCCGCCGGCGGTGATGACCTTGTCGCCCGGCTTGAGCTCGGTCAGCATTTGCTGGTGCTGTTTCTGCTTCTTGCGCTGCGGCTGGATGAGCAGGAACCAGAAACCGACCATGAGAAGGATAAACGGAAGGAGCTGCATCAACATGTTGCCCTGGGGAGCCTGGCCCTGGGCGAGGGTGGTCATTATATTTTCCATGATTATCAAGATTTAAAGATCGTAAAAAAGGAGCCACTCTGGCCGTCTGCGGGCAAGAATCAAGCTTTTAGGACACTCGGGACTAAAGACTAAGGACAAAAGACAAAAGACTATGGACAAAGGATTTGCAGAGGCGGATTCACCGACCTTTGTCCTTAGTCTTTAGTCCTTAGACTACCCCACGATCCCGGCGTAGTCGGAGGGATCGAGGAGGCCGTCGAGGGAGGAGGCATCCTCCAGCTCGATGCGGACCATCCAGGCCTCGCCGTAGGGATCGCTGTTGACCAGTTCCGGGCTGGTGACGAGGGCTTCGTTGACGGCCACCACCTTGCCGCTGACCGGCATGTAGAGGTCACTGGCGGCCTTGACGGATTCCACCACGCCGAATGAATCGCCGGCCCCGAAGGACTCGTCCGTTTCCGGCAGCTCCACAAATGTCACGTCCCCGAGGCTGCCCTGGGCGTAATCGGTGATGCCGATGGTCGCGGTTCCGTCCCCCTCGACGCGCAGCCACTCGTGATCCTTGGTGTACTTCAGCTTTTCCGGAATCTGACTCATGCCCACTGTTCAAGGGGGATACGGCGTTCCTGACAATCGCAAAATATGGGGACTAAGGACTAAAGACCAAGGACGAAGGACTAAAGACCAAGGACAAAGGACTAAAGACAAAGGACAAAGGACTAATGACCAAGGATGAAAGCCGCGATAAGGCATCGGGCTCACAAATTACTGCTTAGACTATCGTCCTTAGTCCTTAGTCCTTGGTCTTTAGTCCTTCGTCTTTTGTCTTTTGTCTTTAGTCCTTCGTCCTTAGTCCACCTTGTACAGCGGCGGCTTGGCCACGGTGATGGGGAGCTGGTGGCCGCGGATGTCGACGAAGAGGGGATCACCGGCCTTTTCCCGGCTGACCACGGCTGAACCGATGGGCTTGTTGAGCATGGGGCTCTGGGTGCCGGAGAGGACCTTGCCGACGGCCTGGCCGGATGCGTCGAGGACGGGGGTGCCCTGACGGGCGATGCGCCGGTCCTCCATGATGAAATAAATGACCTGGCGTTCCAGGCCGGCCTCCTTTTTCTCCTGCAGGGCCTGCTTGCCGGTGAAATTGGCGGCCTTGTGGAACTTGACCACCCAGCCGAGTCCGCCGGTCAGGGGATCGATGGTGGCGCTGATCTCGTGGCCATAAAGCGGATAGCCCGCCTCGAGGCGGAGGCTGTCGCGTGCGCCGAGCCCGGCCAGCTGCAAACCGTGGTCCTTGCCTATCTCCACGAGGCGGTTGGCCACCCGGGCTGTTTCCCCGGCCGGCAGGTAGATTTCCACGCCGTCCTCGCCGGTGTAGCCGGTCCGGCTGACCAGGGCGTGGGTATCGAAGAAATCCCCCTGGACGAAAGCGAAGCGCTTCAACCCGGAGAGGTCCTGGCCGCTGGCCTGCCGGAAGATCTCCAGCGCGGCCGGTCCCTGCAGGGCCAGTTGTCCGAAGCTTTCGGATACATCATCGACCAGGCACTCGAATCCCACCGCCTGTCCGGTCATCCACTCCACGTCCTTCTCCACGTTGGAGGCGTTGATGCAGAGCAGGTACTCCTCATCGCCGACCTGGTAGATGATCAGGTCGTCCACCACGCCGCCGTCCTCATAGCACATCACGGTGTAGATGGCGCGGCCGATTTCCAGGCGCTCCACATCGTTGGTGACCAGTTGGTTGAGGTAGGCGAGGGCCTCCGGCCCATGGACCCGGACCTCGCCCATGTGGCTGACATCGAAGAGTCCGGCCACGGTTCGCACGGCCTGGTGCTCCTGCAGGATGGAAGTGTACTGGACCGGCATTTCCCAGCCGGCGAAGGGGACCATGCGGGCTCCGTGGTCCATGTGAAAGGCATGAAGGGGCGTGCGCTTGAGGGTTTCGCTCATGCCCCTCATGAAATCGGAAAATCCTGAAAAATCCAATACGGATTTAATAAAAGCAGGGAATGCTTAAGCCCGTGGCGGCAAATTCCGGCCCCCATCCCAGACTCGGGATTTTACAATAATCCATCGTCGCCTTGTTTAATGCGCCAGCCAAGACCCTGTTGCCAATTGGATTGGCAACAGGGTTCTTTGTCACCGGGCAAACTTGAGGATTTGCCTAAGGACAAAGGGTCGGATTGAAAAGCTGGCCGGAATCGGCCGCACCACTGTTGTTGTTGTGGGGAACCACCACATTCACCGTGCAGTTGGATGCGTTGCCACAGGAATCAACAGCCGTGACGGTTATTGCGTAGACCCGCCCGTCCCCGTTGCCGGCGCGTTCAGCGCGAAGGAGCACGGAATTGTCCACCCCGATGACCGCATCGGGACAATGGATCGGCCCGCCGCTCCCGCTTTCGCCTGACGGCGCTTCGTCGCTGGTCACGGCAATAGAGACTATCGGGCTTTCGTCACACGCGTCGTTCACATCAATGGAAAGCCCCACGTCCACCAGCATGTGGTTTGGTGCCCAGAGGACCGGAGTCGCAACGGTGCAGTTCAGCTCCGGAGGGGTCGTGTCCACAACCGTGATGGTGGAGTTCGCCTCGGCGCTGTTCCCGCACTGGTCTGTCGCGGAAAACGTGATCACCACCGGGACGCCCGGCGGACAATTGGAGGAGAAGAAGTCCGGCGCCGTGTGGCCGGAAACCGGGATATGGCTGCACAGGTCCTCGATGACGACACTGTCGTACCAGGCCTGGATCGCCGGATCGTCGCCACTGACGCCACCTGAGGAATTGCATTCGATCACCAAAGGCTCGGGCGGTGTGATCTCCGGGGGAGTGGTGTCGACTATCCGGATCAGGCGGGAGTCCTCGGTGACCATACCGCAGTCATCCACCGCGGTAAAGGTAATCAGGGTCCCGCTGGCGCAACTGACAGGCAGCATCGCCGGAAGGTCCGAGTGGGTGAAGGAGACCAGACCGCATTCATCCATGGCCGAGGCGGAGGCCAGCCATGCCAGGACCTCGGGGTCATCGCCCGGCACCCCGTCGGATCCCGGGCATTCGATTTCAAGATTGTCCGGCAGGTCCAGGACAGGCGGCAATCCGCAGTAGAAGGATTCAAGTGAGGCGGCGATCTCATCCCTCATGACCTCGGCCATCACCGTGCCGATGCTGAGGTTGTTGCCCGTATTCATCAGGTCCAGGGTGGTGGCTCCGTCGATAAAGGCTCCGAACACGTATTCGACCTCGGTATTTTCACAGGGGAAGGGTAGTCTGGCCCAGCCGCCGATGGACCGGTAGAGGCCATCGGAGAGGCCGTAGCTGCCGCCCTTGGTCGCCACTTCAACCAGCGAACGGTAGTCCCCGATCTGGGTGTCGGTCATGCCCAGCAAGGCGGCCTCCTGGGCGATGACGGTATCGAAGAACCGGCTGTTGACCATGAGGTCGTAGAAGGTTTGCCGGTTGTTCGGATTCAAGGCGCCGGATAGGGCCACGTACTCGTGCAGGACGCCGATATCAACCAGGTTGAACCGGTTGTGATCAGCCGCGGCTTCCGCGCCGCACCCGATGGAGTGGTTCAACTGGGTCTTTGTCATGTTCAGGCCGACGACATTGTAGGCGGTATCCAGAATGTTGGCATCCCCAAGCAGATCCCTGAGGGCCTGGGTCAGGGCGTTGTCGGAGCATTCCATCATCAGGCGCAGGGATTCCTGGTAGGTATCGCTCATGGGGATCGTGTTGGTGGCGTAACAGTCGTTTCCACCGCAAATGTAGTTCCCCATACCGTCAAACTTGCCCGGGTTGGCCAGCCAGGGGACACTTTCACCAAGAGTTCGGTTGCCGGCCTCCACTTCCAGCATCCCGTGAAGGTGAATGATGACCTTGATCGAGCTGGCGGGCTCGAAAATGTCCCCCTCGTTGAGGTTGGCCAGCACCGGACCGCCAACCTCCTTGAGGTAGTAGCCGTAGTTGCCGTCCGTATTGTCCGCCAGCAGGTCGTCCGGGTCGGCGGCGATGACGGGAGTGGTGAAAATAGTGAGGGCGGTAAACAGGATCCCCGGTATCCGGGCACCCGCGAGGAATGATGATGAAGAGGCGTTCATGATCGAGAGAGAGAGTTGCTTCCGCTGAAAAACGGAATTGATGACGGGTTGTGGACGGTAACCAGACGTTTGAGCGGCGCCTGCGGAGAGGGACGTAAAATTATGGACCGGATTTGCGCCATTAGGCAAGCATTAGCAGCCCTGTATATGGAAATTATACTTTCTAATGCATCGGGGCGGGCCGAGATCAGGGTGCTCGGACCACGCATAGGATTTTCACCGGCCAACGGCGGTGCCGGCCAGCCAGGCCGTATACCCCAGGTAGGCAGCCAGAAGCAGGGCGCCCTCGATGCGGTTGATCCGGCCGGGCCCGCGAAAGCCATATCCAATGGCGAAGAGGGACAGGGTCAGCAAGCCCATGACCAGCATGTCCCGATGGAAGACCTCCGGACCCACGCTCATGGGATGAATGGCGCCGGCGATTCCGACCACCGCCAGGGTGTTGAACAGGTTCGAACCGAGGACGTTGCCGAGGGCGATTTCATGCTCCCCCTTGCGCGTGGCGATTACCGAGGAAAACCAGCAGCAGGAAGGCCGCGTCCAACCGGTCAATATTGCCGTCGAGGAGCTGCCATGCGGCGAGGAGGGTCACCCCTGCCAGTATCGGAAGCTCCTTGCGCAAAACCTGGGACTGCACGGCAATCGGGCTTAGCGTAGCGGTCAGGCCCAAAATCAGGGCGATGTTGGTGATGTTCGATCCGTAGGCATTGCCGAGGGCAATCCCCGGATTACCCTGGGCGGAAGCCAGGGCCGAGACCACCATCTCCGGGGCGGAAGTGCCGAACCCGACGACCACCATGCCAATCAGCAGAGGCGGCATGCCGATGAAGCGTGCCGTTGCGGCGGCACCTTCCACAAAGCGGTCGGCACTCCAGACCAGGAGGGCAAGGCCGGTTATCAAGGCGATGAGGGCAATTGTCATAGCTGCGGGAATCCACGAAAAGAAGGCAAGGGTTTGAAAAAGTCCAATTTGAGCGGATCTATAATGGCCATGATTTCCGATTTCCTGAAGAAAGAGTCCGCCGGCGGCATAGTTTTAATGTTCAGCGCGGTGGTGGCGATTGTGGTCGCCAACACGCCGCTCGACGCCTGGTACCGCCTGCTGCTTGGCACGCCGGTCGAGGTTCGCGTGGGGGGACTGGAGATCGCCAAGCCGCTTCTGCTCTGGATCAATGACGGACTGATGGCCGTCTTTTTCTTCCTGGTCGGGCTGGAGTTGAAGCGGGAACTCCTCGAGGGGGAGCTCTCGAGCTGGAAAAACATCCTCTTTCCGGGTATCGGGGCTGTTGGCGGCATGCTGGTCCCGGCAGTGATTTATGTCGCATTCAACCTGGGCGATTCCATGGCGCTGCAGGGTTGGGCCATTCCGGCGGCCACGGACATTGCCTTCGCCCTGGGGATTCTGGCGCTTCTCGGCAGCCGGGTACCCGTCTCGATCAAGGTCTTCCTGACCTCCCTGGCCATCTTCGACGATATCGGGGCCATCGTCATCATTGCCCTCTTTTACACCGCCAAGATTTCCCTGCTGGCCCTGCTGGTGGCGGTCTGCTGCGCGGCGGTCCTGCTGGTTTTCAACCGTCTCGGAATTACCGCCAAAAGCCCCTACATCCTGGTCGGGATAATCCTGTGGGTGGCCATGCTCAAGTCGGGCGTCCACGCCACCCTGGCCGGCGTCCTCCTGGCCATGTTCATCCCGCTCCGGGGTGCTGAACCCTCCGCCTCGCCCCTCAAGGAGCTGGAGCACGACCTGCACCATGTGGTGGCCTTCTTTGTCCTGCCCGTCTTCGCCTTCGCCAACGCGGGGATAAACTTGACCGGTATCTCGCTCGACCAGGTGCTCCATGGCGTCCCCGTCGGCATAGCCGCCGGTCTGTTCCTCGGCAAGCAGGTCGGCATCTTTGGTTTCTGCTGGCTGGCCCTGGTCCTCAAGGTGGCCACGCTGCCCTCCGGCATGAACCTGAAGAGCCTTTACGGGACAGCCGCCCTCTGCGGCGTGGGCTTCACCATGAGCCTCTTCATCGGTTCGCTGGCCTTCGAGGCCACCGGGGTGGACCTGCTCTTCGACGAGCGCCTCGGCATTATCGCCGGCTCGGCCGCCTCGGGACTGCTGGGCTACTTCCTCCTCCGCTCGAGCCTGGGCGGAAAGAGGGCTCAGGCCTGACAGACCGGTGGCGGCTCAAGCATTGGGGGAGGGCGAGGCGATCGATCCCCCGCGCTTGTCGACTATCTGCACGGTTGTCGCCCGCGGACCTTCTTCACCCGGTTCATCCTCGTAGCGGACCGAAGTGCCGACTTCCAGCCGTTCGAAATCGTCGTTCAGGACGGCTCCCTCGGAAAAGAATATATCCCTCCCGGCCACCGTCTTGATAATCCCGAAGCGCTTCTCCTTGTCGAGGACCACAACCAGTCCCGGCTGGTTTTCATCCGGCTGTTCATGATGACTATCCTGAATGATCTCCTTGAGGTCCCGGACCTGCCGTTGCATCGCGTCGAAGGCCTTGCGGACCACCTTTTCCGGGGGATCATGAATCTGGCCATGGCTGGAGTGCTCGGTGGCCACCAGTTGCTGGTTGGGCGGGATCCGCACCTCGATCCGCACGCTGTAGCCACTGCCCGAAGACTGGTGCGCATGCGGCTTGGCGACGGATACCAGACAGCTGATGATGTCCTTGTTGTATTTTTCCAAACCGTCCGCCTTTTCCTGGATCAGGGTTTCCAGCGCCGGGGACTTGTCCATGTTTTGAAAATCAATTTCCAGATAATCCTTCATGGGTAAAGGTAACGCCATTTCCTGTGAGATCAACCCGGTCCAGCGCCTTCAGCCGGCCAGGGAATTGCGGCGATCACTTCCACCACCGGCCATCAGCCGCACAGGGAAACGGCTCCGGGCCTGCCGCGAAAGCTTTCACCAGAGCCGTTTCCTGGCGAAGGCTTTGCCGGAGCCGGTTTTCAGGTAACGCTCGAAGGCGAAGGCCCTGCTTTTGTCCTCGAAGCCGGCATAGAAGAGAAGGAGGAGAGGGCGAAAGCGACTGGTGGAGGCGACCTGCCCGGAGTTGTGTTGAGAGAGGCGGCCTTTGAGGTTTCCTGTGCAGCCGGTGTATTCAAAGGCAGGATGAGACTGGCTGCGCAGGCGGTAAACGTAGTGCATTGGAACAGGATCAATGTGCCCCACAGTGGTTCAATTGCCATTTTCAATTGAAATTGGGTGTGCAACAGAGCCCTACTTCGCCCGCTCTCCCGCTATCGCGGGATAGGGGCTTCGAAGGGCCACCATCCTACCCCCTGTCGGGCTGGCCGAGCCCGCGCTCGCTAACCGCTCGCTTGGCTTGCCATCCGAAGCCCGACAGGGCGTAGGATGGTGGAGGTGGCGGGATTTGAACCCGCGTGGGGGCGAAACCCGCATAATAAGCCGGGAACCCGCATAAACAGCGGGATTAAACAATATAGAACTTGACTGAACGTTAGCACCTACGTTATCAAATTATCCCGATCCCCCCGAGCCTAGGATCGATGAGGCATTGAGCCGGATGGGCTTGAGGGATTTGAACCCCGAAATATCAGACCTGAAAGGAACAAAAAATGGCCAGCGTTCACAAGCGAGGAAAGAGCAAATACTGGTACGGATCATTCCGGATGCCAGACGGAAAACAAGTTCTCCGCTCAACCAAATGCACCAAAAAGGCCGAGGCCTTGGACGTTGCCCGGGATTGGGAAAAGGCGGCCCGGACCCATGCCAAGGAGAGCCAGATCCGAAAAGTCTTTGAGGATATCCACGAGCGGTTGCACGGGGTCCGGATGCGATCCGATACCGTCCGGGAGTTTTTCCTCCGTTGGCTTGGGGGCCGTGAAAAGGATCTCGCTCTTTCGACTGCCCAAATCTACCGGAGAACCGGGGAGCGGTTTCTCGAATACCTCGGAGCCCGGGCCGATAAACCGATTGCCGAGTTAACGGTATCGGACCTGACAGGGTTTCAGTCCGAGGAGGCGAGTCGGACGACTCCGGCCAGTGCCCGGAATAGACTCAAGAATATCAAGCCTTGGGTCCTCGATGCTTTCCGGGAGGGGCTCTTGCAAGACAACATCGTTGCCCGGATGCCCCGAACTCAAGGGAAGGGCGGGGACCGGGTCAAAAGGCGGCCCTTTACCCTGGAGGAGGTCCGGAAACTCCTCGATAATGCTTCCCCGGAGTGGCAAGGGATCATCCTTGCCGGAATCTATACAGGCCAACGCCTCGGGGATATTGCCCGCCTCAAATGGAGCCAGATCGATCTACTCAAGGGCGAGGTTTCAATCTCGACGGGCAAAACGGGACGGCAACAGATCATCCCCCTTGCGGGCCAGTGGAAAGAATGGCTCATGGATGCCGCTCCGGATCGTCCCGGGGGTGCTGTCTTTCCGGATGCCTCGGCAGCCGTCGAAAAGGCTTCCGGCCGGACGATGACCCTCTCCAATCAATTCCGGGAGATCATGGTCGCGGCCGGATTGGCTGAGAAGCGAGATCATAGCAAAAGGGCCAAGGGTCGGGACACGGCTCGGAAAATGAGCCCGCTCAGCTTCCATTGCCTCCGATATACGGCAACGACCATGCTCAAGGCGGCCGGGGTCCCGGAGGCCATTGCTCGAGATATTATTGGCCATGAGTCGGCAGCCATATCCCGGAATTATACCGTCATCGATGAGGCAACCAAGGCCGAGGCCCTCAAAAAATTGCCGGATCGAATCTAGGCCGGGCAAGTATCAGCTTTCCTTATGGCTCACCCTAGGTCGTTAGGGTGGGCCTTGTTTTTGCCAAAAGACACCCCGGGCAGGGGCGGGGAATCCCCCTAGGTTTTTTCGGGGAAGTTCCGCTATCTTCCGCTATGTTCTGCTATCTTCTGGCGTCTCGAAATCTCCGCTACAGATAAACCTAATCTTTCTAGGGTCCGAGTGACTCGGAACCCGCATAAAATCTAGGAATTTTGGCGAATTAAGGCAGCGAATCCACTTTACAGAAAGTTGTATTTCATTTGAAACGGCTGCATGATGAAATCACCGATCCACCCCGCAAAAAGTAACTCCCGGGACCGCATCGAAAGCCTCGTTTCCGAGCTCATGGCCGAGGCCAAGAACCCAACAGGCCCGACCCAAATTCAGCCGGAATATATCCGGATGCCCAAGCCCCGGCAACGGGACCCAATTTTCGGCCTGACCCGGGCTTTCTATTACAAGGCCGAGGCCGATGGATTGATCCGGTTCAAGCGAATCCGCCTCAGCGGATCGAGGGCCGGGGCGACCTTGATCCCCGTCGAGGCGGTCAAGGCCATGATTAACCGTCTTGCCGAGGAGGTCGCTTGAGATGAGGACCGATCCCCGACAATACCCTTTGCACCTCCCCCGAGGCACCGGAATCCAACGGCCATCCCCGCAACACCTGGAGGCGGCCTTGCCGGATGACCTCGAGCGGGAGCTCCGGGCTCATTGCCAGATGAGGGATATACGGCCCGAGGAAGCGTTGAGAGTAGCCGTCCGGGAGTACCTCGCAATTCATGCCCACTAACCCCGGGAGCGGCCGCCTGGAGGGCTTCATTGCCTCCGGCCAGTACGTTCCCCCTTTATTGAGAAACATCATTCCGAGCGAGATGCCGGATCGAGCCATGAGGGAGAGGAAAAAGGAAACCCCGGGGCCGATGACCGGACCCGGGGCTCAACCCAACAGGAATGATATTGATGATCGAGTCTATTTATACCCCCCAGCCTGAAACCGGAGAGCCGGAGCAGAGGAGGATTGCCCCGTCGAAAAAGGGGAATCGTCCCTGCCGCCCGGGAAAACTGGTCCAACGAATCGGGCGAGTCGAACTCCGCATGTCCGGGACCGATAACGGGCCCCCGGCCTTTGTCGTGAAAAACGGCGACAAGGCCCGGGAGTTTTTTGACCCCCTCAAGGCCCTCGAGCATTTTTGGGCCGAGGTCGATGCAACGAGGGCCGAGCAATGAGCCTCAAATGGACTCAAGCGGTATGGGAACATTCCCGGAGCCGGATGGGGGCAAGGCTCGTTTTGCTGGCCCTTGCCGACCATGCCGACGAATCCGGGCTTTGCTGGCCGTCAACGGATCGACTTGCCGCAATGGCCGGAATCGATGCTCGGAGTGTTCGCCGATGCATTAACGATTTGATCGAACTCGGAGAGCTATGGACCGATGGCCGGAGGGGAGGGAATCACAGCACCCACTATCGTATTTTGCTAAACCCGACCCCGGACAATATGTCCTCCCTGCAAAACCAAGGACCCCGGACAATATGTCCTCCCACCCCGGACATAATGTCCCCCGACCCCGGACAATATGTCCGTAGACCCCGGACAATATGTCCTCCGAACCGTCATAGAACCATCAAAGAACCTTCTGCCCGGAGCTCCGAGACGAGCTCGGACTCCGAGCCGCCGATCCTGACCTTTCCGACCAATGGCAAAGTGAAGGAATGGCATCTGACTCAATCGCTCATTGAGACCCTCGAGGATGCTTTCCCGGGGATCGATATTCTTGCCGAGGCGAAAAAGGCCCGAGCATGGATCGAGACCAATCCAACAAACCGCAAGACCCCCAAAGGGATGCCCCGCTTTCTCAACGCATGGATTTCCCGGAGCTCGAACCGGGGAGATGCCGTCACAAAGAGCTCAAGTCCCGGGAAGCTCGTTAATTTCTCCGACCTATCCGGGCCGGAGAGGGCAAGGCGTTGCCAATAAGGACCCACAACTAAGAAAATGAATTCAGCCAGCCGCACCCCCAACCCCGAAGCCCTTGCCAAGATCGAGCGGGCCATCGTTGCCAGCTTGGCCGAGCCCGGCACTCCCCGGGATCTTTTTTTCCGAGCCAAGACCGATCATCTCGGCCGCTACCTCACCGATCCGGCCGCCTTTGCGGGATGGGAGCACTTTTCCAAAACCGGGGAATTTGACTCAATGACATTCGAGGCCAAGCACCGGGAGCATTGGGTTGCCCTCAGCCTTGCCCAAGAGATCGGCCTAACCCGCTATGCCCTCGGGGAGCGGATCAAACTCCTCCGGGAGGCTTGGAGCCAAAGGACCCTTGTCCGGTCAATGGAGGAGGCCCGGGAGATGCCAACGGAGGAGGCCCTTGCCCATCTGGAGACCGCCAAGCAGGAAATCCACTCAACCGCTCCGGCCGGGGACCTCGCGGAGGAGATCCGGAAAGGTCTTGAGGAGATCGAGGCCCGGGCCCGAGGGGATGTTCCGGAGAACCTTCTGACCTGGGGGATCGATTGGATTGACCGGAGTCTTGGCCGCCTCAATGATTCGGAGCTCGTTGTCATCGGGGGCCGCCCGGGACAAGGTAAGTCCGCTTTGTTGGCTCAGACAGCACTTGCCATGCGAGGCGATGGCATCCCCGTATCGATCTTTTCGCTCGAGATGACGGGAAAACAAATCATGCACCGGATGACCGCTCAACGCTCCGGGATCTCGATCAAGCATCTCGGGCCCATCCATCCTGACCGCAACTCGAAATTCCGGGAGGCTTACAAGGCAATTACCTCGGACCCGGGGATTTTCTGGCATGCCAGTAGCTCCAAGACTCTCAACCAAATTCTCGCCCTTGCGGCCATCGATGTTAAGGGCCGGGGGGCAAAGGTCGTTTTCATTGATTACCTCCAGTTAATCGAGGTACGAGGATTCAAGAGTCGGCGGGAGGCAATCGAGGAAACTACCCGGAGCCTCAAGAAATTTGCCCTCGATAATCGGGTCCCGGTAATTGTCGCCTCGCAACTCAACCGGGAATCCGATAAGGAAAGCCGAGAGCCCCGTCTCTCGGACCTCCGGGAATCCGGAGGAATCGAGCAGGATGCCGACCGGGTCATCCTCATTTATCGGCCCAAGGACGATGCGAGGAGGGAGGGGGCAACCGATGAGTTAATCTGCCCCAAAAACCGGGACGATGGGATCAACTCGGTACGTGTTTCCTTCACGGAGCACTTGACCCGCTTTGAGGAGCTCAAGAAATGGGAGGCGGCCGGATGAGCTCCGGGGCCCGCAAGCTCTTTGATTGCCTCCCGGGGGCCTTTGCCGCCCTCGATGAGACCGAGCCCCGCCTCGAGCGGGATTGCCGGGTTGCGGCCGGATCGGTTGCCCTCTGGGAGGGCCGCCTCTTGATCGATCTCGATTTGATCCCGGGCCCGGGGGAGCTTGTCGGATGGCTCAACTTCCTTCGGGGTCAATCCTGGTATTCCCGGGATCTCGGCCGGAGATTTGCCGAGGCGGTTTGCCGGGTCAAGGGATGGGGTGTCCCCGGGCAGGCATCAGACCTTTGAGGCCTATTGCCGGGAGCGTTGGGGGTTTACGGATAATTACGCCCGCCGACTCATAGCATCAAGCGAGGTCGTTAAAAGTGTGCCAATTGGCACGATTTCAACCGAATCTCAAGCCCGAGCCCTCGCCAAGGTCCCGGAGCGTCAGGCCGTTGCCTTGTGGGCTTGCCAATTATGCCCTTTGGCTTGGGCGTGAATACGGTACTGGAATTTCCGGGAGAGCTCGGCCGTATAGATCGAGAGCGTGTTTTGATGGATGCCGATTTCCTCGGCCAGGCCCTTGACGCTTAGACCGTCAACAGCGGCCGGAGCCATGAGCCAGACAAAGGCAATGGTGTTGAAAGCAACCTTGTTGCGCAGAGCCCTATGGAGCTTGCCCATATCGGCCGTAAAGGGTCGATGCGTTTGGCCCCTTCCGGTCTGGAGGATCGGCAAGACCTCCTGGAGGGCAAGGAGGAGGATCTCCGCTCCCTCATTTGATCCGGCGAGGTATCGGGCCCATTCCCAATCCGGCTCCTCATCCCCAAGCCCGGCCTTGATGCAGAGATGCCCGTAGCGCATCCGGACTTGTTCGAGGTATCCCGGGGCCCGGCGATCTCCGGCAATCACTTCCACAAAAGCCTTGAGCATTCCATAACTCGGGGCCTTATACGGGCTCTCCTCGGCCTCCTCCCCGTCAATCTCATGAAAGGGGAAATCGACAACCCCATCCTCGAGGGCGGCCGGGTTGGAATAGCCCTCATGAAATTCCGGCGAGCCGTCCGTCATTGCCAATTCCCGGCATGGAGCCGCTCGAGGGCCTCGTCGATGGCGGTCCGGATCTTGAGCTCGGCGGCCGGGACGGAGAGCTTGACCAACTCCGAAGCGAGGCGGGCCGGGATCTCCCCGAGGACCTTTGAGGCCGCCTCCCGCATTTCCCCGGTCCATTTTTCAACGTCCGAGATATCGACCTTCTCCCCCTTCATGACGGAGAGCTCAAAATCAGCCTTCTCAGCCCGCAATCGGGCTTGTTCGATTTTCAAGGCCCGCATCTCGAGGTCATCCCCCTTGCTCGAGCCCTTCGCAACGGCCATCCATTTAGCCCAAGCTGGGACATTGTATTTGCCCGAGGGGGTCCGGCCAGGATTGCCGGGGCGTTTCAAGTGATTGCGGACCGTGGAGCGGTCAACGCCTAGGATCTCGGCCAATTCCGTCTGACTTTTGACGTACTTCACACATAAGGCCGCAGGTCCCAACGGTGGGGAATGGCGTTTTGGGTTTCAGTTGCACGAGGACCGCTGAGCATATCCGGAACCAGCCCTTCCCGGACGGATAAGAGATTACTTACCTCGATTCGCAAGGACTCGATCAATACGCTCAACGAGCAAGCCGCCTCAGTCTCCCGACGATTCGCTTTGATAGGGCAACCCGAGGCCTGTATCCAATCGACAACGACAAGGCAATCCTCGGCCAATTTAAGGCGAGGTAGATCAAGGGTGCAGTAAGCTCAATGGGCATGGTCTGGAGAGGGTCGGGATTGGCAAAGAGAAAGACCCGCCCGGGTGGACGATCCCGAGCGGGCCTTTCAACCCGTAATCGTAACATGGACGGCCCTTGATTGGGCCATCGAATCATTACCAAACTGTGACGTTCTCAGGCTCGGTCTTGATGCCCTTCTTGCGGTCTGCCCGGGCAACCTCGGCCTTGGCCTCAGCCTTGCTCTTGCTTGGCTCGGCCTTGCTGGCCTCGAGGGTAGCCTTGTGGAGCTTGTCCGGGGAGGCCTTGCTTTCGGGATCGGCCCAATCGCCCTCGCTTTCCTCGGGGGAGGCAGGGATAAGGACCGGGGCCCGGGAGACAAACACGTCCGCAACGGAGGCGATCTTGTGAAGATCCGGCCCGTAAGGCCCGGCCGCCTCAGTGAAGGGACGCTTTGCCCGGTCAAGGGCCGAGGTAAGGCGGGCGTGTTCCCCGGAGTAATGCCGGGGACCCGGGAGGCCGTGCTCCTTGGTGAACTTGGCCTCGGCTTTTTCCAGGTCTGCCAGGACTGAGGGGATCGCCTTCTCGGCCGCCTCAAGGTGAGCCTTGGCCAAGGGAATCAGCTTTGCCCGGGATGCCCGGTCCTCATAGACCTCGATCCGGGAAACGCTCTTACGCATCTCGAGGAAAGCGGACTCGGGGAGCCAATACTTGGAGCCGGGCTTGTGGGCCTTGGAGAAGGCCCCGTAACCCTGCCCGAAATATTGGCAAGCGGGATGACGGTCCTCGAGCCTTTCGGCCCGGGCCTTGCGATGGGCGGCAATGCCGTCGAGGAGGGCCTTGCGGCTCCCCCCAACGGCCTTAGCGGCCCGCTCGGTATAGGTCATGCTCATTGATCGCCCCCCGCTTAACCGTTGGACTGAATCCGGACCATGCCGTGCCGATCCGTGCTCGAGAACACGCTCGACCAGTTGCCCGGGGTGGCGAGCTCGGCATTGGTGGCACTCTGCCCGGCCGGGGTCCCGGTGAACTTCATCCCCGCAGGATGGAGGAGGAAGCGGGTCCGGTCGTAGATGGACCAGTTATTCTTGCCCTTGCTCTCGTCGTACTGGAGGGAGGCAACGTCGATGGTATCGCCTTGCTGGGGCTTCTCGCCCTTGGCAATTGTGCCCGGGGCAATCAAGTAGGTCTGATAGACCACGCCATCGGTTGTCCCGGCCCGGTAAAGGGCGTTGGAGACGAAGATCGGAATGCCCTTCCAACGGGTCAGGGTAAACGGTCCCGAGCTATCCCGCTCGAAGTCGTTTTCGTCCTGGAGGCGCAAGGCGGCAAGGATGGCCGGATGCACAAACATTGCCCCGTTTTCGAGGTCGGTTTCCCGCTCCCCGAGGGCACTGGTCGCATTGATAATGCGCTCGGTGGTGATGAGGTCGGTAGCCGTATCGATGGAGGCGATCTCCTCGGAGAATTCGTCATCGGAGAGGGCCTCGAGGGGGCCGCCCGTATTGAAAAGGCCGTTGAGGATATTGACCAAGACGGTCTGCCTCTGCTTGAGCCTCCGGACTGCGAGCTTGCTGGTCAGGAATCCGACCGGATCGGAGCCGGAGACCCCGGCCGCAAGGGCCGTGCCGGAGTTGGCCGAGACCCGGTTGAGGATCGGGGCAACCTGATCGTCGGAGGTCAATTTCTGGAGGGTGGGATCGGTATCCTCGACCTGGATCTCGTCAACCTGGTCGGAGGGATCGAGCCAAACCGGGATATTGGCCTTGATGCCGCCTCCCGTTGCAACTGCGTTGAAGGTATCGTCATCAACGACAACACCGGAGTTAATCAAGGCGGGCTCGTTTGCCATAGCCTCGGAGATGGCCCCCATCCAGATATCGGGGACCCATAGGTCGGAGATAGAAGTAATCGCCATTATTTTTGAGTATTAGATTTTCGTTACTTGGATTCCCGGGCCGCCTTGATGCGATCCGTCAGGGAAAGGGTTTTGGAGGCGGCCTTGATCTTTTCGGTCAGGCTGGAGCCGGAGGGCTCGGGAGCCTCGGCCTTGCCCTTGACCTCCTCGAGCTTGGAGCGGGTCCAACGGAGGGAGCCTTGGAGGCTCTCAACCTTCTTTTCCAAGTCGGCATTGGCCGATTGGAGCGTTGTCACCTGAGCCTTGAGGGACTCGTTTTCTTCGATGATGTCGAATTCATCCATAAAGCAGAAATTGTCGGGGGTTATTGATCGGAGGGTTCCTGGAATCCGGCACGGACTCTCACATCGATGGCCCGGTCAACATCCGACCGCCTGTAACGCCTTATGCGCTCCGAGATAACGACCTCGGGCAGGAATCCCCGCTTGACCATGTTTCGCACGGTCTGGATCGAGACCCGGAGCTCCCGGGCAACCTCGGCGGTCTTGAGAAATTGATCGCTCATCCCCTAAGCGAGAACGTCAACCCGATCCCCAACGTAATATAAGCCCGCGCGGGGTTGGATTAACCTATTTTCGGTCCAGGAGGGATTTGCGTTGAATTTAAGGCCTGAGCCGCTCAGCCTCGCACCGATGGCCGTAGGAAGCCAACCAACAGGAAATTACCACTTTGCCGGGGGCGTCTGCTCCGGAGGGCATCCTGTGCCCAATTCCTACCCGGGGCGGCCCCCGGCACCTTGTGGAAAGACTACAGCATGACCCAGCATACAAACCCCCAAAAAGCAACCCTCGAGGCCGAGTTGCCCGAGGAGTTGATCCATGCCCTCGATGACAAGGCCGCAGCACTCGGGATCTCCCCGGAGGAATGTTGCCGCCTTGCCGTCCGGGCTTATCTCGAGGCCCGCTAGGGGTCTCCGTTTGGGCCGCCTCCGATTTCCGGGAGCGGCCTTGCTATTGGGTTGGATTAACCTCCGGGGAGAGTTGCCAATTGGCGACTTTTCTTGGATGGTAAGGTAATGCCGACTATTTGGCGGGGATTCTCGCCACCCTTGGGCGGGCCGATATATAGTTGATTTTTCGGGAAAATATGAGATGTTGGCTGCATATGGGACGTGCTATCAGAGCCTTTTTTAGGGGCGTTGGTGAAATCGTAGATGGATCTCCGGTTAGGTTTCGTGAACCCATCCGGCCCGCCCGCTATGTCCGTAACACAAATCGAATCCTGAAACATGGCGTCATCGTTGCAACGGCAGAAACGAAAAGAAGCCCAGCGCAGCCAGTTGGCGCAGAGGGACGCTAAGGAGCTCGAGAGACTCGTCGATCAACGGGTTGAGCTTAGGATGGCATCCGTCATCCAGCAAGTTGAGCATTATTCCGGGCCAATCCCGAGGCACGATCATTGTGCCGAGTATGAGAAGCTTTTGCCGGGTTTCACAAATCGGGTTTTGACCATTACTGAAAAGGCTCAGGATGCTGAGATTACCGGGACCCGGAGGCGGGATTTGTTTGAGGGAGCCTCGAGAATCATGGGCATTTCTGCCGCTTTCCTGATTTGCTCGGGCATCATTTCGGGGGGCTTTTATTTACTCCTCAACGATAAGGCCGCTCCGGGATGGTTTATGATGATCGGGGGATTGGCCACGCTCGCCGGGGCGTTTATTATCAAGCCCAAGATGAACTCCGGCAACAATCATTAGGGCATCCCGGCCCCGTCCAACCTCTCCCGGAGCTCCCGGGGCAACGGATCGGGGTCGGCCTCGACCTCTCCCCGCATCCAAGCCACGGCAAAAGCCTCGGCCGCCTCGTAACCCTCGAGCCCGGGGAAGTGGGCTAGGAGGCCCTCCTCGGGGTTTGTAACGGCCCAGCCGAGCCGGGTCCGGACAATGTTCGCAATCCTCATGCCGGGGAGCCTTGGGCCCGGGGAGGCGAGGGGGAAGGGCCGGGATTACCTGAATTTAGGTAGGCAAAAGCCTAGATAAAACCGGATCGGACAAAATAAAACCCGTTATCGTTTACGTTATCAAAACGGGCCTAGATTTTCATAAGTTGTTGATTAACAGCATGGTGGAGGTGGCGGGATTTGAACCCGCGTCCCGCTCGCTTCAGGATACCGCCTCTACAGGCTTAGCTGCTTGTTTGGTTCTCGCCCTGGGAGCGCGAAGCAGCACGCTCTCGTTGGGCCAGCCACCTGTGGATTACGGCTGCTCCCCGGTAGCCCGGGAGACAGCTATGCCCGCCAAACGTCGGATCCCCCCGTAGCGGGTGTCAGGGGTTCACCGTCACAGCATTAATTAAGCTGCGAGTGCGTATTCGTTTTCGCCATTTATTGGCTTGGTCGATTTTTAAGGAGCCTTCGACCAACTCCTGCCTGCCACGATAACCCTCCACGACCGGTCGAATTCCAGAACACCCCCATAGGCGGTTCTGATGAATTGACCATCGGTGAGGTACCGATGTGTCAAAGAACCAAAGCCGGGTAATATCGCTCCCCGGGACGGACTTTGTCAATGGGATTGGTGTTTTGTTTCCGGGCAAGGCCGGGTGTCCAACATGTCGCCCTTTCAGGGCTTTTGAAATTTTTGCCTATGAAACCCAGGGCTGACGCCCTGGGCTGTAACATTTGGCCTCTTCAAGGCCGTACCGGCTCCAAGACGATCTGGAGACATCAAGACCGTACCGACTCCACCACATGATCTGGCCCGTCCCGACTCCACCACATGATCTGGCCCGTCCCGGCTCCACCATGATCTGGCCCGTCCCGGCTCCAACACGATCTGGAGCCATCAAGGCCGTACCAGCTCCAACACGATCTTGAGTCTTCGAGAAAGGGCAGGGGCAGCCATGCTATGGGGATCCTCCGAGCCGGACTAATGTCTTCGCGGCAGGCCCCAAAGGGGCCGCATGATACAGCGAAGGGCTAAGGGCCGATCCCGCGCAGCGGGAGAGGGCCGCAGCCCTGGAACAGAAAGGAGCAAAGTCCCAGAGCCCTGTAAGGGCGACATATTGCGATCGGCACCGTTAAGAATGAACCTTGATTTCCGGCCAAGAGGTCGTTTGATCAACGGCTTATGTCACTAGGATTACTATTTTCCGGCCAGGGTGCCCAGAAGGTGGGCATGGGCCAGTCGATGGCCGAGGGGAACCCCCTCGCCAGGAGCCTTTATGAAAAGGCCGACGCTGTTCTGGGATGGTCCCTGAGCGATGTCAGCTTCAACGGTCCGGAGGAGACCCTGACTTTGACCAAGGTCTGCCAGCCGGCCCTGTATGTGCATGGCTACGTGGGCTACAGCCTGCTCAAGGAGGCGGGCAAGCTTCCTGGGCTGAGCCTGGCGGCCGGCCTGAGCCTGGGCGAGCTGACGGCCCTGGCCGCGGCCGAGGCGTTCTCCTTCGAGGACGGCCTGCGGGTGGTGGCCGAGCGCGGCCGCCTGATGCAGGAGGCCTGCGACGCCAGTGACGGGGCCATGGCCTCGATGATCGGCGGAAGCCGGGAAGACGTGGAGGCTCTCTGCGCGGAGCACGACGTGGACATGGCCAACCTGAACTGCCCGGGACAGATCGTCATTTCCGGGGAGTCGGCCAAGGTGGGGCAGGCGGTCGAGGCGGCCAAGGCGGCCGGGACCTTCAAGATGGTGGTGCCCCTGAAGGTGGCGGGGGCCTACCACAGCCGCCTGATGGAACCGGCCCGGGTCGAGTTTGAAAAGTTCCTCGCCGGGGTGGAGATCCAGGCCCCGAAGCTGACCGTCCTCAGCAACACCACCGGCAAGGCGGTGAAGACCCCCGACGAAATCCGCACGGCCCTGGCCGGACAGGTCGTTTCCAGCGTCCTCTGGGAGGACTGCCTGAAGGAGGCGGCGGCCCTGGGGATCACTGAATTCTACGAATGCGGACCGGGGGCGGTGCTGGCCGGACTGGCCCGCCGGACCGACCGCAGCCTGAAGGTGACCTCCATCGCCGAGCTGGCCGACATCGGCTGAATTTGAAACTACCGATGTCGCGGATGTCGCGGATCATCAAAAGGCATTTTGTTTGATTAGATCCGCGAGATTCGCGTTATCCGTAGTCAGATAAGTATCGCATGAGCCTGAACCGAATCCGCAACTTCTGCATTATCGCCCATATCGACCATGGGAAGACGACGCTGAGCGACCGTCTGCTGGAAGCCACCCAGACCGTGACCGAACGGGAAATGCAGGACCAGCTGCTCGATTCCATGGACCTGGAGCGGGAGCGGGGGATCACGATCAAGAGCCACCCGGTGACCCTGAAGTACAAGGACACGGACGGGACGGACTATACCTTCAACCTGATCGACACGCCCGGGCACGTGGATTTCTCCTACGAGGTCTCCCGGAGCCTGGCCGCCTGCGAAGGGGCTTTGCTTCTGGTCGACGCCGCCCAGGGGATCGAGGCCCAGACGGTGGCCAACGCCCACCTGGCCATCGACCAGGGAATGGAGATCATCCCGGTCATCAACAAGATCGACCTGCCGGGGGCCGACATCCCGACCGTCGAGCACCAGCTGGAGGATATCCTGGCCATTCCGGCGGAGGAGGCCATCCACGCCAGCGGAAAGTCGGGGATCGGCGTCCCGGAAATCATCCAGGCCATCATCAAGCGGGTGCCGTCCCCGCGCTGGGGCGATGTCCCGGAGGTCCGGACGCTTATTTTCGACTGTGTCTACGACGCCTACAAAGGGGTCATCTGCTACGTGCGGCTCTTCTCCGGTTCGCTCAAGCGGGGGGACAGCATTGTCATGATGAGCGACGGGGCCAAGGCCGAGGTCAAGGAGGTGGGCATTTTCTCCCCCGGGATGAAACCGGTCGACCAGCTGGACGCCGGCGCCGTGGGGTACGTCGTGACCAACATCAAGGAGGTTTCCGAGATCAAGATCGGGGACACCATCACCCTGGCCCGCGACCCGGCCAGGGAGATGCTGCCGGGCTACCAGGAGGTGCGCCCGATGGTCTTTTCCGGTATTTATCCGATCGATACCAACGATTACGAGAAGCTCAAGGCCAGCATGGCCAAGCTGCAGCTCAACGACGCGGCCCTGGTCTACACGGCGGAAACCTCGGTGGCCCTCGGGTTCGGCTTCCGCTGCGGCTTCCTCGGCCTGCTGCACATGGAGATCGTCACCGAGCGCCTGCGCCGGGAGTACGACCTGGACATCATTTCCACCTATCCCAGCGTGGTCTACCAGGTCAAGAAGAGCGACGGGGCGGAGATCGAGGTCCACAACCCCGCAACCGCCATCGGCGACATCCTGGCTTTGGTAACGGAGAAGCGCGGCTACGTGGACCACACCGAAACCCTCGACACGACCCGGGTCATGATGGAGGCCCACCTGCCCCTGAACGAGATCCTGGTCGATTTCAACGACCGGCTGAAAAGCATTACCAAGGGCTACGGCTCCATGGACTACGAGCTTTCCGAATACCAGCAGAGCAAGCTGGTCCGTCTGGACATCCTCGTCAACCAGGAGCCGATCGACGCCTTTTCCAGCATTGTCCACGTTGACAAGGCGGAGGCCAAGGGGCGCCAGCTTTGCGAGAAGCTGCGGGAAATCCTCCCGCGCCAGCTCTTCAAGGTGGCCATCCAGGCGGCCGTGGGCGGCAAGGTGGTGGCCCGCGAGACCCTCGGCGCCCTGCGCAAGGACGTCACCGCCAAGTGCTACGGAGGGGACATTACCCGTAAGCGCAAACTGCTCGAAAAGCAGAAGGAGGGGAAGAAGCGCATGAAACAGGTCGGCAAGGTGGCCATTCCCCAGGAGGCCTTCGTCGATATCCTCAAGAATACGCAACGGTAGGGACTAAGGCCGAAGGACAAAGGACTAAGGTATTTTCATGAGTCTTCAATGAACACCTTCGTCATTAGTCTTTTGTCTTTCGTCCTTAGTCCTTTGTCCTTAGTCCTTAGTCCTTAGTCCCATGATTTTTAATTCCAATCCCTTGAAGAAGACCCGCAAGGCCGCCGTGGAGCGGCTCCAGCTGGCCCAGAAGATCTACGACTACCGGCGGGATATCCTGCCGGAGGAGGATGTCAGCGCCCTGCGCCGGGTCATCGACAAAATGCGGGCCCTGGTCAAGGGGAAGGAGACGACGGTGGACCAGTTCCGGGCCATGGAAAAGGAGATGGATCCGGTCATGAAGAAGACCGGCGGCTACTTTTACCCGCGCAACTGGATCGCCGACAATGCCGAGATGCTGCTCTTTGCCGCCATCCTGGCCATCGGCGTGCGGACCTTTTTCCTGCAGCCGTTCAAGATTCCCACCAACTCCATGTGGCCGACCTACAACGGCATGACCGCCGAGGTCTACGGTGAGGAGGGTGGGCCGTCCTTTCCGGTCCGGATCTTCCGCCTGGCGACCCTCGGGGCCCAGCACTTCGAGCTGGAGGCACCCGAATCCGGCGAGCTCTTCATCGATCCCTCCGGCGAGCTGGTCCCCGGCCGCAAGTGGCTGGTCATCCCGACCCAGAAGGTGCGCTACACTTTTTATGTCGGGAATTCCCCGCTGACCGTCGACCTGCCCCTGGAGTTTGATATCCGGCAGGTCTGGGAGCCCATCATGGAGAACGAGGATTTCACGTTCAAGACCGCCACCAACGGCCATCGCCTGGTCTCCACCGGCCGCCGGGTCGAGGCCGGCGAATCCGCCGTTTCCTTCGACCTCCTGACCGGCGACCAGCTCTTCGTGGACCGCATGTCCTACCATTTCCGGCGACCGAAAGTAGGGGAGCCGATTGTCTTCCGGACCGACAACCTGGAGGGGATCGACCGCGACAACCGCGGCAAGTACTACATCAAGCGGGCTGTCGGCGGTCCCGGCGACACGCTCGAGCTGGAACCCCCGGGTCTCAAGCGCAA
>ENA-ORCW01000449-ORCW01000449.1-marine-metagenome-genome-assembly--contig:-NODE-449-length-25394-cov-4.351384_pt1 | contig 25394 bp, 13 predicted proteins | sample MGYA00237784_ERZ508517 | MGnify/ENA primary metagenome ERZ508517 (study PRJEB26187, sample SAMN06268979) | marine metagenome | isolation source: Tt ae E1 feedstock associated aerobic enrichment on... | reverse complement strand
CGGCCCCCAGAGGACTTGCACCTCCTACAAACAAAACATGCCTGGCAAACAAAAACGGCGACACCCCCAATGGGATGCCGCCGTTTCTCATTTGCACTTCGGCAAGCGCTCAGCGGACGCCTCAGACGGTCAGTCCCGGCAGCTTGCCGGTGCTGTCGCCGATACGGTCGCGCTGCACACCCACCGATTCGAGCTGCGCCAGGAACAGGTTCGCCATGGGCGTCTCGGTGTCGATCTTCATGTGCCGTCCCGTGGTAACGGCACCGGCCCCCCGCCCGGCAATCAGGCAGGGCAGGTCTTCGTGGCGATGCCGGTTCCCGTCGCTGATCGCACAACCATACGTGATCATGGAGTGATCCAGCAGCGTTCCATCGCCATCCGGAGTCGCCTTGAGCCGCTCCAGGAAGTAGGCGAACTGCTCGATCAGGAACTGGTCGATCCGCTGCAGCTGCGCGACCTTCTTCTCGTCGTCGCGGTGGTGCGAGAGCTGATGATGGCCGTCCTTGACGTCGACCTCGCGGTAGGCCCGGTTGCTGCCCTCGTTGGCCAGCATGAACGTGGCGATCCGCGTCGTATCGGTCTGGAAGGCGACCAGCATCAGGTCGTACATCAGACGGATGTGCTCCGACAGCTGCGACGGAACCCCCTCGGGGACCGCCATGTCGGGAATCTGCCGCTTCGTCTCGACATCCGACAGCTCGATCCGATGCTCGATCTCACGCACGCTGGTGAGGTACTCGTCGAGCTTGCGACGGTCGGTCTGTCCCAGGCGGGCCCGCAGCCGCGCCGCATCATCCGACACGAAGTCGAGAATGCTCTTGCGGTAGAAGTTCCGTTCCGCCCGCGCCTTGGCGTCGTCGACACCATTGCCGAACAGACGCTCGAACACGGCTCGCGGGTTGATCTCCTTGGCCATCGGCGTGGACGGCGACTTCCAGGAGATGTTCGACGAATAGGCACAGCTGTAGCCGCTGTCGCAGCTGCCGGCCTGGCGTCCCGCCTCGATTCCCAGTTCGAGCGAGGGCAGGCGGGTCTGCTTGCCGATCTCCGAGGCCGCCACCTGATCGACCGAGACACCCGCTTCGATGTCCGCACCGTCGGTCTTGCGGGGATGCGAACCGGTCAGGAAGGTCGCACACGAACGGGCATGGTCGCCGGCCCCGTCGCCGTGGGCGCGGGCCATGTCGTGGGCCAGTCCGCTGATGACCAGCAGATCCGACTTGTAGGGGGCCAGCGGCTGCAACGTCCTGGGCAGCTCGTAGTCGGTACCAACCGCTTCCGGCTTCCAGTCCGGCATGATCGCGCCGTTCGGGAAGAACACGTAGGCAAGTCGACGGGGAGCCGGTCCGTCTGCTGCGGCCCGGGCCGGTCGCATCGCATCCAGCATCGGCAAAGCGAGCGTGGCACCGACACCCTGAAGGAACGTTCGTCGTGCAAGCGGTTTCATCGTTTCACCTCATGTTCAGCCCGTGTGAGTCCCGGTCCAGGACCGGAAGCGCCGGCAGCCGTCTGTCACTCCGTGGTACCCGTCTCCGCTTTGGGAGGCTCGTCCCCCCTCCGCATCAGAAACGGCTCGCTGGTGACAATCGCCTTCAGCACCACTGAGAAGCGATAATCCTGCTGAGCTGACTCACCCACAATCGTATCCACGGCACAGCGATCGTAAAACTCCAGCCCGCGTCCAAGCGCAAACGTCAGCAGCTTCTCCGTCAGACATCGGCAGAATTCCTCCCGACGGTTGCGGAGAATCGAGATCAGTTCGATTGGTCCGTTGAATGATTCCCCGGTCGGCAGCACACCCGACGAATCCACGTCGAATTTGCCATCCTTCTCCCGCCAGCGACCGATCGCATCGAAGTTCTCCAGACCGAATCCAATGTCGTCCATCAGTTTGTGACACGAAGCACACCCCGGATCCTGCCGGTGAATCTCCAGCTGTTTCCGCAGCGGCAGATCCGGATTCGACTCCTGCGTCTCTTCCAGTCCGGGAACCGCCGGCGGCGGATCGGGCGGTTCGTCCCCCAGCAGGTTCGACAGAACCCATGCTCCGCGAATCACCGGGCTCGTCCGCCGAGGATACGACGTCAGAGTCAGAATGCTCGGTTGCGTCAGCAGACCGGCCCGCGGAAGTCCCTCGAGAGAGACCCGCTGGAACTCGTCCCCCTGTACCTCGTCGATCCCGTAGAGACTCGCCAGGCGACCGTTGACGAACGTGTACTTGCCGTCCAGCAGCTCGCTGAGTGAACGGTCTTCGCGGACAACCGACGCGAAGAACATCTCGGTCTCTTTCCACATGTCCCGCCGCAGCTCATCGTCGAACTCGGGAAACACCTCCGGATCGGGCGAGACGTCGTCGGTCGTCAGCTTACGGAGTCCCAGCCACTGACTGGCAAAGTTCTCGATCAGGGCCGACGAACGCGGGTCCGCCATCATCCGGTCGACCTGCCGGGTGATCACATCACGTCGATGCAGTACGCCCTGGCGGGCCAGCTCCAGCAGTTCGTCGTCCGGCATGCTGCTCCACAGGAAGTAGGAGAGCCGCGATGCCAGTTCGTAGTCCGAAACCGAGTGGTAATTCGAGGGATCGTTGGGCCGCTCGTCGTGTTCCACACGGAACAGGAAGTGGGGCGAGACCAGAGTCGCCTGCAGGGCGATCTGCATCCCCCGTTCAAACGACTGCCCCTCGTCGACGGCGAGCTTCACGAACTTCGTGTAGTCGTTGATTTCTTCGTCGGTCACCGGATGACGGAACGCACGCGGCAGCAGCTGCGAGAGGTTCTGCCGGGCCGCATCCTCGAGCGAAACATCCGCTCCGGGGCGAACGACAATCAGTCGACGGTGGGATTCCGGCAGATCGTCCGGAAGACCGAACGGCCCTTCAATTTCGATCGACCGGACATACAGATTGCGATCCTTGCGACCGTCTTCCGCATCCGGGTTGTAGAAGTCGTTGATGAACGACGCGGCAATGGTCTGCTTGCCGGCCGGAACCTGAACCTTCAGTTCGTAAGCCTTTGGCCGGCGATGTTCGCCGATGTCGACGACCGACTCCGCCTGCTCTCCAATGCGAACGGCCATCTTCGCCGGTTCGTCTCCGGCCTGGTCGGCGGATGCAGAGATCCGCACCATGTAGTTCCCGGCGTTCGGGAACTCGAAGTCGGTCGAAACCGTTCCCCGCGAGACGAGAACCTTCGTACCCCGCCGGCCGTCGCGAACCGCGCCGTCCGTCCTGAAATCGGCGGCGAACACCTGATGCTGAATGCGGACGGACTCCGGCGTGACGATCGCCTTGCCGGCCACCTGTTCGGCTGCGTCGAGATACTTCTCGAGCAGGAGCGGCGGCAGCGACAGCACGTCGCCGATATTGTCGAAGCCATACCCCACGTCGTCCGACGGGAAGTCTTTGGCCGGTTCGAAGTCGACGCCGACCAGATCGCGAATCGTGTTGTTGTATTCGTTGCGGTTCAGCCGCCGGATCGTCACCCGTCCCGGATCGGGCCCCGCCTCACAATCGACGAAGAAGAGCGTGTGGTCGAGCCATTCGGAAACCTTCTTCCGTTCCTCCTCCGTCGGCTGTTCCATATCGGAGGGGGGCATGGCACCGACCCGAACCAGATCGAACACCTTCTCCCAGCGTTTGCGGTCCGCCAGAATCGACTCGACGTTGCTGTACTCGTCGAGCGCCAGCCCCTCATCGGCGAACTCGCCGGAGTGGCAGTCGAAGCAGTACTTCTCGAAGAACGGCCGAATCTGCGTCGTGTAGTCCAGCGGAGCGTCCTTCGCGGCCGCCTGCAGCTGACCATGTCCGCCGGTCGGCCCCGACTGCCACGCGCCACCAAACAGGAATGCCGTCACGACCACCGCGATCGTCACCACCGCTGCGGCCCACCGTGGTGAACGCAAGCGTCCCTTCAGCGAAGCAGTTGCGACAGACCGGGAGTTCCGGGATTCCGGCACGGGAACAACGAACGGACGGCGGCATGAGGGCTGCGGACAACGACCGCGGCGACCGGCATTCTCTGACCGGACCGAGAAGCGTGTTCCACATTGTCTGCAGCGCAGGCGGATACGCATGAAGGAGACTCTCTGACCCTCGGCAGGACTCGATGTGGGGTGCCCCGATTCGCAGCAGCTACGCCGCGGGGAGGAACACATCAGGTGGTGGGAACGTGGCGCCGGTCGGGGGGAGTGAGCGGCCCGGCCTCCGGCTGGACAGCACCGCGTACGAGAACAATTATACGCGCGTTGATGCGACCGTGTCCACCAAATTCGCCCTTCCGGCAGCCGCCGGCCGTTCCCATTTGAGTGGCAACGTGATACGGAATTCCGTCCCTTCGCCTTCCACGCTGTCGCACTCGATCGTCCCGCCCAGCCGCTCAACGATGCCGTAGCCGATCGACAACCCCAGTCCGGTCCCAACCCCCACCGGCTTGGTGGTAAAGAACGGGTCGAAAATCCGGTTCCGGACCGATTCCGGTATCCCGCAGCCGGTATCCCGAACCGAAATCTCCAGCGAGCCCGTACTGGCGACGGTCGAAACGTGCAGCTCGCCACCGTCCGGCATCGCCTGGATCGCGTTGGAGAACAGGTTCAGGAACAGCTGGTCCAGCTGGCCGAACGGCCCCCACACCGGCCCCACGTCGTCGTAGTTCCGGTAGATCTCCACCCGGCCCTTGCACTCGTTGCTGAGCAGGTTCAGACAGACGTCCAGCGTGCGGTGAATGTCCGACTCTTCCTCCTGCTGGCAACCCGGGTGGGCAAACGACTTCATGTCGCTGACGATCCGGGCGGTCCGCACGGCACCCTCGCGAATGGCGTCCGCCAGTCGGCCGATCTTCGAGAACGACAGGTCGATCTTGTTGCGCTGTTCCTCCTCTTCGAGGCTCTCCAGCGCCATGTCGACCAGCTTCTGGACTTTCTCCGTCCGCGTAATCAGGGTCGGTATGCCGTTGTACACCGCGTTGATCGCGTTGTTGATCTCGTGGGCCAGCCCCGCAACAAGCTGTCCCAGCGAACTCATCTTCTCGGACTGGATCAACTGGTCCTGAGCCTGACGAAGGTTGTTCAGCGTCTCCTGCAGTTCCGTGTTCCGCGCGTTCAGCTGCTTGTGCAACTGACGCACTCGCAGCAGCGAACGGACGCGGGCGCACAGCTCCTCGGCAGCAAACGGTTTGACAATGTAATCGTCGGCACCGCAATTCAGCCCGTCGATCTTCATCGAGAGCTGCGCCTTGGCCGTCACCAGCACGAATGGAATCGCAGCATGGTCCGGATTCCCTTTGACCGTGCGGCAGAACTCGTAGCCATCCATCCGCGGCATCATCACGTCCGAGAGCACCAGGTCCGGCTGCATCCGTTCCAGCACTTCGAGCCCCTCGACTCCGTCGCCGGCAAAGACGATCTCGTAGGTGTCCGAGAGGATCTCGCCGATCATGTGGCGCACGTCCGGCGTGTCGTCGACCACCAGAATGCGGGCCGCTCCTTTTCCGACCGGTTGCTGGGAAGTGGTCGCAAAGTCCTGCGGCTGAACTTCCACCAGGTCGGCGAAGGCCTCCCGACGGAACACCTGGGAATCGTCGGAACTGTCGATCGGCGGCGCGTCCGCGGAGGTCTGGATCGGAATCGCCACACAGAACGCGGTCCCGTCACCGACAACGCTGTCCACCTGAATGGTTCCGCCGTGCAGCTCGACCAGCTCCTTGACCAGAGCCAGGCCGAGGCCGGTGCCGGCAAACTCGCGGGAACTCGACCCGTCGACCTGCTGGAACCGCTCGAACAGTCGATCGAAGTGCTCGGGAGCAATCCCGATGCCCGTATCCTCGACCGTGATGCACAGCATTTCTTCGGGAATGTCAAACCGGGCACTTCCCCGTTCGACAACAAGCGTGACCGTCCCTCCGCTGGGAGTGAACTTGACCGCATTCGACACGAGGTTGGTAACGATGATGTCGAGCTTCTCGGGGTCGGCAACCATCGGCGGCAGACCCTGCTCGACGCGGGTCTCCAGTTTCAGGCCCCGCTGTTCCGCCAGTGGGCGGGCGGCATTTGCCAGGGCTGCGGCCCGACTGCCGGCACTGATCGTCATCGCCTGGAGCGTCGTATGTCCCGCCTCGATCCGCGAGAACTCCAGCAGCTGATTGATCTGCTTGAGCAGCCGGTTGGCGTTTACCTGCGCCACTTCGAGCAGAGCGGCGGACTGTCGCGGCAATGAATCCCGCTCCCGTCGAAGCAGCTGTTCGATCGGCGAGAGGATCATCATCAACGGAGTACGGAGTTCGTGACTGACGTTCGAGAAGAACTCGGTCTTGTGACGATCGCTTTCGCGCAGCTTCTTGTAGGACTTCTGGAGCGAGCGTTTGCTCTTCATCAGCTCGCGGGTCCGGTTGCGGACCTTCTTTTCCAGATTCGTGTTCAGATCCCGCACCACCCGGTCCTTGGTCTCCAGCTCGTGGACCATCGCGTTGAAGTGTCGGGCCAGCTGATCGATTTCATCGGTTCCGGTCGCCCGCACGCGCTCGGTCAGGTTGCCCGCCTTGACGGCATTCATCGCGTCGACGATGGCCAGCACGCGCGACGTCACCGAACCGGCAAGCAGCTGCGAAAACCAGATGCCGACGCTGAAGGCGACCATCGAAATGATATAGGCGTGGTTCCGCAGGCTGTTGAGCGCCTCGATCTGGTTGCTGGGAGAGTTGATGATCTCGATGGCCCGCTGCATTCCGAGCGAGCCGATCATCAGTGCCGTGACGGCCACGACCAGCCCGAAGCCGAGCTGCAGTCTCATGCCGAGACGCGCAACCGGATACAGTTCGAACGGCACCTCGACACCGCTTTCGAGCAGCGACCGGATGACCGGCTTGAGCCACCGCTCGAACATGAAGAAGCCGACGAACAGGATACAGCCGACACCGATGAACCCGGTCACCGCGACCTGGGCCACAATCTTCCACGGTGCCGCCCCGAGCGCATGCAGCGACAGGCAGATCGGGATGGTGGTCAGGAAGTGGTCGATGGCGGCTTCGGCACGCGTCTGCCGGCCGGGAAAGAGAACGGCTTCCTGCGCCGCAAGCAGTGCCTGCCGCTTGTCGAAGACACCGCCGTCGAGCGAATGCTTCAGGAACGCGCGCAGGTTCCGCGTCCCCCGCAGGGCGACGGCCGTCGTTCCGATCGCGCCGATGAGAATCCAGATGGAACACGCGATAATGACATTGCGACTGATCTCGGGCGTGAGATTCAGCCGGAACGTGAGAATCACGTAATAGGTACAGAAGCCGCCGATCGCCATCGCCAGCAGGCGATTGACGAGAATCATCAGCAGGATGTAGTGCTGGCGGCAGCGGTCGAACAGCGCTTCAATCATTGCATCGTCGTCGCCGTCCTGCGGGATCAGGGCGCTTTCATATGCGACCACTGCTCGCCAGATGCATCATCAGGAACCGGTCGTGCGCATCCAGTACAGCGGTCAGATCTGCTGACCGGATGCGTTCGGCCGCTGCAGTACACTGGGATCGATGCCAGTACCACTTCTGCAGCAGCGACTCCTCAAACTCGCCCTGTTCGAGCAGAGTCTGCAGGTCACCCGGGTTCAGCGACTGAAGTTCTTCTGAATTAATAGCACCCCGGGCGACAGCACGAGCGAAAATCCCGGCCGAGAAATCACGATCCGGGATTTCCCGACGCCACGTACTGATGACGTTGCCGATTCGTCCCATCGTCTGGGCATGCCACAGCGCTTCCCGCAGCGTCCCCAGCTCGCGCGCATCAAACTGCTCGCTGCACATCAGATCGAGCGTTCCGAAACTCACCATCAGCATGTTGTGCGGCGTATACAGGTCATGCTCGGCGCAGTTCATCATCTCCGGGTTGTCGTTGACCAGAGCTGCATACCGCATCGTGTTGAAAAACTGTTCCAGGTCGAACAGCCAGATGTCGCGGTAGTCATCGTAACGACCGTAGCCAGCTGCACGACCGGCATAATCGCCCCACAGCGATCGGGTCACGGCCACATGCCGGCGTTCCTCCTCCGAAAGCCCCGACTCGTCCGCCTCCCGGTCATGAACGGCCGCCAGCAATGCCTCCAGCCAGTCCCGGCTCCCCCGACGGTCCGCAACATCGTCCAGCAGCACACAAATGATCACCGACAGCAGTTTGGTGTCGCGGACATGATCACGAACAGGCGAATCGACGCACGGCAGCGTCGTCAGGTCAATCCCGTACTGGCACCACTTCCACAGGTACTGGTTGCGGTGCCCGACCGTCTCGTACTGATCGATCCAGCCCCGTGTGTCTCCGCTGAACTCGATCGCCTCAATCAGCTGCTGGTCGGTCTGCGACTCGGTCCGGCGGGACGCCACCGACTTGAGCGGCGTCGCCGGCGCCAGCTCGGTTACGGCGTCGGAAGCGGGCAATGGCTCAACCGGGACGGCGGCGTCCGGTGTCCCGTGGCCGTTGGTGCTCCCGTTTCCGTTCAGCTGCGGCCAGAGTCGACGCACGTCCAGGTACATCAGCAGGCAGCGCTCGTTCAGGCTGACCCGCTCGATCTCCCGTTTCAGTTCTCCTGCATTCGCCGGGGCCACCAGCGTCGCGCCGGGAATGAAGGGAATGAGCCCCGGGCTGACGCCGCTGTCGACCGCGTCGATCCAGTCCAGATCGTTCTCGAGCACGACCAGCGTCCACGCAAGATTCCGGCCGGTCAGTTCCTCGACGATCTGGCGGTGATGCTGCGTCAGCTGGTCCGAAGTCATCACGAACACCGGATGACCACCAAAGTCCGCCAGGGCACTTGCCCAGGTCAGACCATGAGGGACGTTCGACGAGCCGACGGCAAGTGATCGCCGCGGAAACCGCTGCAGCAATGGTTCCCACTCCGCCGAATCGGCCAGTGTGACCAGCAGGATATCCCCGTTCTGTTCAAGCAGACGGGTCAGCTCTGCCACCAGAGCATCGTGAGAGACGACACCCTCGTTGCGACCGGTCGGCCTCACGCTCTGGACTGTCGAGTCTTCGCCGTTCGGCACCGACTCCGTATGAACGATGAACCAGGCAGACCGTCCGTCGCCACGGAGGTTGTTGAGCTGCGCGAAAAAACCGTCACGGCCCTGCGGACTGTCGCCGATATCCCGAATCGTCCATCCGGCCAGCGTCAGTCCGGGACGATACTCATTGGCCGAACAGGGGCCACCTTCGCAGTGGACGCACTCGCTCACCACCACCATCCGTTCGGGAGCCTCGGGAATGCGGCTGCGAACCGACTCGACCACGGCTTCCGTCTGGCCATCCGCGATCAGCGCGATCCAGCCATTGGTGGCCATGTGACGGCGGGCTTCCAGATAGCCCAAGGTGCTGTCCAGCCCTCGCGCCGTGAAGCGGACCGGGTGGACCGTCCCGCCTTCGTCTTCGACTACGACAGACCGCCCGACCAGAGACTGCACCTGACATTCCCGGCGAAGAACCGCATCGTGGATCTCGACAACGATCCGGTCGTCCGGATTGCAGAACACCTGCTGAAGCAGATCAAGCGGCCAGCCGGATTGAATCAGCCGCCCCGTTCCACCCCGGTTCTCGTACAGTGCCTGTTCCCTGGCGCCATCGCCGTCCGTCAGCGTCTCGAATGGCTTCTTCGAAATCATCAGTGCTGGCGAATCTTTTGCTGCTGGGATCGGCGCGCTGAACCCCGTTGCGAACGCTGTTGCGATGTTCCCGGAAGTGGGAGTCGCTGCACCGGCCCTTGAAGAAGTGTGCCCCCGGCTCGAACGCTTGTCGATTTGAGTTTGCCCGATATGACGCCAATTCGCCCGATCCGGCCATCACGTTGTAGCAGAAGCGGAACGACCCCGCACGTCTGGGCGTCTTGCCTCGAGCCCCCGCACCCCGTAACCCGGCCCGGAACACCGGCGGTGGGAACAGACGCAACCCCGGAAAACTGGACAGTCAGCGGCTGATCGGTGATCAGCTCAGGATCGGAAGAAGTCCAGCCGAACCGTGCTGTACTTCCCGCGTGACAATCGCGCCAAGAAGCGTGGTCGCCGTACAGTCCTCGACACGGACCTCGGCGAGTGTGCCGGCCAGGCGGGGATTGCCGTCGAAAACAACGATGCGATCGCATTTCGTTCGACCGACCAGTTGCATGGCAGCGGACGCAGCGGCCCCGGATGAGTCGGCCGGCACCGTGTCGGCCCCCGCCCCGTCGTCAGTGGCCTCCAGCTTAGCGGCGTCGTGCCATCCCGGCAAATCCATCGACGCCCGCTCGCGCGATGCCTTCTTGCTCGGCCCCTCGACGAGGATCTCTACCGTCCGGCCGATGAACTCGGCATTGTCCTCTTCGCTGATCTCCGTCTGCAACGCCAGCAACTCGTTGTTCCGCCGCTTCTTGACCGACTCCGGCACGTCGTCGTCGAAGAGATCGTCCGCCTTCGTCCCGGGTCGTGGGCTGTACTTGAAGATGAAACTGTTCTTGAAACGGAACTCCCGCACCGCATCCATGCTCTTCTGAAACGACTCCTCCGACTCGCCGCAGAAGCCGACGATGAAGTCGCTGGAGACGGCACAGTCCGGCAGCGTCGCGTTGATCCGCTCCATCATCTCCCGATAGTCCTCGACCGTATACCCGCGCTTCATCCGCTTGAGCACATCGTTGCATCCCGCCTGGAGCGGCACATGCAGATACCGGCTCACCTTCGGCAGATCGCGCATCGCCTGCAGCAGATCGTCCGTCATGTCCTTCGGATAGTTCGTCACGAACTTGATCCGCTCGATCCCGGACGTGTCGTGAATCATCGCCAGCAGATCCGACAGACGGTGCAGACGACCCTCCTCGGTATGCTTGTAGCTGTTGACCGTCTGCCCCAGCAGCGTCACCTCGCGCACACCCTGTTCCGCAAGCGTCCTCACCTCGCGGGCAATGTCGGACGGCGGACGGCTCTGCTCCGGCCCCCGGGTCGTCGGCACCACACAGTAGGTGCAGAACTTGTCGCAGCCGATCATGATCCGCACGAACGCCTGCCACGGACTCGGCCGCATCTGCGGATCACGCAGCGGATCGTAGCTCGTGAAACTCCCCGCCACCGCGTCCCGCGAACCATCGCGGCGGCCCAGCGAGACCGCGACCTGCTTCTTCCGGGTGGTCCGCACCTCATCCACCAGCCGCGGAATCTCCGCCAGCTGACCGGTCCCGACCACCAGATCAACGTGCGGGGCTTTCTCGAAGACCTTCTGCTGGTCCTTCTGAGCCATGCAGCCGATCACGCCGATCACCTGATTCGGCCGCTTCCGCCGACCGTACTTCAGCCGACCGACCGAACTGTAGATCTTGTGCTCGGCATGCTCGCGGACGCTGCAGGTGTTGAACAGAACGGTGTCGGCTTCCTTCGGGCTCTCACACAGCTCATAGCCCTGATTCCGCAACGCTGCCACCACAAGCTCGCTGTCGAGCATGTTCATCTGACAGCCGACTGTCTCAATGTACAGCTTGCCGTTGTGTTCCATTCCTGACGCCTGCCATTTACCCGTTGATAACGCATTTCGCCCTGGATGGCGCAAACGCGCAGTGTGGCAAATCGGCAGAACAGTGACAACGGCATTCCCCGCAGTCCCGGGCGGGCCGCCCCCGCACAGTTCCAGGATCGACGCGACTACTGCAGGCAGCCCCGTGCCTCGAGCGGCCAGACCACCTCGACCACGCCGTCGCGTATCCCGTAAAACCTGTCATGCAGAACAGTTGTGAAGTCACTGTAGCCCGGAATCACCGAGATCCGGTCGCCGATCGTCAGGTACTGCGACTCCGGACCGAGCTTCAGAAAGCCGTGCTCGGCACTCAGCGCCGTGACGGTCGCGTCCGGCAGGGACCGGCCGGCCACCGTCGACTTCACCACCGGCATGTGCAGTTCGCCGTTCAGCGTCTTCCGCCCCGAATCCATGATGCCCCGCTCGAGCATCGGCCGGCTGACCACCGTCGCCAGCACCGTCAGCGACGGGCTGAGCCCCTGGACTCCGCACTGCTCGATGTAGAACGGGTCGGCAAACATCCCGCCCCCCGCCTGCAGCTCCGTCACCGCCGGACAGTGCGACGTGAACTGGTACGAACCGGTCCCGCCGGCACTGACGATGTCGGCGCAGATCCCCTCCCGCTGCATCCGGTCGCGGGCCTCCTCGAGCAGCCCGATGGCCGAATCAATCTTCCGTCGCTTCTCTTCAGCATCCTCGATCCGCAGCAGGTGACCCTCGTAGCCCATCACCCCCACCAGACGGATTCCCTCCAGCCGGTCGACGCCATGAGCCAGCTCAATCGCATCCGGCCCGGGTCGGATCCCCACCCGGTCCATCCCGATGTTGATCTCGACGAGGACGCGGCAGGTGACTCCGAGTTTCCGGCATGCCGCGGCGAGGGCCTCCGCCTGGGCGAAGTGATCGACCGCCACGATCGGATCGCCGTACCGGCACAATGCTGCCACCCGGTTGACCTTGGTTTCGCCGGCAATCATGTTGGCGATCAGCACATCACGGACGCCGGCACGGATGAATACCTCCGCCTCCGACACCTTCGCCACCGTCACACCGATCGCACCGGCCTGCAGCAACCGATGGGCGATCGCCGGGGACTTGTGGCACTTCGCGTGAGGCCGCCACTGTTTGCCGCAGTCGGCAATGTAGCCGGCCATAGCGGCGATGTTCGATTCGAAGATGTCCAGGTCGATGCACAGGGACGGCGTATCGAGGTCGGCAAGCGGCCGTCCGATCATGGGGTCCATCAGGTCTGCCTTGCAGTTGCGTTCCGGTTGCTCTCGTCAGCCGAGCGACTGGGCAGAATTGTCGTCGACCGGTCCCGGAACCACAACGCCGCAGCACACTACAACGCCATCCGCGCAAGACGCACCGTTCAACACTCCGCGATCCGTCCACGCGATCAGCAGGCGTTCGACCTTACTCCTCGTCGGCCGAAGAGGCATCGGGAGCGGCCGGCTCCTCCGGTTCGTCCACCGGTCCGTCAACCGGCTCCGCGTCATCGGACTCGACCGCTGTCTTGAGCCCGGCCAGCCCTTCTGCAAAGTCGGCCCCGATCATCGAATCCATCATCAGGCCGAAGTAGCGGGCAATCGGATTGTTCCCCGTCTTGCCGTTCGCAATCCAGCTGACCTGAGTGCCTTCGTCCATCTGGTCGTACTGAATCGCACCATCAAGCGGTTCAAACCCCTCGAACACCATCGTGTAGACGATCCCCTCCTGCGGATCGCTCTCCGTGATTTCGAGGTGCCCGGCACCGGTCTCCGGATCGTCCCACATCTGCCTCGCCCCCACGCCCGCCGCCGGCCCCTCGTACGAGTACTCGAGGTTCGGATACCGCTCGGTCGTCCAGACCGTCCACTCGGGCCAGCGGTTCAGCTGGTTGACATAGGCGTGAATCTCTTCCGGCGGCGCATCGATGACGATGCTGCGCTCGACGTGATAGCTGTCAGGCAGCACGTACGCCACCACCAGAAACAGCATCACCAGCACGCCAACCGCAATCAGGGCCACCCGCCAGATCGGCGTCTTCTTCGGTGAATCGGCGGCAGACTCGGACGCGGGCATCGCATCGGGAGAGGCTTCACTCATCGAATTTTTCCGTCACGGGAACAGGACTGACCGGACCGGGGACAGGACATCGGGAATCGTGTCCACCATATCGCCCGCAGCGGGACCGCTCAACATGCGACCCGTCGGTTCTTCATCACTGCGTCGCAGACGGAATCACAGCCGTCACCGCTCACGAACGAACGTCTCGATCGACGCGCACGCCGCGGTCCAGTTCTCCTCCTGCGTCGCTCCCGATTTCTTTCGCGGCTTGAAGCTGTGATCGCCGTCCGGCAACCATTCGACCCGAATCTGCTGCGACAGCTCGTAGCCCGAGACGTCCTCGCGGTTGCCGAACGTGTCCCGCTCGCCCTGCAGAATGAGCGTCGGCGTCGACAGCTCGCGCAGATGCTCAACCCGCAGCCGGTCCGGCTTCCCCACCGGATGAAACGGGTACCCCAGGCAGACCAGCCCGGCGACGCCCGCTTCGTCGGCAATCAGACTCGCGATACGGCCCCCCATCGACTTACCGCCGATGACCAGGCCCTCCGCTCCAAGCTGCTGAATCACCGCCAGCCATGTCTCCTTCAGGACCGGTTCCCGGTTGGGGGGTGACTTCCTGCCGGTTTCCCGCCGCTGCTCCATGTAGGGAAACTCGAACCGCACGACGCGCAGGCCCGCACCGGCAAGGTGCTCTGCGAAGAACGTCATGAAGTCGCTCTCCATGCCGGCCCCGGCCCCGTGAGCCAGGACGATCGTCCGGTCGGCCTCGGCGGGGCCATCAGTGAGCAGTTCGGGCACGGGCATCGTTGTCTCCTCCAGGGCGTCTGGGCGGAGACACGGTAGCGGGTGGAAGCGGTGCAGGCGAGGGTTTGCTGTGCAATCCGTAGCGGTGGCCGCAGAGCCGTCGCATGACACCAACCAGACGCCCCCGGCGAGCCCCGAGCGTCAGCTCGGGGGTTCCAGCAAATGGCGTTTCGGCGGGTGGCACGCCCTGGAACGGAGCGCAGCGGAGTGAAGGGCGTGGCGAGCAAGGCTTGAGGCCCGAGACGCGAGGCTTCAAGGTGCATCGCACCAAAAACCAGGCGAGCCCCGAGCGTCAGCTCGGGGGTAATGACCGTGTCGCGCCACTCACGAATTCGCCGCCAACCGGGGCCGGCACGAAGCAACGATCCAGCCGGGAACAGTCCCGGACTGCACCAACGCCCCCGGAGCTGACGCTCCGGAATCGTCTGAACACTTACACGTCATACCCACCGGCCAAAACCGGTGGGTATGTGTTTCCGCTCCCTCACGGTCGCGGCTCGGATTGACTCAAGCCTCGCGCCTCGAGCCCCAAGCCTTTCACGCATACAGCGCCGGGACGGACTCGGCCTTGACCAGCTCCCGCGGCTGGTTGAGGTGGTTGTACACGATCGTGTCCGGTGCGATGCCGAACGACTCGTAGATCGTCGCCAGCAGCTGCCCCGGGTGAACCGGATCCTCGACCGGAGCCGACGCGGTCTGGTCGCTCTTGCCGTGCACGTAACCACGCTTGATGCCGGCTCCCGCCATCAGGGCGGTGTAGCAGTACGGCCAGTGATCACGACCGTCGTCGCTGTTTCCGTTGCCCGAGGTCGAGACACCCCGCTGCGGGCTGCGGCCGAACTCCCCGACTGCGACGACGAGCGTTTCTTCCAGCAGGCCGCGCTGATCGAGGTCTTCGATGAGCGCCGACAGGCCCTGGTCGAGCATCGGTCCCGACTGATCCTTCATCCGCTTCGTCAGGCCGCTGTGCACGTCCCACGAGTGGTTGTCGCTGTTGGCCACCTTCGGCCAGACCACTTCGACGACCCGGGTCCCCGCCTCGACGAGCCGGCGGGCCAGCAGGCAGCTCTGCCCGAACGTCGTGCGGCCATACCGGTCGCGGATCTCGGGAGACTCCTGCTCGATCGCGAAGGCGTCGCGAGCCCGACCGGAGGCGATCAGCGCCAGGGCCTGGTCGTAGTATTCGTTGAGATTGTACTGCTTGACGGCACGGTCAATTTCGGGCATCCCCTGATTGATCGCGTCCCGCAGCCGTTCACGACGCTGAAGACGGCGACCGTAAACGTCCGCCCGCATCTCCAGGTCCGAAACGTTGATCTTGTCCATCTTCGTCATGTCGAGATCGTCGCCCGGCGGATAGAGCGTATACGGATCGTACGCCTTGCCGAGAAAGCCCGCCGTCCCCCCCTTGCCGACGACGTTACTCTCCTGCAGCGGGCGGGGCATCATGACGAACGGCAGCATCGGCACGGACGGCGGACGCAGCCGGATGATCTGCGAACCGAAGTTCGGGAAGTCCTTCGGACTGGGCGGTTCCAGCTGACCGGACGGACTCACCTTGTCCGTCGTGTACCCGGTCATCATCTGATAGATCGCCGCAGTGTGGTTGAACAGACCGTTCGGCGTGTAGCTCATCGACCGGATCAGCGTCGTCTTGTCGATCACCTGAGCCAGCCGCGGCAGCAGTTCGGTGAACTGCACGCCGGGCAGCTTCGTGGAAATCGGGTTGAAGACCGACTTCACGTTGTCCGGCACATTCTCCTTCGGGTCCCACAGGTCGAGCTGACTCGGCCCGCCCTGCAGGTAGCAGAGAATGATGCTCTTCGCCTTGCCCCAGCCACCGCCGCCCGACTGATTCGCCTGGGCGGCCTTCAGCTGCAGCATGCCGCCCAGCCCCATGCCGAGCACACCCGATCCGCCGACGCGGAGAATGTCGCGGCGAGTGACTCCGAGATGGCTGTCACAAAGGTCTCGGCCAGGTTGTCCGGGAACGCGAATCAGCATGACGAACTCCTGTGCAGGGAACCCCGCAAACGAGCGGGACGGTAATGTACGGGACGGCGTTGGTTACGTTCGGTCGACGGCTGGTGTCGTGTGGCGATCAGCGGTTGAACAGGAAGGCGGGGCTGTTGATCAGTGCCCATGCCAGATCCTGTGCGACCGTCAATCGGCCGTTCTCGAGTTGCTGCTGGCTCAACTGGACCGCGCGACGCAACCGGGCCAGCTTGGGATCTTCCGGAAGCGGCTTGCGGGCGTCTTCCAGAACCTTCCGCAACGCGACAAGTTTCGGATCTTCAGGACGCGGCTTCTTTGCGTCGGCCAGAGCCTTCTCGCGCTTCTGCACCTCGGCATCCGACTGCCGGTAGTACGCCAGCAGTTCCTGCTGCTGCTCTTCAGTCCGCTCATCGGCGGGCGTCTGAACGATCTGCAGAATGTTCTTCGGCAGGCCGAACTGCAGCGGTGCAGGGGAGGTCGTGACCGAAAGGCGGAAACGGCCGATCGTGTGCTGGCGGTCGTTGTAGTTCTGGTCGAACGTGAAGTGCAGGATCGTCCCCGCCTCGCTGCCGACCGGCTCCTTGAACTCGAATGTTGCGACCCGGTTTTCGCCGACGCGCGGGCTGGTTGCCCAGCCGTTGTTGCTGCCCGGCTTCTTGCCATCGATTGCCGTCGCCACGTCGTAGTTGCCCTGGCTGAAGTCCGCCTTCGCGTTCTGCAGCCCGAGCTTCGCCTTGGCGTCCGGCTTGCCCTTCGGCCAGGCCTGAACCGTCAACTCGGAGAGGACGAAGTTGCCGTTGCGCGCTCGTCCCGGTCCGCGTGAGGGGAGCCGGTCGTCGGTCAGCAGTTCGAGTTTCAGCCCCGTGATGCCGGTCAGGTCGGTCGCGGCGGTGACCAGATACGCCCCCTTCTTGTTGTTCGGCCCGGTCACGAAGACGGAGAGGTCATCCTGCTTCTCGAACTTTGCCCCTGTCGTCGACTTGAGGTTGGACGGATCGAGCGGCACCCAGGCGGTCTGCGACTCGACGGCGGTTTTCTCCCACTCGGCCAGCTTCGCAGGCAGCGTTGCCAGGTACTCGTCGAGTGCCTTCTGAGCGGCGGCGATCTTCTCCTGCCGCTCTTTCTCCGCCTGTTCCTCGCGGGGCCGGATCTCTTCTTCGTACGACGTCAATGCCTGTTCGGCCGAGGCGATCCGCTCCTCGCGCTTCTTCTCCTTGTCTGCAATGACCGGAGCGATCTGCCGCTGATACGCCTCATACTCGGCGACGACCGCGGCATGCTCGTCCCCCAGCTCAGCAAGGACCTGGAGTGTCGCCTCGATCTCTTCCGGTCGGGCCGGGCGGTTGAGAATCCGCATGAACAGTTCATCGACGACCTGGGCATCGTCCGCCTTTTCGCCGACGAGCCGGGCAATCGCATTCTCCGGCTGAGAGATGGCGGTCCCCACCGTCGGGCCGTTCATCAGCGCCATCACCGGGCCGAGCTGCAGGTCCGACGAGCGCTCGCACTCACAGGCACTCTCTCGCACCGGTCGCCCCAGATTCGCGAGAAAGCCGTCCTGCAGCTTCACGCCGACGTCCGGCAGAGCCGCGGCCCGGGTCCCTTCCGGCACGCCGGGAATCTGCATCGTGGCACCGGTCACCGTGTAGATCGCGTCGTAAAGCACTTCGGCCGGAAGACGCTTCGGCAACGCATGGGAGTAGTTCGTCGTGTCGTCCTCGTTCCACCTGTTGGTGGCGACGGACAGGTGGTAGACGCGGCTGCGGCAGATGGACCGCATCAGTTCCCGCACATCGAAGCCGGACGCAATGAACTGCTCGGTCAGCATGTCGAGCAGCTCGGGGTTGGTCGGCGGATTACCGGCCCGGATGTCGTCGAGCGGCTCGATCAGGCCGACGCCCATCAGGTAGCCCCACACGCGGTTCACGTAGCTGCGGGCGAAGTAGTCGTTCTCGGGCGACGTAATCCAGCGGGCCAGCTTCTCCCGCCGCGACAGTTCCCCTTCGATCTGAATGTCGCGGTCATACGGGAACAGCGGAGCGGTCACTTCCCCGGTCCGATCGTGCGTGATCTCGCCGGCATCCTTGTCGAAGACGACTTCCCATAGCGGCTTGGCCCCTTCGACGGCGGTGCCGCCAATGTTGCCGTCCTTGTTGTTCGGGTCCCGTTTCAGTCCGACACGACCGAAGAAGGCGGCCGTCTCGTAGTACTGGTCCTGCGTCCAGCGTTCGAACGGGTGGTCGTGGCACTTGTTGCAGTTGAACCGGACTCCCAGGAACAGATGCGTCGTGTTCTCCATGATCATGTCGGGATCGCGGAGAATCTTGTAATACGACGCCGCCGGGTTCTCCTTGTTCGAGCCTTCCGCGGCGAGCACCTGGTAGCAGAACTCGTCGTACGGCGTGTTCGTGGCGATGTGCTGACGGATCCAGTCCCGATACAGGCGGGCCCCTTCTGCCCCCAGGAACTTGCGGTTCACCTGCAGCAGGTCGGCCCACTTGTTGGTCCAGTATTCGACATAGTCGTCCGAGCCGATCAGCTGATCGACCAGTGCCTCCCGCTTCTCGCGGGCCGGTCGCTGATCGTCAAGGAAGGCCCGAACCTGCCCGGCGGTCGGCGGCAGTCCGGTCAGGTCGAGATAGACACGACGGACGAACTCCGCATCCGTACAGAGCTCCGAGGGACGGATCTTCATCCGCTGCCACTTCGCTGCAACGAGTTCGTCGATCTCCGTCCAGGTCTCCGGCGTCTCCCACTCGAATCCGCTCCGGTCTCCCATCGCGGTCAGCGTCGTCGCCGCGTACTGCCCCTCGAAGCGGGCCAGAATCGGTGCTTCCCCACGACGCAGCGCGGTGAGCACACCATGACGATTCACCTCGGCCACTTCGGTATTGCCGCTGGTGACAAATGCCTCGCCGGTCACATCGCGAACCGATCCGTCCGTATATGTTGCGACGACACGAACCTGCTGTCGGGCTCCAAGCGTCTGGACGACCGGGTTTTCGGGCTCGACGGTGATCGAAGCGACTCGCGGCACCGACAGGTCCAGCTCAACACCTTCGTGAATCCAGCGGCGGATGACCTCGTAATACGGATGCCCCGGCTGCGTGAGCTGTCCGCCCACATGCGGCACCGCACCGGTCGCCTTGAGGAGCATCAGGCTGTTGTCGGGGGCGGCGATGTTGACCCGACGGGACTTCAGATCGTCGGTGAACGACCGCACGTCGAAGATCGGATCGTATCCCCGCAGCGACAGCTTGAATCCGTTCTTGCCATCCTTCGCACCGTGGCACGTGCCCTGATTACAGCCGAGTCGCGCCAGCACCGGGTTGACGTCCCGCACAAAGCTCGTCGCCACGTTCTCCGGAATCGTGGTGCGAACCGGGACTTTGACCGACTGCCCGTTGAGAGTCACGGTCAGTTCGGCCGTGCCGCTTTCCTTTGCCGTCACCCGTCCCAGCCGCGTAACGGTCGCAGCCGGTCCAGCGACGGACAGTTCGGCGATGCGGGTGACGTCGACGCGATCTCCCGACTCGAGGATGCCGGTCGCCAGAATCTGTGCGTAAGCGTTCTCGCCGTTCAGTTCGATCACCGACGGTGTCACTTCAATCCCGGTCAGCTTCGCACCTTCAGGAAGCGACTCCTTGCCGACGTAGACGGCGTCTTCGCCTTCGTGCTCGGCGGCGTAGGCGGCGGCGAGTTCTTCGGCGGCCTGTTCCGCGTCGTCAGACGTCTCGACCGTCGCAAACTCCTTACGGATCTCGCCGGTCTGTGCGTCGAGCAACCGCAGACGACCGTCCGCACCGGCAACAGCAATCGTGCTGCCGTCCGGCGAAAACGAAACGGCGTAGACGCCACAGGGAATCTCGGTCTCCGTGAGCGTCTTCGCATTCTCTGTGACGTACGCTTCGAGCTTCTGCTTCTCCTCGGCCGACTGCTGCGTGACGACCTTCTGCACGATCGCCTTGATTTCGTCCGGCAGCGCGGGATCGAAGTCGGCGGCAAAGGTGAACACCTGCCCCTGACCATCCAGGCTGCTGGCGGCAACAATCGTCTTGCCATCCGGAGCGTAGTCGACCGCGTAGATTCGTCCCCGCATGGCGGGATACCGGCGAATCAGGTTCGCATCGTCACCAATGACCCGCTTGGTGATCCGGTGCATGCGATACACACGCGTCACGCCGTCCGAGCCACCGACGAGAATCTCATCCCGCTCCGGATGCCTGGCGACCGCGGCAAGACCGCCCTTAAGCGCCCCAGGCGTGATCGACGTTACGTTGTCGACGAACCGCTGCGTGGCGACTTCGTACAGCTTGGTGGACATGTCCCGGCCGACCGAGACGATGTGCGAACCATCCGCCGAGAAGACGGTCGAGAGGGCCCAGTCATCGTGAGCCCCATTGAAGAAGACCTGCTCACCGGTGTCGGACCTGAAAGCCCGCACGGTGTTGTCGCTGCAGCCGACGGCAATCAGGCCGCCATCCGGCGACCAGCTGACTCCGTAAAGGGTGTCATACGTCAGGGGAATGGAGTGCGTCAGTTCCCGGGAGTCGACGTTCCAGATCTGGATCTCTCCCATCCGGGCCGGCTTGCCGCCTGCGACCGCCAGCCGCTTTCCGTCGGGAGAGAAGCGGACCGCTTCGATCCGTTCCGACATTCCCACGAGCCGCGCGGCCAGGCCACTGCCGTCCGCTTTGTGCAGCAGGACTTCATGGAAGCCGGCGACGGCGATCAGGCTCCCATCGGGGGAGTAGTCGATCGAGGTCACGACCGGCAGCTGTGTGTAGACGGGGGGATGATCGGCGTCGTACTTCTGGCGGGCATTGGCGGGGGTGTCGTCGACGGCCCCGTCGGCGATCCACTGACGGATCAGGGCGATCTCGGACTCGGCCAGCGGCGGCTTGCCCTTCGGCATCTCCGCCTCGCCATCGACCGGGGTGATTTCGTCGAGCAGGTAACTTTCGTCCGGTTTGCCGGGGACGATGGCCGGCTCTTCACTCTCACCACCGGCAACGAGCTGCTGGAAGGAGGTCATCACATAGGCACCGCTCGCCTTGGCGGGCTGGTGACACCCCTGACAGTGTGCCTGAAAGATCGGGCGGATCTGTTTGTAGTAGCTGATCGTCCCGGACGATTCGGGAGACTTCTCTTCCGCAGCGAACCCGTAGGATGACAGCAGCAGAAACGTCAGAGCGCAGGAGATCGCGTGGCGACGTGCAACCATTCGAGAGGGCCTCAGCTGATCGCAGGGAATGCGAACCCGACTTCGAGCCAATGCACGACTGCCGGAACAGTCCGCACCGTCATCGAAGCCCGAGATCAGCGTCGCCGCACAAAGAGCCCAGAACGACCGGAGGAGAGGCAGAATCTGGTTGGAAAGTCCGCGAGTACCGGTCGTCCCTTTGTCGTACGGATCGCGCAGATCCCGTTACTTCAAAGGTTTGACAACGCCGGTCCACCAATTCCGTCAGGAATGGGGTAGCCGGATGCTTCCACCCGGCAGGCAGGACGTGGGAAGTTGAACACCGCGAACATCGCGCAGCGTCACCCCTCACACTTCGAGTCTAGCCGCCCCTCCGGACGCATGCAAGCATAAACGAACGTTGACGCACTCTCCGGGCACGGATCACCCCGGCGAGTCGCATCTCGTTACAGCACAGGAACTACGGGCCCGCCGCCCGCTTCGCTCGGCGGCTTCAGTTCGTCCTGGCCGGTCAGGTTGTAGATGATCGCCCGCAGCTTTCGACGCAGCACCGAATAGCTGAAGAACCGGGTCGCCAGCTCGTAGTTGTGTTCGACCATCTCGGAGCGGTACGCCGCATCGTCGATCACGTGACGCACATGCTCATGCAGGTTCCGCGTCAGGTAGCCGTTCATCGACAGGACCTTGAAGCCCTTCGGCTCGATGTCGGTCTGGTAGATCGAGTACCGGTTCACCAGGACCGGCTTGCGGAAGTAGAACGCCTCCAGCAGGGCATTCCCAAATCCTTCGTACAGGCTCGGATAGGTCACCAGGTCCGCGTGCGGATACGTATCCCACAGCGAATACGTCTTCGAGCCGTCCGGGTACTCGTACCGCTCGTCGCCGACCAGATGGTCCACAAACCGCATGTCGACGCCGTGGTGCTCGGCCAGCTCGATCAGGGCGTGCTGGTACTCGTGCCCCTCGTCTCCGGAGGCGTGGGTGACGATCAGCTTCATCCGGGGATCTTTCAGCTGCCCCAGCAGGGCAATTGCGTGCTCGATCCCTTTTCGCGGCACCACGCGGGTCGGCTGCAGAACGAGAATGTCGTCGGCACTCAGCCCGATCCGCTCCCGGAAGTCGTAGTTGAACTCGTCAATCCCCGGAGCAGGTGTCTCGAAGTCCAGCACGTTCGGCACAAGGATCGACGAGACCCCCTTGCGATGCGCCAGGTCGAGCTGAGCGGCCGAGTTGATCGTGACATGCTCAATCGTCGGCAGCCGGGGCGGAAACGCCATCTCCAGGAAATCGGAGACCGCATTCACCTTGAAGCGGTCCCGCTCCCAGTAGAAGTCGTGATGGTGAGCAATGACGGGAAACTCGGTTTCCGCAATGAAATGCGTGATCGCCACGCCGAGCGGGATATGCATCGGAATACACAGCGCATTCTGGATGCAGAGGATGTCGATCTCGAACGTCTTGACGAACTCGTACAGCGTCGATCGCAGATGAGAAGCCAGATCGTAGATCTTCTCGGTCAGCTGAGGACTCCGCTTCAGCGCTCCAAAACCCTGCCGCGTGATCGCCTCGACATCCGGATGCCCGAAGTACGCCTCCGGGACCGTCATGCTCGTCCCTTCGTCGCGGTCGAGCTTGCCGGCGTACCAGTAGCTGATGTGCCGGTGATCCCACAGCACCTGGGCCCACTTGGAACTCTCCAGGGACACACCGTCGGTCCCGGCAAACCTGGTGGAAATGAATCCGATCTTGCGCTCGCTCATGGACAGTGCGTCTTCGGTCGGTCCGGTGGTCGTCAACCCGGTCGGTCTGAGGTGTGGGGTTCGCCCCCGCGGCCACGCCGGCCGATCCCTGACCGCCCGTCCCGTCGCCACGGAGTCGACGGACGTCCGCCAGGCAGCAGAGTGACGACGGATGGTCGAGGTTGGTTTCTCGCGGGGATGCGGCTCGCCCGGCCAACAGGTCGGACCGGCCCGGTCGCTGAACAGGCCGCATCGGCCCTCTGTACTGGAATCTTACCCTCGTGGCAGCAGATTTCGGGCCGGAAACTGCTGCATCGGCGATCCCTGCCGCTTGACCGACATCCGTCCGACGTCAATTTCGCCCGTTCAGACAGCCTGCGATCTGCGACAGTTCCGTCACGACCAGGTCCGGAACGACGCCGCGAATGCGCTCGTCTTCGTCACGCTTGCGCAGACTGCGGGCATCGCCGGCAAACAGAGCCGTGCGAAACCCGACCGCCTGTGCCGGCCAGACATCCTTGAGCATATCATTGCCGACGTACAGCACCTGCGACGGAGAAATCTCCGCGTCGACGAGCGCATCGGAAACAAGTTCGTACAGTCGCCGGCTCGGCTTCCCTTCCGCCTGCTGATACGACCAGCAGCAGAACTCCGGCTCAAAGCCCAGGCCCGCCAGCGGGCGCTCGAAGAACGCCTCGAGCATCAGCGGCGTATAGAACTGGGCATTGCTGACGATCCCCAACCGCAGTCCCCGCTCCCGCAGTGTCTGCAGGCACTCCGCCGCCCCAGGCATCGGCCAGACCGGATTGGTGCGGATCTCGTACTCGACCGCCAGGCGCGCCACACCCTCCGGACCAGCCTCCGACGCATCGGACAGCTGGCCGTCCAGCTCGAATTCGTTGAGCATCCGGCCCCAGATCTCCCGGATCTCGACTTCCGGGTACTCGATGCCGGCCGCCTTCGCATCGGCGTGTGTCTTCCGGATGGTCTGTTCGAACATCGCCACACCGGCCGCTCCGTCGACCTGGTGCTCAATCCCGACCGCCTGCATCGCCGCCAGAAAGGCGTCCGGCTGGGTCTCCGTCCCGGATGTCCCCACATCACCACTGCCACTGATCACCAGCGTCCCGTAGACATCGAACAGGACGGCCCGGATATCATCCAGCGGCGTGAGCCGGGGCGGCTCGCCGGTTGGCAGCGCATCAAGTGGCGTAGTGCGTTCCCGATACAGGGCGACCAGCGGATTGCTCATCGTTGTTCCATCCGTGAAGCGGCAGGGAAGGGGAGAGTTCGAACGTCCGTCAGTCCCGGATCAACCGGATTCGCTCACCATCCAGAAACAGGTCCAGCAGCCGCTCACCAGCGCTCGGACCGGCCAGCGACGCCTGACGCTCACTCGACAGCACGGTGCCGTAGATCGACAGCAGCCGCTCGCCGCTCGGACGCAACGCATACTCCTGTTCGACGAGATCGAAAAGGCGCACGCGGACATCTTCCACGTGTTCCTGCAGATCCTCGACGACGCGCGCCTGACGGACAATCGCGGGCTGACCGTGTCGTTCCGCGACGCGATCATCCTGATGACGACGAACATCGGCACCGGTCACTTCCTCGCCGAGACGGACTTCGCCGTGGCGCAGGACCTGGCGATCGCGGACCTGGACGATCACTACCGCCCGGAGTTTCTCGCGCGCTTCAATGGCAAGCGCAACGTGGTGTGCTTCCGCACGCTCGACCTGCCCGTCATCGAGAAGATCGCGGAGCGCGATATCCAGCGCCTGAACGACATGGTTCGGCAGAGCCTGCCCGACGTGACGGTCACGATCGGCCCCGCCGCACTCGAGGCGATGTGCCGCGATCATTACCGCCCGATTACCGGCGCACGCGGCATCACGGGTTACATCGAGGGCGTGATCAAGCCGGAGATCGCGAACACCGTCCTGTTCAATACGGACGCCCGGGGCGACATCGAGGTGTCCTATGACGAGAAGCGCAAGGCCGTCATCGTCAGCCTGCCGGACGACGCGCGCAGCAGTGCCGCGCAATGAGTGACGACGCGGAGCGGGACGAGTTGCTGCGGCGCGCCCGCGACACGGCGGACG
>ENA-ORCW01000448-ORCW01000448.1-marine-metagenome-genome-assembly--contig:-NODE-448-length-25442-cov-3.739641_pt1 | contig 25442 bp, 25 predicted proteins | sample MGYA00237784_ERZ508517 | MGnify/ENA primary metagenome ERZ508517 (study PRJEB26187, sample SAMN06268979) | marine metagenome | isolation source: Tt ae E1 feedstock associated aerobic enrichment on... | reverse complement strand
GTCCAATATTCCCCACTGCTGCCTCCCGTAGGAGTCTGGGCCGTGTCTCAGTCCCAGTGTGGCTGATCATCCTCTCAGACCAGCTACTGATCGTCGCCTTGGTAGGCCTTTACCCCACCAACTAGCTAATCAGACATGGGCTCATCCAACTCCGATAAATCTTTCCCCCGAAGGGCGCATACGGTATTAGTTCAAGTTTCCCTGAGTTATTCCGTAGAGCTGGGTAGATTCCCATGCGTTACTCACCCGTCTGCCGCTCCCCACAAGGGGGCGCTCGACTTGCATGTGTTAAGCCTGCCGCCAGCGTTCGTTCTGAGCCAGGATCAAACTCTCATGTTTAGAGATTTGATATTGGCTTTATGGTCACGCTTGAATCGACGAGAACATTCACACCCGCCTGACCGATAAAACCAGCCAGACGATTGTAACTTTCTCTCGAAACGTGATCCGCCAAAGTCTCGTTCGGATCCAAATCCCCGAAGGTACCCAGATCCCGCAAGCCTCTGCCGCCCACGTTTCTCTTTCTTCCAATATTCAATTGTCAAAGATCAGACGTCACAGACGCAACGTCAGGGCCCTCAGCGTTTCGGCTCCGGGCCCGGTCGAGTGTCGCTCACGCGGCTCTCTATGATATCCCCAACAAGGCCGAAACTAAGCGCCGCCAGCGGCGTGCCGCCCTCGTTGGTGACGCGTATATAGGCCGGACCCAAACAAACTGTCAACGGACAAAACGTAAGTTTTTTGAATTTTTTGCGACACATTTTTCGGACCGTGAAAGTCCGCTTTTCGAACACGGCTTCACACAAGTGTTGCCATTCATCACGCCGTCACATTAGAGTCGAATTTAACGAATAAATGCGGAATGCGATTTCATAGAGCGACAGCGTCCCGACGGCGCATTTCGGACGCTCATTATATAGATCAGGTATTCATGACCGTGAGGGTCGGGGAGAAGCCTCTGTCATCGTTGTTCTCCGATGTAGCGTTGAACCGCGCTGTCCGCCTGTCCGTCAAGCCCGGGCACGTCCTTGCGCGCCGCCCCGTATGGCAAGGAAAAGAAACATGACATCGAGGCGCCACCGGCAATGAACGATAGCGAGCTTCTCGAACAGACCGTTGGCGAAGACGATCCCCTTATTGCAGACGGACGCAGCGGCCCGCCCGATCGCCGTGAAATTTCCGCGCGCTGGCTTGTCGGCACATTTCTGACAGGCGTCACTTCTACGGTTCTCATGGGTGTGGCGCTTTCCGCCGCCCTGGATGGTCGCCAGCAACTCGCCACGCCACCCGAGGTCGCGCTTCTCGGCGACATATCCGATCCCATTGCGGAAGCAGCCAAGACAACCCGTCTCGTAACGCCCCCCACGATCAGCCGCGGCGAAGAGCGGCGCATGATGGAGGTGTCGACCGTGATGCGCAGCGGCGACACCGACGTCATCCGCACCCTGCCCTTCGTGCACGCCAAGATGGCCCTCACCGCCAATCACTCGACCGACAAGGACTACCCGCCTTTCGACCCGCTCGCCGTATTCGCAGAGGACGGCGCCACAACCACCGCCCGCACAGGCCTGATCTACGGCGCGAAGGTGGAAAGCGAAGTCAGCCTCAAAAGTCTGGACTTCCCGCTGCATTCTCAAGAGTTCAGCTCGGCGCGCAGTCTGAGCACAGAGGAGGTCGAGGTCGCAGTCCGCAACACCGGCGCGATTCTGACCGACGGCGATGTGCAGGTGGCCGCACTCCACTATGTGGATCCGCAACGCTTCGGCGATACACTATCGACACAGGCGCTCGCCGCTTTCGGCGCGCGCGTCATCCCCGAAAACGTCTCCATCGCAACGCAGACCACCCGGGAAACCACACCGGAATTCGCAGAAGACCTCATTCCCTTCCGCACCGAGCGGGCGATCGCCGATGTCTTCGCCCAGTCCGGCTACAAGGGCGAGGACGTCGACGGCATGGTCGAAGCCATTACCAAGCTGCTCAACGCTCCCGACCTCAAGGCGGGCACGTTGCTTCGCATCGGTGTCGAAACCCGTGGCGAAAGAAGCCGCATCGTGCGCACGAGCGTCTACGAGGGCAGGAAGCATATCGTGACCATCGCCCTCGACGATCGCGAACAATATGTGCCGGCGGAGGAACCGGAGATGAACCCGGTGCTTCTTGCAGCCTTCGACCACCCGGCCGCATCGCGCCGCATGCCCCGCTCCGATCTGCCGCGCGTCTATGACGGCATCTATCGTGCGGCTTATGCTTACGGCCTGACGCCCGATATGACGAAGCGGCTCATAAAACTCCTGTCGGCGGATGTCGATTTCCAATCGCGGCTTTCGCCCGCCGACCAGCTCGAAGTGTTCTTTTCGGCGCCGGATGCGGACAAGAACGCCACGGATCAGTCAGAATTGCTTTATGTAAAGGCGAGTTTCGGCGGCACGACACGCACTTTCTATCGTTTTCAGTTTGACGACGGCACAGTCGACTATTTCGACGAGGACGGCCGCAGCGCGAAACGTTTCATGCTCAGAAACCCGGTTCCGAACGGTCGGTTCACCTCCGGTTTCGGCATGCGGCGGCATCCTGTCCTCGGCTATAGCAAGATGCACACAGGCGTGGACTGGGGTGCGCCACGCGGCACCCCGATCATCGCTGCCGGTGACGGCGTTGTGGAAAAGGCAGGCTGGGCCGGTGGCTATGGGCGCCAGACCATCATCCGCCACAACAACGGCTTCAAGACGTCCTACAATCACCAAAGCGGTATCGCCAAGGGCGTGTCGGCGGGTGCTCGCATTCGTCAGGGCCAGGTGATCGGGTATGTGGGGGCAACCGGTTTGGTGACCGGCAACCATCTTCACTACGAAATGATCGTCAACGGCACCAAGGTCGACCCGATGCGGGTGCGCCTGCCCGACAACCGCGCGCTCAAGGGTGAGGATCTGCTGGCCTTCGAACGCGAACGCGGCCGGATCGATGAACTGCTCGAAGAAAACGAGGATGCCCCGCTTTCAGTCGCCGCGAGCGATAGCTGATCCGTCAATCCAGGCCCGTTGCGCCCACGGGTTCTTTGCCTTTCGCCTGTTGCGTGAACCAGGCAACCAACGCAGACGCAAGACAGAAGGCGCACATCACCCAGGCCACCCCGGAAAACGCGGCATCGCTGGCGGACACCCGCGCAGCCTCCAGCGTGTCGGGCAACGCGCCACCGGCAGGCTCGCCGAATCCCGGCACCGTTTCCACCCGCGATCCGAGTGCGCCCGCATACCGGTACGCGGCGAAGGTGCCCATCGCCGCCACAGCCATGAGACCGGCGATGCGCGAAATGGCATTGTTGATCCCTGAGGCCGCACCGGTATCTTCATCCCTCACCGAGGTCATAACAGCAGTGGACAAGGGCGAGACGACAAGCGCCATTCCCAGCCCCATCAGCACCATCATAGGAAATGCCGCCAACCAGAAGCGGTGAATGCCCGATCCGGAGATAAAGGCCAGACCACCGAACGCCAGCGCCACGACGAAGCTGCCAGCTGTGATCGGCAAGCGAGGGCCGACCGCATCGGACAGGCGTCCGACCGGCCCCGAAAGACCCGCAATCGCCAGCGACAAGGGCAAGAATATAAACGCCGTTGTGGCTTCATCCAGCCCCCACCCGGCGATCAGCAGCATGGGAAGGTAGAAGAGAATACCCGACAGCGCGAAATAAAGGACGAAGGTCGCAACATTGGCGCCGGAAAACGGAAGAATGGCGAAAAGCGAGAGATCGATCATCGGCTCCTTGCGCGACCGCTCCCAGACGACGAAGCCGCCGAGCACGCAGAGTCCGAAGGCCACCGGAACCATCGCGCCAGACGCGCCACCCTCTCCAGGACTGTCCGCGGAGGACGCGGTAAGACCGTAGGACATCGCCCCAAAGGCGATTGTCGCCAGGATCGCGCCGATCAGATCCAATTTTCGGTCGCCCGCCGGCCGGTCTGGGGGGACACGCAGAAGCATTGCGATGGCGAGCGCGCCCAAGGGCAGGTTGATCGCAAAAATGACGCGCCAGGCCGCGTCGCCGAACGCGGACAAAAGCAAGCCGCCGAAAACCGGACCTATCGCGGTGGTCAGCGCGGACGAAGCCGCCCATATGCCAATCGCCTTGCCCCGCTCTGCCCTTGGATAGGCCTTGGCGATGATGGCCAAACTGCCGGGAACCATGAAGGCGGCACCAATGCCTTGCACCCCACGGGCCATAATCAAGGCATCGGCCGAAGGAGCGGCAGCGCACACCATCGAGGCCAGAATAAACAGCACGATGCCGGCAATGAACGTCTTGCGCAGACCAAATTTGTCTCCAGCACTTCCGCCAACCAGGATAAGAGCCGCGAGCGTCAATGCATAGGCGTTTGAAATCCACTGCGCATCGGCCAGAGAAGCATCGAGATCGGCGCGCATTGCCGGCATGGCAACCGACACAACGGATCCATCGATAAAGCCGAGAGCAGACGCCAAGATCGCGGCGAACAGAACATTGCTCCGGCGCGAACGCGGACAGAATGTCCGCTCCGCCGCGCTTTCAGCCTCAAGCGCAAGCCCAGGTTCGATTTCGCATGGCCCCTGCATCGGGAGAGGGTACCTGCCGAATCCTCCCTCATCAATCCGGGAGAAGAAAGCTCACTGCCGTAAGCTGTCACGAAGCTTCCAAGCAGACCTATTCGGCAAACGTCACTGAGACGCCGGGCTTAACACGCTTTGCAAGCTCTTCGGCGTCCCAATTGGTCAAGCGGATGCAGCCATGCGAGGCGGTCTTGCCGATCTTGGAAGGATCGGGCGTACCATGAATGCCGTAGGTCGGTTTGGACAACGCGATCCAAACGGATCCGACCGGACCGTTGGGACCGGGAGGTATGGTGAGGACCTTATCGTTGTTGCCCTGCTTAAAATTGAGTTTCGGATTGTAGGTATATTCCGGATTGAGGGCGATCCGGGCAACGGTATGCGTGCCTGTGGGCGACGGGGTGTCGGATGAACCGATCGTTGCGGGATAGGCCGACACGAGCTGACCATCTTCGTTGTAGGCGCGCAATTGCTTGGCACTTTTGTCGGCCACGATGCGCGTTACCTCAACCTTCGCGGGGCGCTTGACATTGACCACTTTGATAATCGTTCCCGGGCGATTGAAATTCGCATCCGGATTGAGAGCAACCAGATATTTTTCATCCATATGAAAACGCTCGGCCAGCATCTCGACAACAGACGTATAGGAAAGTGCCTCGAGCTGCGCCTTATGCGCGTAATCCGATGGGACCGAAGCGATATATGGACCCGCAGCATCCTCGGCAGTGATGGTATAGTCCTTAAATGCATCGCCGCCGGTGCGCTCCAGTTCCGCTTTCACCCATTCCTTGTCATAGGTTCTGAGCGTCTGGCCCGTGATCTCGCGATAAGCGCGGATCGCTTTGTTGACATTGTCGCCAGTGCGGCCGTCGATCACGCCGGGCGATGCGCCTAGACGGTCCAGCAGCACCTGAAAACGGGTCACATCCTCACTAACACCGCTCGGCAGGACCACGGCGCTGTCCTTTGGGAGAGACGGCATGTCGGACGCATTGTCGGAACCATCATCAAAGCCCGGCTCTCCATCGGGAATGGCGGCCATGCTGTCCCTTGGGTCCGGCGCATCCAGCGGTGCACGTTCGATGGTTTCACGCCGGTAGTCGGGGGCCTCGCGATAGACATCCCGGTCGTCGTATCGCGGTGCCTCGCCGTAGGATTGATCGGCGTACGGATCCGTATAGCGATCGTCCGGCGCATTGCGCGCCCTTCCGCGATCACGCCTGTAGCGGTCGACATCGCGAGGGTCGGAGAAGTCATAAACCTGGCCACCGAACTCGCGCGGGCGCGCGGGCCGGCGTTCGTACTGCCTGTCGCCCGGCGCCGCAGGACGAATTTCCACCACTTCGCCAGTATAGGCATCAACAATGATCTCGCGGCCATACTGATCGATATAAACATCGAAATCATAGTTTTGAGCAATTTGAACGGGCGTGTCCGCAGTCACCGTGTTCGGCGCATCCCAATCGCGCGCAACATCGTTATCGGCTGAATTGAACACATGGCTGTTGCGGCGGGTTTCGGTTTCCGGCATTGCAGCCAGCGCCGCCGCCGGCCCCATCGCCAGGCACAAAGCAGTCATCAAATGCAGTTTCACCTTCATCGCCCCTCGTCTCATCCCATCTGGATAGGCTGATCGCCCCGCCGGCGATTCGCCCATTTGACGAATGATTTACCATAGGAGATGAACCGGACGTGAAGATGGCGACGGTCACGGCATTTTCAGGGCGGAACTCAGGCCGGATCAAGGCCGAGTTCACGCCTCAGTTTGCGGGTCAGGCCCGAGGCGACGATCCGGTGACTTTCCGCCAGATAATCCGCCAATGCGTCGTCGTCCATTGTTTCGTTGGTCTGCCTCTGGATCCATTTCATGCCGCGAGATGCGAGATAAGGTGCCGGGCGCAGACCCGGTTGCTCCCTTAGCACGTCGAACGCCATTTCCGAACATTTGAAGGACACGGCAACATTCTCGCCACCGCTATGACTGCCGATGGCAAAGACCTTGCCGCCCACCTTCCAGACATGCGCCCCACCCCATTGAACGACATGCGCGGTGTGGGGAAAGGCAGCGCAAACCGCATTGTATTTGTCGATTTGCACGTGCCTTCCCCTTGTCCGAACTAGGCCGCCTGTTCGGCCTGCTCCTCGAGCGACGCCTTGCGCGTACGGAAATTCAGGCGATCGGAAGCCGACGTAACCTTTACGTTGGAGCCGTCGAAGATCTCGCCCTGGAGAATCTTCTCCGCAAGCGGATCCTGAAGTTCCTTCTGCATGACCCGTTTCAGGGGACGCGCGCCGTAAGCCGGATCATAACCCTTGTTCGCAAGCCAATCGACCGCCTCCTTGTCGAGGTCGAGCGTAATCTTACGGTCTGCGAGTAGCCTTTCCAGACGCTGAAGCTGGATCTCGACGATCTGCCCCATATCCTGCCGACGCAGCCGGTCGAACAGGATAACCTCGTCAATCCGGTTCAAGAACTCGGGGCGGAAGGACGCCTTGACGACATCCATGACCTCGTTGCGCACCTTATCGACATCCTCGCCCTCACCAAGATTTACGAGGTACTCGGCGCCAAGGTTCGAAGTCATAACGATCAGCACGTTGCGGAAATCGACCGTGCGACCCTGACCGTCTGTCAAACGACCGTCGTCGAGAACCTGAAGGAGCACGTTAAACACGTCAGGATGCGCTTTTTCGACCTCATCGAACAGGATGACCTGGTAAGGCCGGCGGCGAACCGCCTCGGTCAGAACACCCCCTTCCTCATAACCGACATAGCCGGGCGGCGCGCCGATGAGCCGGGCCACGGAGTGCTTCTCCATGAATTCCGACATGTCGATGCGCACCATCGCCTGCTCATCGTCGAAGAGAAAACTGGCAAGCGCCTTGGTCAACTCCGTCTTGCCGACACCGGTCGGGCCGAGGAACATGAACGAACCGATGGGCCGGTTGGGATCCTGCAAGCCGGCACGGGCACGGCGCACGGCCTTGGACACGGCTTGCACCGCCTCGCCCTGGCCAACGACCCGTTTGGCGAGCTCATCTTCCATGCGCAACAATTTCTCGCGTTCGCCTTCGAGCATTTTGTCAACCGGAATACCGGTCCAACGCGAAACGACATGAGCCACATGATCCGGCTTAACGGTCTCCTCGACCATACCGGAAGCGCCCTCTTCCTCGCTCTGCGCCTCGGCCTCGGCAAGGTTTTTCTCAAGTTCCGGGATCAGGCCGTAAGCCAGTTCACCGGCCCGCTGGAATTCGCCCCTGCGCTGGGCAATGGCCAGTTCGTTTCGTGCCTCGTCGAGTTGTTTCTTGAGGTCGGCGGCAAGACCGAGCTTATCCTTTTCAGCGGCCCAGCGGCTGGTGAGGCGCGACGACTCCTCTTCGAGATCGGTCAATTCCTTCTCGAGTTTCGCCAGGCGATCCTTCGATGCTTCGTCTTTTTCCGCCTTCAACGCCTCGCGCTCGATCTTGAGCTGCATGATGCGCCGATCGATCTCGTCGAGCTCTTCCGGCTTGGAGTCCACCTGCATACGCAGCCGAGAAGCCGCCTCATCCACAAGGTCGATGGCCTTGTCGGGCAAGAAACGGTCGGTGATGTAACGGTTGGAGAGCGTGGCGGCAGCGACAAGAGCCGAGTCGGAAACCCGCACTTTGTGATGCTGCTCATACTTCTCCTTCAATCCGCGCAAGATCGAAACCGTGTCCTCAACCGTCGGCTCGGTGACGAAAACCGGCTGGAAACGTCGGGCCAATGCGGCGTCTTTCTCCACATGCTTGCGGTATTCATCCAGCGTCGTCGCACCGACGCAGTGCAACTCGCCGCGTGCAAGAGCCGGCTTCAGGAGGTTGGATGCATCCATGGCGCCATCGGCCTTGCCGGCACCCACAAGTGTGTGCATTTCGTCGATGAACAGAATGATGTTTCCATTGGCTGCCGTCACTTCGGAAAGCACAGCCTTCAAGCGTTCCTCGAATTCGCCGCGATATTTCGCCCCGGCAATCAAGGCCCCCATATCGAGCGCCATGAGCTGCTTGTCTTTCAGAGATTCAGGGACGTCGCCATTGACAATGCGCAGGGCAAGCCCTTCGGCGATGGCGGTTTTACCGACACCGGGTTCGCCAATCAGCACCGGATTGTTTTTCGTGCGGCGCGACAGAACCTGGATCGTGCGACGAATCTCGTCGTCGCGGCCGATCACAGGGTCGAGTTTACCCCCGCGGGCATCCGCCGTTAGATCGCGCGCATATTTCTTGAGCGCGTCGTAGCCTTGTTCGGCACTGGCCGAATCGGCCGTCCGGCCCTTGCGTATATCGTTAATCGCCTGATTCAGAGCGGTCGGCGTAACGCCTGCCTTGGACAGGATGTCGGCCGTCTTGGCAGATTTCTCGACCGCAAGCGCGGTAAGCAGACGCTCCACGGTGACGAAGCTGTCGCCGGCCTTCTTGGCAAGCTCCTCAGCGGTTGAAAAAACCTTGGCGAGGGGCTGCGCCATATAGAGTTGACCATTGCCGCCTTCCACCTGAGGCATGGCCTTCAGCGCGGCTTCGACACCAAGACGAACATCCTGCGCCCGCCCACCCGCGCGTTCGATAAGCGAGGCGGCGAGCCCCTCTTCGTCATCGACGAGCACCTTGAGCAAATGCTCAGGCGTAAACTGCTGGTGATTGCTGGTCAGCGCGTGGGTTTGCGCAGCCTGTATGAAACCGCGAACCCGCTCCGAATACTTCTCAAAGTTCATAAGTGTCTCCATTTCCTTGCCGACCTGCTTTGCAGCACCGACAACGACCAATGCGACGGGCTCCCATAAACCGTGATCGGATCAGATTATCACGGTCTTTCGCGGCAAGCCCAACTGTTTGAGATATGGGAACATATCCCTATCAGCACAAGATGGAGACCAAAACGAAAAACGGCGGGGAAGTCCCGCCGTCTCGTACATTCTCTCGTTTGCCTGTTCAGCCCTGCGCGGCGATCTTTTCAGGCGCGGCAGCAGGGGCAGCACTCTCACTTCCTTCACCGCCTTCGGCATCCTCCGTCTTACGCGTGCGGGGGCGGCGTGGACGTTTGGCCGGCTTTTCACCTTCCTGAGCCTCGTCGCCACTTTCCGCTTTAGCGGCGGCAGGTTTGCTGCGGCTGCGGCGTGCAGGCTTCGGCTTGTCGCCTTCCGTCCCGCCGTTCATGCCGTCAGCAGCGTGGCCGTTCGTCGTGCCAGCGCCCGCTTCCTCGCCGTTGAGCGCGAGCTCGGCCGGAACACCCTTGATCTCGGGTTGCGGACCGGAACCGTCCTCGACACGCTTCTGGCGCTGTTGCTTCTGGTTGCTGCCGTTGCTTGCCTCGGAAGCGTCCTGCTCGTCCGCGTCGCCATCGGAATCGTCGCGATTCTCACGCGCTTGCTGCTGTTGCTGAATCTGTGCCTGAGCCGCAGCGATAATGCGATTGTAGTGTTCCGCGTGTTGCAGATAGTTCTCAGCCATCACGCGATCACCGGAACTTTGCGCATCACGCGCCAGTGCGGCGTATTTATCCGCCACTTGCTGTGCTGTTCCGCGGATTTTCACATCCGGGCCATTGCTCTCGTAGCTGCGTGCTAACGGATTCGGGCCCTTGCGGTTGTTATTCCCGCGACCGCGCATGCGCCTGTTCTGCTGTTGTGGCCTCATTCGACTCTCTTGGTTTTCGAGACTGCTTGTTCGAGACAGATTGTTTGAAACGATACTCTTTCAGATGGCGGACGACGGCGGGAAGCCAGCAGTCTCACATCTCCCCTTGGCTCTATGCCGCGCCGCTCGTCGCGGGCGCCAATGCCATTGCTGTTCCGCTTCATATCAGTTGCCGGACAATCCCCACAATGAAGCAGAGGCGATAAACGCCTTTCACGACAGCTGGTCCTCGGGAACCGAATCGATAACGGTGCTGTCTGCTTCGTCCCATCCGGTAGCCGGAACCTAGCGGCATTCTTTTGCAATGCCAAGCTTTTTTTCAAGCTTGTTCACGAGACGTTTTTGCGGCGAAAATCAACGTTCGGTCATGTCCGGCCAAATCCCGTCCCGCCTGGTGCAAGCGAAAACCTTTCCCGGTGAAAAGCTCGGTTACACTCTCCCTTTGATCGTATCCAATCTCTACGGCAATCATTCCGCCAGCAGCCAGACAGGCCGCGCTTTCCGCAGCTATCCGTCTGTAAGCATCCAGACCGTCTTGGCCGGCAACGAGCGCACGTCTCGGATCGTGTCCGCGAACCTCAATGGCAAGGCTGCACCAATCGCATTCACGGATATAGGGCGGGTTCGAGACGATGAAGTCGAAACGGCTGTCAATCTGGTCGAACCAGTTGGACAGGCAGGCCTCGAACCGACCGCCATATCCATTTATATCGGCATTCGCGCGCGCCGTTGCAAGCGCATCGGCGGAAATATCCGATCCGACAGCCCGCGCGGCCGGCAAAACGCTCAACAAAGCCAGTGCAATCGCGCCCGTGCCTGTCCCAATATCGAGGATACGCCAGGGGCGGTCTTCCCCACCCAGTCGCCGAGCCTCCGCCAGAACGAGATCGACCAGCGTTTCGGTATCCGGGCGAGGCTCGAGCGTTTCCTCCGAAAGCTTCAATTTCAGCCCGTAGAACTCCCTGTAACCAATGATACGATGCACGGGTTTGCCAGCGATGCGCGCTTCCAGCGCGTTGTTCAACGATGAACGTTCGGCCTCGGAGATCGTCCATTCGGGTCGCGAGATGGCATCGAGGCGCGAGGTTTGCGTGACATGTTCGACGAGAAGCCGCGCATCGAGCGCCGCTTCGGGGATTCCGGCACGCTTCAACCTGTCGCGAGCCTCAACAAGCAGTGCACCAAGAGTCTCGGCGTCAGCCATCCGTCTCTGTTTCCGCAAGCAGCTTGGCCTGATGGTCGGAGATCAAAGCGTCGATCACTTCATCGAGGTCGCCCTCAATCACGCGGTCGAGCTTATAGAGCGTCAGGTTGATGCGGTGATCCGTAAGGCGCCCTTGCGGAAAATTATAGGTGCGGATGCGCTCCGAACGGTCACCGCTGCCCACCTGCAAACGCCGCGCCTCGGACCGCTCGTCCGCCGCTTTCATGCGCTGCATATCGAACAGCCGCGCCCGCAGGATCTGCATGGCGCGAGCGCGGTTCTGATGTTGCGATTTTTCAGCCTGAAGCACAACGATCCCGGTCGGGACATGCGTGATGCGCACTGCCGAATCGGTTGTGTTGACGTGCTGCCCGCCGGCGCCCGAAGCACGCATCGTGTCGATGCGTATGTCGTCGGGCCTGATGTCCACGTCGATGTCCTCGGCTTCCGGCAGAACCGCAACCGTGGCGGCAGAGGTGTGAATACGGCCCTGCGCCTCCGTCGCCGGCACACGCTGTACCCGATGAACGCCGGATTCGAATTTCAGGCGTGAGAACACGCCGCGGCCCGAAACAGTGGCAATGATTTCCTTGTAGCCGCCCGCCTCGCCCTCGCTGGCCGAGACGACTTCGACGCGCCATCCCTTCTCCGAAGCATAGCGCTCGTACATCCGGAACAGGTCGCCGGCGAAAAGAGCGGCCTCATCGCCACCGGTGCCGGCGCGGATTTCCAGAATTGCGTTTTTGTCGTCGGCTTCGTCCTTCGGCAGGAGAAGGATCTGCATTTCCTCGCCGAGCGTCTCGAGGCGTGCTTCAACGTTCTCAAGGTCAGCCTCGGCGAGCTCACACATCTCTCTGTCCGTCGCCGGATCGGCGAGCATCGATTTGAGATCGTCCAGTTCGTTTTCGGCCTGGCGCAATTCGCGGATCTTGCCCGCGACTTCCTGCAATTCGGAATATTCGGAAGCGAGCTTCACATAGACATCGGGCTCGGGTCCTGCCGCCATCTGCGCCTCGATCAGCTCGAAGCGTTTGAGAACCTGGTCCATGCGGTCGCGTGGCAAGTCGGTCATCGACGGGAAAGCCTGTCAGTTCTAGAGAGCAACGGTGTGCCGGTTGGCGAAATCGCGAAGCAGCGCGCGAATATCGGTGGATGCACTGTGGTTGGCAAGTGCTTCTTCCATCACGATGGCAAGGTCAGAGAGCGGCAGTTCGCAAAGCATTGCTTTCACCGGGCCGATCGCCGCCGGTGCCATGGAGATGGAGCGGAAGCCGATCCCAAGCAGCGCCATGGCCGAGATGGGCCGTCCGGCCAACTCGCCGCACAGGGTTACCGGGGTTCCATGCTCGTCTCCTGCGCGCACGATCTGGCGGAGAATACGCATGAACGGCACGCTCAAGGGATCGAACCGATCGGCAATACGCGTATTGCCGCGATCGGTCGCGGTGACGAACTGGAAAAGATCGTTGGAACCGACGGAAACGAAATCCACCGTTTGCATCAGCTCCTCAAGCTGCCAAAGCAGCGAGGGCACCTCGATCATCGCCCCCAGTTTAAGGCGTGTGGGCAGAAGGTAACCAAACCGCGAAAGGTGCCGCACCTCGCGATCAACGATCTCGCGCGCCTGGCGAACCTCGCTGACCTCCGTGACCATCGGCAGCATCATGCGCAATTCGCGTCCGCCGGCCGCCTTCAAGAGCGCGCGAATCTGTGTGCGCAGCAACCCCGGACGGTCAAGTGTGAGGCGAATGGCGCGCCAACCCAACGCCGGGTTTTCCTCGTGTTGCGCTCCCTTAAAGTAGGGGAGCACCTTGTCACCGCCGATATCGATCGTACGAAACGTTACCGACTTGCCGTCGGCTGCATCGAGGACCTCGCGATAAAGGCGCTCCTGAGCTTCGACGCGTGGAAAGGCCGCAGCCACCATAAACTGGAGTTCCGTGCGAAAAAGTCCGATACCGGCCGCTCCCGACTGCGCCAGTTGCGGCAGGTCGACGGCGAGCCCGGCATTCATCATCAGGTCGACGGGAGTTCCATCTTTGGTTTCGGTCGGGCGATCACGAAGCTCCTGGTAGAGTTTTTGACGGCGCGCGCGGAAGCGCACCTTCTCGGCATAGGCTTCTTCGACATCCGCCTGCGGCCGCAGATGCACCTGACCATCTTCGCCATCAACGATGATCGCATCGCCGTTCTCCGACATGGAAACGGCACCCTTTACCTGCCCCACCGTCGGCAGGCCGATGGCACGGGCGACGATAACGATATGGCTCGTGGGCGCGCCCTCCTCCAACACCAGGCCGCGCAATTTCTGCCGCGGATAATCGAGCAATTCCGCAGCCCCCATCGAGCGCGCAACGATAATGGCGTCCTTGGGCAGAATTTCCGCCAGCGCATCGGCCCCCCGCCCCATCAACTGACGCAGCAGACGATTGGCGAGATCGTCGAAATCGCTCATTCGCTCGCGCAGATAAGGGTCGGTCATGTGCATCATGCGCGCGCGCATGTCGCTTTGCACCTTTTCGACCGCCGCCTCCGCTGTCAGGCCGTTGTGGATCGCCTCCTGCAGACGGCGCACCCAGCCTCGATCGTTGGCGAACATACGATAGGCTTCAAGCACGGCTCTGTGCTCGCCTTCGAAAGCCACATCACGACGCGACAGCATGTCGTCGATCGACAGACGCAGAGAATCGAGAGCAGTCTCGAGCCGCTCCAGTTCAACCTCGCTGTCTTCATTGAAGAGCGCCGTAACGACAATGCGCGGCTCATGGAGCACCACGTGGCCAAGCCCGACGCCCTCGTTGAAAGGCAAGCCCGTCATACTGACGGGACGACTCAGATCGAGATCGATGCCCGGACGGGTCAACCGCGCCAGATCGCCCGTGGCGATCATCTCGGCGATGACCATTGCAACCGTTTCCAGCGCTTCCACCTCGTCTTCGCGATAGTGCCGCATAGTGCGATTCTGCACCACGAGTACGCCAAGGGTACGTCCGGCCCGAAGTACCGGAACGCCAAGAAACGAGTGATAAACCTCTTCCCCCGTTTCCGGCAGGTAAGTAAATGCCGGGTGCTTCTGAGCATCGGAAAGATTAAGCGGCCGCGCGCTGGCGGCGATGGTGCCGACCAAACCCTGACCGAGACGAAGCTGCGCCAAGTGGACCGCACCGGGGTTCAGACCCTCGGTGGCGTAGAGTTCCAGCATCGAATCGGCGCGCAGCACGTAAAGCGAGCACACCTCGGCCACCATGTTCTGGGCGATTTCGCGAACGATGTGATCGAGACGCTCCTGCGGATCGAGCGCCTCGGCCATCAGTTCCCGCAAACGCCTTAGCAACACTCTCGGGCCGCCGGCAGAATCTCGCATCGAACCCCTCTCCATTGGCCCGTGCCAGCCACATGAAGGAGCCAGGCAAAAGCCGGTTTTCGGGTTATTGTTTGTTACTGCTTATCGAGACCGTAGACAGAATGCAAAGTGCGAACCGCCAATTCCGCATAGGGACCGTCGATCAGAATCGATATCTTGATCTCGGATGTGGTGATCGCGCGAATATTGATCCCCTTTTCGGCCAAGGCCTTGAAGGCAATTGCAGCAACACCGGCATGACTGCGCATCCCGATGCCGATAACGGAGACCTTCACGAGCCCCGCTTCCGACTGAATGGCATCGAAACCGATCGTATCGCGCACCTTCTCAAGCACCGAAACGGCCTTTTCCAGATCGCCGGACGGCACCGTGAAGGTCATATCCGTGCGTGAGCCATCCTCTGAGATGTTCTGCACGATCATGTCGACATTGATGTTGGATTCGGCCAGTGGACCGAAAATGCCGGCAGACACACCCGGGCGGTCGGAAACGCGACGAAGCGATATCTGCGCCTCGTCCTTGGCGTAGGCGATGCCGGTGACGACTTGCTGTTCCACGATTTCATCCTCATCGCAAATGAGCGTACCGGGCGGGTTGTCGAAATCCCCCATGCCCGGCGCATCCGGATCCTCGAAAGACGATCTTACGAAGGTTCTGACCTTGTGCACCATGGCCAGTTCCACCGAACGGACCTGAAGCACCTTGGCGCCAAGCGACGCCATTTCAAGCATTTCCTCGAAAGAGATCTTGGGCAGGCGCCGCGCCTTGGGCTCGATGCGAGGGTCGGTCGTGTAGACGCCATCGACATCGGTATAAATGTCGCAACGGTCCGCCTTCACAGCCGCCGCCACCGCCACCGCACTGGTGTCGGAACCGCCACGCCCCAGCGTGGCGATGCGGTTGTCCGGCCCTATGCCCTGAAAACCGGCGACGACCGCCACCTGGCCGGTGCCCATACGGCGGACGATCTCACTGCCGTCGATGTCCTGAATGCGTGCGGCACCATGCGCATTGTCGGTACGAATGGGAATTTGCCAACCCTGCCAGGAGCGAGCGTCGACTCCCATGGATTGCAGGGCAATGGCGAGAAGACCGCTGGTCACCTGTTCGCCCGAAGCAACGATCGCATCATATTCGCGCGCATCGTAAAAAGGAGATTCGGCGCCGGTAGCCTTCGGCATGGTTTGCGCCCAGCCAACCAGTTCATTGGTCTTGCCGGACATGGCCGAAACGACGACTGCCACCTCATGTCCCGCATCGGTTTCGCGTTTTACGTGACGCGCCACATTGTGGATGCGGTCGATATCGGCGACGGAGGTTCCGCCGAACTTCATAACGATGCGCGCCATGGGAACGGAGTGCCTTTGCTCGGAAATTCCAACCGCCCGACAAACGCGCGGATACAACACGATGCAGCAGCGGAAACCCGCTCTGCGCCGCGCACTCCATATCGAAAAGATCAGTTATCTGCAAGCAATGCGACACGGCCAAGCAAAGCTTCTCGGACCCCTTCCGTGGTCATTCCGGAATCGGTCCGCCGATCGCCCAATTATGACCGAAAGGATCGCACAACTGGCCGTACCGCGCACCCCAGAACGTATTATCCAGCGGCATTGTTGCGGTCGCCCCTGCCTTCTCGGCGCGCCCGTACCATTCATCCGCATCGTTCACCTCGAGATGGATCGCGACACCACGCGGCTCGTCGGCCGACATGCCGAACTCGCGGAGTCCATCGATGTACCCGATGATCGATCTGACGTTTGAACGACACATCAAGGCGTCCATAACCACCGTCTGGAACGGCCTCACCCGATCCGACCTGATCGCCAAATGGTTCTTCGCGGTCGACTTCAAGCCGGTCGTCGGACATCGTTTCACACTGATCGGCAATGCGACAACCGGCTGGCGCGGATGGACCAATGTGGAAATTTTCGTTCTGGAACCACCTCATCGCATGGTCTGGTCCTTCGATTGCATAGACGAGGCGCAACCTTCCACGGTCGAAATCCGCCTTGAAGAACGGGAAGCCGGTGTGCAGCTCACATTGATGCATACGGGAGAAGTTCCGACACAGACAAAGCGCCTGCTCGAAGAAGGCTGGAACACCTACATTGGAAGGCTAAGCCGACTCTGCGAGCGGATTCCGGCCTGGGTCTGAGACAATTCCCGCCTTGACAATTGCCCGCTGCAACCCGACTTCATGGGTCCAGGTTTCAGCAACACCCAGCGAGGGGGTTTCCATGTCCGAGGCCCGACAAACGACGATCGACAGGCGTGAAATCGAGCATTTCTCCGCATTGGCGGCGGAATGGTGGAATCCTGCGGGAAAGATGGGCGTTCTGCACAAGTTCAATCCCGTGAGGCTGGCCTATATCCGCGATCATGTGGCGGCGCATTTCGGCCGCGATCCGCACACGGCAAAACCGTTCGCGGGGCTGCGCATGCTCGACATCGGCTGCGGCGGCGGCCTGCTGTGCGAACCAATGGCGCGTCTGGGTGCCGAGGTGGTGGGGGCGGACGCCTCCGAAACCAATATCGAGGTGGCCAGAATTCACGCCGAGCAGAGCAAACTCGCCATCGATTACCGTGCAACGAGCGCAGAAGCACTTGCGGATATGGGGGAAAGCTTCGACATCATCCTCAATATGGAGGTGGTGGAACACGTTTCCGATGTGGACTTTTTTCTCTCTAAGTGCGGAGCGATGCTGAAGCCCGGGGGCCTGATGTTCGTGGCGACCATCAATCGGACGCTGAAGGCCTGGGGGCTGGCAATCATCGGCGCGGAATACGTGCTTGGATGGCTGCCGCGGGGCACGCACCAATATGAAAAACTGGTGCGTCCGAGCGAACTGGAAAAAGGACTTGCCGGTGCCGGCATTGAAATCATCGACCGGAGCGGCGTCGTCTACAGCCCGCTCGGCGACCGTTGGCAGCGTTCACGCGACATGGACGTCAACTACATGGTGGCCGCAACCAAGCCAGACGCGTAAGCGGCTTCAGTTTTGCTCTTCGGGGAAAAGCGGCAACGGCATGAATTCGACTCCGTCTTCCACAAGAGACTCGGCCTCTTCGGAAGTCGCTTCGCCATAAATGCCGCGGGCTTCCGTTTCACCAAAGTGGATCTTGCGCGCCTCCTCGGCGAATTTGTCCCCCACATAGTCCGCGTTTTCGCGCACCTTGTCCGATAATTCCTTGAGCTGGGCCAACACTTTTTTCTGCTGTTCGCCGATGGCCAGTGCGATCTGTTCACGTCGCTTGCCGGTGGAAACGGCGGGGGCCATCAAAGCCTTCTCCACCCGGCTGGACCCGCAATGGGGGCAAGATACCAGATCGCGCTTTCTCTGGTCATCGAAATCCGAATTGTTGCGAAACCAGGCCTCGAATGCGTGATCGTGCTCACAGATCAGGTTGAAGCTGATCATGAGGCTTTCCTTTCGACCGACGGGCCACTCGAAACCCGAGCGACGGAGAAATCCTGCGCATTCTTCAGGTTCGGAATCTTTGCGCGCGCAACCGCCACCTGATCCAGGTCCAGTTCTGCGATCGCGATGCCAGGCGCATCCCCATCGACCTCGGCCAGAACCTTTCCCCAGGGATCGACGATCATCGAGTGTCCGTAGGTCTCCCGTCCGTCCTCGTGCAGACCGCCTTGGGCGGCGGTGATCATGAACGCGCCGTTTTCGATTGCGCGCGAACGCACCAACACATGCCAATGCGCCTCGCCGGTCTGGCGGGTGAAGGCCGCCGGAGCAGTCAGCACCTGGGCTTCAGCGCGCGCGAGGGCACGGAACAATTGCGGAAAACGCAAATCGTAGCAAATGGCGAAACCAAGCCGGCCAAAAGGCAAATCGGCAACCACAGCGCGCTCACCGGGCGCATAAGTGGCCGATTCACGCCAACTCTCGCCATTGTCCAGGTCCACATCGAACATGTGAAGCTTGTCATACGTGGTGACCAAACGGCCATCCGGCGCAAAAAGGAAAGCGCGGTTCGCGACGCGGCCATCATCAAGCGCGACTGCGGTAGAACCGAGATGGACGAAAATCGAAAGCTCTTCGGCAAGCCCGCGTGCACGCTCGATTATCAGCGTCCCACGATCCGCGGCGATCCGCTCGGCAAGCTCTTCGCGACTGCGCACCAGAACACCGGTCATCTCGGGGCTTTGCACATAACGTGCACCCCGCCCCGCAGCCTCGCGCACCAGCGCCTCGAACGCATCCGTGTTCGCTTCCGGCTCGGTGCCGGAACGCATTTGAAGAGCGGCGGCGATCAGTTTGCTCATGCCTGAATCTCCGAGAGCATCGCGTCCAGCTTGCCATCGCGCTCGAGCGCGAGCAGCTCGTCGCAACCACCCACATGGGTGTCACCGATGAAAATCTGCGGAAAAGTCGAACGGCCGTTCGCGCGCTGAACCATTTCCTGGCGCAACTCGTTGGAGAAGCTCGCATCGTGTTCGGTATATGCGACAGCCTTGCTGTCGAGCAGACGCTTTGCCGTGCTGCAAAAGCCGCACATCATCCGGGTATAGATCGTCACTTCAGGCATCGTTTGTCTCATACTCTTTGTCGGAGCTTATATAGGGTCTTGTTCGTCGGCCCGGAAGTCCCCCGGAAGAACACGGGCAAAGGTCAGCACGTCAACCTGGTGCGCACCGGCACGTTTCAGGACGCGTGAGGCCGCCGCAACCGTCGCGCCGGTCGTGTAGACGTCGTCCACCAGAACGATGCGGCGCGATTTTATCTTCGGAGCTGAAATCTCCGGCACGCGAAAGGCGCCGCGCACATTTGCCTGACGCTCGCGCGCGGCGAGGCCCACCTGCTGGCGTGTGCGGCGCGCTCGAACGAGCGCTTCCGGCGCATAATCGAGCCCACCGAATTTTGCGACCGCACGTGCAAGCTCCGCCGACTGGTTGAAGCGTCGTGACAGAAAACGGGCGCGATGCAACGGCACCGGTACGACCAGATCGGATTCGGATAGAAGTTCGACGCCTGCACGCACCATCCAGCGTGCCATCCAGGGTGCAAGGTCCGTGCGGTCACGGAACTTCAGCCCCTGCACAAGATTGCGCGCAACGCCTTGATAGACAACGGCCGAACGCGCTCGCGCAAAGGGCGGTGGATCGGCAATCGCTTCTGCGGAAAGCATGTTCTCGCCAAGGTCGATGGAGAACGGCGTCCCCATCACCGGACACCATGGCCGCTCCAGAAACCGCAATCGGCTCCAACAGGAAGGACAAAGCGTTCCGGGCTCGGTGACCAAATTCGAGCAGCCAAGACAGACCGGCGGAAAGAGGACGCGCTGCATCCATCCCGTCATTACGCCCGTCATTTGCGAAACGCGCACCGCCAATCGCTCCCCCCGGCCGTCGCTTTCCCCAACGCATTGCCTCTTTGCCACCATAGCAATTTTGTGCGATGGCGCACCCTCAAACAGAGGATCACGCATGGAACAGCTCTTCGACGGCGAACTGGCCCTTTTGCGCAAAAAACGCGCTTTGATCCAGGGCGACCCGGGCGCGCGCTTTCTGATGAAACGGGCGGTCGACGATTTGGAAGAGCGCATTGCGACCGTCGAACGGCACTTCAAGAAAGCCGCTGCAGTGTTTTGCCTGACGGACGACGCCGCACGCGCTATGCAGAATAGCACCAAGATCGGGGAGGTCGCGCGTATCGAGGTCGACCCGGCTTTGCTCGAGAATGGAGGCCTTGTCGCCGGGGGCGAAACGCTACCGACCGAGCCCGACAGTTTCGATCTCATCGTGTCGTTGCTCAGCCTTCACGAGATCAACGACGTTCCAGGAGTGCTCGCACAGATCAGGCGCAGTCTGAAGCCCGACGGATTGTTTCTCGGCGCTATGGCGGGCGCAGGCACGCTGCAGGAATTGCGGGAATCTCTTCTGGAAGCCGAGACTGAATTGTCCCAGGGTGCCGCCCCTCGTGTCAGTCCGTTCGCCGACGTGCGCGACATAGGCGCCCTTCTGCAACGGGCGGGTTTCGCGCTGCCGGTTGCAGATCTCGAGAACGTTACCGTGCGCTATGCGACCATGTTCGATCTGATGCGCGACTTGCGCTCAATGGGCGCCACCAGCATCCTGTCCGCACGCACGCGGCGGCCCGCAACACGCACCCTCTTCGTGCGCGCGGCGCAAATCTATGCGGAACGCTTTGCCGATCCGGACGGGCGGATAAGAGCGACCTTCAATCTGGTCTGGATGTCGGGCTGGGCGCCGCACGAATCCCAACAGAAGCCGTTGGCGCCCGGCAGCGCAAAGATGTCATTGAAAGATGCATTGGAAAGGAACAAAAAGCGCTAGAATGCACGCGGAAGCGGCGGCTCATTGATTGGCGCTCGTCACCCTGTCGGCCACGTTTTCGTAAGATGCCTTGACCTCTTTGCCCGTCTGAGCCGCGCCGACCACAATCGCCAGCGAGATCAAACCGGCGATCAGTGCATACTCGATCGCTGTCGCACCTGACGTGTCGTGTAGAAAGTGCCTGCCCATGCGCGCGGTTCCCTGTTCGAAATACGATCCTAGGGCGAAAGCCTTAAGAAACCTTGAGACCTGGCTACAGGTTTGTCAGCACTCCCCGCTTCGACGTCCATCCTCGTGGATGACGCATACCGCATTGCGCGAGGGCTGCAATACGCTGCGTCGGATCGTGTAGTTCCGATTGTCCCGCTTGGTCGATGCGGTGGTAATAGGGTCGATGCCGAACGGCGCACCGATTTGCACGACCGTGGCTCGTGCGCGTTTCTCGGCCATCGGTGTGAGAACCAGCGCCAGCGCCACGCCAGCGGTTCCAAACAGCAAAGCGACCCGGAGAGCGCCCATGCCCATATTGCCGGCCCGCACGGTCCATTCCGCGCGCTCCGCATCACCGTGCACTTTGAACGTCATAACAACCCCTCGCCAGACGGTTGACCCGGCCGCGAATGCGGCGCTTCCCCGCAATCAAATTCTCATTGTTGCGTAAACGAAGGCTTAACCCTGAAGCTGAGTACTCAAAGCAGGTCGATCAAGAATGGTATGAGCGGCGCATCGGCGGGTGGCATGGGATAGCCGCGCATGTCGCGCGGTCGCACCCATTTCAGTTCCTGGCCTTCCTGCGCCACGGGTGTGCCCCAGAAACGCCGACACACGTAAAGCGGCATCATCAAATGAAAGTCTTCATAGGTGTGGCTGGCGAAAGTAAGGGGCGCAAGACATGCCGTCTTGGTCTCAATCCCCAGTTCCTCGGTGAGTTCGCGAACGAGAGTATTCTCAGGCGTTTCGCCGGCTTCCACCTTGCCGCCGGGAAACTCCCAGAGTCCTGCCATGGTCTTGCCTTCCGGGCGCTTGGCAAGAAGCACCCGACCGTCCGGATCGACCAACGCACAAGCCGCCACCAGGAGTATCCGCTTGGGCTGATCGTTCATGCGTTGCGCTCCGTGTCAGCCGGTGGTCCGGGTTGGCGATAGTGGTATGAATAGATTTCCTTGAAACCGAGCGCGCGATAAAGACGCAGCGCCACACCATTGTCGGCTTCCACCTGCAGCCAGGCGCGCTCGGCACCATGAGACTGCGCCCATTTGAGCGCCGAGAGCAGGACGCGACGGCCGAAACCCTTGCCGCGCAAGGAAGGTCTGGTCGCGATTTCGAAAAGCCCCGCCAGATCGCTGTCATGCACACAGATGGCAGTCGCCACCGGCTCCTCGCCCTCTTCGAGAACGAACAGCCCAGTTTCCGGCCGAATGGCGCCGATGACGCGGGCAAGCCCCGCGCGATGAAGTTCCTCGTATCCGTGAACCTTGAGAGTGGCATTGACGAAACGGCGCCGGTCCTTAAGTGGAATCTGATCCATCGCTGCGGAAAGATCCGCTTTGCCCAGGTCGAGCGCCATCACCAGTGAGTGACCGAGCTTCGCCCATCCCTGCCGATCGAGATAGCTAGAAATTTCCGGTGCAGCGAGCGGCGAAAGCCGAAACGTTACGGGCCGCCCGTAAGCCCTGAACTGCTCGGCGGCGGCCTCGATGCGCGCGTCCAGATTGCGGTAGTCGCCCGGGTCGAGCGGATTAATAGAGTTCAAGCGCTTGGCCGGATGGCCCGCTGTCAATCGCAGAACCCACGTACCGTCATAGGCAACCGTTTCCGCCGGCCAGGCGCGCAACCCGGCCGCCTCGAAACGACGAATAATCGCGAAGTCTTTTTTTGCGTCCTGCCTCACCTGGCCTGGCACACCCTAGCTCCGATAGTCACCATTGATGGCGACATATTCCTTGGTCAGATCGCAGGTCCAAACCGTAGCCTTGCCGCGCCCGATGCCGAGATCCACGCGTAACGCGATCTCATCCTTTTTCATATAGGCGGATGTGGCTTCCTCGGAATAGTCGGGGTCGCGTTCGCCCTCGTGAGCGACACGGATATCCCCGAACCATATGGACAGAAGATCGCGCTCCGCCGGCTCGCCCGCTTTGCCGACCGCCATGACGACACGCCCCCAATTGGCATCCTCACCGGCGACAGCCGTCTTGACGAGCGGCGAATTGGCTATGGAAAGCGCAATCTTCTTCGCAGATCGAGACGACTTCGCTCCGTTCACGGTGATTTCGAGCTGTTTGCGTGCGCCTTCGCCGTCACGCACAACCTGCAAGGCGAGGTTCTTCAAAACACGGTTGAGCGCACGCCGGAACCCGGCCAACCGCGGGTCTTTGGTGTCACTGATCGTCGGTGCGCCGCGCCTGGCCGCGGTTCCAGTCGCGAACATCATCAGTGTGTCACTCGTGGACGTGTCGCTGTCAACGGTCACAGCATTGAAGGTCTTGTCCGTTCCCCTGGAAAGGAGATCCTGCAAAACAGGTGCCGCGATCGGTGCATCCGTCGCCACGAAAGAGAGCATCGTCGCCATATCCGGCGCGATCATGCCGGCTCCCTTGGCGATGCCGTTGATGATCACGTCCGTATCGCCGATTTTCACCGTTGCCGTGGCCACTTTGGGATAGGTGTCCGTGGTCATGATCGCCTTGGCGGCTTCCAGCCAGCCGTCGGAGCGGGCGTTGCGCGTCATGCTTTCCAGAAAGCCAGTGATTCGCTCGGCGGGAAGCGGCTCACCGATAACGCCGGTGGATGCCATGAACACAGCGTCTTTCCCCACACCCAACGCCTTGGCCGCAGCTTCGCCGACGGCAGCCGTTGTCACGCGCCCTTTCTTTCCGGTGAACGCGTTGGCGTTGCCCGAATTCACGACCAGAATGCGCGCCGTTCCGCCTGCCAAATTTTCACGGCAGAACTCCACCGGCGCAGATGGACATTTCGACCGAGTGAAGACACCAGCCACTGTGGTGCCCTGGTCGAACACCATTGTGAGCAAATCCGTCCGCCCCTTGTATTTCACACCGGCCTCAGTGGTCGCGATGCGCACGCCTTCAACAGACGGCATGGACGGATATTTTTCGGGCGCAAGCGGGGAGACTGCAGCGGACATGAGGCAAACTTACTCGGGTTGCGGCTTTCAATGCTTGCCGGTCTGCCCGGTTTTTTTTCCCGGCGCAAGCCGAAACCGGGTTGAGGCCGTGACGGAATACGCCTTGCGTGCTGAACGCTCCCAACGAAGTCACAAACGGCGCGATAAGTGGCTTTTCCCGATAGTGGCCCTCTCCCAATACGATGTCTAGCGGACAACCGGGTTCAAGAAGGCGCGAAACACACGCTGCACCATCGGAATGAGAAGCCAAACCATAGCGATTACCACCAACGGCACCACCACGAGCGTTCGCTGCCAGAGGGTCCAATCTTCGGTGAAAGGAAGCACGAGATAAAGAAGCCCCGTTACCAGCGGATAGACACCGGCAAAAACAAGAACAGCAAAGCGTGGTCGGGAAAAGCGTGTGGATTGCGATGCAGCAGTCATAGAAGGTATCCTTATCGAAACGGTACGTTCCGATTAAATAAAACGGATCGTTCCGTTTTGTCAAGGGCCCTGCTAGAGTGCGCTCCTGCTTCAACAGCCCACAAGAGATGTGTCACAGTGGCAAAATCGGATGCCCCGCCTCCAAGACGCCAATCGATCGGCGCCAAGCGCAACCCGGAAACGGCTGAAGCCATTCGCGCAGCAGCGCTGGAAATTCTGCACAGCGAGGGGTATGCGGGCTTTTCAGTTGAGAAGGTCGCCAAGCGAGCTCGTGCCGGTAAGCCCACAATCTACAGATGGTGGCCGAGCCGGGCCGCCCTTCTTCTGGATGTTTACCACCTTCAGAAAAGCGGCATCGAGTACCCGGTGACGGACGACATCGAAGATGACCTCGTCATGTATCTGCAAAGCCTCTTCGCACATTGGCTCGACGGTCCCTCAGGCGACATATTTCGCTCCATCATGGCAGAAGCCCAAGTGGAATCGTCGGCCCGAGAGGTCTTTCTGGAGTATGTGTCCACACGCCGAGAGCGGCTTGCAGAAATGCTCGCCGCACCACGATCAGGCAAAAAATTGGCGATCGAAGCAACAAGGATAGCCGATCTGACAATCTCGTATGCCTGGATGCGGTTGCTTACCCAAACACTCGACGTTCCCGAGAAAGACATAAGGCTTTCCGTACGCTGCATTCTGGCTGGTGCCCAAACATCGATCTGAGCAAGCAAAAAAACGGCGGGCG
>ENA-ORCW01000446-ORCW01000446.1-marine-metagenome-genome-assembly--contig:-NODE-446-length-25472-cov-3.642252_pt1 | contig 25472 bp, 20 predicted proteins | sample MGYA00237784_ERZ508517 | MGnify/ENA primary metagenome ERZ508517 (study PRJEB26187, sample SAMN06268979) | marine metagenome | isolation source: Tt ae E1 feedstock associated aerobic enrichment on... | reverse complement strand
GGCGCTGCCGCTTGGCGGGCTCACACCTTCTCATGGTCTGATGCGGGCGGCGGCGGGATGCGGAGTGCCGGCCTATGCGATGATCCGGCCTCGGCAGGGCGATTTCCGCTTCGGCGAGCGTGAGGTTGCGCTGATGGTGGATGACATCGCCGCGGCGCGGGATGCCGGCCTTTCCGGTGTGGTTCTGGGCGCTGCGACCGTCGGCGGGGGGCTGGATGAAGGTGCGCTAGCGCTGCTTTATAGAGCGAGCGAAGGCATGGGGCGCACTCTGCACCGCGTGATCGACACGGTCGAGAACCGGAGGGCAGCAATCGATGCCGCAATTGCGCTTGGGTTCGAAAGAATTCTCACGTCGGGCGGTGCGCTGACCGCCATGGATGGACTGGAGGCTCTGGCCGAAATGCGCGCGCATGCGGGCGAGCGCATCGAAATCATGGCCGGGTCAGGCGTCGCGCCGGAGAATGCCGGAAATATAGCGAACCGAACCGGCATACGGGCGTTTCATGCATCCTGCGGCACTTCCGTTCCGGTCGATCCCCGCCTCGGCGCGTTGGGCTTTTCGCCGCCGACCGAGCGTAGAACTTCGGTTGAAAAGATCGTTGAGATGAAGGCGGCGCTCGAACGTCTGTAGAAGGGGCAGCGGGCCGCCCCCGGTTCTTGACAAGTTCGGGTTCCTCTTTCACGAGCTGTCGGGAAGGCGGCTGCGTTCCGCTGACGTTTCGGAAAGGATCAGGAAGATGTTCGACAGCGCTCATATCGCCGAGGCCATTGCATGGCGTCATGATCTGCATCGCCATCCCGAACTTGGATTTCAAGAAGAACGCACCTCGAAACTGATCGCTGAACTTCTGCAGGGTTGGGGATGGCAGGTTCACACCGGGCTGGCGCAGACCGGTGTGGTCGCAAGGCTCGGCGAGGGGGATCGCACGGTTGGGCTTCGCGCCGACATCGATGCCTTGCCCATCGAGGAAGCGACTGGCCTCGACTACGCTTCGCTCTATCCCGGCAAGATGCATGCCTGCGGACATGACGGGCATACTGCGATGCTGCTTCTGGCCGCGCGGCAGATCGCTGCCGAGCGGGTGAGCGGCGGCAGCGTGACGCTGATTTTCCAGCCGGCGGAGGAGAATGACGGCGGCGCGCGCGTCATGATCGAAGACGGCTTATTTCGCCGGTTTCCATGCGATGCGGTTTTTGGCATTCACAACTGGCCCGGTCTTGCGCCTGGCCGGCTGGTCGCCCGCGATAGTGAAATGATGGCGGCTTTTGCGATCTTCGAAATTGCCATCGAGGGGCGGGGCGGTCATGCGGCCATGCCCGAGCAGGGCGACGGCGTGGTCGCCGCTGCCGCGCGGATGACCGCCGCCCTGCAGGAATTGCCGGCGCGGCGTCTGTCGCCACTGGTGCCTGGCGTCGTCTCGGTGACGCAGATTCATACCGGTTCCGCATTCAATGTTTGCCCGGATCGCGCTGTCGTGCGGGGCACGGCGCGCTGGTTTCAGCCGGAAGCCGGCGACGAGATCGAGAAACGTCTGGGCGAAGTCGTTGAGGGCGTTGCAGCGGCGCATGGCTGCCGCGCAAGCGTCGATTATCAGCGGCGTTACCCGGCGACGGTCAACAGCGCGGCCGAGGCGACACTGGCGCGGCGTGTCGGCGAGACGATGGGGTTCGATACGAGCGAGGCTGGGCCGAGCATGGCGTCGGAGGATTTTGCCTTCATGCTGAACGCGCAGCGCGGCGCCTATATCTGGCTGGGTGCGGCGCGCGAGGGCGATAACCCGGGACTGCACTCGCCCTATTTCAACTTCAACGATGACGTGCTGCCCAGAGGCGCCGAGTTCTGGGTGCGGCTGGCGCGGCAGGCTCTTGCTGTCTGATGGACGCGCTGGACAGCCGTTTCCTGCGTGCGTTTTTGATTGTCGCCCGTGAGGGCTCGATCCGTCGTGCGGCGGAACGGCTGAACATTGCGCCCTCGGCGATCAGCCGCAAACTGACCGAGGTCGAGGCGCGGCTGGGCGTTGCGCTTGTGGAGCGCAGCGCCCAGGGCATCGCGCTGACCGATGCCGGGCGCCTGGTTTGCGAGCACGCGCTGGTGCGACAGGATGAACAGACGTTCCTGTTCGATCAGCTTGGCAAATTTCGGGAAGCTGGCGGTCAGGTGGTGCGGATCGCGGTGGGTGAGGGGTTCGCTGCCGACCTTATGCAGAACGGTCTTGCACCGCTCGGTGTCCGGCATTCGCATCTGCGTTTCCGCATCGATCTGGCCGGAACCGAGGAGATCCAGCGTCGTGTGGTCGAGGGCGAGGCCGATCTCGGCATTGCCTACAATCCTGTGCCGACAGAGGCCACTCGCTCCGTCGCGTTTGCGCGACAGCCGCTTTGCGCGGTGGTTCCCGTCGGTTCGCCGCTTGCGGCGCGCAAACGTATTCGGCTGGCCGAGATGCTCGCCCAACCCTTGGCAATTCTTGATGCACGTCACGGTATCCGCAGCCTGGTTGCGCGCGCGGCCAGCGATCTTGGGCTGGCGCTGCGTCCACAAGTGGAGACCTCTTCGATTGCCGCGCTGATCCGCTATGTCGGCGCGGGAATGGGGGGAACATTCCTTCCCCGCTTTTCCGCTTCCATCCAGGCCGATCGTGGAGAGGTCGCCATCGTCGATCTCGACGAGGAAAGTCTTCAGCATGTCAGCGCGCATCTGATGGTGCGCGCCCGCCGGAGACTGCCGCAATCGGCGGCGCTCACGGTTGAATATCTGGCCGGGCACATGGTGGCGTTCCGCGATTAGTGTTGCTCAAATCGCAACGCATCGTGCCGTTATTCACCTCTACTCAAGAACACCATGTCGCCGCAGTGTCATGAATGCCAAGTGGAACGGGAGGTATCATGACGCAGTCGGTCACTGTGATCGGTCTTGGAGCAATGGGCATGGGCATGGCCCGGTCCCTGTCCGGCGCGGGCTTTTCGGTCGCAGCCTTCGATCTTTCGACACCAACCATGGCCAAGGCTGCTGAAGCCGGCATCGCCACGCATGAAACGCCCGCCGGGGCAATTGCGGCAAGTGATGTGATTTTGCTTTCTCTGCCTCTGGCCAGTCATGTCGAGGCGACGGTTGATGCCGGTTTGGCCGCCGGCGCTTTCAGCGAACCGAAGATTGTCATCGATACGTCGACTTCCGAAGCTGCTGTGAGCCGCAGATTGGCAGCAAAGCTGGCCGAACTGGGGCACGGTTTTCTGGATGCGCCAGTCAGCGGCGGTCCGCAAGGTGCCGCCACCGGCGCATTGTCCATGATGCTCGGTGGAGATGCGCAATGGGTCGTCAGAGTGCAGCCGGTGCTGGATGCGATTGCCGCAAGGACGATCCATGTCGGGCCGAGCGGTGCGGGCAACATCGCCAAGCTCGTGAACAACATGTTGGTCGCTTGCCACATGTTGACCACATCCGAAGGGCTACGGCTGGCAGAGGCTTCCGGCTTGCCGGCAGAGGATGCGATGCGCGTCATCAACAACGCCACTGGCCGCAGTGCGTTAAGCGAGGTGCATTTCCCCAATTGGGTTCTGAGCGGCAGTTTCGATAGCGGTTTTTCCGCTGGGTTGATGCGCAAGGATGTGCGGCTGGCGCTCGAATTGGCGCAAGAGTGCGATTGTGCAATGCCGGTTTCCGAACTGGTGGCCGACCTGTGGTCGGAGGAAAATTCGGGCATTGCCGACAATCAGGATTTCATGCTGCTCGGCCGTCTGGACGGCAGGGCGAAAGAGAAGACCAATGGCTGACGATATAACCCCCGCGAGCGACACGCGCGCCGAAGTCGTGCGCTTGATGTCGGAACTTCTGGGCAGCGCCGGGGTGCAGAACCACGTGGGCGGACAACTGATGCCGGGCGACGGCGAAACGCTGGCGCTCACCGATCCCGCGACCGGCCGGATCTTCGCCGAATTCCCGGACGCCGGTGCGCCGGTTGTGAATGCCGCCGCCGAGGCGGCTGTCGCCGCACAGCGCGAATGGTGGGGCAAGACGGCCTCAGAGCGCGGACGCATCATGTTCGAAATCGCGCGCCAAATCCGCGCGCATGCCGAGCCGCTTTCGCGTCTTGAAGCGATTTCCGCCGGCCGTCCGATCCGCGATGCAGCCGGCGAGCCCGCCCGCATGGCCGAGATGTTCGAATATTATGCGGGCTGGTGCGACAAGATCACCGGCGATGTGATCCCGGTGCCGTCGAGCCATCTGAATTACACGCGTCATGAACCGATCGGCGTCGTGACGCAGATCACCCCCTGGAATGCGCCGCTCTTCACCTGCTGCTGGCAGGTTGCGCCGGCGATCTGCGCCGGCAATGCGGTCATGCTGAAGCCTTCCGAGCTGACGCCGCTCAGCTCGCTCGTCATTGCCGCTCTCTGTGTGAAGGCCGGCGCGCCGAAGGGGCTGGTCAACGTGGTCGCTGGGCAGGGGCCGACCGCCGGCCAGACGATGATCGAACATCCGGCAACGGGTCTGGTGGTCTTTGTCGGCTCGGCTACGGGCGGCGCGGCGATTGCGGCCGCTGCTGCGCGGCGTCTCGTCCCTTCGATCCTCGAACTGGGCGGCAAGTCCGCCAACATCGTCTTCGGCGATGCGGATATCGACCGCGCCGTGGTCGGCGCGCAGGCAGCAATCTTCGCAGCATGCGGCCAGAGCTGCGTGGCGGGCTCACGCCTTCTGGTGCATAGCAGCGTGCATGCCGAGCTTGTCGGCAAGCTGGCGGAAGCAAGCGGGCGCATCCCGGTCGGCATGCCGCTCGACATGGCGACACAGATCGGCCCGGTCAACAATGCCCGCCAGTGGGACAAGGTGGACGGCATGGTGCGCAATGCCGTCTCCGAAGGCGCGCAATTGACCACCGGTGGCGGCAGACCGGAAGCGCTGGGCGAGAGCGGCGGCTTCTTCTACGCCCCGACGATCCTGGACGGGGTCTCTCGCGAAATGGAGATCGCGCGCGAAGAGGTTTTCGGGCCGGTCCTTTCCGTCCTCTCCTTCGATGACGAGGAAGAAGCGGTGGCACTCGCCAACGACACTCCTTACGGATTGGCTGGCGCTGTTTGGACACGAGATGTGGGACGTGCGCATCGGGTTGCGGCAAAAGTTCGCGCTGGCACGTTCTGGATCAACAGCTACAAGACCATCAACGTCATGTCGCCCTTCGGTGGATTTGGCCAGTCGGGCTATGGTCGCTCTTCCGGCCGGGAAGCGCTTGCTGCCTACACGACAACGAAATCGGTTTGGGTCGAAACCGCAGCCGACTCAACCGTCGGCTTTGGTTACGCGCCGGGCTGAATCGCATGGGCGGTCCCTCAAGGGCCGCCCTTTGTTCCATCCCGCCCCGCGTGAAGAACGGGACGGGTTCACGAGAGGGGATCTCTATGGAGAAGACGAAAAACATTCTTTTCGATTGGCGCCTTCATCTGAGCGTGCTGGTCATCACCGTTATTGCGGAGGCCATTGGCGTGGTCGCCGTGCCGATCGGCATCGGCTCGATCCTGCTTCTGCCTCTGCTTTACGCCTTCGTGATGGGGCTGGTTCTCAACCCCAATGTCGTTCGCAAGGTCGAAGGTTGGATGGGACAGCGCGAGGTGCGCGCGGCATCGCCGCTGATCGTGATCGCGATTATGCCGTTCATTGCCAAATTCGGCACGATCATCGGTCCGTCGATGGAGAAAATCATTGCCGCCGGACCGGCCCTGATTCTGCAGGAACTCGGCAATCTGGGCACCATTCTGCTGGCATTCCCGGTCGCCGTTCTGTTTCTCGGCATGGGGCGCGAGGCAGTGGGTGCCACCTTCTCCGTCGCGCGTGAGCCGAACATCGCAATCATCGCCGACAAATACGGCCTGAAATCCGCCGAGGGAGCGGGTGTCATGGGCGTCTATGTGATTGGAACGCTGTTCGGCACCTTCATCTTCGCCATTCTCGCTTCGCTTCTGGCGACGTCGGGCTGGTTCAGCATCGAGGCGCTGGCCATGGCTTGTGGCATCGGGTCGGGCTCAATGATGGCCGCCTGTTCCGGCGCGCTGTCTCACGCCGTTCCGGCAATGGAAGAGCAGATCCTGGCCCTGGCCGGGGCCAGCAATGTGCTGACCTACGCAACCGGGCTTTATCTGTGCATTTTCGTCGCGCTGCCGGTGACCGAGAAACTTTATGATCTGTTGGGCCGCAAAGAGCCCGCCATCAGCAACGCTGGAGAATGACGATGAGCACTGCTGAACTTCCCGTTGACTACGAAGCCGAGAAAAAGCCGGATCTGGTGCAGCATGCGGTCTTGCTGGTCGTCGTCTCTCTTATCGCGCTGGTGGGCAACACGGTGGCGACCGATGCCACCATTATTCAGGGACTGATCGGGCTGGCGGTTCTCTACGCGATCGCCATGGTCGGTCTGGTCCTGACTTATGCCGTGCCGGTCGGTCTGCCTTCGGTCGCCTGGATTTCGCTGGTGGGAATCCTTGTAACACTGCCATGGACGCCAGGCAGTGCATGGGTGCTGGACAAGGTGAGCCATGTGAATTTCTTGACGCTTGCGACACCCTGCTTGGCTTATGCGGGTATCGCCATCACGCGCCGCGAAATCGGAATCGCCAAGTCCTCCGGCTGGAAACTTTTCATCGTGGCGGTTTTCGTCATGACCGGTACATATATCGGCTCGGCGATCATCGCAGACCTGTTTCTGTGAAAAAATGCCTGCGGTCGACGATGAAGCGACGGCCGCGGGCTTCTATGGCTTCAATATGCCGGTAGGACAGGCGATGGCTGGGGCTCCGGATCGCGCCGAGCGATTTCGTCCGCATGACGCGTTGCGCAATGCTGAAGCATACGCGAAAAGAAGGCATGGTTTCCAAGCTGCTCTCGATCCTTGTCATTGATGAGAACACAATCCGCGCATCGATCATCGAAGCGGGGTTGCGCGAGGCCGGCCATGAGAAGGTAACCGTCATCCACGACGTTCACGCCATCGCTCGCCGGATCGGTGAAGTGCAGCCCGACGTCATCGTCATCGATCTGGAAAACCCCAATCGCGACATGCTGGAGAACATGTTCAACCTTTCGCGAGCGGTAAAACGGCCGATTGCGATGTTCGTCGATCGATCTGACCAGGCCTCCATCGAGGCGGCGGTCGATGCCGGTGTCTCCGCTTATGTGGTGGATGGGCTCAGGCAGGAGCGGGTAAAGCCGATCCTCGACATGGCCATCAGCCGCTTCAATGCGTTTTCGCGGATGGAGCGCGAGCTGGAGGATGCCCGCGACGCACTCGAGTCCCGCAAGATCGTCGAAAAGGCCAAGGGCATTCTCATGCGCTCCAAGGGGCTGTCGGAGGAAAGCGCCTACCAGCTACTGCGGCGAACGGCGATGAACCAGAATCGCAAGATCTCCGAAATTGCCCAGAGTCTGATCACCGCGTCCGAATTGCTCGGAGGATAAGGATATGAGCGCAAGCGATCCCATTACGGCCGGTTTCCTTCCGCTCCTCGACAGCGCCATTCTCGTTGCCGCGCGTGAGCGGGGTTTTGCAGAGGAAGAGGGTATTGCGCTGACCCTGGTGCGGGAGACGTCATGGGCCAATATACGTGATCGCATTGCCGTGGGTCATTTCGAGATGGCGCACATGCTGGCCCCCATGCCCATCGCCGCCAATCTTGGACTGACACCGATGCGGCTCGATCTGATCGCGCCGATGTCGCTCGGCCTTGGCGGAAACGCGGTTACCGTCAGCCATACGCTTTGGACGGCCATGATCGGCGAAGGGCCGGTCAGACCGGATGAGCCCGCGACGGTGGGGGCCTCACTCAGATCGGTAATCGAGCACCGGCGTCGAAACGGTGAGGTTCCGCTCCGTTTCGGCGTGGTCCATCCGTATTCGGGGCATAATTTCGAACTGCGCTACTGGTTGGCTGCCTGTGGTATCGATCCCGAGCGCGATGTGGAAATTCTTATTGTTCCGCCTCCACTGACTGCTGACGCGATGGCCGCGGGCCGTATAGACGGCTTTTGTGTCGGGGAGCCGTGGAACAGTGTTGCAGTCGCCGCGGGTCTTGCACGCATCGCCACCGTGAAGGCAGCAATCTGGCGTTCAAGTCCGGAAAAGGTGCTGGGCGTAAACGAGGATTGGGCCGGGAAACATGAGGAGGTGCTGGCGAGACTTCTGCGGGCGCTGCATCGCGCCTCGATTTGGTGTGGTGCAGTCGAAAATCACGAGGAGTTGGCCGCACTCCTGTCGGGTCCGGCTTATCTCAATCAGCCCGCAACGCTTTTGCATGGGGCGCTCGACGGGCGCTTGGAAACCGGTGGCGAGACCGGGCTGTTTCCAGATTTCTTCGTACCGGCGCAAAAAGCGGCGATCTTTCCCTGGCAAAGTCACGCGCTCTGGTTTTATTCACAGATGGTGCGCTGGGGGCAAGTTCCGCACAGCGCTGAAAACGCCGAGAAGGCACGCCTCTCGTTCCGGCCGGATATTTACCGCTCCGCACTGAAGGCGCTCGATGTGCCACTGCCATCTGCCAGCATGAAGGTGGAGGGGGCCTTGGTTGCGCCCACCGCGGTCGGCGTTTCTGCGGGGCAGCTCATACTCGGCCCCGACGGCTTTTTCGACGGCGCTGTTTTTGATCCCGCACAGTTGGACGATTACATCGCCAGTCAACGGCCCGCTTCTTGTTGATCGCTATTTAGGCATGCCTATATTCTGCGCATTTTGTAGGCACGGCGCTGCGCTATTGGTCAGAATTTTGCTGCATCTGCGAAATATCTTTCCCGCGTTTTTTCATAAAATATTGAAATAAAAAGACAATTATAGTTTTTTAGAAGTTGGCATGGATGATGCATAGCAATATGCGGGTCCAGAGGGGACACCAATTATAAGAAACGCGTCCAATGAAGGGCGCTCAAGGCAAGGCTGCCAGACGGTCAGGTGCGCATCCGCATAGCGGAGCGCGTCGGGTCGTCGGGCAGCCTTTTTCTTTGGACGCCTCTCTATCGAAAGCCAACGTCTCGCAAGAGGCTCAAGCAGTTGGATTGGAAAAGCCGATGACAGCATTGCAACCAGCCACGCCGACGCACGAAACGGCACCGCGCCGTGCGCTCACCATGTCGACCATAGCCTTCACGATCTGCTTCGCCGTGTGGACGATATTCTCCATCATCGGGATCCGCATCAAGGAAGAGTTGGGTTTGAGCGAGACTCAGTTCGGCCTGCTCGTCGGCACGCCCATTCTCACAGGATCGCTCGTACGGATGATTTTGGGGATCTGGACCGACCGTTACGGTGGTCGCCTTGTCTATACGGCCACTATGCTGACAGCGGCGATTGCGGCGATCCTCCTGTCCCTCGCGCAGAGCTACACGATGCTGCTTCTTGCCGCACTTGGGGTCGGGGTCGCGGGCGGTTCATTCGCTGTTGGAGTGGCTTATGTCTCGCGGTTTTATCCGGCCGGGAAGCAGGGCACGGCGCTCGGCATCTTCGGCGTCGGCAATGTCGGCGCTGCGGTGACCAAGTTTCTCGCGCCGTTTGTAATGGTGGCCTGGGGATGGGAAACGGTCGCTCAGGTGTGGGCGGGTTCTCTCGCGATCATGGCGCTGGTGTTCTGGTTCGCGACGAACGACGATCCGGTAACGCGGGCCCGGCGTGCGGACCGGATCAGGCGCCGCAGCTTCGCTTCCGAATTCGAGCCGTTGAAGAACCTCCAGGTTTGGCGCTTTTCGCTCTACTACTTCTTCGTATTTGGCGCTTTCGTCGCGCTTGCTCTCTGGCTTCCGCGTTATGTGATCGGTGTTTATGGCTTCGATATCAGGACCGCCGGTCTGATCGGCGCCGCCTATTCGCTGCCGGCCTCGGTGTTCCGCGCCTATGGCGGCGCTCTTTCCGACAAGGCCGGCGCACGCACGGTGATGTACTGGACCTTTGCGGTCTCTGCCGTATGCACTCTTATCCTTTCGATCCCGGCGACCGACTACGTTGTGCAGGGCATCGATGGACCCAGACCCTTTCATTTCGCGGTTGGTCCATGGGTCTTCGTGGCGCTCGTCTTCGTCCTGGGATTTTTCATGAGCCTCGGCAAGGCTGCTGTCTACAAGCATATCCCCGTTTACTACCCGGATAATGTCGGTGCGGTCGGCGGCATGGTGGGCATGATCGGGGGCCTTGGAGGGTTCATCCTGCCGTTGCTGTTCGGCTACCTGAACGACCTCACAGGTCTCTGGACGAGCTGCTTCATGGCTCTTTTCGCCATCGTCGTTGTTTCCATGATCTGGATGCACCTTGCCATTCGTCGGCTGGAACGGCGCGGCGCCTTGCAACCGGCCTGAAAGCCCATTCTCGAAAATCGGAAAGAACATCATGACTGAGAAACTTGTCGTGGTTGGCGCCGGCATGGCTTCGGGCCGTATGCTCGAGCATCTGTTCGAAGCCGACCCTGATGCCTTCGACGTGACGCTCTTCAGCGCTGAGCCGCGCGGAAACTACAATCGTATCATGCTCTCGCCTGTGCTGGCGGGCGAAAAGACGTTCGAGCAGATCGTCACACACGATGCGGGCTGGTATGCGGCAAACCGCGTGACGTGCCGTTTCGGTGAAACCATCACGAGAATTGATCGCAAGCGGAAGCTCGTCGCCACCGCGGAAAGGGAAACGCCCTATGACAAGCTGGTAATTGCCACCGGTTCCGCACCCTTTGTTATTCCGGTTGCGGGAAGTGACCTGCCCGGAGTCATGGCATTTCGCGACCTGGACGACGTCGACACAATGGTCGCGGCAGCCGAAAAGCCGAACGCCAGGGCGGTCGTCATTGGCGGGGGGCTGCTTGGGTTGGAAGCCGCGGCCGCGCTGCGCGGACGCGGCATGGAGGTGGTGGTTCTGCATCTCATGGGACATTTGATGGAACGTCAGCTCGATCCCGCTGCCGGATACCTGCTTAAGAAGGAACTCGAGGAGCGCGGCATCGGAATCCACACCGAGGCGCAGACCAAGGCCATTCTTGGCGAGGAACGCGCCGAAGCTGTACTTCTCGATGACGGTACGGTCTATTCGGCGGACATCGTGGTCATGGCGGTTGGAATTCGTCCCGAGACGCGCATCGCCACCGATGCCGGCCTGCATGTGGAGCGTGGGATTGTCGTCAACGACCACATGATGACCTCCGATCCCGATGTTCTCGCCCTCGGCGAATGCATTGAGCATGAAGGCACGTGTTACGGGCTTGTGGCGCCACTCTACGACATGGCCAAGGTTGCCGCGAAAACGCTGGTCAAACAGGATGCAGCCTTCCGACCCGTTGAAACGGCAACCCAGCTCAAGGTAACCGGTGTCAGCCTGTATTCGGCGGGCGATTTCGCCGAGGCGGACGACCGCGAAGAGATCGTCCTGCGCGATGCCAGCGCGGGTGTCTATAAGCGTCTGGTCTTAAAAGACAATCGCATCATGGGTGCGGTTCTGTATGGCGAGACTGCGGATGGCGGCTGGTTCTTCGATATGCTCAAGAAGGGCACCGACGTTTCGGAAATGCGCGAAACGCTGATCTTCGGACAAGCCTATCAGGGAGCGGGGCAGCTGGACCCTATGGCGGCCGTTGCAGCCTTGCCGGATGATGCGGAAATCTGCGGCTGCAACGGCGTATGCAAGAGCTCCATCGTCGGCGCGATTGCCGGCAACGGTCTGACCTCGCTGGACGATGTTCGTGCCCACACCAAGGCATCGGCGTCTTGTGGCACTTGCACGGGACTGGTCGAACAGCTCCTCTCGTTGACGCTCGGCGATGCCTACAGTCCGGCTGCCGTTATGCCTGTATGCGGTTGCACCGATCTCGGTCACGACGACGTACGTCGGCTTATCAGGGCCAGAAAGCTGAAAACCATTCCCGCCGTCATGCAGGAACTCGAATGGAAGACGTCTTGCGGCTGCGCCAAATGTCGGCCGGCGCTCAATTACTATCTCGTCAGCGACTGGCCCGACGAATACGCCGACGATTATCAGTCGCGCTTCATCAACGAGCGCGTGCACGCCAACATCCAGAAGGATGGCACCTATTCCGTGGTGCCACGCATGTGGGGTGGCGTGACATCCTCGGCGGAACTGCGGGCGATCGCGGATGTGGTCGATAAGTTCGACATACCGGCTGTGAAAGTCACCGGGGGGCAGCGGATCGACATGCTGGGCATTCGCAAGCAGGATCTCCCTGCCGTTTGGGCCGATCTGGGCAGGGCGGGCTTCGTATCCGGGCATGCCTATGCCAAAGGTCTGCGCACAGTGAAGACCTGCGTCGGATCCGATTGGTGCCGCTTTGGTACCCAGGATTCCACCGGTCTCGGGATACGCATCGAGAAATTCATGTGGGGATCGTGGACACCGGCAAAGGTCAAGATGGCGGTCTCGGGGTGTCCGCGCAACTGCGCCGAAGCCACCTGCAAGGATGTCGGCATCATCTGCGTGGATTCCGGCTTCGAGATACATTTCGCCGGTGCTGCCGGATTGGACATCAAGGGTACGGAAAAGCTCGGTCTTGTCAGGACCGAAGATGAGGCGCTGGAGCACATTGTAGCGCTTGTCCAGATGTATCGCGAGCAAGGTCATTATCTTGAACGCATATACAAATGGGCCAAGCGTATAGGCTACGACGAGGTTCGCCGCCAGATTATGGATGACAGGGTGAAGCGCGCTGCGTACTTCGAGCGCTTTGTCTTCTCCCAGAAATTCGCCCAGGTCGACCCTTGGTCGGAGCGTGTCTCCGGCAAGGACAAGCACGAGTTCAGACCGATGGCGGCCTTTTCCCTGGAGGCGGCGGAATGAGCGCCTCCGAACGGGAGTGGGTGGCGGTCGGCACACTGCTGGACATTCCGCGTCGTGGCGCGCGTTGCGTGCAGAGCGGGGTTATGACCATCGCGGTGTTTCGCACGGACGATGACCGGGTATTCGCGCTGGAGGACAAATGTCCACACAGGGCAGGGCCTTTGAGTCAGGGCATTGTCCATGAGGGCTGCGTCACATGTCCCTTGCACAACTGGGTCATCTCGCTGGAGACCGGTGTGGCGCAGGGCGCGGATGTCGGTGCTACGGCGGCCTTTCCTGTGCGGCTGGACGGTGAGCGTATTCTTCTCGCATTGCCCGACCGTGCCGCGCAAACGCAACGAAGCGACGGCTCCGGCCTGCCCGTCGATGGTTGCCGCCATGGCTGAAACCGTCCGCACGACTTGTGCTTACTGCAGCGTTGGTTGCGGCGTTTTGGCGACGCCGCAACCAAACGGCTCGGTTGCGATCGCCGGGGATCCCGACCATCCCGCGAATTTCGGCCGGTTATGCTCCAAGGGATCGGCGTTGGGTGAAACCCTGTCGCTAGACGACAGGCTTCTCCACCCGGAGATCGGCGTGCGGCGCGCTTCGTGGGATGAGGCCCTGACCCTGGTCGCCGACCGTTTTCGAGAAACCGTCGATCGGCACGGCCCCGAGTCGGTCGCTTTTTACGTTTCCGGACAGATCCTCACCGAGGATTACTATGTCGCCAACAAGCTGATGAAGGGCTTTATCGGCGCGGCCAACATCGATACCAATTCGCGCTTGTGTATGGCTTCCTCCGTTGCCGGTCACAAGCGTGCTTTCGGCTCCGATACCGTGCCGGGCACCTATGAGGATGTAGAAAGCGCCGACCTCGTCGTGCTCGTCGGCTCCAACCTTGCTTGGTGCCACCCGGTTCTCTATCAGAGGTTGGCTGCCGCCAGGGAGAAACGGCCTTCCATGAAGGTTGTCCTGATCGACCCCCGCCGCACGGCCACTGCCGGTCTCGCAAACCTGCATTTGGCGATCGCACCGGATGGCGATGTGGCCCTGTTCGTGGGTCTGCTGCGCCATCTTGAGAAGAATGGAGCGATTGCGCAGGACTATGTCGAAAAGCATACCCGCGGTTTCGACGACGCATGCGCAGCCGCCGCGCATTTCGACGCCGCGCGTGTCGCGTCTGAAACGGCACTTGCGCTTGAGGATATAGAAACCTTTTATCGTCTTTTCGCCGCAACCGAGAATGTCGTCACCATTTACAGCCAGGGCGTCAATCAGTCCGCGTGCGGTACCGATAAGGTCAACGCAATCATCAACTGCCATCTGGTCACGGGGCGTTTGGGCCGGCCGGGCATGGGGCCGTTCTCGGTGACCGGTCAGCCAAACGCCATGGGTGGGCGCGAGGTGGGCGGGCTTGCCAATATGCTGGCTGCCCACATGGCGCTCGAGGATCCCGATCACCGGGCACTGGTTCAACGTTTTTGGAGTGCGCCGCGCATTGCGGACAAAGCCGGCCTCAAGGCCATGGAGATGTTTCAAGCCGTCGCCGAAGGCCGGATCAAGGCGATCTGGATAATGGCGACCAATCCTGTAGACAGCCTTCCCGACGCAGATGCCGTGGCGCGAGCGTTGCAGAGGTGCCCCTTCGTTGTCGTCTCGGATGTCGCGGCGAAGACCGACACGCTTCGATATGCCGATGTAAAGCTGCCCTCCAGAGCCTGGGGCGAAAAGGAAGGCACGGTCACCAATTCCGAACGGCGCATCTCGCGGCAACGCGCTTTCCTGCCGGCACCCGGCGAGGCACGTGCGGACTGGTGGCAGATCGCCGAGGTCGCCCGGCGGATGGGCTATGGAAGCGCGTTCGACTATGGCAGCGCATTGGAGATATTCCGGGAGCACGCAGCGCTTTCTGCATTCGAGAACGGCGGTACGCGCGCCTTCGATGTCGGTTCATATCGCAATCTGTCCAAAGCGGCTTATCAGTCGCTCCAGCCCTTCCAATGGCCTCAAGCAGAAGGAGAGCGTAGGGCGGACACACGATTTTTCGCGAACGGCCGGTTCTACACTGGTGACGGCAAGGCGCGTTTCGTGGCCATCCGGCCGCCGCGCCCCGCTGCCGTTGGGGCGGCGTTTCCGCTGGTCCTCAATACCGGGCGTGTGCGCGACCACTGGCACACCATGACACGTACTGGAAAGAGCCCGCGTCTTTCCACTCATCTGGCGGAACCCTTTGCCGAGATTCACGCCCGCGATGCCGCCCGATTGAGTATCGGCGATGCCGACCTGGTTCGCATTGAAAGCGCCCATGGTGCCGTGGTGGTACGGGCCCTGGTGACGACAAGGCAAAGGCCGGGATCGGTGTTCGTTCCGATGCACTGGACCGATCAGTTTGCGGCCCGCGCGCGTGTATGCGCTCTTGTCGCTCCGACAACGGATCCGCTTTCGGGCCAGCCTGCATCCAAGAACGTCCCGGTGCGAATGGAACGTTTTGAGGCCGATTGCTATGGCTTTGCCATCTGCGCGCGCCGTCCCGACACTGAAGGTTTGGACTATTGGGCGCTGGCGCGGGCCGACGGTGGCTGGCGGATCGAGATGGCGCTGACACCTGAACCCCGGGAACATGAGGCGTTTTTCCGTGGTCTGCTGGGGCTGGACGGATTGAGGGAGGTTAACCTCCTTGCCTACCGCGACGCCGGGCGCGGAGATCATCGCATGGCCGCTTTCGATGGTTCGAGGCTCATTGGCGCGCTCTACCTTTCTCGCACACCCGTTGCCCTCGCAAGGGACTGGCTCGTTGGGCAGTTCGGCGAGGATCATGCGGACCCGCGCTCCCGCTACCGGGTTGTCGCGGGAAGGGGCGGAGGGGACCGGCCCGATGCGGGTGCCGTGGTTTGTTCGTGCTTTGCGATCGGTATCAATCAGATTGCCGCTGCGGTCCGATCCGGTTGCGCCACGGTCGAGGCTGTTGGCGAAGCTCTGTCGGCCGGGACGAATTGCGGCTCATGCCGCGCGGAAATCAAGGAGATCATTGATGAACATAGCCTCCAGGCAGCCGAATGAAGCGTCTCCGGCACGCATAGCGCCGCTAGCGGTGCTTCCGGTTTTCTTCGACCTTTCGGGAAAGCGGGCAATTGTGGTAGGCGGCACGGCTGCCGCTGCATGGAAGGCCGAGCTTCTGGCGGCGAACGGCGCTGTCGTTCATGTTCATGCGAAGACGCTTTGCGACACTTTCGAAGAACTGGTGAGGGGAGGTGCTTCGGCCGGTTCGTTCGTTTTGCATCGCCGATTTTGGGACGAGGGCGATCTACGCGAGGCGGCCATCGCCGTTTGCGATGCGCAAGACGATACCGAAGCCGCCCGCTTCTTTGCCGCCGCGGAACTGGTCGGAGTTCCTGTCAACGTGATCGACCGGCCGCGCTTCTGTCAGTTCCAGTTTGGCGCCGTCATCAATCGCTCGCCCGTGGTCGTGGGTGTCTCGACGGCAGGAGCGGCGCCTGTTCTCGGCCAGGCGATCCGGCGACGCATTGAGACGCTGCTTCCTCCCTTTCTTGCCGGCTGGGCGGAAATTGCCGCCGATCTGCGCGCATCGGTGATGCTGAAGCTTGCACCGGGTGCGCCGCGCCGCCACTTTTGGGAAACCTTCGTAGACCGGGCGTTCGCGGCAGCGCCTTCGGACCCGAACGTTCAGGAACTCAAGGACGACATTCAGCGCGGCGTTACCGCCGAACGGACTCTTGCAGGCACTGTCACTCTGGTTGGAGCGGGGCCGGGCGATGCCGATCTCCTCACGCTCAAGGCTGTGCGCGCTTTGCAGGCCGCGGATGTGATCCTGTTCGACGATCTTGTTTCGGAACACGTTTTGGAACGCGCTCGCCGCGAGGCAAAACGCATTCGCGTCGGCAAGCGAGGCGGCCGCAGAAGCTGTAGGCAGGAGGACATCAACGCCTTGATGCTCAAGCTTGCAAGAGACGGCAAACGCGTTGTGCGGCTGAAATCGGGAGACCCGATGATTTTCGGTCGTGCCGGCGAAGAGATTGCCATGCTGCAGGCACATGGCGTCATGCTCGATGTCGTGCCGGGCGTGACGGCTGCCAGCGCATTGGCGGCGGCGTTGGGGACATCTCTGACCCATCGGGATCACGCAGGAGCCGTCCACTTTGTCACAGGCCGTTCATGCCGTGGCGGTTTGCCCGACGATCTGGATTGGAGGGCGCTGACGGACCCCGCCGCCACCACTGTCTTCTATATGGGAGGACAAACGGCCAGGGAGATCGCGGGGCGTTTGATCGATCTTGGTCTCATGCCGGAAACACCGGTCGCGGCCGGCTTTTCCATCGGCTGTCCCCAACAACGCTTGAAGCGATCGGACCTTGCCGGGCTTGCATCGGGTGAATTGAACTGCACCGGCGGGCAACCTGTCCTTATCGGTATCGGTCGGGTTTTTGAGAAACAAGCCTTCGTTGGAATGGAGCGCGCCGCATAGTGGTCTAAGGGAACCCTGCATTCGCGAGTTCGTCGGCGCGGCAGCAGCGCACGCCGGCGATAAGTCGCTGAGGCTGCCGGCAGACAGGCTTGGAAAAGGCACATCGATCGAAGAAGAAACAACCGCTGGGCAAGCGACGATTACTGGGCAGTTCGGTGTCTTCTATGAGTTCGCCGAGCCCTTCCTCCCCGAGTGTTGGCACGCTGCCCAGAAGGAGCTGAGTGTAAGGGTGCCGTGGACGTGTCAGAAGGTCGGACGCTGCGCCGATTTCGACGATCTGACCGAGATACATGACGGCCACGCGACGGCACATGTGACTGATCACCGATATATCGTGCGAGATGAATATATAGGTCAGATTGCGGTCGCGTTGAAGTGCCTCCAGAAGGTTGAGAATCTGTGCTTGAACGGAAATGTCGAGCGCCGAGGTCGGCTCATCAAGGACGATTACATCGGGGTCGGAGGAAAGCGCCCGGGCGATCGCGATACGCTGTCGCTGCCCGCCGGAAAATTCGTGTGGATACCGATCGAGCGTTTCCTCGCGCAGTCCCACCTTGGCGGCCAGTTCGACTGCCAGACGTCTCAGTTCGGAAGTCGATTTGCGTTGCCGCGCAAAGACCGGTTCGGTGATCACGCGCCACACGCGCATGCGTGAATTCAGGGAGGATTGTGGATCCTGGAAAACGATCTGCAATGCAGACTCGTCGCCGGCGGCCGCGCCGGTGACCTGTCCTGCACTGGGTTGCAGGAGCCCCAGAAGAACCTGCGCGAGAGTGCTCTTGCCGCAGCCCGATTCCCCGACAATCCCCAGCGTTTCGCCACGTCGAACGTCAAGGTTTACGCCGTTCAGGGCATGGACATGGGAGGTGGCTCTGCCGAGCCAGTCTGCGCCTGAGGGAAATCGGACGCTGATATCGGCAAGTTTTAGAACGGTATCGCTGGCGCCGCCTACGCTCATGCCGCATGCTCCTTTTCGCACAACCAGCAGGCTGAAGCGCGCTTCTCATCGTCAAGCGAAAACAGGGGCGGAATGCTGCTGCAGGCTTCAAAGGCATGGTCGCATCTCTCTTGGAAAGCACAACCGGTTGGCATGTCTGTGAGGTTCGGAACCACACCGCGGATAGATCGCAACGCTTGCCCCGGCCGGGCACTTTCCGGCAGCGCACGGATCAGGGCCCGGGTATAGGGGTGTTGCGGCGCGCTGAGCACAGCCCGCGTCGGCCCCGTTTCAACCACCGACCCGGCATACATTACGTAAAGGCGGTCGCAGAACTGCGAGACGACGGCCAGATCGTGACAGATGAAAAGAATGGCGGTGTTCAATTCCCTGGCCTTTTTGCGCAGCAATTGCAGCACCTGTTTTTGCACCGTTACATCGAGGGCGGTGGTGGGTTCGTCGGCAATCAGGAGTTTCGGTGAACAGGCGAAGGCCAGTCCGATGAGAATGCGCTGGCGCATCCCGCCAGAAAGTTCGAAGGGATAACGCTGAAGAATCTCTTCAGCATCGTTGATGCGCATGTCCGTCAGGAGCTTGATTGCATGAAGCCGGGCTTCTCGTTCGCTCAGCCGCGTGTGCAGGCGGATGACGCCAAGCATCTGTGCGCCGACCCTTTTGGTCGGATTGAGGGCAGTAAGCGGCTCCTGGAAGATCATTGCAACGTCGCGCCCGCGCATAGCGGCAAGCTTTTGCTCGTCTAGGGCCAGCATGTCATGGCCGAGCAGGGTGATACGGCCGGACCGTATGTGAAACGATTCTCTAGGGAGCAGGCGCATGGCCGTCATGGCGGTGACGGATTTCGCTGACCCCGATTCTCCGACAATGCCGACGATTTCTCCCTCTTGTACATGAAGGGACACGCGGTTCACCGCGCTGACCGCGCCGCCGTAGACGGGGAACTCGAGGGACAGGTTGTCGATATCGAGAACGGACTTGCGCATGTCAGCGTGCTTTCTGACGTGGGTCGAGCATATCGCGCACGCCGTCGCCGAAAAGATTGAAGCCGGTGGCGGTAAACAGGATCGCGAAACCGGGAAAACCCGAATACCACCATTGGTCGAGTATGTAGTTGCGTCCGGTCGCTACCATCGCGCCCCACTCGGCCGTCGGTTGCTGTGCGCCCAGACCGATGAAGCTGAGGGCCGAAGCGAGAAGTATGGTGCTGCCGAGATCCAGCGTGCCTTGCACAATCACCGGAGATAGTGTGTTCGGCAGGATGTGCCATCGCAGGATGTGCAGCCGTCCGGCCCGGAAGGTGTTTGCGGCTTTGACATAGGCCATCTCGCGGACGATGAGCGCCTGTCCTCGCACGAGCCTTACATAGAAGGGGATGCGCACAATTGCGATTGCCAGCGCTGCGTTGATCAGGCTCGGCCCGAGGGCCGCGGCAAGCGCCAGGATTAGCGCCAGAGACGGTACGGAAAGAACCACATCCATCAAGCGCATGATGATTGTGTCCGTACGTCCGCCGATCAGGCCGGACAGCGCCCCCAGGATCGTCCCCGTGAGGCCCGCGAGGAACACGACGAAGAAGCCGACGGCGATGGATTGCCGACCGCCGTAAAGGATGCGACTGTAGATGTCGCGGCCAACTTCGTCCGTACCGAAGAAATGATCGAGCGTGGGTGGCGCGAGCCGGGCGCGCAAATCGATGGCGTTCGGTTCGTGTGTGGCGAAGACGGGCGCGAATATCACCACGATAAGAACGAATGCAACCATTGTCAGGCCGACGATGGTTAGAGGGCTTCGTTTCAGTTGATAGCGAAAATATCCGAGATCGATCCTGGGACGTTTGACCGTGGCTGGTGCTTCCGTCATCAGTTGACGCTCCTGATGCGTGGGTCAATGACCATGTAGAGGAGATCGACAGCCAGGTTGACCAGAACGTAGGCGAAGGAAACCACGACGGTGAAGCCCATCACCGCCGGGAAATCAAGCGCCTGGATGGAATTGACCACATAAGCGCCCATACCGGGCCAGGCGAAAACGGTCTCGGTCAGAACTGCACCGTAAAGCAGATCGCCGAGAGCCAGACCGAGAACCGTCACGGAGGGGATGAGCGCGTTGGGCAGCGCCTCCCTGAAAATGACGTTGCGCCGGCTGAGACCGTTGGCGCGGGCGGTTCGCACATAGTCTTGTTGCAATTCCTCCATCATGGCCGAGCGGATTTGTCTCGCGACCACACCAAGATGGACGAAACCTAGCGTCAGGGCAGGCAGGATGATGTGCCTGACTGCGCTGGTGAAAGCGGTTAAATCTCCAGCCAGAAGGGCGTCGATAAGAAGAAAACCGGTTACCGTCGGCGGTCGGGTGATGTCGGGATCGATCCGGCCTCCGCCTGGCAGAAGCCCAAGATCGCCGTAAAAAAGGACGATCAGAAGCAGCCCCAGCCAGAAGGCCGGTGTCGAGATGCCCGTTACCGCCAAGGCCCGGACGAGATGGTCGATGGGTTTGTCACGCCAGACGGCCGAGGCGACACCGAGCGGAACGCCCACCGCTGTAGCGAGCACCAGCGCCACGAAAGCCAGTTCCAGCGTCGCCGGAAAATAGAGCTTCAGATCTTCTGTTACGGGGCGGCGTGTGCGCAGCGAGGTGCCGAGATCGCCGGAGACGATGCCTTTGAGATAAATCCAGTATTGCTCCGGCAAGGGCTTGTTGAGCCCCATGTCTTCGCGAATCCGCTCCACGATTTCAGGGGTCGCCCTGTCCCCGGCGACCAGCATTGCCGGATCTCCGGGGATAAGGTGGGAAATGGCGAAGGTGATCATGGAGACGCCGATCACGACAAGGGCAAGGAAAAGCAATCTTTTCCTTATTACGTTCAGATACTGCACGATTGACCTTCACCTGAGTTCAACCCGACGGAGGCCGGCGCATCGGTCCGAGGCGGTTATTGCGCCCCGGATCTATGTGCGCGGCTTTGGCCGGTCGTTATTTGCTCATGCCGGCGATATTGTAGATGTCCAGAAGCATCGGGTTGAAGACGAACCCTTCGACGTTGTCGCGCATGGCGATGCGGTAGTCCTTTTGGAAGAGATAGACATAGGCCGCTTCGTCGGTGACGAATTTCTGTACTTCGGCGTAAAGTTTTTCGCGCTCCGCTTGATCGCTGCTGAGCGCCGCTTCTCTCAGAAGCTCGTCGACCTGCGCGTTCGTGTACCAGGACCGGTTGCCGGCAAGGCCATGGCGGTCTGAATCGAACCAATAGCTTGTGAACATGTAGGGGTCGGCGAAATCGGGGGTCCAGTTGCCGGTGGCCATGCCGAAATCACCTGTGTCGAAGCGCTCGCGCATGGTCGCGTTGGCAAGCTTCTCCAACTTCAGGTTCAGTCCGATCTCCGCGAGATTGGCCTGGGTCGCGATGGCGATCGGCTCCCAGTTCGGATCGGCATCGGAATAGAGAAATGTGATCTCGGCGCCTTCGGCATCCGCGTTTGCCAGGAGTTCCTTGGCCTTGTCTATATCGCGACTGTATTGAATGACGCTTTCGTCGCGTCCCCACATGCCGTCGGGGATGGGGCCATGCATCTGCTTTCCGTTGCCATTGAGAATGCCGGCGATGAGCCCCTCGTAATCGACCGCGTAGGAAATGGCTCTGCGCACGTCGGGGTTATCGAGCGGCGCTTTCTGGTTGTTCATGTAGAGATAGGTAACCCGGAGGCTGGGATAATTCTGGACTGCAATTCCATCCTTGCCTTCCAGCGCCTCGAGCTGATCTTCGGGCAGCGCTTCGGCAATGTCCACATCGCCTGCCTCGAGCTGCAACCGCCGAGCGGAGGCTTCGCCAATGATGATGATCCGCATCTTATCGATAGCGGGTTTGTCGCCGCCATAGTGCGGATTGGGCTCCAGCGTGACCGTTTGCCCGCGTTCCCAACTGGCAAGGCGATAGGCACCTGAGCCGGCTGTGTTGGAGGCGAGATAGGCCTTGCCGTCATCGTCGCTTTGTTCGGCCACCTTCGGGTTCACGATTGCGGCACCGTTGTTCGCAAGGGCGTAGAGGAAAGGAGCGTAGGTCTCGCTCAGTTTGAACGACACGGTCATCGGGTCGACGACGGTGACTTCGACGCCGCCTGGCAGTGCCTCGGAAGGCCCTTGCCCGATGCGAAAAAGCCGGTCGAAGGAAAATTTGACGGCCTCGGCATCGACCGCTGAACCATCGTCGAATTTCTGACCGTCTCTCAGTTTGAAGGTCCAGGTCAGGCCGTCTTCGGACGCTTCCCAGCTTTCCGCCAGATCGCCGGTGACGCTGGTCAGCCCTTTCCCGTCCTCGGTCTCGTATTTCATAAGGCGCTGATAGACCGGATAGGTGATGGTCCAGTCATTGTTGTCCATTGTCACCGCGGGGTCGAGCGATTGCGGATCGGCGGGTTTGGCTATGACGATTGTGTCGGCTGGCGCCGCTGCCAATGCCGCGGTCGACCCGCAGGTCAAAACCGATAGCGCAGTCGCGCCGGCAAGGAACACCCTGCGTGAAAATCTGAGCTTTATCATTGAATACCTCCCAAATACGCTTGTTTCACATCGATGAAATCAGCTTGTTTCCCCATTCCAGTGCGGTCGCGAATTCCGTTTCAGGCTGATATGCGCCGCCGGTCGTCCAGACCACGCGTGTGATCTCCTTGCTGCTGTTCGGCGCTTCTATCTCGCCCCCGAATTCGACGAGTGCAGCAAACCCCGAAGCAGCCGAAGGTTCAAGCCGCATCTTTTCGAGACGCCACATATGTGCCAGCCATATCAGAAGACTTTCGTCTTCTACGGTGACAATTCCTTCGATCAGATGTCGCGTCTCGCGGGCGACGAGTTGCGAGGCCTGTGCGACGGCCAAACCGTCCGCGATCGTGCGGTTATCCAGTCCGCAGTCATACACGCTGACAGGGCGATCTGCGCCGAGTGCCAGTTGCACCAGCATGCAGGGAGAACCGACAGGCTCGACGAAAATGCAGCGCACGGCATCCCCGAAAATATGCTTGAGGCCGAAGGTGACGCCGCCCGGCGCGCCGCCCACACCACACGGCAGATACACATGAAGCGGATGTTCTAAGTCAACGACAATACCGGAGTGTTCAAGTTGGTCGGCAAGTTCGCGCGCTGCGGCAGCATACCCCATGAAAAGTGTAAGTGAGCGTTCATCGTCGACGAAGTGACTGTTGGGTTGTCTGGCGGCAGCTTCTCGCGCGGCGCGGACTGCCTGAGAAAAGTCACTGCCGTGTTCCACGACATGGGCTCCAAGGGCGGTGAGCCGCTCTTTTTTCCATTGCTTGGCATCATGGGACATATGGACTTCGACCTTGAACCCGAGGCGGCATCCAGCCAAGCCGACACTGTAGCCCAGATTGCCCGTCGAACCGACAAGAAGCCTGTGCCGGGAAAAGAATTCCTTCGCCTCGGGAGATGCAAGCTTCGACAGTTCGCCGCCCTTTTCGACCAGTCCCGCCTTGCCGCCGATGTCGACTGCATGCGTGAGAACCTCGAACACTCCGCCACGCGCTTTGATGCTCCCTGTGGTTTGCAGGGCATAGTCGCATTTCGCTAGGAGACGGCCGCGTTTCAACCCGATCATTCCGGCAATTGAGTGCAACTCCCGCAAATCCGAACGGTTGCGTCCCCCGTCCGCTGCCGTTTCGGGAAACAGGCGGGCCAGAAGCGGGCCGAACCGCTCCCATGCCAATTCGGCCTCTTTGACCATATCTCCGCTGAGCGAACTTCTCGCCATCGCCGCATCGAAGCCGAGGGCGTCCGGATTGGGCCACCATATCGGTTTGCGGCTTTGAAGACGGGGAGGCAAAGTCCCATCGTTCATATTCTCTCGACCTTTCATCTTTCGCCAAGCGAAGCACAGCTCTTCGTAGAGGTGTTGACGTCCATACGACCGGCCCGGCTCACGGGAGCTTGTCCTGTTGTTCCGCTGCGGTCAGGCCGCATGGGATTCTTCGCGGACGAAGTGCGTGTTGGAGACTTGTCGCATCGGCAATTGTACCGGTTTGTAGTCGGGTGGCCTGACGGCACTCGGGATTTCATCGACCATCAATTTGCGTCGTTCCGGACGACGACGAGGATCGGCCACTGGAACCGAGGCGAGGAGCTTGCGGGTGTAGGGATGCTGCGGATTGTCGAAGATTGAGCGCCTGTCTCCGATTTCGACGATCTCACCGAGATACATGACGGCAACCCGGTGCGCCACACGTTCGACCACCGCCATGTCATGGCTGATGAACAGGAGCGAAATGCCGAGCTCCGCCTGCAAGTCCATCAGCAGATTGATCACTTGTGCCTGGATGGTTACGTCAAGCGAGGCAACGGCCTCGTCCGCTATCAACAGTTTCGGGTCGAGCGCCAGGGCACGCGCGATGCAGATGCGCTGCCGCTGGCCGCCGGAAAATGCATGCGGATAGCGGTCGAGATGGGCTTCGCTCAATTCGACCCGCTTCAACAGATCCGCGGCCTTCCTGCGCATGGCGCCGCGGGACCCGGAAACGCCCTGCACAAGCATCGGGTCGATCAGCGCACGGGCTATGGTCATGCGGGGGTTCAGCGAGGCGAACGGATCCTGGAACACCATCTGCACATGACGGCGGAACGCCTGCAGCGTTTGCGCCGATGCGCCGACCGTTTCTTCGCCTTCGAAGCGGATAGAGCCGGAAACGGGCTGGTCGAGATGCATGACGGTCCGGGCGATTGTGGACTTTCCGCAGCCCGATTCTCCGACAAGCGCCAGGGTTTCGGCACGATCGATTGAGAACGACACGTTCTCGACCGCGTGAACGCGCCCCATGATTCTTCCGAACAGGCCGGAGCGCAGATCGAAACGGGTAATCAGGTTCTCAACTTCCAGGAGGGGGCGGGACGGCGGCATTGGTGAAAGTTGTGTCATGCGCCGGCTCCGACATCGCGTTGCCGCGAAAACTCCACCAGCGGAAACTTGGCGGGCACATCGGTTCCCGCCATGCTGCCAAGCTGCGGAACGGCGGCGATCAACGCCTTTGTGTACTCGTGTCGCGGTGCCTCGAAAATCTCAAAAACATCGCCCTGTTCGACAAGCGTTCCGTCATACATGACGCAAACCCGGTCGGCGACTTCTGCGACGACGCCCATATCGTGTGTGATGAAGAGGGCGGACATGCCGATCTCTTCCTGCAGCGAGCGCACGAGATCGAGGATCTGGGCCTGGATCGTGACGTCCAGTGCCGTTGTCGGTTCGTCGGCGATTAGA
>ENA-ORCW01000444-ORCW01000444.1-marine-metagenome-genome-assembly--contig:-NODE-444-length-25741-cov-3.742636_pt1 | contig 25741 bp, 22 predicted proteins | sample MGYA00237784_ERZ508517 | MGnify/ENA primary metagenome ERZ508517 (study PRJEB26187, sample SAMN06268979) | marine metagenome | isolation source: Tt ae E1 feedstock associated aerobic enrichment on... | reverse complement strand
CCCGCCACAACGCCAATCGCGCCTTCATCGGCGCCAGCGGTCTAACCGCCAATGGCATCACCGAGGCGAACCGCCTCGCCGTCGGCGTCAAGCGTGCCATGATCCGCCAGGCCCACGAGAGCTACCTCCTGGCTGACCATTCCAAGTTCGATGTCAATCTGGTAGCGACCGTTGAACCTCTCTCCGCTCTGACCGGCCTGGTCACCAACGAACAGCCGGTCGGTCTTTTGGCGAAGGCATTGTCCGATGCTCGTGTTGCGGTACACCTCGCCGGATAACTCGCCTGGACTTTCCACATCCATGATGATGCATCGGCACCTTGTCTGATGCATAGTGCCGCCCCAAGGTCAGGACCTACTTCTGACGAACCGGAGAATTGAAGAATGTCGAAAGCGGATATCGGCCTGATCGGTCTCGGAGTCATGGGGGCGAATCTCGCCCTCAATATCGCCGAGAAAGGGCACACGATCGCCGTCAACAACCGCTCTACGCCCAAGATCGAGGCTTTTGTCGAGGCCGCGCATGCTGAAGGTCTTGCCGAACGTGTCCTGCCCGAGGCCGATCTCGCCACCTTCGTGCAGTCGGTGAAGAAACCGCGCTCCATCATCATCATGGTGAAGGCCGGCAAGCCGGTGGACGATATGATCGAGCAGCTTCTGCCGCTGCTCGACGAGGGCGACGCGATTCTCGAATGCGGCAATTCGCTTTTCAGCGACACGCAGCGCCGCTTCGATTATCTGAAACCTAAGGGCATCGGCTATCTCGGCGTCGGCGTTTCCGGTGGCGCGGAAGGCGCACGCCATGGTCCCTCGATCATGGTCGGCGGGTCAAAGGCGCAATGGCATGATGCGGAAGCCGTGCTCACCTCCATCGCGGCCAAATTCAAGGGCGAGCCCTGCGTGGCCTGGCTTGGCGAAGGCGGTGCAGGTCATTTCGTCAAGACGATCCACAACGGCATCGAGTATGGCGACATGCAGATGATCGCTGAGGTCTACGGTGTGATGCGCGACGGGCTCGGCATGGATGCCGCGGCCTGCGCCGAAGTCTTCAAGCGCTGGAACGAAGGTCCGCTCAACTCCTACCTGATCGAGATCACCGGTCACGTTCTGGAAGCTGTCGATGGGGAGAGCGGCAAGCCGCTCGTGGACATGATCCTCGACAGGGCGGGGCAGAAGGGCACCGGCGTCTGGTCGGCAATCGCCGCACAGCAGCTTGGCGTCCCGGCCACGGCCATTGAGGGTGCTGTGGCCGCCCGTTCCATCTCATCGCGCAAAAAGGAGCGTATCGCTGCGGAGGTGCTTTACGGCAGGCGCGAAGGAAAGGTGGATATCACCATCGACGATCTGGAGCAGGCACTTCTGGCCGGCAAGATCGTTTCCTACACGCAGGGCTTTTCCGTAATCGCCAGCGCCTCCGATGAGCAGGGCTGGGGGCTTGAACTCGCCACCATCGCGAAGATATGGCGTGCAGGCTGCATCATCCGCTCGCGTTTCCTCGATCAGATGGCGCGCGCCTTCGCGGGCGATGCCTCCACCAATCTCCTGATGGTTCCCGATTTCGCAGCGCTGATGAAGGAGGCAAGTCCCGCGCTGCGCCGCGTGGTCGCCACCGGCGCGCTGGGTGAACTGCCGCTGATCTGCCTTTCCTCGGCACTGTCCTATTTCGACAGCTACCGTCAGGCGCGGGGCACGGCCAATCTCATTCAGGGACAGCGCGATTTCTTCGGCTCGCACGGTTTCGAGATCGAGGGGCGCGGGGCCGACCTGCATGGCGAGTGGCCGTCTTTGGTCGAATAGATCGCTTTAAAGGAAAAGGCCCGGATGGCATCGCCATCCGGGCCTTTTCGATCTGAGCTCGCGAAGGCTTATGCAGCCTGCGCTTCGCCCTTTTTCAGCTCTTCAAGAACGTTCTGCGGCGAGGACACGCCATAAGGGTCGCTTTCGCAGTTGTCGGAGAAGCCCTCTTCCTCGAACCACTTTTCGATCACGCCGTTGTTGATCACGGCGGCATAGCGCCACGAGCGCATGCCGAAACCGAGATTGTCCTTGGCGACCAGCATCCCCATCTTGCGGGTGAATTCGCCGGAGCCGTCCGGAATGACCTTCACGTTCTTCAGGTCCTGCGACTTGCCCCAGGCGTTCATCACGAAAGCGTCGTTGACGGAGATGCAATAGATCTCGTCGATGCCTTCAGCCTGGAATTCGGGATAGAGTTTTTCGAAGTCGGGAAGCTGGTAGGTCGAGCAGGTCGGGGTGAAAGCACCCGGCAGGGAAAACAGAACCACACGTTTGCCGCCGAAAAAGTCAGCAGTCGACTTGTCTTCCCAGCGGAACGGGTTCGGACCTTCGATCGACTCGTCGCGAACGCGGGTGCGGAAAGTAACGTTGGGAACTTTTCTCACGGTCATGGCAAATCCTCTGGCACAGACGAAGCGTCTCCCGGTTGGGACCGGGTGGCTTGCATCGTAAATGGTTGAACTCCGGCTGCCGGGAGGGGTGCGCCGGAAGAGACGGGTGGAATAGAACATTTTGCAGGCGCGAAGTGAAGGCCCCGCACTGCGGCAATCCGCAGCATTTTTGCCTAATTGCGAGATAGGGCCATGGTTCCGCCGGAAGCGATCAGAACAGCGCCCACCAACCGATTCAAATGAACGAAAACGCGTTCGGATTGAAGCATCTTTCCGAGCAGGACGCCGCCAATCACATAGAGCGTCACAGCCACCACCTCAAGCGCCAGAAACACTCCTCCCATCGCAGTGAGCTGGCTCCATGCCGGCTCTGAGGCGACGATGAACTGTGGGAAAAAGGCAGTGAAGACCGCAATCGCCTTGGGGTTACTGATGGCGATCACGAAATCCCGGCGCATCAGCGTCCCGACGGTGGAGTCGAGCGAGCGTGCCGCAGCCAGTGCCCGCGCCTTGCGCCAAAACTGAATGCCCACGTAAACCAGATAGACCGCACCCACCATCTTGATAACGGTAAAGGCGGTGGCCGATGCTGCCAGCACCGCGCCAAGGCCGACAATGGTGACCGCCATAAGGAGCACAAAGGCCGGCATCCGACCGAGCCCGCCGATCAGGGCTGGGACGAAGCCCAGCCGCGCCGCGTTGGAAAATGTGAGCATATTGTTCGGACCGGGCGCGCAGTTCAGCGCGAAACAAGCCGGTATGAAAATCGACCAGGCAATCATGGAAACCACCCTTGGCGAGAAAGTTGCGGCGACCCTAGTGAGATCGCTGTATGAAGCCAAGAATGCAAATCGGTAAATGTGGAAAGCTATTCACTTCAAGCGCATTTCGTCGCCTCTGTCGCCACCGGCATGATACCTCTTCTACCAAGGCTTGCTGCTGCGATCGGACTGCCGACAATTCCGTTCGGCGTCTCGCCGATGATACAAACCAGAGGGCTGTCCTCGTTCCGAACATGAATCTCGTGAAGTGGCCGTGCGCGGATTTCTCATGGCGATCATGGTCCAGCTTCTTCGTTTCTCGGGCGCGGTTGCAACAGTTCGACGAACGAGACTCACGCCTTTGCAAGCCCACCGGTGGCCATTGAGCCAGCTTTCATCCGATCCCAATATGAGGCGGCAAGCGTTTGATCCCTTCCCAGACCGAGTTCTGTACGCCAGTAGTTTCGAATGATCGAAGCGCCTTCGGCCTCGGCGGCAAACCAACCGAAGCATGCAAGGCCGACAGGCCATTTCACAGCCATAACAGAATTGACCAGTCGCTTGTCCATTCCCGCTGCGGTGCCGTTGCGCGGGAGCCAATGCACCTCGATCGATGTCCGGTTGTCTATATGGATGACTTCGCCCTCGTCGGCGACCTCGACAAAGGCAACGCCGCTGGTGCTGGCGGGAAGCGTTTCGAGCATTCGCGAAAGTGCTGGTAAGCCGGTTTCGTCGGCTCCCATCAGATACCATTCGGCATCCATGGGAACCGGGCGCCCGACAGGGCCCATAATGCCGACCGTCGACCCCGGCAACGCGGTTTCCGCCCAATGCGATCCGACGCTGTCGCCTGAATGGAGGACGAAATCCACGTCCATCCATCCAGCCTCGACATTCAGGCGCCTGATCGTGTAGGCGCGGGGCGTGGGCCGTCGATCGTCCGGCGGCCACGCGGCAAGTCCGTTTTTCCCCAGTGTTGGCCAAACGGGTTGTGGCACCCTGGAGGTTGGGAAGAGCATGCGAATATGCATGCCGCCAAACCTGGCAAAGCGCCCCAGATCCGCCCCGGCAATCCGGATGCGTCGCATTGCCGGCGTGAGTTGGGTGATCTCCATCACGGTCATTTCACGAAACTGAGGCAGCTTGGTTTCTTCGCAAAAATCGCCCGTCCAGCGGATTTGCGGGCTGTCTTGCTTTCCATAAACCTGCACCGCCGTGGCAAGCAGGTCCTTGATGCGTGCAAGATCGTCGCGTTCGCCCGCGCGCGCCCGTATCTCCACCTGTCCGTTTGAGAGTTCGAAACTCGCGCGGCCGAATGGGAAGGCGAAGTCGATGCCGTCGTCACGACGCGTGGCGATCGCACGAAAGCTCTGAAGACGATCCTCGATTTGGTCGAGATACTCCGCCAGGTGCTGGAGTTGCACCACGGCCTTACTCGATAAGTCGGGCGTCGGGGTGTCGTTGTGAACGCTCATCCGCCGATGCGGCCCGTCACCGCGATCTTGAATGTTCTGCCCTTGCCCTGCTCGATATCCGACGTGGACGACCAACCGCTTTGTGGATCCGTGTAGGCCTTGTCGAAGACGTTATCGACCCCGAAATCGACACGCAGGTTCTCGTTCACATCCCAGTTGGCGAACAGGTTCACCAGATCGACACGCGGGTAAACGCGGGTGCTGGACGAAAGTTCGCGCACAACCTTTCCGATGCTCTGGTACTGCACACCATAGGTCAGCCTGTCGTCGAGCGCTCGAAAGCCCAGGGTAACAGCCACATTGTCCAGCGGCGTGTTGGAGAGCGTGTCGCCTGCGAAGGGGCCGTTCTTGAGCTCGGCGTCGGTGAAGGAAGCGGCGAGATTGATGAAGCCCGGTCCGTAATCGTAGACGCCCTCGAGCTCGACACCGCGCAGGCGTGCCGTGCCGACATTCTCGGCGCGCCGTACACTCCCGGCCACGACCTCGATGTAATCGTCGACATCCGAATGGAACACGTTGACCTTGGCGCGCAGCATGTCCCCGGTCGTTATGAGATTGTCGAGTTTGAGGTTCACGCCAGCTTCCCATGTGCTGGCCACTTCCGGTCGCAGGAGAAGATTGGGTTCGTAACCGGAGCCGTGCGATCCGTTCTGGCGGAAAACGTCCTGCAGGTGCGGGGTGCGATAGCCCTCCGCATAGGTGCCGTAGAACTGTATCCCCTCAACCGGGGTGACGCCGACAGTGAAACGCGGCGACCATCGATCGCCGGTCAGAGAAACGTCGTGCGAGGGTTCGCTGGGTGTTGGCTTCGAACGCCCCTCCAGACGGTAACCGTCGTAGCGCAGAGCTGCCGTCAGATCGAGCCAATGATTATAATTGCCTTCCCACTGCACGAATGCACCATAGGCGTCCTGAGTGCCCTGGCCGAAATGATCCGCGTCGGAATCGCCTCTGAGATGCGAGTAATCGCCGCCATAAGTGACGGTGTGATCCAGGCCGCCTGCTTCGAAACGCGAGGCGTTGCGAACATTGAACCCGGTTGTGGAGACGTCGTAGTAACGTGTCTCTCCGATGCTTGCGGAGGGCCAAAGGCGATACTGATCCGACCGCGTTGCACTGTGGTAGACGTTGAGCGTCAGGTCCCAGTAGTCATTGTCGAACGGATTGTAGGTATAACGGCCGGTGTAGTTCTCGACCAAACTGTCCGTATCGTAACGGCTTAGGGTCGGCGAGGCGGAACCGCTGGAGCCGGAAATGATGTCGTCGTAGTTCTGTATCGACGCACCGAGTTGAAGCTCATGGCCTTCCGCCGGTCGCAACGTCACCTTGCCATAGCCGCTTAGGCCCTCTTCGCCGGTCCATCGCACCGTGTCGCCATTGCCATCCTTGTACTCCTCGCTGTTGCGAAGGACGAGATTGCCGATCACATCGAAATTTTCGTTGAACTGATAGGCGCCCGTTGTGCTGGAAAGCCAGCCATCGCCATTGGATTCGTAACGCAGTTTTTCGCTTAGCGCCCAGGTTTCGCCGTCTCGAAGGAAGTCGCGCGCCGCTTTCGTTTCGAAGGCGACCACACCGCCGATCGCACCCGTCCCGAATGCATTGGAGACCGGGCCGCGGATCACTGTAACCTGCTTCAGCAGTTCCGGCTCGATGAAGAATGAACCGGAACCATGGCCGACACGCCAGAAATCCTGACGCGCGCCGTCGAGTGTCACGGCAACGCGTCCATATTGCTGTAGGCCACGGATGTTAATGGCCGTTGCCGGGTCGTCTCCGCTCATTGTGGCGGACACGCCAGGCACCTGACGGAAGAGATCCGCCGCCGTCGTTGCCTGGATGCGCTCCAGATTGCCCGTGGAAACGACGCTCGTTCCCGACAAAGCGTCGATCACGGCCTGCCAACCCAAAGTGGCGGTGATCGTTATCAGGTCCAATTCCGTGGGCGCAGCGGCCGCAGCGTTGTTTTCTTCGGCCGTGGCGTCGCTCTCCTGGGAAAGCGCCGACGATACCGCCGATAGCCCCAAGAGGGTTGCCAGTGCTGTGCTTCTTAACAATCCGGAGTTCTTCATAATGCCCCACATCCCGTCTGCTTTAAGATATTATGGCTGGCGACGTGGCGAGGGCCCGGCTGGCAAGATCGATGGTCTAATAATTAAATATGACTATTATTGTCAATTTAAAATTGACCCGCTACATTCCGGCCATATTTGCATCTGCGCCAACCGGCCGATGCGCGTAAAGGACTCTTTGCCCATGGCCGTCTGTTTTCGTGGAATCAACATTGCCGTCTCGTTGTCCCGTCTGTTTGCGGGTCTTTTCGGGCTCGCAATTTTGGGTGGAAGCCTCCAGGCGCAGGAAAGTATGCCTGTCGAGGTGACCGATGCGCTCGGTCGTGAAGTCCGGATAGAAAGTTCCCGACGTGTGCTGACACTCGGTTCCGATGTCACCGAAATCGTTTTCGCTCTGGGCGCCGGGGAACGCATAATCGCAGTCGACCGGGGCAGCCGCTTTCCGGCGATGGCCGCAACGAAAAGCAATGTTGGGTATCGCCGCAGATTATCGCCGGAGGGTGTGTTATCGCTTGATCCCGATCTCATTTTGGCAGCCGAGGATATCGGACCGCCTGAAGCAGTGGAGGTCCTTAAAAAGATTGCCATTCCGTTGGTGCTTGTGCCCAAGGAGAATTCAGGGGAGGGCATTCGCCGTAAAATCGCCCTGATCGCCGAAGCGCTTGCACTGGAGGCGGAAGGTAGAATGCTGGCTGAAACCGTGCTGGAAAACTTCGAGAAGGCCGCGAACCTCACCCGCGCGATACCCATGGAAAAGCGAAAGAAGGTGGTCTTCTTTCATGGGATTGAACGGTTGACCGCCGCAGGTGCCGATACCGCGGCGGATGCCATCATCAGATATGCGGGCGGTGTGAATCCGATGAGTCGGTTTCAGGGTTATAAAGCCGCCTCGGAAGAGGATCTGATCGAACTTGCGCCCGATACGATCCTCATGATGAGCAACCGGCGCGGCGGGCCAACTCCAGAAGAGGTGTTCTCCAAGCGTGCACTCGCTTTGACGCCAGCCGCCAGGAATGGTTCTCTTATCGTGCTGGACGGAGCCTACATGATCGGCTTCGGTCCGCGTACGGCGGATGCCGTCCGTGATCTCGCCAATGCGCTATACGCAAAGGAATTGCTGCAGCCTGAGGAATGAGCCGGCCGGAGAGCCGCCTATCCGCCGATCGACAGTGTGCGCGGGTTGATACCGAACTGGCGTTTGAACGCAGTGGCGAAATTCGCGGAGTGCGTGTAGCCGGCGATTGCCGCGGCCTCCTGCACGCTGACCTTTTCGTCCTGAAGCGCGGCGAATGCTTGTTCCAGCCGGCGCCGCCGCACATACTCGAAGACGCTGCAATGTTCGGAAATTCGGAAAAGACGCTGCAATCCACTGGCGCTGATGCCGGCGGCACGGGCAATCCTTTCCACGCTCAAATCCGACAAGAGCTGGGTGTCGATAATGTCACGGGCACGTTGAAGCCTGTTCATGTCGCGTCCGGTCAACACGCCTCCATCGGCCGTTCGGCGCTCCGATTTGGCTGCCGTGGCCACCGTTTCCAGGACGAGTTCGACTGCACGGCCTTCCAGATAAAGCCTGTGCAGTTCCGGCATCAGCGGGGAAGGGGTGAATATCTGCTGCACCAGGCTCGTCACGCGTGGCGTGAGCGTCCAGCGATGGTGAGCGAGATGGTTCCTGAACAGGGCGACCGCTTTGGTGGTGTCGCGCATCGATTCCAGCCCCTGGAAATTCAACCATTCAGGCGTGGCGGAAACGACCAGATGACGCACATGTTGTCGCCCGCGAGACATTCGCTCGAAGTTGTCGGGAGCCGTGTTCATGATTGCCACCCCTTCGGTGGCGGCTTTGGGATTACCTTTGAAGCCGAAGCGGCGATCGCCGATCTTCAGGTCGATTTCTCCGTCGAGGAAGAAGATGCAGGACAGTCCCTCGCGTAATACCGATCTGGCGGTGAAATCGTGCTCCTCTTCGGCATCGCTCATATGAAGAAACAGACCCTGCCGCAGTTCCAGATGCTGAAACTGGCCGGAAAGCAACGTGTCCTCCATAGACAGATTGTCTTCACGGCTATCCAGCGTGACGCTGTCACGTTGCAGGAAATCGCGCACGCTCAACCGCTCCTCCGTGAAAGAGGTGGGACCGGCCCGTGCGGAACTGGGCTTGGTGTTCATCGGTTATGCCCGCCATGTCGATTTGATCGCATTGCAAAGACCTATGATCGTTGCGCAAAGCCCGGTCGCTTGTGCAGCGCGCTATGCTTCAATATCCAGTTATTTAATATGACTTCAACAGTCAAATTAAGCGTTGGACGGGTTCGGGGCAGGGCATACGATGATGGGTCATTATAGTGTAACTCGGAAATACGCACGGCATCTGGCGTGTGGTGTCTGTGTTCTGGGCGGTCTTTTCAATCAACTCTCCATTCCTGCAATGGCGCAGGTGGCCGAACCGACAACACGTCTGGAGCGGATCACCGTCGAAGATGAAAACGCGCGCGGTCCGGACGCCGGTATCGTCGCCAAGAAAAGCGCGACAGCCGCGAAAACCGATACGCCGCTTCTTGAAACGCCGCAGGCGGTCAATGTTGTCACAAGAGATCAGATGGAGGCACAGGGTGCGTCCAGTGTTTCGGAAGCCCTGCGCTACACGCCAGGTGTTCAGGCCGAGGCGAACGGTTATGACGTACGCTATGACTGGCTGTGGATGCGCGGTTTCAATACCTACGGCACGATGTGGCTCGACGGCCTGGTTCTGCCTGGCGATCCGCAGAATTATGCGACGCCGAGCATAGATCCCTACACGCTGGAGAGGGTCGAGGTGATCAAGGGGCCGGCGTCGGTGCTGTATGGCCGTACGGTGCCTGGCGGTCTCGTCAATCTTGTCAGCAAGCGCCCGCGGGAAACCACGTATCGTGAGGCTTCGGTGCGCACCAGTGCCTTCGGTGGCATCGAGGGAGCGGTCGACATGACCGGCGCGCTGACGGAGGACGGCACCTGGCTTTATCGATTTACCGGACTTGCCCGCAATATGCACGGTCAGATCGATATGGAGCGTGACCGCAGTCTGCTTGTCGCGCCGAGCATCACCTGGAACCCATCGACGGACACTTCGCTGACGCTTTACGGTTACTATCAGCGTGACCGCGATGTCTTCAGTCCGCGTTTTTATCCTGCGGCCGGTACGCTGCTGCCCAATCCGGCGGGACCGATCCCGCGCGATATTTTCATGGCCGACCCGAACGCGGACAGTTTCAACCGGGATTTCTACGCGTTGGGCTACGAATTTTCCCATCGCTTCAATGAAACCTGGTCGATGCGCCAGAATCTGCGCTACAGCCGATCCGAGCAGGATATGTTTCTGGCACTGGTCAATCCGGCTTTCGCATATGCCGGCGCGCCGTCCAATGAGTTGAGCCGGGTTTCCGCAGTATCCGACGATTCGGCTTCGGCCTTCGCCGTCGACACGCAGTTCGAGGCGGAGTTCGCAACCGGCGCGTTGGAGCATACCGCGCTTTTCGGCATCGACTATGTGCGGGGCGTTTCGGATACCAATTTCGGCAATTCCGCCTTCGGCGATCCGGTTCCGCCGCCTCTGGACTATACGGATCCCGAATATGGCGTCGACGTGCCAGTGCCGGCATTCCAACGCTCCGGCCTGCAGACACAGAATCAGATCGGTTTCTATCTTCAGGATCAGGTCCGCTATGATCGTTGGGTGGGAACGTTCGGATTGCGCTACGATATGTCCGAGATCGAGACCGTCGATCGCATGGGCGGAACATCGGCGACGAACAACGAAGACGAAAAACTCACCGGACGGGTCGGGCTCGCCTATCTCTTCGACAACGGCCTTGCGCCCTATGTCAGCTACTCCACCGGTTTCCTCCCGCTGCTCGGCACGGATCGCCATGGCGATCCTTTCAAGGCGCAGACGACCCGGCAGTTCGAGGTTGGTGTGAAGTATGAGCCTGCCGGTGCGCGGGGCATGGTGGCCGTTTCCTATTTCGATCTCACGGTCGAAAACGCGTTGACACCGGACCCCACGGATCCGCGCCCGACGCGGCCGAGCAACTACGTCCAGACCGGCGAACAGAGAGTGCGCGGCATCGAGATCGAGGGCAAATACGAGTTAACGCCCGAGATCGACATTCTGGCGGCCTATGCCTATTCCGACTCGGAAGTGATCCGGACCAACAATCCGGCGGCGCTCGGCCGCGAGATGGAGCGGCTCCCCAAACATCAGGGCAGCCTTTGGGTTCAATATCGTCCCGATCTGATCCCGGGGCTGGCAGTAAGTGCCGGTGTACGTGCGACCTCCTCCTACCAGACCGACGTCACATACCTGCCCGAGTTGCGCATCCCTTCGCGCGCGCTGGTGGACATCGGTGCCGAGTATGATTTCGGCGCTTTGAACGCCGACTATGAAGGCACCAAGCTTCGGGTCAACGTGACCAACCTGTTCGACAAGCGGTATGTTTCACACTGTCTCAACATTACCGGCGGTAGCTGCAACTACGGTGCTGGCCGGACCATCACCGCGAATTTGAAATACACATGGTAGGCACGAAGGCAAAGACGTTTGAAAACGGAACCGCCATGCAATGGGCGGTTCCGTTTCTCGTGGCGCTTCTTGCTTTTGCCGTGCTGGTCGGCGTCGGCAAGCCGGCGCGCGCAAGCATCGAATTCGTCGATGCCGCCGGTCGCAAAGTGCATCTGGACGCGCCCGCCAGGCGCATCGTAACCAATGAAAGTCTGCTGCTACTTTCGCTTGCGTTGATCGACCCCAAGCCGGTTGAAAGGCTTGCCGGCTGGGCGCGCCCGCAGCGTATAGACAAGGGCGTTTACGAGGCGTTCAAAAAACGGTTTCCCGCCATCGACGAGATACCCGTGGTTGGTGCGGTGGTGCCGGAAAGCGCATCCGCGGAAGCGATCCTTAGCGTCAAGCCCGATCTGTTCGTGGTGCGTATATGGCAACCCGGCTGGCAGGGTCTTGCCGCGCAATTGGCTGCCGCGGGCGTTCCGGTGATTTTTCTTGATGGGCCTGCGGTCGCCGACCGGGGTGCCGGTGAAGCGACGGTCTTCGCCATCGAACTTCTTGGCAAGGCGATAGGGCGCACAGAACAGGCAAAGGCTTTCGGGTCCTTCGTCCGCAATCGCTTCCGGAATGTTGCCGAGCGGATCGCCACGATCGACGCGCGGCCGAGCGTACTTATCGACGTGCATGCCGGCACGCTGTGCTGCTACACGCCCGGCGCCGACAATCGCATCACGCAATATCTGGAGCATGCTGGCGGACGGAGCATTGCCGACGGCGTGCCCGGCTACGATGGTCAATTGAGTGCCGAATATGTGCTGGGGGCCGATCCCGATATCTATATTGGCACCGGCGGACCGCGTTTCGCGGAAACCGGCGGGCTTTTCGTAGGGGCAGGGGTGGACCAGGCGCGGGCGCGCAAGTCGCTCGAATCCGTCGTCGGTCGTAATTTTCTGAATGGGTTGACGGCGGTTGGCGAGGGGCGCGCGTACGCCATCTCGCACCAGCTTTCTATTTCTGCGCTGGATGTGCTGGCGATGGAGTCTTTTGCGAAATGGCTGCACCCGGATCTCTTCACCGATCTAGAACCCGCGGCAACGCTTGATGAAATCAATCGACGTTTTCTGCCCGTGCCGCTGCGCGGTGCCTTCTGGGTTGGTCTGCGGACGGAATAGCTTCTCAAGAGAGGAACGATCGTGACCACATACACAGCGCAATCGCGCATTGCGCTTGCCGATCCGGAGGCTGTTCTCGTGCCCCTGTGCGAACACATGAGTGAGCATGGCGCGCGCCTGGAGCGGTCGAATGGCATGCGTATCCTGCGCTTTGCGCATGGGCATGTGCAGTTTCAGCAGAGCACGGGGGCAACGCATGTGGAAGTGACCGCGGATGATGTGGAGGGATTGTATTTCCTGCGTCTCAACGTGGCTGCCCATATCCTCGAGTTTTCAGGCGATGAGACACCCCGGATCGAATGGAACGGCGACGGCGGCGCCCTGGAAAGACCACCCAATTTTCAGGTTTTCACCGTGCTTCACGCTTATGATGTGACGCCACACATGCGCCGCATCACCTTTCAGGCCGAGGATGTCACCCGCTTTGCGCGGATGGATGCACTTCATCTGAACATTCTCGTGCAACATGCCGATTTGCCGGAGCCGCAATGGCCGCGCGTCGGTGAAAACGGACTCATGCAATGGGACGATCCGGGAAGGCGACCACACTTTCGCAAGTATACGGTGCGCTCGCTCGACTTGAGCGCGCGAACCGTGGATATAGATTTCGTCCTGCACACCGATGCCGGGCCCGGGTCGGGCTTGGCTCTTTCCGCCCGACCGGGTGATGAGATTGGTGTCGTCGGTCCCGGAGGCGGCGGGTTGAGCGAAGCCGATTGGTATCTTTTCCTGGGCGATGAAACCGCGCTTCCCGCTATCGCCCGGATGCTGGAGTACCTGCCTGATACGGCATGCGGAAAAGTCTTCATCGAGGTGGCGGACCGAAACGAGGTGCAAGCCATTGCAAATCGTAGCGCCATCGATGTGCAATGGCTTCTGCGGAACGGTGCCATGGCCGGCTCGACTTCATGCCTCATCGATGCGGTGCGCGAAGCCGCCTTTCCCGCCGACGGGACGCGGATCTTTGTCTGGTGCGGTTGCGAGTTCGAAGCCTTTCGCGCCATTCGCGGCCATTTGCGCGCAGAGCGTGGTCTGGACAAGCAGGAACATCTGGTGGTTTCCTACTGGCGTCGCGAGGAATGATCGGTTCAGCCAGCCGCTTCCGGTAAAGAGTCTGGAGAGATCGGCATTGTCGAGCGCGATCCGGAGCCGACACCTTGGAGAACATCTACCGATCCAGGAAATTCCACCCGAAGCCCGTGCATTGTGACGACCGGTTACAGCCGCTCGACCAGTCTCACCTGGAATGTATGCATTTCGCCTTCACGAGAGATGGAGACGTACTCGCCTTGTCGGAAGCGCTCCTCGCCGAGCCGGAAACCGATCTCGTCGTCGCGCTCGCCTTCCTCGTAATCGAAATACCATTGCCCGCCGGGCTTGCGGCGCAGCCGGCCGATTTTGTCGTCCGCGTCCGGTTCAAAACGGCGGACGCGGCATTGCATCTGATGTTTCTTCCATTCAGCCGGGTCGAGATGTCCTTCGGTGTCCAACGGCACCAGAAGGTCGTAACCTTCCTCGTGGTCGCCCAGCGGGTGTCCTTTCTCGCGGGCAAGTTCAAGCCGCACATGGCGAAACTTGGGAGAGAGATCAGAAGCTGCGGTCATGCTGGGCCCTTTCATTCTCCATCACCTTAAGAAGATTCTGGGCCTGCTTTTGTAAAGATCAAGCCGAAGAATCGCCTTGTGGCATCGACCGCGTGTGAGAAGTGCGCATCGTTGGAGACCGCGCCAGGGCGCGCTCACGAAACACGATGTAAAGCCCCGCACCCATCGTGACGGCGATGCCGAGCGCGGCGAGCCCATTGGGCAGGTCGCGGAAGATCAACCAGCCGATGACCGTAGCGAAAGGGATTTCCAGATACTGGATCGGTGCAACGGTGGCCGACGGCGCGAAGCGCAGAGACCAGGTCATCAGCAAATGACCGAACGTTCCGAAAAAGCCGGAACCGATCAAAAGCAGCGTTTCGCGCAAATTGGGTTTCACCATGCGCAGTTCGGGCAGGTCGAAGCCGAGATTGACGAGGGCGAGCGCGGCAAATCCGGCAACGGCGTAGAAGCCGCTCACCACCTGCAGCGCGATTGGGTCGGCCGCGCGTGAGATCTGCCGTGTCACCAGCATATACCCGGAGAAGGCGACGGCGACGAGCAAAGGGAGGAGCGCCGGCGCGCCGACACTGATGAAGCTCGGCTGCACCACCAGCATGGTTCCCATGAAACCGACCGTGCAGGCGGCGAGACGCCTTGGGCCCACCGCCTCGCCAAGAAAGAATTTTCCGAAAGCGAGCATGATGAAGGGCATGACAAAGGCGATGGCGACCGCATCGGCCAGCGGCAGATAGCGCAGCGACATGAACATCGCGCCGATGCCGGCAATATGCAGCATGGTTCGCAGCACGGTGAGACGCATGACGTGGGGCGGTAAAATGAGCGTTTTTCCACTCCACCACACGACCGGGAGAAGAAAAACCACCTGAGCGGCAAAACGCACCACCAGAAGCTCGAACAGCGGAATGGTTTCGCCCAACAGTTTTGCGATCGAGTCGCCCAAAGGGGCGACTGCGCAAAACCCGATCATCAGGAGAATGCCGACAAGCGGCCGATCGTTCGACATTGCGCGACATTATGGAGACGCATCGGGGCCCGCAATGTCACATGGTGCCAAAACGGTACGGCCAGCGACATGTTTCGCCGCTGGCCGGGCAATTCCGGGTTACGCGGCCTGTGCCCGCGGGCCGGTCTCGGGCTGGTAGGTGCGGCCGAAGCGGTTTGCCAGAAAATCCTCAAGCGCGATGTCTTCCTGCTGGACAAAGCCCTTTGACGGCAGTTTGCCATTGGCAAGCAGGTCAAGCACGGTGCAGATGCCGGCGGCGGTGGTCTTCTGGATGGCGCTGCGGGCATTCGGCCCGGCCGGATCGGCAAACACGCTGTTGGCGTAGCTCTCCTGCACCAGGCGGCCATTCTTCAGGCCGGTGATGGTCACAAAGATCACCACCACATCCTGCATGGTGGTGGGCAGCGCATGCTCGAAAATCTCTTTCAGAAGATCGCGGCGTTCGATCAGGCGCAGATCGTTCAAAAGCATCTTCATGATCGAGGCATGACCCGGATAACGGATCGTGCGGTAGTTGAGATTGCGCACGCGGCCCTTGAGCGACTCGCAGATGGAGCCGAGCCCGCCGGAGGTGTTGAACGCCTCGTAGCGCACGCCGTCGAGCGAGAACTCCTCATGGCCCTCAAGCGGCGCGACTTCCTTCATCTCACCGTCGACAATGGCCTCGCAGGGCTCGCAATACTCGTTGATGACGCCTTCCGGCGACCAGGTGAGATTGTAGTTGAGCGCATTGGCCGGAAACTGCGGCAGCGCGCCGACGCGCATGCGCACATCGTTGAGCGTGTCGAAGCGCTTGGCCAGCGAATTGGCGGCAATGGTGATGAAGCCCGGCGCGAGCCCGCATTGCGGGATGAAGGCCGTGCTGGCGCTCGCGGCAATTTCCTTCACGCGGCGCGTGCTTTTTACGTCTTCCGTGAGGTCCAGATAGTGCACGTCCGCTGCGGCCGCGGCTTCGGCAATGGGAACGGTGAGATTGTAGGGTGCGGCGTTCAGCAGCGCGAACTTGCCCTTGAGTACGGAGGCCAGCGCCTTCGTGTCGGACAAGTCGACCGCGACACCCGAAATCTGAGGATGGTCAGGCAGGGCGGCGAGTTGTTCGGCCGCCCGGTCGGCGAGGGTGATTGAATAATCGCCTGAGGCGACCAGCATGTCAGCAATGGCAGCGCCGATGCGTCCGGCTCCGGTGACGATGATTTCCTTCATTCCGCACCCTTTCGATTCTGTGGCATGAACACCAAGTGTCATCCTGCTTCACGTTGAATCGAAGTGACAGATCGGGTAATTCAACTATCGATTTCACGCATATCGACGAATGGATCAGACAATATGACGACAACCGAAGCGGACCGTGCGGTGATCGCGCTTTTGCGCGAGAATGCGCGCATATCGGTGTCGGAGATCGCCCGGCGGCTGGGCGTGTCGCGTTCCACCGCGCAAAGCCGACTCGAACGGCTCGAGCGCAACGGCACGATCGCCGGTTATGCGGTGCGGCTTTCGGGCGAGTATGACGCGGCGCAGATACGTGCGCATCTTCTCGTAACGGTATCGCCGAAACTCTCCGGGGGCGTCATCGCGGCCATGGAAAAAATGCCGGCGGTACGCACGGTTCATTCCGTGAGTGGGTCTTTTGACATGATCATCATCGTCGAAGCACCATCGGTCGCGGAACTCGATGCGGTGATCGACACCATCGGCGCCCTGAAGGGAGTCGACCGAACAATGAGTTCGATCGTCCTGTCGACAAGGATTGACCGGTAGGGGCCAGCGCTAATCCGTGGCCATCCGTGCCGCGCCCCGCCTGCGGGCAATCTCGTAGGCGATGGCTCCGAACACAGTGATCGCGATCATGATGAGCGCCAGCGCGTTGACGGCGGGCGTCAGCCCCGTGCGCACCTTGGTGGCGATGTAGACCGTGAGCGGCGTATCGAACCCGCGCACGAAGAGCGTGGTGTTGTAGTTTTCGATGGATTGGAGAACGGCAAGAAAACCGGCGGCGATGAGCGCCGGTTTCAGGAAGGGCAGCAGAACGCGGCGGAAAACCATGAATTTCGACGCGCCGAGGCCGAGGGCCGCTTCCTCCTGTGTGGGATCGAAACGCTGGAGGCGCGCCGTGATCATCAGCATCACATAGCAGATGATGAAGCTTGCCTGAGCGACCACGATCAGGAAAACACCGCCCCCGACGCCAAGCTGCCGCCAAAGAACCAGCGTGGCGATGCCGATGACCACGCCGGGCGTGAGCAGCGGCGACACCATGACCGCATACATGAAGCTGCGCGCGCGTGCATGGAGGCTGGTGAGAACAAGGGCCGCCGCCGTGCCGATGGGCAGGACGGTGATGACCACGAAGAAAGCGACGAAGAAGGAGGTCCACAGCGACTGCCACATGCCGCCATCGCTCCACAGCGCGTCGAACCATTGCAGCGTCGTGCCGCGCCACGGCGTTACCGTGGGGAAGCGGGTTGTGTTGAACGTGGCGATGCCCATGATCGCGAGCGGCGCGAACAGATAGAGAAAGAACGCCACCATGTAGAAGCCGAACAGGGCACGGGCGATGCGGTCGGCGGCACTCATTTCGCCACCTCGGTCAGGCTCACGCGGGCAATGCGCAGTGTGACGAGCACCACCGCAAGGCACAGAACCAGAAGAACCAGCGCATAAGCGGCACCGCGGTTCCAGTCGCCGCCCTCAAAGAACCAGTTGTAGATGATTTCGGTGAACCAGCGACTGCCGGGCGCGCCGAGAAGGGCAGGCGCGACATAGCTGCCGGCGGCGAGCATGAAAGTGAAGACGCAGCCCGTGGCGATGCCCGCCTTGGCGTGCGGGATGACCACGCGCCAGTGAATGCGCCAGGTGGAGGCGCCGAGGTCGCGCGCCGCCTCGATCTGCGATTTGTCGAGCGATTCGATGGCGTTGTAGATCGGGAACAGCATGAACAGGATGTAAGCATAGGTCATGCCGGCCAGCACGCCACCATCGCCATACCAGCGCACCGGCTCGTCGATGATGCCGAGCGAAAGCAGGAAGGCATTCAGCGGTCCGCGAAACGCGAGCAGGATATACCAGGCGAGCGTGCGCAAAACCTCGTTGATCCAGAACGGGATGGTGAGTGCGAGGAGCACAACCGCCGTCTGGTTCACCGTGGCGTGCTGGGCAAGCCAGAACGCCATGGGATAGCACACCAGAAAAGTGACGAAGGCGACAAGCGCGCTCGCCCACACGGTCTTGAAGAAGATAGCGCGGTGAACGCCTTCATTGGCAAGGTAGAGAATGTTGTCGAGCGAATAGACGTCGTTCGGCCCGCCGATCTGCGACGGCGGCAGGTTGGGCCGCAGCGCATAGTCGATCATCATGACATTGGGTGCGAGCACCATGCCGGCAAGCCACACGCCGACGAGCGCCAGAAAGACCGTGCCAAGACCGCCGCCAAAACGTCTGTAAAGCTCAGACATCGGGCAGCACCACCGCGTTCGCGCTTTCAAAGCCGAAGCCGGACTTTTCGCCGATGGCGGGGGCCGTGGCGAGTTCGGTGCTGGCGATGGAAGCGACCAGCGGCGTGCCGTCTTCGGCAACGCCATGCGCCAGCGCGAAAGCGCCCTCGAAATCGATGCGCTCGATGGTGGCGGCAAGCCGGTTGACCCCGCCCTTGGGTTTCAGCGCTTCGGGCCGCACATAAAGCTTTGCCGCCGCGCCGCCGGAAAGCCCGTCTCCGGCGCGGCCGGTCAACGTTCCATGGGCGGTTTCCACCGTGGCGATGCCGTTGTCGATGCCCTTCACCGTGCAGGAGAGCGCATTGGTCTCGCCAACGAAGGTCGCGACGAAGGGCGTGGCCGGGTTGTCGTAAAGCTCGCGCGGCGCGCCCACCTGCTGCACCACGCCGGCGCTCATCACCGCCACGCGGTCCGACATGGCGAGCGCCTCCGACTGGTCGTGCGTGATGTAGATGAAGGTGACGCCGGTGCGCTTTTGCAGGGCGCGAAGCTCGGCGCGCATGTGCTGGCGCAGCTTAAGATCGAGCGCGGACAAGGGTTCGTCGAGCAGCAGCACCTGCGGCTCGACCGCGAGCGCGCGGGCAATCGCAACGCGCTGCCGCTGGCCGCCAGAAAGTTCGCCCGGCATTCGATCGCCATAGCCGTCAAGCGCGATCAGCTTCAGGAGTTCGTCGGCCTTCATGCGGCGCTCGGCTTTCGAGACGCCGCGCGCCTCCAGCCCAAAGGCGATGTTTTCCCACACGGGCATCAGGGGGAAGAGTGCAAGCGACTGGAAGATCATCGCCGTCGGGCGCTGGTTCGGCCCCAGCGGTGTCATGTCCTTTTCGCCGATCAGGATGCGGCCTTCGGTCGGGTTCAGGAAACCGGCAATGACCCTCAAAAGCGTGGTCTTGCCGCAACCGGATGGCCCGAGAATGGAGAAGAATTCCCCGCCTTCAACCGTGAAGGAAACGTCGTCCACGGCACGGGTTGTGCCGAATGTGACGCCGACATGATCGAGCTCTACGGAGTGTGACATGGGCCCCTGATAGTCGGTGCGAGCGGGCATCGTTGCTGCGGTTCGCTCGCGTTCTTATGGATATGTTGGCGCTCGTCCCGATCCTCACCTTCTTCCCGCGTGCGGGGAGAAGGTGCCGGCGGGCGGATGAAGGGCGAGCGCCGTCAGTTCATCCAGCAGCCTCAGGCCGACAGGAAGCGGTCCTGATACTCGTTGCGCTTGGCGACGAACCAGCTCTCCTGGATCGGCCACCACCATAGCTTGTCCAGTGCGTCGTCCGGATAAGCTGCAGCGAAGAAGGCCTTGGCGTCATCCGAGGTCATGTCGGCGGCGCCGACCGCGGTAGAGTTGATCGAGGTGGCGTTGGTGTACATGGCGCCGGCTTCCGGTGTTAGGAACCAGTTGATGAAGGCATAGGCCTGGTCGAGATTTTCGGCACCCTTCGGGATCGCCACACCTTCCATCCATGCCAGCGCACCTTCCTTCGGCGCGATGAAGCCGATGGGCAGACCTTCCTTGGCGAGCGCTGCGGCGGTCGAATCCCAGGTCTGGCCGATAGCGCAGCCATTGACGCGGAAGGCACCTTGCGCCTCGTTCTCGTTGGACCAGAACTGCGCAACGTTGGCTTTGCGGGCAATCGCTTCCTCGAGAATCACGTCGTAGATCTTGACCATGTTCTCTTCGGACTTGAAGGCGTCGGTCATCGGCATGGGCAGCTTGCCCTCGCCTTCGAGCCAGAGACCCAGGCCGACGAGGCCCGAATGGCCGCGCACGGTGGCCTTGCTCTTCATTTCCGGCTTCCAGATGTCGCCATAGGAAGCGGCGCCATATTCGAGCGGGGCCTGATCCTTGTCGAAGGAGACGGCTTCCGTGCCCCAGTCGGTCGGCACCTGGTAGCGCTTGCCGTCGATGACCGCGCCAAGATTGGCGGAGTTCGTCCACGCGCTCGGCAGGCAGTTGTCGACGTTGACCTTGCTTTCGTCGATGGGCTGCACCAGCTCGAATTCGACATAGTTGGGCACGCGGTCGACCGTCGGCCAGATGATGTCGAACCCGCCGCCATTGTTGGCGCGAAGCTGGTTCAAGAGCTCGTCATTGGTGCCGTAGGGCGTGTAGTTTGCCTTGATGCCGGTCTCTTTTTCGAAGGCGGCGAGCATCTCGTCGTTCAGATAGCCGGCCCAGGCGAAGATATTCACCGAACCGGAAGAGCCCTGCGCATAGCTGCGCGAAATGAACGGTGCGGCCAGCGACAGACCAGCCACCGAAGCGGCGCCCTTGATGAAGTTGCGTCGTTTAATCAATGTCATGGAAAGCACTCCCCTGATTTCTGCGTTGAGATCGCAGCGGTTATTCCCGCTATGTTACAGCGCGATGACCGGGCGGCAACAAAAATCAGCCCAATGGGCTGTGGACCCAGCAAGGTTCATGAGATCGACAGTTTGCCCGCAACGCTCTTGAGATGGGTGAGGGCGGTTTTCACATCTGCGGCTTGCGCGTCGTCGAGCCTTTCGAAGTAAGGACAGGTGAGGACGGCGAGCGCGTCGCCGGAGGGGGCGAAGACCGGCACCGAGATGTCCCGCACGCCGACGAGTTGGAGACTGTCGCCGATGCGGTGACCGTTGGTGCGTACGTTCTCCAGGGCGGGTTCCAGTTCCGCCAGATGCTGAACCTGCGCGGTACTGCCCCAGATCGCCAGGGTTTCGTTGCGCCGGTCTGGGCTCTGGAAGGCGAGAAGTGTCTGGCCGGAGCCCGTTGTAAGCAAGTCGAGCTGGGCACCGGGTCGCAGGCGAAATTCCCAGTTGGCCGGGCTGCTCGCCTGGGCGACGACGATGGCATAGCCGCGCTCGGGCGCCACCAGATGCACCGATTGGTGCGTCTCGCGTGCGAACATATCCATCAATGGCAGCGCACGAGCCGCAAGCCGGCGCAATGGCGGATGCTGGCTTCCCAGCACGAAAAGCTTCATGGTCAGCGCATAGCGGTCACCCTCGATGGAGCGGCTCACATAGTCCCGCGCAACGAGCCGCTCCAGCATGCGGTAGATTTCGCTGGGCCCGCGGCCCATGGCTTTGACGATTTCGCCCCGGGTCAGGCCGTAGGGTTGGCGGGACAGGAGTTCGAGTATGTCGAGCCCCTTGTCGAGCGCGGGAGCGCGATAGCGGTCCTCGGTGGTTTTTTTGCTGTTCACGTGCTCCTCCTCCGCCCGGCCGCTTTGATGAGGAATTGCGGCTCTTGTCAACTTTGATGTTGCATTAATTTTTCATATATGAATACACTATTCGCATATAAACGATGATTGAGCTTCGGCTCAATAGGGAGGAGATCATCGTATGCGACTTCAAGGGAAGCGGATCCTGATATCCGCCGCCGCCCAGGGCATTGGCCGTGCCAGTGCGCTTGCCTGCGCTGCGGAAGGGGCTGAGGTCATTGCCGTCGACATCAATGAAGACGGTCTTGCCGCGCTCGCCGCGGAAAGCCATTCCGTCGCGACGGAACGCCTCGACGTGCGCGATCGCGGCGCAATCGATGCACTCGCGAAAAAGGTCGGGCAGCTCGACGGACTCTTCAATTGTGCCGGTTTTGTCCACAATGGAACCATTCTCGACGTCACGGAAGAGGATTGGGCGTTCAGCACCGACCTGAACGTCACCTCGATGTATCGTATGACACAGGCTTTTCTCCCGGGCATGTTGGATCGCGCGGATAAGACCGGCAGCACATCGATCCTCAACATGGCGTCTATGGCCTCGTCCATAAAAGGTTTTGCAAACCGCGCGGTATACGGAACCACCAAGGCGGCGGTGATCGGCCTCACCAAGTCGGTCGCGGCGGATTTTGTCAAACAGGGTCTGCGATGCAATGCGCTGTGCCCCGGTACGGTCGACACGCCATCGCTGCGCGGCCGCATCGCCTCAGCGGCCGATCCCGTGCGGGCGGAGAAGGAATTCATTGCCCGCCAGCCCATGGGGCGCCTTGCCACCGTGGACGACATCGCACCGCTGGTTCTGTATCTTCTGTCGGATGAAAGCCGCTTTGTCACCGGGCAGGCGGTGCTCGTCGACGGCGGCGTGACGATCTGAGGGTCGTGCCATGGCAACGGTGTCTAAAACCATGACGACCGAAGCCGGAGCGGGTGACGTCCGGCCGGTCGTTTCCATGCGCGGCATCGAGAAGCGGTTTCCCGGCGTACACGCACTGAAAAATGTGCGCTTCGAGCTCATGCCCGGCGAAGTGCATGCGCTGATGGGGGAAAACGGAGCGGGCAAGTCCACGCTCATGAAGATCCTCTCGGGCATTTACCCGAAGGATGAGGGCGAGGTGCTCGTCGACGGCCAGTCGGTCGAGATCGAAAGCCCGCGTGCGGCGCAGGATCTGGGCATCGGCATCATTCACCAGGAACTGAGCCTGATGAACGATCTGACCGCCGCGCAGAATATCTTCATCGGCCGCGAGCCGCGTCTGCGCTTCGGCCGGCTGGACGAGGCCGCGCTCAACCGTCGGGCGGCGGAGATTTTTTCCTCCATGAACCTGAAGCTCGACCCCAGGGCACAGGTGGGCGGACTGACCATCGCCAAGCAGCAGATGGTGGAGATCGCTAAGGCACTCTCCTTCCATTCGCGCGTCCTGATCATGGACGAGCCGACGGCGGCGCTCAACAATGCCGAGATCGAGGAATTGTTCGTCATCATACGCCGGCTCAAGGCGGAAGGTGTCGGCATCATCTACATCTCACACAAGATGGACGAGCTGAAACGCATCGCCGATAGGGTAACGGTGATGCGTGACGGGCAATACGTAGACACGGTGTCCGCCGCCGATACAGCGGTGAGCGAGATCATTTCCATGATGGTGGGACGGGCGCTGGCCGATAGCGCGGTCGAGGTGCCGGACCTCGGCGAGGCGCAGATCGCTCTGGAAGTGAAGGGCCTCACGCGCGGCCGTGATATTCGCGATGTGAGCTTCTCGGTGAAGAAAGGCGAAATCCTCGGCTTTGCCGGGTTGATGGGCGCGGGTCGCACGGAAGTGGCACGGGCCATCTTCGGCGCCGATCCCCGCGAGGCCGGCGAGATCTTCATCGAGGGAAGGCAGGTCGACATTCGTACTCCGGCCGATGCAGTCGCTGCCGGCATCGGCTACCTTTCCGAAGACCGCAAGCATTTCGGCCTTGCTGTGGGCATGGATGTCCGTGCCAACGTTGCCATGGCAAGCCTCGAGCGCTTTACCGGCAAACTCGGTGCGCTCGATGAGGCGGGCATGCGGGATGCCGCGCGCGGCTATATCGACCAGCTCGCCATCCGCACCCCGTCCGACCGGCAGGAGGTGCGCCTGCTCTCCGGTGGCAACCAGCAGAAAGTGGTTATAGCCAAATGGCTTTTGCGCGACTGCGACATCCTCATCTTCGATGAGCCGACGCGGGGCATCGATGTCGGCGCGAAGAGCGAAATCTACAAATTGTTGAACGCGCTGGCGGCGCAGGGGCGGGCGATCATCGTGATCTCGTCGGAATTGCCGGAAGTGCTGCGACTGAGTCACCGCATCGCCGTCATGTGCGAGGGGCGGCTGACAGGCATTCTGCCGGGAGGGGCGGAAACCAGCCAGGAAGACATCATGCGCCTAGCGACCCAGCGCGAGAGCGCCATGGAACCCGTGGGAGGAGTAGAATGAGCACCGTGGAAGCCACTCCGCAGGCGGGCTTTGCCGCGCGGCTCCTGCAGGCGGGCGCACACCAGAAACTGCTGGCCTTTATGAGCCTGGTCGTACTCCTGATCGGCTTTTCGCTGGCCTCGCCCAATTTCATGCAAACCTCGAACATCATCGCCATTCTGCAGGCGACCTCGGTGAACGGGGTTCTGGCCATCGCGGCCACGCTGGTCATCATCACCGGCGGCATCGACCTTTCGGTCGGTACGCTGATGACGTTCTGCGCCGTCATCGCCGGTGTCGTTCTGACCTATTGGGGCCTGCCTTTGCCGCTTGGCGTTCTCGCGGCCATCGGTGCCGGCGCGCTGTGCGGCCTCACCTCCGGCACCTTCGTCGCCAAGATGAAGATCCCGCCCTTCATCGCCACGCTCGGCATGATGCTGATGCTGAAAGGGCTGTCGCTCGTCATCTCCGGCACGCGGCCGATCTATTTCAACGACACGCCGGGCTTTACCGAGATTTCGCGCGGGTCGCTGATCGGCGAGGTCATTCCCGCCCTGCCGATCCCCAATGGCGTTCTGATCCTGTTTCTCGTGGCCATCGCAGCCAGCTACATTCTGGGCCGTACCGTGCTTGGCCGCTACACGTTTGCGCTGGGTTCCAACGAGGAATCGGTGCGCCTTTCCGGCGTCAATACGGATGCCTGGAAGATGGCCGTCTATGCGTTGGCCGGCGGCATATGCGGCATTGCCGGTCTGCTCATCGCCTCCCGTCTCAACTCGGCGCAACCCGCACTCGGGCTCGGCTACGAGCTGGAAGCGATTGCCGCCGTCGTTATCGGTGGAACCTCGCTTGCCGGCGGGCGCGGCACGATCCTCGGCACGCTGATCGGCGCGTTGATTATGGCCGTGCTGGCCAACGGTTTGCGAATCCTCTCGGTGGCGCAGGAGTGGCAGACGGTGGTGACGGGCGCGATCATCATCCTCGCCGTCTATGCCGACATGATGCGCAAGCGGCGCATGGGATGAGTTTCAAGACAAGAGGGCGGTGAACGCCCCGGGTTTCGACCAGATTAATGAGTGAGTGTGAACGGAAAACCGGAGGAGGAAACATGTTCACGAGACGTGCAATGCTTGGCGCGATCAGCGCCGCAGCCCTCGTCGCAAGCGGTATGGCCGCTTCGGCGCAGGACAAGATGTATATCCCGCTTATCTCGAAAGGGTTCCAGCACCAGTTCTGGCAGGCCGTGAAGGCCGGTGCCGACAAGGCTGCAGAAGAGCTGGATGTGGAGGTCACCTTCGAGGGACCGGACAACGAAACCATGGTCGACCGCCAGATCGACATGCTGGCGGCAGCCCTTGCCAAGAAGCCGGCAGCGCTCGGCTTTGCCGCGCTCGACAGCCAGGCGGCCATTCCGCTGCTGAAACAGGCGGATGAGGCGGGCATTCCGGTCATCGCCTTCGATTCCGGTGTCGACAGCGACATTCCGAAAGCGACGGCTTCGACCGACAATCTGGCCGCTGCCGCCCTTGCCGCAGACAAAATGGCAGAACTGATCGGCGGGGCAGGGCAGGTCGCCGT
>ENA-ORCW01000442-ORCW01000442.1-marine-metagenome-genome-assembly--contig:-NODE-442-length-25766-cov-3.572891_pt1 | contig 25766 bp, 22 predicted proteins | sample MGYA00237784_ERZ508517 | MGnify/ENA primary metagenome ERZ508517 (study PRJEB26187, sample SAMN06268979) | marine metagenome | isolation source: Tt ae E1 feedstock associated aerobic enrichment on... | reverse complement strand
CGGCGCGCAAATGTCTTGCGTAGATTCTGCGCCATAAGAAGCGGTTCAGACATCGGCCACCTCGTTTATCAGGCGCGGCGTCGAAAAATCGATCTGTGCAGAAAGCAGACGTTTCGTGTAGGCATGCACCGGTTCTGTGAGAACAGCTCGCGCAACGCCATGTTCCACGAGCCGTGCCTGCTGGAACACAGCGATATCGTCGGCAAACCCTGAGGCGAGCGCGATGTCATGCGTGATGAAGATCAGAGTCATGCCCGCTTCGCGCACCAATTCTTCAAGCAGCGCCACGATCTCCGCTTGCACCACCATGTCGAGCGCACTGGTGGGCTCGTCGACGATCAAGAGCCGCGGCCGCGCCGCGATGGCGGATGCGATCGCGATACGTTGGCGCTGTCCGCCGGAAAACTGATGCGGATAAGCGTCGAAAGCCACCTGCGGATCGGGTATTCGGACCCGTTCGAGCAATGCCAGCGCATTTCTATGCGCCCCGCACCAATCGAGCCCAAGATGTCGCACGGCCCCTTCCGCCACCTGTTCGCCAATGGTCAGGACCGGATTCAGGCTGCTGCCGGGGTCCTGAAACACCAGGCCGATATCGCGCCCTACCATCGGAGGATGCGCCAGGCCCGGCCAGCGGATCTCACCACGAAACTGCGCCTCCAGCGGCAGGAGGCCGGCCAGAGCCAGAGCCAGCGTGCTCTTGCCCGATCCGCTCTCACCGATCACCGCCAGCCGGCGCCCCTGTCTTATGTCGAGATCGAGCCCGTCGAGGGCGAAACCCTGCGACGCGCCCTTTCCATAGGAAACCGAAAGATTGCGGATTTCGGCCAGGGACGCGCTCATCCACGCCCCTCGCGAGCGGCCATCGCATTCGCCAACCCCTCGCCCAGGAGATAGACGCCGAGCACAGTCGCCACCAGTCCAAGCCCCGGCACGATGGAAAGATGCGGCGCTGTGCGCAGCACATTGCGCCCTTCGGCGATCATCGAGCCCCAGGTCACCACATTGGGATCGCCAAGCCCGAGAAACGAAAGTGCGGCCTCCACCAGAACCGCCGTGGCGACGATGACGGCGGTCAGCGCCAGGACCGGCGGCAGCGCATTGGGCAACACTTCTCGCAGAGCGATCTCCGCCGGATGCATGCCGATGACCCGCGCCGCCGCCACGTAATCGCGCTCGCGGATCGAAAGAACTTCGGCCCGCGCAAGCCGCGCCGGTCCGGTCCATGCGCCGAGCGCAATGGCGAAAACGATGACGGAAAGCGAGGCGCCGGCCACGCTGACGAAGGCGAGAGCGAGCAGGAATGCCGGGACAATCTGGAATGCATCGACCACGCGCATGAGCGCCTCATCCACCAAACCGCCGGCTAGTCCGGCCAGCGTGCCCACGAGCGCTCCGGCGGTGAGCGCCACCAGCGCCGTGGCAAGCCCGACCAGAAGCGACGCGCGCGCGCCGTGCATCAAGCCCGCGAGCACATCCCGCCCCAACCGATCCGTCCCAAGCGGCAAACCCGCATCGGTGAAGGGCGCCGTCAACGGCCGCCCGACAATCGCCAGCGGGTCGCCCGGATAAAGCAGGGGCGCGGCAAGCGCCATGGCGGCAAGCAGCACCAGAAGACAAAGCCCCGCCACCCCTTCCGGCGAATCCACGAGACGGCGCGCAACGCGGTTCACGACGACGCCTCCCCGCTGCCCACGCGCGGGTCGAGAGCCGCATAGGCAATGTCCACCATAAGATTGACGACGATGACAAGCACGGCGCTGACGATGATGATGCCGGTCAAAAGCGGCGCATCGCGGCCCGCAACCGCTTCATGGGCAAGACGCCCGAATCCCGGAATGGCGAACACGCTTTCCACCACCACACTGCCGCCCAGCATGGCCGCCGCCTGAAGACCAAGCATGGTGACGAGCGGCAGAAGCGCGTTGCGCGCCACATGGCGCAGCACGATGCGCCGCCGCGCCAACCCCTTGGCGCGCGCGAACAGCACGAAATCCTGCCGCCAGGCTTCGGCCATGCCGGTCCGCATCATGCGCAGGAAAAGAGCGAGGTAAATGAAGCCGAGCGCGGAAACCGGCAACGCCAGATGCCAGGCAATATCGGCCACGCGCGCCAGCCCCGTCTTGCCGGAGGCTATGGTTTCGATGCCGGCTGTTGGAAACCAGCGCAGATCGACCGCGAACACCAGAACCAGCACAAGGCCAAGCCAGAAGCTCGGAACCGCATAGAGCGCCAGCGACCCGATGGAAAGCGCCCGGTCGGTCAGGCTTCCCGGCCGCGCGCCCGCCACGATGCCGAGCAGCGAACCGAGCGAGAAGGCAAGCGCCGTCGCCGCCCCCATCAGCCACAGCGTGTTGGGCAATCGTTCCACAATCAACCCGAGAACCGGTCGGTCGAACGCTACCGACCATCCAAGATCGAACCGCGCAAGAGCGCTTACATAAAGCGTCAGCCGTTTGAATGGCGACTGATCGAGCCCATAGCTCTGGCGCAATTCCGTCACGAGCCCGGCATCGCCACCGCCCAGCGAAACGAGGTAGGCGTCCACTGCGTCACCGGGCGCGCTTTCCAGAAGCAGGAACGTGCCGACAATGACGATGAGCAGCACCGGAATGCTGCTGACGATACGCCGCCGCGTCAAAATCAGGGCCCGGTGCATATCGGTCAGCTTTCCTTGCGCCTTCAGGTTCAACCCGGTTTTCCAACCGACCGGTCGCAAAATCAAGCGTTGTCAGGAGGTCAGCGCCGTGTCCGCCCAGTTCGAGACCGGCCAACGCGGATTGTTGCCCACGTTAAGTACGGTGTCGCTGGCAACCGTGGTAAATCCCCATTCGGCAACGTTGATCAACGGCAGATCGTCCACCACCATGCGCTGGAAATCGTTGTAAAGCGCTGTGCGCGCTTCGGTATCGATGGTCTCGGCGGCCTGGTCGATGATCGTGTCGAGCTCCGCATTGGCGTAGCCGCCCTGATTGGAGAACGGCACGCCATCGGGAATGCCCGATTGCACGAGGATTGTGGTCGAGATGGCCGGATCGCCGCGAAAGACGGGCGAGCCGACGGCAATGTCGAAATCATGATCCGTGTAGACCGCCTTCAGATGTGCCGGCGTGTCGTTGTTCACCAGCGTCACGTCGATGCCCACCTTGCCGAGCGCCTGACGCAGATAATCGCCAAACTGACGTGTTTCGCTGAAGAAGGGCGCCGGCAGGAGACGCAGCGAAAAGCGTATTCCGTCCCCGCCGCGCGGATAGCCCGCCTCGTCAAGAAGCGCGTTCGCCCGTTCGACGTCGAATGGATGAGCCGGCACATCGGGATTGTAGAATTGCGGTGCGTTCTGCGGTACCGGACCGGTGGCCGCCTGCGCATAGCCCAGAAACACCGTATCGACCACGAAATCTCGGTCGATGGCGTGCGAGATGGCCTGCCGCACATTCCGGTCGGCGAGGATCTCGTTGCGGTGGTTGATCTCCACCACAAGCTGATAGGTCAGCGCCTCATAGCCTTCCGTCACCACCTTCAGACCCGGCACCTTCGCGATGCGCTCCAGATCCACCAGCGGCACCTGCGAGAACGCCGCAAGATGGATCTCGCCGGCCTCAAGCGCGGAAGCCGCCGCCGCCCGGTCCGGCAGAACGCGGAAGACGATTTCGTCCAGCTTTGGCAACCCCTCGCCCCAATAAGCGTCGTTGCGCGTGAGGCGATAATACTCGCCCGGCCTGTGCTCGGCGAATTTGAACGGCCCCGTTCCCACCAGCGCTTTGTTGGCCGGATTGGCGGCAATGTCCGTGCCTTCGTAGAGGTGTTTTGGCAAAACGCTCGTCACCACGGGCAGTGCGTTGCGGACAAGCTGTATGGGCGTGGGTGCGGAAAAACGGAAAATGGCGGTGTGTGCGTCAGGCGCTTCCACCGTGTCGAGATTGGCAAACACCACGCGACCGAGATTTTGCAACGGTTTCCAGACCTGCATGGCGGAGTAGGCCACATCCGCCGAGGTGAACGGTTCGCCATCGTGCCACGTCACGCCCTCGCGCAGTTTGAAGGTAATTGAAAGTCCGTCTTCGGAACCTTCCCAACTTGTCGCAAGGCGAGGTGCCAACCCACCCTCGCCATCCATCATGGCTTCCGCCAGCGGCTCGATCACCTTGCTGGCAATGAAAAACACGCCATTCGACGCAACGATTGCCGGGTTCAGCGTGCGCGGCTCGGAATCCGCTGCCACCACCAGCCGTCCACCAGACGGTGTGTCTTCCGCCCAAGCGGCGCGCGACATCCACCCGGTGGCCGCGAGCGCTCCTGTGCTCAAAAGGAGTTTGCGTCTCGAAATCGGCAGAACGGCCATTGAAAACCCTCGTTTTACGAGCCAATCGTTTCCGGGCCGTTTCGGTTCCCGGAAACGTTATCGACAAAGTTTAAAACCGGCGCTTTGCGAAAACAGGGCCATGAACCCGTTGCATTGGTCCAGCCTGTTGAAGATGCCTCCATCAAAGATAGGGTGGCGTACAAGCGGAAACGACGATTGTGCGCTTGTCGGAAAGATTGCGAAAACGGTGTGGCTGGCGGCTGTCAAAAAGATAGGCCTCGCCTGCTTTGAGTATCCGGAACGCGTCGCCGACATTGAGCGCGAGTTCGCCTTCCACCACATAGCCGCCCTCACTGGAGGCATGCTGCAGCAGGGTTTCGCCGGTATCCGCCCCCGGCTCATAGACCTCATGCAGGATCTGGAGATTGTGCAGACGCGCATCGCCGATCTGCCTGAGGACCAGAAGCCCGCTCTCCGGCGCGCCGGCATTGATCGCAACGCGTGACGTCAGATCGATCAACTCGTGTTTGCCAAAAAAGGGGCCGGGATTGTCCTTTCGCTCCGGCTCAAAGAAATCCGCCATGCTGACACTCATGCCGCCGAGCACCTTGCGCAGCGTTGAGATGGAAGGGCTGATCTTGTTCTTCTCGATGTTGGAAATCTGCGCATGAGGCACGCCTGCCTGTTCGGCAAGCTGCCGCTGCGAGAGATTGCCGGCCGTGCGCATGGCCTTGAGACGGAAACCAATGTCGAAGTCGTCCATGAAACCTTCAATTGTTCCGGTTGCCCACGCCATTTCGATGCGGATGGCATCAGCTTCAGCGCCGAAGAATGTTCAAGATATTATCCCTTCTCTTCTTAAGCAATGCTCGAATTTGGCTGAAATCCGATTTCAAACTCTCAATCATATCAAAATGCGCTCAAAATATAGAGCATCGATTGCCTGACCTCAAAATGAGTGCTACCCGTAGGCAGAGCGGAGCGAGGTATGCCACCACCTCTCTCACGACCCAGTTTCATACAACGCAGGACCAGCCGATGACCGACAAGCCGAATTCCCCTGAAGCGCGCGATATCGCCTACCACCTGCACCCCTACACCAATGCGAAAAAGCATTTGGAGGACGGCCCACTGATCATCGATCGCGGCGAAGGCGTGTTTGTCTACGACAACAATGGCAAGCAATATATTGAGGCCATGGCCGGCCTGTGGAGCGTCGCACTCGGGTTCAATGAGAAGCGTCTTGTAAAAGCCGCCACGGAGCAGATGGAGAAGCTCCCCTACTACCATACCTTCACGCACAAATCGCATGGACCGGTGATCGAGCTTTCCGAAAGGCTGATCGGCATGGCGCCGGTACCGATGAGCAAGGCGTTCTTCACCAATTCCGGCTCGGAAGCCATCGACACGGCGTTGAAGCTGATCTGGTACCGCTCCAACGCGCTCGGAAAACCGGAAAAGAAGAAGATCATCGTGCGCAATCGCGCCTATCACGGCGTGACCATTGCCGGCGCCTGCCTGACCAGCCTGCCGGCAAACCACAAATCGTTCGATCTCATCGTGCCGGACGTGCTGCGCATGACCGCCCCGCATCACTGGCGCGAGGGCCTGCCGGGCGAAAGCGAGGAAGAATTCGCAACGCGCCTCGCAAAAGAACTGGAAGACACAATCCTCGCCGAGGGTCCGGAGACCATCGCCGCGTTCTTTGGGGAACCGGTGCAGGGCGCCGGCGGTGTGATCGTGCCGCCCGCCACCTATTGGGAAAAGGTCCAGGCCATCCTCAACAAGTACGACATTCTGCTGGTCGCCGACGAGGTGATATGCGGTTTCGGCCGGACGGGCACGATGTTCGGCTCCACCACTTACGAGATGAAGCCGGATATCATGGTGATGTCCAAGCAGCTTTCATCGTCTTACCTGCCCGCTTCGGCCCTGATGATCAACGACAGAGTGTTCGAACCGATCATGGAAGAAAGCGGTCGTATCGGCACACTCGGCCATGGCTATACGGCAAGCGGCCATCCGGTCGTCGCGGCCGTCGCACTGGAAAACCTCAAGATTATCGAAGAGCGCGATCTGGTCGGCAATGCCGCGCGTATGGGTGAACGCCTGCGCAACGGACTCGACACGCTTGCCGATCATCCGCTGGTGGGAGAAGTGCGCGGCGTCGGCCTCATCGCCGCCGTCGAACTTGTCACCGACAAGGCAAAAAAGACGGCGCTCGAGACGCCGGGTGCGCTTGGCGCAACGGTCAACGCGCATCTCCAGGAGGCCGGACTCATCAGCCGCGCCATGGTCGATGCCCTCGCCTTCTGCCCACCGCTCATCATCTCCGAGAGCGAAGTGGACGACCTCATTTCCCGCTTCAGGATGGGCCTGGACAAGGCGCTCGCCGGACTGCCCAAAGAGGCGCTACCGGCATAGACCGACCATAGCGCCGGGGGATGACGAGCCGGACAGGCGCTCTGAACCAGTCTTGCGAAAGACCGCATCGTATACACGAATGCGGTCTTTTCTTTGCCGGCTGCAGACATATCCATCGCTTCGACGAATGGACACCCGGCAATAGACGAGCGTCTTGAAGACCGATTGCAGCTTTGCGCATACAGTGCGCAACTTAGTGCATGAACTCTTATATATTTGCTCTCGCGAGCGGATTCTTCACGCTGTCCGACGGACGCGAAATAATCTCCATGTGTCGAAGATTCGTTCGGCCTTCGGTGCTTGTGTAATTCCCAAGGAAAAAGTCTTTCGATCGCGTTTCAGAAAGATGTCATGCGATCACTCGACCCGTATGCATAAAAACTTTCCATCACAAAAGAATTCATAAACAACTTTAGGTCACATATTGGCCCCGGGGATCGCTGGCATTCGATCGGGGCGGAACGTGTTCGAGATCATACGTGAGTGACATTCGTCCATTGGAGCGCGAGGACATTCCCGCAGTGGCGGAGATGTTTCAGCGCATATTGCGCGGGAGGCGGAAGCCTGCACCGCGTGGTGCGCACGCTTATCTTGAATCGCTGTTTCTCGATCCACCCCATCGCGACGACGAAATTCGCTCACTCGTCCATCTTCGCGACGATGGCAGCGTCAACGGTTTCATGGGTGTTCTCCCCATGCCCTTCACCTACCAGGGACAAACGCTTAGAGGGGCAATTGCCGGCAGCTTCATGGTCGACGGTCATGAAGATGACCCCTATGCCGGCGCCCGCCTTCTACGCGCATTCCAGTCCGGCCCTCAGGATCTCTGTCTGACCGAAACGGCCAACGACGTCTCCACAGCCATGTGGCGCAAGCTGCGTGGCACGGTTCTCACGGATTACAGCCTAGAATGGCTGCGGGTGATCCGCCCAGCGGGTTTCGTTACGGCGATGGCCGCTGCGGCGTTCGCCCCCGCAGCGATTGCAAAACCGCTTGCCCGCCCTTTCGACGCCCTTTTGCGACGTAGAGGCGCGCCGCCCCAATGGACCCATGTGGCAAATACGGAGTTCTCGGCCAAGGCACTTGCCACCGAGAAAGCCGACATCCAGGAAACAGCGGCTCTTTTCAAGCAGTTCGCCGCCACCTTTGCGCTCCATCCGAAATGGACCGAGAACGATCTGCAACGCATGGTGTCCGAATCCGGCCGCAAGACGAATTACGGCACGACGGTCCGCCGCAAGGTGCTCACCCGTGGCGGAAAAACGGTCGGCCTGTTCCTCTACTATGGAGATCGGGGTGGCATCGGACGCGTGATCCAGATTTTGGCCCAACCAGGCCACGAAGGCGCGATTATCGACACAATGCTCGCCGACGCGACCGACCGCGGTCTGACGGCATTGCGTGGACGCGGACAACCGGGCCTCGTCAACGCCATGCTTTGCCGTCGTTTCGCCTTCCTTCACGCCTCTTCGAGCATAGTCTACGCGAAAGACAAGACGCTTGTAGAACCGTTTCTCGCGGGAAACGCCTTTTTCAACGGTTTTGCCGGTGAATCCTGGTCGCGGCTCCTTGGAGATCGTTTCGACTAGAACACCGCATCCGGACGAGCACAGCAGGTTGAGCGGAAAAGCCAATGAAACGAACAGAGAGGATGTTTTCACCGCGTCAACGGTGTGAAGCGTATCGCTGGAGCGACCGGCTCCTGAGAATGGTGTGACCTATGTGTGGAATTGCCGGCTATAGCGGAAAGGGACTCCAGTCTAAGGAAGCCGAGAAGCTTCTTGCGGCAATGTCCGTCGCCATAGCCCATCGCGGGCCCGACGATGCCGGCTTCCACATAACGGACGATGCGGGCCTGGCGCATCGCCGTCTCTCCATCGTGGGATTGGCCGACGGGCAACAACCCATGGCAAACTTCGATGGGCGCCTCCACATCGTCTACAATGGCGAGATCTTCAATTTCATCGAACTGCGCCGGGAACTGGAAAGCCGCGGCCACCGCTTTCGCACATCCAGCGATACCGAGGTGATCCTGCACCTGTATGACGAGATGGGACCCGATTGCGTGGAAAAACTCAATGGCGATTTCGCCTTCGCAATCCACGACGCCGCTCGCAAACGGCTGTTTCTGGCCCGCGACCGCATGGGCGTGCGCCCGCTTTATCATGCATGGCATCGCGACCGCTTCTATTTCGCCTCGGAGATAAAAGCACTTCTGACCGTCCCGGGCATCGATGCACACCTCGATCCCTTTGCGCTCGACCAGATTTTCACCCTTTGGTCTCCCATCCCGCCGCGCACGGCATTCGAAGGTATTTGTGAGCTGCCGCCAGCCCATTGGATGATCGTCGAGAACGGTAAAGCGCTGACGAAACGCTACTGGGATCTGGATTTTTCCGAGGTCCGCAACGATCGGAGTGAAACGGAGATGGCCGAGGAGGTTCGCGCTCTGCTGGAAGACGCCACGCGCATTCGCCTGCGCGCCGATGTCGAGGTGGGAACCTATCTTTCGGGTGGGCTCGATTCCTCCGTCGTCGCTGCGCTTGCCAAGCGAATGGCGCCTGCCGAACTTACCAGCTTTGCCGTCACATTTTCCGATCCTGCTTTCGATGAAAGGGAATTTCAGGACGAAATGGTGCATGTATTGGGCACGGAGCATCATACGGTCTCCTGCGACATCAACGAGATCGCCTCCGTCTTTCCCCAGGTTATCCGGCACACGGAGCAACCTATCCTGCGCACCGGCCCCGCGCCGCTTTACCGCCTCTCAGGCCTCGTGCGAGCCAAAGGCATAAAAGCGGTTCTTTCCGGAGAAGGCGCCGACGAGATTTTTGCCGGCTACGACATATTCAAGGAAGCACGCATTCGCCGTTTCTGCGCGCGCCAGCCAAGTTCGCAACTGCGTCCGCATCTGTTTCGCCGAATCTATCCTTATCTGGCTGATCTGAAACGTCAGACACCGGACTATCTCTCTGCTTTCTTCAGCGTTTCACGCGACCGGCAGGACGATCCGCTCTTTTCGCATCGTCCGCGCCTGCGCAGCACGTCGGGAGCGAAACTGTTCTTTTCAGACGCACTCAAGGATACGCTGCGGGACTACGACGCTGCCGACGAGCTTGTATCCTCGCTCCCACAATCCTTCAGCCTGTGGCACCCTCTGCATCAGGCTCAGTATCTGGAGACGCGTTTCCTGCTGCCCGGCTATATTCTTTCCAGTCAGGGGGATCGAATGGCCATGGCAAACGGCATAGAGACACGCTTTCCGTTCCTCGATCACCGACTGGTGGAACTGGCCGCAAGCATACCGGCGAACACGAAGCTCAAAGGACTTCGCGAAAAGCATCTCCTGCGCCAAGCCATGCAGGGCACCGTTCCCGACCGGATCGCCGAACGACCGAAGCAGCCCTATCGCGCGCCGGAAGCTCGCGCTTTCGCCGGCGACCGACAGAATTATGTCGATGCAGCGTTCGGGAGATCGGCGCTCGAAGAAAACGGCTTCTTCGACGTTGAAAAAACGACGAAACTGTATAAAAAAAGCCGGCTAAGTAATTTTACCGGTTTTCGTGACAACGCCGCATTTGTCGGCATTCTATCGACGCAACTTTGGTCCCAGCAATTCGCCAGGCAGGTTCGCTCCAAGGACGAAACTCTGGCGATTCGTGACTGACCGTGAAAGGAAGCACCATGCCCGAGTCCATCAAGGCCGATATCCGCGCCTTCGTCGTCGAAAACTTTCTGTTCGGCGATGAAGGAGACGCGCCGGAAGACGATGCATCGCTTATAGAAAACGACATCGTCGATTCCACCGGCATTCTGGAGATGGTGTCCTTCCTTGAAGAGCACTTCGCCATCAGCGTCGCGGATCCGGAGATCGTGCCTGAGAACTTCGATACCGTCGCCCGGTTGAGCGCCTTCGTTGCGGGTAAAAGGAAGACCGTGGAGGCAGCGCCGACCGGCGCTTAGGAGCGAACGCCATGCGCGTCGAGGCCTTTCTGAGACACCGGGCTGGACTTACGCCGTCGGCCACCGCCGTGGTGGCCGCACAAGAGCGCTTAAGCTACGCCGATCTCGACCGTCTGTCCGAGCGGTTGGCCGGAACCTTATGCGTCCACGGTGTGGGTCCGGGAGACCGGGTCGCACTCTTTATGGAGAACATCGCGGAAATGGCCGTCGCGATCTTCGCTGGCCTGAAATCCGGCGCCACCGTCGTTCCTGTCAATCCCGGCATAAAGGCCGATGGCCTTACCCATGTCTTAACGGATTGCGCGCCAAAGGCCCTGTTTTACGAAACCAAACACACCGGACTTTGCGAAGAGGCAATGGAAACGTCGAAACATGCACCGCTGTGCATCGTTGCCCGAACGGGCAAAACCGCATCCGGCCGCACCCTCGCATTCGAAGATTGCCTCGACCCTGACACCCCGTTACCGCCCTTGCAGAACGACGATCGCGGTCTCGCTTTTCTGATCTACACGTCCGGCTCATCCGGAAAACCCAAAGGCGTTATGATGGGCCACCGCAATGTTGAGGCGGCTGCGGCGATGATTGCCGATTACCTGGAAAACGACGACAGGGACGTCGTGCTTTCCACCCTGCCGCTGTCCTTCACCTACGGGCTCTACCAGCTACTGGTCGCCGTGCGAACCGGCGGTACCCTGATTCTGGAAAAGAACTTTGCCTTCCCTCACAGGGTTCTTGAAAAGGCGCATGCCGAGGGTGTCACGGGCTTTCCATTGGTTCCCACCATGGCGGCCATGCTTGCCGATCTCAGCGAATTCCCCGCCGGCCGGCTTCCAGCGCTTCGCTACATCACGAATGCCGCGGCCGCCCTGCCACCGGTTCATATCAAGACCCTGCGCGCACTGTTCCCACAAGCACGGCTGTTCAGCATGTACGGCCTGACCGAATGCGCGCGGGCAACCTTCCTTGCCCCCGAAGACCTCGACCGCCGCCCAGGTTCCGTCGGCAAGGCACTGCCTGGCACCGAGGCAGTCGTGCTCGAGGAGGACGGCACCGAAGCCGCGCTAGACGCCACAGGCGAGCTCGTCATCCGCGGACCGCATGTCATGCAGGGTTACTGGAACGATACAGAAGCGACGGCGCACGTGTTGCGCGACGCACCGGACGGCAGGGGAAAGCGCCTTCACACCGGCGACCTCTTCAAACGCGATGCGGCGGGCTTCCTCTATTTCGTCGGGCGCAAGGACGAGGTGGTGAAGATCCGTGGTGAAAAGGTTTCGCCCAGGCAGGTGGATGCGGTGCTTGCGACCTGCCCCGGCGTGCGGGAAGCGCTTGCCTTCACCACGCCGGATCCGATCGCAGGCCATCGGCTCGCGGCACTCGTCGTGCGGGCCGATCCAGACCTCACCGAGCGCACAATCGCTCGGCACTGCAAGCATCGTTTACCCGATGCGATGATGCCGAAATCGTTCATTTTCCGGGCGGAGCTGCCGAAAACGCCAAACGGCAAGACCAGCCGCCGCCTCGCTGCCATGGAGGCCATGAGGGCGTCATGCACAACATAAACCATCGCTTCTGCATCGACGATCTGAAGATCGACGCCACAGCAGAGACCGACCGCATCGTCACCGCGCTGCGCGCACAGCTCCGCGGCACGTTGCGCAAGCGCGGATTAGTGCTCGGCCTGTCGGGCGGCATCGATTCCAGCGTTTGCGCAGCTCTGGCCGCCCGGGCACTGGGGCGGGAACGCGTGTTTTGCCTGTTCATGCCGGAATACGATTCCGATCCCGAGAGCCTGCGGCTCGGCGAGGAAGTCGCCAAAACGTTTGGCCTCTCAAGCGCGGTCGAAGACATAGGCCCGACCCTTGAAGCCATGGGCTGCTACGATCGGCGCGACGCCTTCATTCGCCAGGTGGTGCCAGGCTATGGAGAGGGCTGGTCGATGAAGATCGCCATTGCCAATGCACTCACCACCAAGGCCTACAATATCTCCTATCTGGTGGTGCGGCGTCCCGATGGCACGGTGGAAAAACACCGTCTGCCGCCGGAGGTTTATCTTGGCATTGTCGCCGCCACCAACATGAAGCAGAGAACGCGCAAGCAGCTCGAGTATTACCACGCCGATCGGCTGAACTATGCGGTCATCGGCACGCCCAACAGGCTGGAATACGATCAAGGCTTCTTCGTGAAGAATGGAGACGGCGCGGCTGATGTGAAACCGATCGCCCATCTGTACAAGTCGCAAGTCTACCAGCTCGCCAAACATCTTGGTGTGCCCGCCGAGATTCGCCGGCGCATGCCGACGACGGACACGTATTCGCTCGCCCAGTCACAGGAAGAGTTTTATTTCGCACTCCCGTACCGCGAAATGGATTTGTGCCTCTACGGGCTCGATCACGCGATCCCGGCAAAGAAAGTCGCCTGTGCCACCGGGCTCAGCGAACGGCAGGTCGGGCTTGTGTGGCGCGACATCGCAGCAAAGCGTAAGGTCGCCCATTATCTGCACCTGCCACCGCAAACGGTCGAGGAAATTTCGCTGCCCTGATCAGCCGGCCTTCTTGGCAGCGAGCAGCGAGGAGTCGGGAAAACGCAAAAGCATGCCGAAGAGATCGCGCGGCTCGTCGGGGTCGGCCAGAAGGTCGAGCTCGATGAAATGGTCGGTTTCACGAACCTTGTCGTAAACATAGCGCAGCGCTGAGAAATCCTCTGTCGCGAAGCCGACTGAATCGAACAGCGTGATTTGCCGTGCGTCGCGGCGCCCCTTCCTCTTGCCGGCAATCACCTGCCACAATTCCTCCACCGGATGATCTTCGGCAAGCTGCTGGATTTCGCCCTCGATGCGCGTCTGTGGCGGATACTCCACGAAAATGTCCGAACGGGTGAGAATGTCCCGGTGCAGTTCGGTCTTGCCGGGGCAGTCGCCGCCGACCGCGTTGATATGAATACCCGAGCCCACCATGTTGTCGGTCAGAATCGTCGCATATTGTTTGTCGGCGGTCGCGGTTGTGATGATGTCTGCGCCCTCCACCGCTTCTTCCGGCGTGGCGCACGCTGTCATCTGGAAGCCCAGCCCCTGCAGGTTCCGCAGACATTTTTCCGTCGCGGCGTCATCGACATCGTAAAGCCTCAGACGGTCGATGCCGAGTGCGGCCTTGAATGCCATCGCCTGGAACTCGGATTGCGCGCCATTGCCGATCAGCGCCATGCTACGCGAACCTTCGGGAGCCAGATATTTCGCTGCCAGCGCCGAAGTCGCCGCCGTTCGCAGCGCCGTCAGGATCGTCATTTCCGTGATCAGCAGCGGATAGCCATTGCCCACATCGGCATAGACGCCAAACGCAGTCACCGTCTGTCGCCCTTCGCGAGTGTTCTTGGGATGACCATTCACATATTTGAAGCCGTAATGCCTGCCGTCGCTCGTCGGCATCAACTCGATAACGCCTTCGCGGCTATGCGCGGCCACCCGTGGCGTTTTGTCGAAATCCTCCCAGCGGCGGAAGTCTTCTTCGATATAATCGGTCAGTTCGGCCAGAAATTGCTCCACTCCGATCTCCAGCACAAGTTCCATCATGTGGTGCACACTGATGAAGGGAACCAGATTGAGCTTATCGGTCGAGGGGGTGTAGGTCATATGTCAATGGCTCCTTGTCGGCCGATCCATAATGCGTCGCCCGAGCAGGCTGGCTGTGAGATCGACAAGCAGGGTCGCCGTGCGGCCGCGCTCATCGAGGAAGGGGTTCAGTTCCACGAGATCGAGGCTCGTGACGAGGCCGCTGTCATGCAGCATTTCCATCGCCAGATGCGCCTCTCGAAAGGTGGCTCCGCCCGGCACGGTCGTGCCGACCGCCGGTGCGATCGATGGATCCAGAAAATCCACGTCGAGGCTTACATGCAGCCGTCCGTCCGCCGCCGAAACGCGTTCCAGAAAAGCCCGCAACAGCGGCGCGAGCCCATGCTCGTCTATCGCTCGCATGTCATGCACCGTCACGCCTGCCCGGTGCAGGGCGGCGCGCTCGGCCGGGTCGACGCTGCGCAACCCGAGTGTGCAAATGCGCGTCGGGTCGACAGGCGCATACAGTTTCGGGAAATACCCCTCGAAACCGCCCTGCCCGCTGGCATAGGCAAGCGGAACGCCGTGCAGGTTGCCACTCGATGTGGTGTCGAGGGTGTGAAAATCGGGATGCGCGTCGAGCCACAGCACAAAGAGCGGCTTGTCGCTCTCCGCCGCCCGGCGCGCCATACCGGCCAGTGTTCCCGCCGCCATGCTGTGATCCCCGCCGAGAAAGATCGGCATCCCGTCATCGCCGGCAATATATGCGGCCTCGGCAATCGCATCCGTCCAGGCAACGATCTTCGGCAGCGCCTTGAGCGCGGCATTGTCATGCGGCTTCGTAGTCAGCGGCTTTGGAACGACCGTGCCCAGGTCGCTAACCTGATGCCCCAACTCGCCCAGCGCCGCGACGAGACCCGCCGTGCGCAGTGCGCTCGGCCCCATTTCACAGCCCATGCGCCCGGCGCCATCCTGCACCGGAATGCCCAAGATTTTGCAATGCATTATAGCACCCGACCACCCGAATAGTTATTTCCATTCGACCCCGGATTGCTGGCAGAACGAACAAACCAAATTGCCAAAAATTCTATAAGCATTTATCATTTTGAAAATTATGGATTTCAATTTGTGCAATCATGGATGAATTGGACTAGCGCCTCATTACCCTGCTGCGCCACGATGCACGGCGCAGTATCTCAGATCTGGCGATGGATTTGGGTGTTTCGCGCGCCACGGTTCGCACACGCATGGGGCGGCTGGAGAAGGCTGGACACATTGTCGGTTATACGGTCATTCTGCGGGCCGACACGGTGGAAGCGCCTGTACGCGGCATCACAATGGTGGAAATCGAGGGCCGCTCGGCTGATCGCGTGGTTCATGCCCTGGAAGGTTTTCCGGAAGTCTCCGCCGTCCACACCACCAATGGTCGCTGGGATATCGTCGTGGAACTTGGCGCATCGACCCTGACCGACCTCGACGCGGTGTTGCGCCGCATCCGCCTGATCCCCGGCATCGTGAACAGCGAGACAAGCCTGCTCCTGGCCACCCCCCACAGCACCCGCGCACGACTGTAACCGCAGCTTATGCGCACATTAACCCGGCGGAGCTAATCTGGAGTAACTGCCCCCGTTGCAATATCGCGAGCGAATGACCATGGATGACAAGACCTTGGAGACGATCCGCTGGGGAATTGTCGGCACCGGCACCATGGCGGAACAGTTCGCCAGGGATCTGACACTGTCCAGGGGTGCCGCGCTTGCCGCCGTTTCTGCACGCGGGCTCGAAAAAGCGAACGCCTTCGCGGCACGGCATGGTGACAGCGTATCGGCTCACGCTACGTATGCCGCCCTTCTGGGCGACAGTGCGGTGGACGCGGTCTACATTGCCACCCCCAACGACACGCATTTTGCGATTGCCCAAACAGCCATCGAAAGCGGCAAGGCCGTGCTGGTGGAAAAGCCATTGGTCACGACGAGTGCGGATGCGGCAAAACTCGAAGCTCTCGCCGCCGGGCGAGACGTCTTCCTCATGGAGGCTATGTGGACGCGCTTCCTTCCCGCCATCGCCAAGACCAAGTCCCTGATCGAGCGGGGCGCGATCGGTGATGTTACACGCCTTAGCGGAACGCTTGCCTTTCATCACCCCTATGAGCCCGAAAGTCGCTTTTACTCCAAGGCGCGTGGCGGTGGGGCTATGCTGGATCTCGGAGTTTATGGCATTTCGCTTGCCCGCTTCCTTTTGGGCGAACCCATGAAGGTTATCGGGGAATGGCGGGCCGCACCGACTGGTGTGGATATGTCCGCGTCGGTCACCCTGGTCTTCAACCGGGAGGTCGAGGCGCATTTTTCCTGCGCTTTCGATCATGAGGGCGACAATCGCTTTATCGTCGAGGGGAGCAAAGGCATTCTGATCCTTCAACCCCCGTTCATCGCCGCGCGCGCCGTGCTGCAATGCCGAAAAGGATTTGCCGCGCACATCGCCGCTTTTTCCGGCCGGTCGACCTTATCGCGCGTCATCCGCAAGCTGGTATACCGCCTACCTTTGCCGGGTATCCAGCGACATGCGTTCCCTTTCGAGGGATATGGGCTTCGGTTCGAAATCGAGGCCGCCTCTGAGGCGATACGCGCAGGTCAAAACCGACACCGTCTCATGTCGCCGTCGGACACTGCGCGCACGCTGGAGGTCGTCGAAAAAGTTCTCGCCGACGCCAATCGCCAGGCCTGAACGATCGACGTCAGATTTGGGCCCAGCGCGGGCGAAAATCGAAATGCGTCTTTGGTTTGTAATCGCGCTCACCGGCGTTCAGCGCCAGTACAAGTTCCGTGAGATGCAACGCCACTTGGCCGGAGAAGAACGGCACTGTTCCATCCTCAAGGCCCACGGCCTGCTCGGAAATGCCGCGCACGAAATCGATTTGCGAAGGATAGGATGGCAGTTTCTTGCGTTTGCGCACAGTCGCATTCGAAACACGTCGTCCCGACAACAGACGCACAGGCAGCGTCCGTCCGATCCGATGCTGGATCGCGTTCAAAACCTTCTCGGCAAACGATCGCTCATCTCCTGGCTTCGACAGATGAACGGGAGAACTGTCATCCCACAGGTCGCGCAGAACCAGGCTTCCCTTTTCCCCCAACACTGTTAGGGAGCGATCGCGCGGCGCAGCGAGGCCGCAAGTCAACCGCGCCTTGACGCCCGTTTCGAACGTCAGGACCCCAACCGAAAAATCCGGCGCGAGCGGTTCTTCGGCTCCCAGCCCTTTATCGGGAAAGCACAGCGCGGACGATGCCGAAAGGTGTGAGACCGGACCGAAGAGATCGACCAGCCAGCTCAGCGCATAGCCCGCGTGCTCCAGCGTGCAGCCAACCTTGAACTCCTCCGCGCCCGGCCAGCGTGCACCGGAGCGGCTGCGCCAGCTCTGCCATTCCGCGCGGAAAACGGGGCCGTCCTCCATCTCGGCATAAACGAGACGTGGACGGCCGATCTCGTCACGCGCCAGAAGACGGGTAAAGACTTCATGCGCAGCACTTAATGCATTCGCCGGCGCACAGCACAAGGAGAGACCACGCTCGCTCGCGATCTCGGTCAGCCGCTCTGCGTCCTCGAAAGTCATTGCCAACGGTTTTTCGCAATAGACGTGCTTGCCGGCTTCCAGACAAACGCGATTGACGTCGAAATGGCTGTCTGCGCTAGTCAGGTTCACGACAATCCGTACATCCGGATCATCGAGAAGCGAATGCAAGTTTGCGTAGGCGCTCACACCATAAAAATCGCAGAATTGCTGCAACCTTTCTGCATCGCGATCCCAGACACCAGCGAGCTTGAGAGTGGGATGGTTCTCAAGCGTCGTCATGTAATAGTCGGCGACGAAGCCTGTGCCGACAAAAGCGATAGTTGTCATCGCGAGCCTCGAATAGGTCCTGACCTCAGTTTTCCAAAGCGCGGATCGTGCGCAGCACGTCGTCCTCGGCGCGACGGCCACCGAACTCCTCAACGATGCCGAATGCTCCGCCATATCCCCAAATGGACCAGGAAAAACCTCGCTTCTCGGCTTTCGCGATCATGTCGCGAATATAAGCGGCGCGCCATGCCGCCGGCATCACATCGGGGTTCCCATACTCCTGGCGGATCATTCCGAACTCGCCCAGAATAATGTTATCAGGATCGACGCCGTTTTTCTCCGCCCAACCGGCCACCATGTCGAACGGCGCGTTCATCTGCGCGTCCAACTCTTGCTTCGTATCGACCCCGGCAATCTGTTCATCCAAATATGCGAGCATGCCGGAGCGGCGCATGAAGGGTGCGTCGCTGCGAATACGTTCGCGCGCCCTTTCGACCGCATCTTCCAGCTCGGCCTTGTGCTCATAAGGGGGATAGGGAATGCCCGTCACATAGCGAATGAAATCGCCTGCCCACAGGGCTCCCTGCGTCGTCAGGATGAAGGGATCGTAAGAGTGAAAGCTCCACAGGATGTTGCCGTCGGGAATGGTTTTTGGATTCAGTGCCGCGAGCCCTTCCGCCGATCCCCAGCACGCCCCCGACAAAACCAGCGTGGTTCGCGGCGCGGAGGAGCGGGCAGCGGCGAAGAGCCGGCCGAGTTGATCGTCCCAGGCAGCGCCCTCGACACCCTCGCAACCGGTCACCGGCTCATTCAACAGTTCGAAGGCGACGCGCTCGGGGTCTTCGCCAGAAAGCGTGCGGCCCATTTCACGCACCAGGTTCAAATAGCGCTCAAACAAAGCCTCGTCGCGCAGAATTTCCTCCACCCCGGCAAAGCGGTCCGCTCCGCGCGGTATGGGATGCAAATCGACGATCACCTTGAGCCCGGCTGCATTGACGGTGCGCACGCCGTCCAGCACGGAAGCGAACAGACGTTCGCGAAAGCGCGCGGCTTTGGAAGAGAGAAACGGGATCGGATCGACCGGCATGCGCACGAAATCGAACCCCGTATTCGTCAGGAGAGCGAGGTCCTCGACATCGACCTTGCGCCGCCATTCGGGATACGGCAGCAGCACGCCTTCCCGCGACCAATCAGCTTCGTTGGGCCAGCTATCCCATAGATCGAGATTGACGCCGCGCTGGGGCGAAAACGTCGCCGCATCGAGCGGACCGCCAGCAAGCGCGAGAAAACCGACCGCTGCGAGCGCGCCCCTGAACCATGCCGTGGCGATCGTCATTGCTCAGCCCCCGTTGCTCATACACGTGGGACGAAAGGCCCCTGCGATAATCCCGGATATCAGCCCCGGATTAACGAAGTATACCAGTTTGCTCTACTCCTCATCATGACGTGAGCAGCAACCTCAAACGATCGTGGCGCGGACCGGCAGGGGGTTAAAATCGTCAGAATGCGGACGCCTGCGGTCTCGAATTTCGCCATTCCGACGCCGAACGAACGAAAACAAGCAGAATGAAAGAATTCGGGCGGCTCGACGCCGCCCGCAAAGATCAATGGATCGCCTGCGCCCGGAACTGGTCCGGCTGGCCGCCATCGCCGACCTGCAGGTCGGCTTCGCTCGCCAGTCCCGCCGCAACGACGGAAACGCGGAAGACACCTTCCAACTTATCGTCGAAAATCGCCCCGACAATAATTTCAGCGTCGTCGCCCACCTCTTCACGAATGCGGGTCGCCGCTTCGTCAACCTCGAACAGCGTCATGTCGCGACCACCGGAAATCGAGACGAGCACGCCGCGCGCGCCCTTCATGTTGGCCTCGTCCAGAAGCGGATTGGCGATGGCGGCTTCGGCCGCCTTCATCGCACGCGCATCGCCTGTGGCCTCGCCGGTGCCCATCATGGCCCGGCCCATGTCGCGCATGACCGAGCGCACATCAGCAAAATCGAGATTGATCAGGCCTTCCTTGACGATCAGATCGGTAATGCATCGCACACCCGAATAAAGAACCTTGTCGGCGAGCTCAAAAGCCTCGGCAAAGGTGGTCTTGGCGTCGGCGATACGGAACAGGTTCTGGTTCGGAATGACGATGACAGTATCGGCCGCCTGACGCAGAAGTTCGATGCCCTGCTCGGCAATAGCCATGCGGCGATTGCCCTCGAAAGTAAAAGGCTTGGTAACGACGGCAACGGTCAGGATACCGGCATTGCGCGCTGCGGCGGCAATGATGGGCGCGGCGCCCGTTCCCGTCCCACCCCCCATACCGGCGGTAACGAAACACATATGCGTGCCCGACAGGTGATCCATAATCTCGTCGATGGTCTCCTCGGCGGCCGCCTGGCCAATCTCCGGCAGTGACCCGGCACCGAGCCCCTCGGTCGAATTCGCGCCAAGCTGAATCAGCCGTTCGGCCTTGGACATCGAGAGCGCCTGCGCATCCGTGTTGGCGGCGACAAAATCCACTCCCTGCAAGTTCTGCGTGATCATATTGTTGACAGCGTTGCCGCCACCGCCGCCGACACCGACGATGGTTATCTTGGGGCGCATTTCAGAAATTTCGGGCTTCTTTTCGTCCGTCATTGGGCCTTGGTCCTTCCTGGGGGCAGGCGGCGACAGCGAATCGCTCCGCCCGCGCGTCCATATCAAGGAATCAGAGTGCGCACGCTTGTTCAAGTGCGCGCTACACGCTGAACGCCGGCACAATACGGCTCAGATACACATCTGATGTCGAACTGTAACGCTTTGCGCAAGACGCTATGTATTGTCGGCAACGACACTTTCACGCAAAAGCCTCAGAACATCCGGGTCGGCCGACTGCACCCGGCTCCAGTTGGGGATAAATGGTGTTTCCATAGGAAACTCGAGAAAGGTGTGCCCCGCCTCGACGATGTTCGCCGCAAAAAGCTCCACAGCCTTTTCCTCCTTGTGGCGATCCACGTGAAGCCCGTTCATCATCGCATCGTTGTAGTAACGCTCGATCAGATCCAGCGCGAGGCGATAATAGGTCGCCTTAAGGGTTCGGAAATGCTCCTGACTGAAGACCACCCCATCGGTCGCGAGCTTGCGGAAGATAGCCTTGGAAATGTCGATGGACATGCGCGACAGACCGCGCGCGGCATCTTCCGCCGAAAGCGGCTGATGCTTGTGGTCGTAGCGGTCGCAGATATCCACCTGGCAAACCGCATGCCGGCCGAGATTGCGCCACGCTTCAGAGAGAACACCGATCTCCAACCCCCAATCCGAAGGGATACGGATATCCGGCAGGATGGCCGTGCGCATGGCGAATTCGCCGGCCAGCGGGTATCGAAATGCCTGAAGGTACTCGACATAATCGCTGTGACCGAACGTACGCTGGAGGGCAAGCAGCAGCGGCGCGATGAGAAGCCGGCTCACGCGCCCATTGAGCTTTCCGTCGGCGACGCGCGGATAGTACCCCTTGCAGAACTGATAGGGAAAAGACGGGTTGGCCAACGGATAAACCAACCGCATCAGCATTTCGCGCGTATAAGTGACAATGTCGCAATCGTGCAGAGCCACCACGTCGCTGTCCTGACAGGCCAGCGTATATCCCATGCAATACCAGACATTGCGCCCCTTGCCCGGCTCTTCGGGCGCAAGGCCGAGAGATGACAGACGTTCCTGCACCGCCTTGAGGCGCGGCCCGTCGTTCCACAGGATCGAATGTCGTTGCGGCAGACGCGCGAAATAATCCTGGGCGAACCGGAACTGCTTCTCGCTCGCCCTGTCGAGCCCGATGACGATGTGATTGATGTAATCGACGTGACAGAGCTCATCGACGATCCCCGCCAGTGCCGGCGCTTCGAGTTCGGAAAAGAGCGACGGCAAAATCAGCGTGATTTTGCGCCGGGCGGCGAACAGATTCAGTTGCCGCTCCATATCTTCGACCGAGACGGTACCCAGATTGTGCAGCGTGGCCACGCTGCCGCTTTGCTGGAAGTCCGACATGGCACTCCTCCCTATTCCGATGCATTCAACAGCGCGAGGATCTCCTCATTCCATCCATTGGGACCGGCCAGGTCGGCCCATCGTAACACCCCCCCAGCAGAAGGAGAGAATCTTGCAAGTCCCGCATGGGCGGGATTTGGAATGACGATGCCGATGTCGACCGCTTGGAGCATGGCGACGTCGTTGGGGGCATCGCCCAACGCGACGCTGACCGGCATCTCTTCCGCGAGGCGATAGCGTGCAAGGAGCTCGCGTACCCGCACACCCTTGGTGCCACCAAAGGAAAGCGTGACAAAGCGTCCGCCTTTCTGAACCGTGACGCCGCGCTTCTTTAGAGCCGTGCAAAAAGCATCGAACCCTGCCTCCGTACCGCTCCAAAAGCCCGGTTCCGAGAACAGGCGCTGCTTGGCGCGCACCGCGGACTCCATGCTCAATCCGGTGCGCGAGGCGACCTCGGCCGCATCCCAATCCGAGAAACCGGAAAAGTACCGACGCAACTCGAATGGCAGTGCCTTAAGGACATGTATCAGACGCTCATGCTCCGAAGCGGGCACACCCCCCGTCTCGTCGCCCGGTGGCAGGATGCCAGCGCCGTTTTCGACGATTGCCGGGCAGTGCGGAAAACCGACGGCTTGCCTGATCGGCATCACCTCGGCCGCCGTCTTGCTTGACGCCAGAATCAGGTGATGTCCCTCGGTACGCAGACGCTCAAGCGCCGGCCGGGCTGCGTCGAACGCGTAAGTTTCGTGATCGAGTAGCGTTCCATCCAGATCGCTGAAAACGACAAAAGACCGCCGGGCACTCATGATGCCTGCCCGCGATTGGAGATCCAGCGCGTCTGGTAGGGCGCAAAAACGATTTCGCCAGCAGGCTGCGCCACCGGTTCACCTGTCAGGAGGTCGTGCCAATCGTCGCCCTCGATCAGGTTGAGCGCCATGGAAGGCACACTGCGCTGCTCGTCAGTGAGATTTGAGATGGCGAATATACTTTGCGAACGGTCGAGACTCTGCCGCCAGAAACCAAAGAAGGCATCGCCAAGCTGAAGTGTGAACTGGGTGGCGTTGGGATGGAATGCGGGTTGCGCCGAGCGCACACGGACCATGGCCTTCAAGCGCGAAAGGATACGGGCCGGTACTGTTTGCGGGTCGTCCAGTTCATTACGCAACCTGGTATAATCGAGACGTTTGCGGTTTATCGCCCGGTTGTAACCGAGCTTTTCGACACCGTCATAATCGTTGCGGGTGGCAAGCAGCGCGTGGATGTAGAAGGCGGGAATGCCTTCGAGCCCCATGACGATGGCCTGACTGCACAGGAAACGCTCCATTTGGCGATGGTCGACGCCCCGATGCGTGCCGGCGAATGCGTCGAACAACGTCACGTTCAGTTCATAGGGTCTTTCGCCTTCAGGCCGGCTGTAGAAGGAAACACGGCCACCGAAATCCTGTACCGTGTCGATGACCTGCTCGATCTCGTTGTCCGGGATCAACCCTTCCGCCGGACGCAGACCGATCCCGTCATGCGAGGCGGAGAAGTTGAAATAGGCGCAGCCGAGCTGGGCCGGCGGCATGGCCATCTGCCAGGCATTCAGATATTTCGACGTGCCGCCGAGAAGCGCATGCAGAAGGAGCGGCGGCAGCGCGAAATTGTAGATCATGTGCGCTTCGTTGCGATTGCCGAAATAGCTCAGGTTCTCGACATTCGGAACGTTGGTCTCGGTGATGAGAACGATCGGTTCTTCACAATAATCGCATAGGAGACGAATCAACCGGACGATCTCGTGTGTCTGACGCAGATGGATGCAGGGAGTGCCGATCTCCTTCCAAAGAAACGCCACTGCATCCAGGCGAATGGTGCGCACACCCCACTCGATATGCCCGCGGATGATGTCGAGAAACTCGAGCAGGACGTGCGGATTGGAGAAGTCGAAATCCACCTGATCGTGACTGAACGTGCACCAGACGTGTTTGACGCCTGTCTCGGTCTTGAATTCACGTAGCAGCGGATGGGTACGCGGACGTACCACTGCGGTCAGATCGTCGTCGGGGTCGGCCACCTTGAAAAAGCCGGTCCACGGCTCATGGCCTTGAAGGAAATCCGAGAACATGCGGCTTTGGCTGGAACAGTGATTCATGACCAGGTCGGACATAAGCCGGAAATGCTCGGCGATGCGGGCAATATCCGCCCAGTCGCCCAACTGGCTGTTCACCACACGATAATCCGTGACAGCAAAACCGTCATCGGACGTAAAGGGAAAGAATGGCAGAATGTGAATGCCAGTGAAGACGCCCGCAAGATAGCGGTCGGAGAAATCGTGCAGGAGATCGAGCGGCTTGTGCTCGCCGTCGACGAGCGTGTTGCCATAAGTGATGACGTAGTTGTCTTTCTCGCTCCATAGCGCGTTGGCCGGAATACGCCCACGCTTGCGCGGCGTGCCAGCCTCGCCGAGAAAAGCCGCCTCGACACTGGTCGCCAATTGGACAGGATTGTGATCGGGATAGATGGACGCCAAAAGCTGACGCAGACCGTTTCGCAATCTGGCGGGCGCGGTCGCCCGAAACGTGTGCGCTGCTCCCCTTACCGTCATGGGATGATCCGGCCATGCTGCATTGCAACATGATGACGCGGCGAAACGGGATTGGCAAGGGCGACCGGTCGACACCGACCGGGTTCACGCGTCTGGCCGCCACCCGCCTTCAGGCGTTGGCGCAAGCGCCGGTGTTTCAAACACACCGACAACGCGGTCGCAAATGCCCTCGCTCTCGGCCGAAAGCGCCTCGCGCCAGCGGCTCGTTTGCAACATGGCCGCACCGATGGCGACGGGCTCGATGTCGCACAGTTTGAGGAGTTTCAGACCGGCCAGAATGGAGCTGCCGGTGCTGATGACATCGTCCACCAGAAGCACGCGGCGCCCCTCGATCAGCGGCAGCATGCGCGGATCGACATAAAGCCGCTTTTGCTGGTCGGGGCTGGTGACGGAGCGCAATGGAACCGAGCGTTCTTCCTCGTACCAGAATTTACGCGATGTGCTGAGCGGCACATAGCGGCTGTGACCGAGCGCGCGGGCAACCTGCGAAGCGAGCGTCAGACCGAGTGTGGGCAGGCCCACGACGACCTCCGGCCGGAAGGTCGACGCCTTTTCGGCCAACGCTTTCGCCAGAGCATCGGAAACCGCGAAACTGGCCTGATTGACGATGAGCGAGGCGAGCGCCCGCTCACCGCCGGAAAGGACGCGTATCGGGAGCCCCAGTTGCCGCCCGTCGGGCAGCTCGGCAGGAAAGAAATTCCGGTGGCCGCCACGCGGCGAGCGTTCGAAGGTTCCTGCCGGTTCGAGCGCCTGCCAAAATGCCTGAGGATCCATCTGGAAATCGGAATGCGTCATTGTCTGCCGAAAGACCCCGCGTTAAGAATGAACCGGTTTCACCAAGATTTCTGTTTCCGGGCAGAGCCTATATCTCCACGCCGGCCGCCCCGTTGCGGAAGGCACCTTTTATCCGGGCAGACGCATGAATGGAAAGGGCGTATAATGGCTGTTAACGAGGATGTTCGCGCGGAGCTGGACTTTCTCGCCACATTGCGGCGCGACCTACACGCACATCCCGAGCTGGGTTTCGAGGAAGAGCGGACCAGCCAGATTGTAGCCGAACACCTGACCGAAACGGGCATGAAGGTGCATCG
>ENA-ORCW01000441-ORCW01000441.1-marine-metagenome-genome-assembly--contig:-NODE-441-length-25817-cov-2.961072_pt1 | contig 25817 bp, 14 predicted proteins | sample MGYA00237784_ERZ508517 | MGnify/ENA primary metagenome ERZ508517 (study PRJEB26187, sample SAMN06268979) | marine metagenome | isolation source: Tt ae E1 feedstock associated aerobic enrichment on... | reverse complement strand
AAGTTTCCGTCATGTCGAGAACCTGGTCATACTTCCCTTCATCCATCAGAAGGCTGAAATAGGCTTCCGGGGAACCCTCGTTATCGCGGTAATCGGTCCAGTCCACCTCGTTGAAGAACCAGTCGGCCAGCCCCATCCAGCGCGCCCATTCCAGCAGCTCCTCAAGCTGGCCGGGCTCCGGGTCATCGAGGATGTCGTTCAGGAGCGGATCAAGCGTCTCCCGCTCACGAATGCCTTCCTTGACCTCGAAACTGTTGGCGGCCAGCCGGTCGATGGCGCTCTCCGCTTTCTCCTCGATATACCGGGCCGCCTGCTCCCGTATTTCCACATCCGCCCTGGGGGAAAAAAGCAATTGCCGGGCGGCATTGATGGCCAGCGGTCCCTGCTCATCAAGGAGGCGCTTGAGGTGCTGGATCACCTCGTCCATTCCCTCATCCGGAGAGAGATTCCGCTGCATGGTCATGTAGGCCTGGTGGATGGACCAGTCATCGACATCCGATTGGGCGATGGACCCAGCCACGCTGAGGGCCTTCCGGTACCGGTGCTGCACTTCCAGGGAGCGCAGCCAGAGCCGCTTGGTTTCCGGATTGTCGGGATCCAGTTGCATCAGGCGGCTCAGCAGGGGCAATGCTTCCTCGACAAACCGGCCCTCGAGAAGGGCGGCGGTCATCTCCCGCAACTCATCGACCGGGATGTCCGGTTCATCAAGGATCATGTTCCACCAGGAAAGGGCGGACCAGGCCCGGAGCTTGAGAAGGGCGCGGGCCACGATCATCTGGACTTCCTTGTTGTCCTTGTCCAGGTAATAGGCCGCCTGACCGATCCGTGCCGCTTCCGCCCAGTGCTCCTGTTCAAAGGCCGTGACGGCCTGCGATTGCAGGCGTTCGGAGCGGATCGAGTTGATATAGCTCTTGATCGGGTGGCGGAACAGGTAAACGGTTCCCAGGGCAAGCATCAGCAGGAGTCCCAGTCCCACCAGGATCAGCCGGAGTTTCTTTAAATTCATAAGTTCAACAAACGTCAGATGTGTGCAGGCAGGGAGATTCTCGGTCCGCCCCTGAAGGAGACAGTAATGCAGTCTCTCCTTCCTTTGACAACTCTTGGAATGGAAACAGGGGAAATTTTAACCGATATGTCCCCTGAAAAAAAAAGAGACCATCCCCGTGGCCGGGGATGGCTCATTATTTCTTGATCGAAGCAGCAGCGCATTACCAAGAAAACACAGCGAATCTTCTCAAATCAGGGGAAAAACACTGACTGTGCCCTGAAGATTCGCCGCGGGCCTGCCGGTAAAGAGGCCGGCGGGTCGATCCAGGTGCAGGGCGCTGTTCTTCATGATTTCCCGATTATCGGCCTCCGGGCCGAATTGATAAGCGGATGCGATGACGGGGATTTTTCTTTACCATCCCTTTACCAGCCCCGAAGGTGCATTACAGTCACCGAAAGCACGGCAATTCCAGAGCCGTAAAATTTGGGTCAAGCACCCCCTATCTGCCGGGAAACCTGCTTTTAGGGTTGTGGATTGGCTTTGCTTGAATACTAGTTAACCGATAATTGCTGGTTTATGAAGACGATCAAACGTCCGGCCTTTTTGTGCCTGTTAATTTTGCTGTCGCAACTCGTTTCCTCTTTGTGCGGGCAGGATGCTGCGTTGGATCCTGAAGAACGATTCTACCGGCTGCAACCGGGAGACTTGGTCCAGGTCTCGGTCTTTCAGGAGCCGGATCTCTCCGTCCAACAGAAGCTCGATCCGGACGGTGTGGTCATCGTGCCCCTCCTGGGCAGAATCGCCCTTTCCGGGTTGACGCTGCGGGAGGCGGAAACACGGCTGGAGGAGTTATACGTTTCGGAACAGTACCTGATCAGCCCCCAGGTCACGCTGACCATCACCAACTACGCCCAGCAGGTATTTTACATTTTCGGTGAAGTGGCCCAACCCGGTGCCAAGTCCTTTCCCGAGGGAAGGCAAAACCTGGACATCCTGGAAGCGATCACCATGGCCGGGGACCTGACCCAGTATGCCAAGAGGTCGGAAATCACCATCCGGCGTCCCATCTCCGGAGGCAGCCGCGAGGAAAAGATCATCATCAACCTCGATGACTACATAAAGGGCAACCGGAACGCTTCGGAGGACTTGCCCCTGATCTACCCCAATGATCGAATCTTTGTTCCCGAACGTCTATTCTGACGCCCGTTTGTAGACGCACCCATCAAGTCTCATGGAAAACAATTCGTCTCAAGAATCCACCCGGAAATCCGGCAACGCCCTGGTTCACCAGAAAACCTGGACCGATTACCTCTGGATTATCCGGGAGCACTGGATACTGGCGCTCGTCGTCGCCCTGGCTGCATCCGGTTTCTATGCCTACAAGAAAATGCAGCAGGTGCCCTTGTACAAGTCGATCGCCATCCTGCTTTACGAACCGGAGCGGGAAAGGGTCATCAATATCCAGAGCGTTGTGGACTCGCCGCTCGGGAATGCCACTGAATACGTCCTCAGGAATCACCTCACGGACCTCCGCAGCAACTCCTTCCGGGAACGCATTGTGGAATCGCTGACAACCAGCGAGCGGGAGCTGATAACCAAGGACTACCAGGATCCCGAGAGCGGGGAGGAAGCAAACATCGGGGGGATCATCTCGGGTTCCAACAAGATCTCCCTGATTGGCGGGAACATCTTCAAGTTCGAATTCGACCACCGCAATCCGCAGGCCGCCGCCCTGCTGGCGAACCGTTTCAGCGAGGAATTCCTGGACTTTCTTCTGGAACGATCGCGGCGGGCCAATGACGCGGCCCTGCGCTTCCTCCGCAGTCAAAGCGAGGAATTGAAACTGAAAGTCGAGCGCTCGGAGCTGGCGGTCCAGCAATACCGCCAGGAGCGGAACCTGGTTTCCCTCGAGGACAGCCAGAACCTGATTGTGGAGCGGATGAAAAACATCAGCAGCGCCCTCAATTCCGCCCGGCTGGAAAAGCTGAGCCTTTCCGCCAACCTGAAGGAGATCGAGGAAGCCGGGGACGACATCGACAAGCTTTCCTCCCTTCCGGTGATCAACCAGATGGGATCGCTCCCGGAAAAGTTCGAGCAGCGGCGCGCCCTGCTGGCCAGCCGGCATACCATGAGCCTGCGGTATGGGCCGCGGCATCCGAAGATGGTCGAGAATGCCGCAAACCTGGAGACCGTGGAGTCCTACATCCGCGATGCCATCGACAAGAATGTCTCCGATTTCAAGCAGCAGTACGCCACCATGGAAACCCGGGTCGGCAACCTGGAGGAGGCGCTCAAGAAAGCGGAAGCGGATTCCCTCGATCTGGACCAGATCGCCATCGAGTACAACGTGTTGCGACGCAAGCTGGAAACAGACCAGCGCCTCTTCACGCAGGTCCACCAGCGCTTGAACGAAGCCATCCTGGCCAGCCAGTTGAGCGACACCAACCTGCGCATTGTGGATCGGGCCTGGCCGGCGCCGCGTCCCTTTTCCCCGGACAAGCCGAAAATCTATGCCACCAGCATTATCCTTTTCCTGGTCCTTTTCGGAGGAGTCCCCTTTGCCATCCAGTACCTGAACCTGAACTTGAAAACGGCCTCCGACATCGAGGAGCAGCTGCAAATTCCCTTCCTCGGGGAAATCCGCAAGTTCCCCCGCAAGTTCAGGGACCTTCACCGCCTGGTCCTCGACCAGACCCATCAGGAAGGGGTGGAACTGTTCCGGCAAATCCACAGCCAGATCCTCCTCAAGGCCAAACAACTCCAGCCGGGACACACCTTTGTCATCACCAGTGCCCTGCCCAAGGAGGGCAAATCCTTTTTCGCCATCAATTTGGCGGCCTCCTTTGCCCGGCACCACTACAAGACACTGCTGGTGGACTGTGATTTCCGCCGCCCCACGATCGGGCCCCGGATGAAGGAAATTTTCGAGGAGAAATCCAAGGAGAAGGTCGAGGAAGGCCAAGCCATCGTCATCAACGAGAAACTGGATATTTTGCCGATCAACGTGGGAACCGTCGAGGCCACGGAGCTGATTGAATCCAAGTCCTTCAAGGATGCCCTCTCCCAGTTCCAGTCCATGTATGACATCGTCATCATCGACACTCCTCCGGCAGGAATCTTTCCGGATGCCGGCCTGATCGGGAATTATGCCCATCACTTCCTCTTCATGACCCAAATCAACAAGCACCGTAAAGGTGCGCTGAAGGGAATCCTGAACCGCCTTGAACAGAGCAAGGCGGAAATCCTCGGCCTCGTGGTCAACCGGGTCAGCCGGTCCAAGTCCCGCAACCTCGGGGCCTACCGGTACGCTGACTACCGAAAGTACAAGAACTACTACCCACAGAAGGTATCCGTAAATGAATAAAGCCATTTCCCTCTGTCTGATTCCCCTAGCCTTAACGCCGTCCGTTTACGGGTTGATCAATCTGGGGGAAGGTCGAATCGATCTGGAGACGAGTGCCTCGGTCTTTTACGACAGCGAAATCCGGGCGCGCAACCTTGGCCAGGATGATATGGTCTTAACGATCCGTCCCTCCCTGGTCTATACCCGTCCCAGCAAGTCCCTTGATCTCATGGCATCCGTTTCCTTACGCGGAGTGGTGTATGCCGATCATGACGAATACAACGATCTGGATGTCTACTTCGACCTTGGACTGACGCCCACTGCAAGAATGGAAACCGCCCGCTTCCGGGTCAACGGGGATGTCATTCTCAATTCTGAAAGCCGGGCCGATGCCGATGTCGGGGACATCGTCACGATCCGCACCTACGGCGCTTCGGGGCAGGTTATATACGATCCGAACCGCCGCTTCAATATCATCGGCAGGCTGTCCGCCAGGAGGGAAGATCCCGACTCGGAGCGTCTCTACACCATCGACCGGTATAATGCTTCCGGCACGGTGCAGACCCCCCTGAACGAGGACATCAGCCTCCAAGCCACGGCCGGGTACAGCAAGATCGCTTCAGAAGGCCGTTCGACGGACAGTGAGATCTTCACCTATTCGGCGGGATTCGTCGGGGATCTCTTCACCAAGCTCCGGGCCGATGTTTCTGCCGGAATTCAGGACACCAAATACGAAAATGGCCAGGACGACTCTTCCCCATACATTTCAGCAAGCCTGAATTGGCAGGCCAACGAAACCAGCTCCATCAGTTGCCGTGTCGCACAATCCATTGGCACCACCCTTGATGACCGCGCCACGGATACCTTTTCCGTCGATGTCACCGGCCGGCGCGAGCTCAACCGGCAATTCGCCGGAAGCGTCTTTCTGGGATACGATGACATCGACTACAACAGCCTGGTGGACCCGCTTCTGGATCGAAGTGACCAGGAATACTATTTTGGCGGATCCCTCTCCTACGACTGGGTCCGCTGGTCCTCCATCCGTCTTGAAGCCCGTTACTCCGACCGCAGCTCGACCGATCCGATTTTCTCATACGATCGCCTCCGCGTCGGAGTCGTGATGACCGGAACCTGGTAACGCTTTCCAGCGGAACCGACATTTTTTATTCCGGGCGTTCCCGCTGAAAGCAGGGTCCCCGAGAACTCATACAGAAACCCCGTGGAGGGAACAGAGTTCCGCAGATTGAGGGAGGCTTAGCCGTCCGTCAGTCTATGGGCAGCAAATCGGTGGCCAGCGATCCTCCCATCCGTGGATCCGTCAGGGGCGGCTCTTCCCGGGCGGCGGGATTTGCAAAAGCCCATCCCCCCGGCCGGAAATGAGGGGAACTTCCGGGCGCGTTCCGCCCATTGCCACCGGCGCCATCGATCCGTCGGTCCGGAGCTCCGCGCCAGTCGAAACCTCCGGTCCATGTGGAATGGGCATAAAAAAACCCGCGAAGTTGCCTTCGCGGGTTTGGTTTGGGAAATTCTCCAGTTTCCGACTTGCCTTACTTTTTGCGGCGGACGATCCGACGACGGACGTAAAGAACACCCATCAGGCCGGCAGCGCCGAGCAAACCAATCGTGGACGGTTCCGGGACCGGATTCACTTCGATAACGTCGTTACCGCAGCTCATGGTCCAGTGGAAGGCCAGGTCGGCCAGGTTGACGTCACCGAAGACGTCCGGGAAGTCCTGGATACTGATGCTCAGGAAATCACCGGATTCATCAATATACCAGCTGGCACCGCCGAGCATGCGGCTCTGGGTTTCCAGACGAACTTCCTGGTTGGCCCGGAAGGTGGTGCGGGAACCCGGGTCGGAGAAGACGTACTCGTCAGTGTTGCTGGCCGAGTAGACACCCCCGTCCTGGACGGCTCCGCCACTCAGGGCGCCGGTGCTGTTGTCGTACTGACCCAGAACAACGGCATACTCCCAGGTGGAGTGGGTGGCGCCGCCGAAGTAGTCATACTTGGTGGCTTCGCCTCCTTCAGTCCAGGAGAGGCCATCGACGGAGATGAAAAGGTCCCCCATCGAGGTGTCGAGCAGGTCGCTCGAGTTGTTCAGGATATGGTTGAAGTAATTACCATAAATGTTGAGGGTCGCGACATCGCCTTCCACACTGAACTCGGTATGGGTCAGGTCAAAGACGTTTGCTCGGCCGACAACATCACGGGGAGCGATCTCGACATTGTTGGTAACTGCGAGCCCTCCCCAGTAATCATCCTGGTTGATGACCTGGGAAAAGCCGAGATTGCCCAAGAGAAGTGCTCCCGCAATAAGACAGCTTTTGATGTTCATTTTCATAGTTTCGTTTTTTGAATGTTTACTAGGCAGACTCAGAAAACAGGGAAAGACTAGGGGATTATACCTAAACAAGTCAAGCGGGAACCCTCAAAAAGTTTTCGGTTTTCTCTTTAAAGTGGCTGACATTTCCGCTCAACTTGCCTGAATATGGTTTCATCCGCTCAATCGACCGTTGAACGCGTAAATATTTGGATTCCCGAACGCCCAAAACCCTGCCAATCTGGACCCTCCCGCTGAAAGGATGGAGGATCCATCCGGACTGGCACGCTCGAACCTGCTGATGAACCTGGAAAGCCCGCCCCTGCCTTTGTCGCCGATCCAGCAGCGGATCTGGTACCTGGAGCAACTGGCTCCGGGATCCACCCAGTTCAACGAACCCCTGGCCTACCGTTTGAGGGGGCCGCTGGACAGGGGTGCGCTGGAGCGGGCAATCCGGACCCTGGTCGCGGAGCAGGAATCCCTGAGGACATTTTTCGGACTGAAGGGGAACGAGCCTTGCCGCTTCGTGCTTCCGGCAGTCCCTTTCGATCTTGCGGTGGAGGATCTGGAATCATTGCTGGAAGCGGACCGCAGACAGGCTCTGGCCGAGGCACTGGAGGAAGACGACCGGAAACCGATCGAGATCACCCGTCCTCCCCTGTTCCGGGCGCGGTTGCTTCGGGCAGGTCGGGACAGTCACTTTCTTATATGGAACTGGCACCACCTGATCACGGATGGTTGGTCCAAGAGGATCCTCCACGAGGAATTGAGCCGCCTGTACCATTCCTTCCTGCACGGGCGAGTCCCGGAACCCAGGAACACGGAGGGGGGCTATTCCCGGTTTATCAGGGAGACGGAGGCCTACGGGGAGACCCCGGAAGCCCGGGACGGGATTAAATACTGGAAAGAACAACTGGCCGGGCTGCCGGATCCGGCCATTTTCCCTTCGGAGCCGGAGGCCGCGACCTCCAGCCCGATGAGGAGCGGCAAAGTGGTGCGGGAGATCGACAGCAGCGTAGAGGCGGCCATGAACCGCCTGTGCCGGGAAACAGCCAGCACCCCGTTCATGGTGCTCCTGTCCATTTTCCAGCTCCTCCTGTCCCGCCTGACCGGCCGGGAGGATATCACCGTCGGGACTCCGGTTGCGGGGCGTCCGGAAGAATGGATGCAGCAACAAATCGGGGTTTTCATCGAGACGCTTCCCCTGCGTACCCGGGTTGTGACACGCACCGGTTTCCGGGAACAGCTGGTCCGGGTAAAGGAAACCGTCCTGAAGGCCTTTGAATATCAGCAAGTTCCGTATGCGGAAGTCCTCGAATCCGCCACGGGGCAACAGAGACGCGGGGAACGCCCGCTCTTCCGGACCTTGTTCAACATGTATTCCGCCCTGGACCTGACCCCGCTCGAACTCGAGGGCATGGAGGTGGAGGAACTGGAGCGATATTCCCATGAGGCCAAGTTCGACCTGACCTTGTATGTGGGCCAATCACGGGGAAAATACCGGTTGACGGCCGTTTTCCGGGAGGGTTTGTACAGCAGCCGGACGGTCGGGGAATATCTTGACCAGTACCTTCTGCTGCTGCGCCAGATTACCGAGGATCCCGACCAGCAAATCGGAACCTGCTCCCTGATCACCAGGGAGATGCGGTCGCTCCTGCCAAATCCCGGGGAGTCCCTCCAGGCGGAAGACCCGCACACGGTGCTGGACCGGTTCGTGGAAATGGCCGTACGCTATCCCGACCAGGATGCGGTCCGCAAAGGCGGGGAAAGCTGGAGCTTCCGCCGCCTGAAGCAATGCGGGGAGGAAATCGCGGGGGCATTGATCAGGAACGGGGTCACCCCGGGAGACCGGGTCCTTATCACCGGCAAAAAATCCTTCGGCCTGATTGCGGCTGTCGTGGGTGTCATGCGGGCCCGCGGGGTAATGTTCCTGCTGGATCCGGGTCTTCCCGGCCAACGCCGGGAACTGCTCCTGCGGGAGTGCGGGGCGGCCCAGGTTTTGTCGGTGGAGGAACCAGTCGAGACCTGGGGAGGTGTCTTCAGTTCGCTTCCCACGCTCAAGGTCAACCGGCAGGGACAGGCGGATCCCGGAGCGGATCCGATCCGGGAAAGCACCCCGGGTCCCGGCCCAACCGATCCGGCGTATATTTTTTTCACCTCGGGCACCACCGGACAACCCAAGGGAATCCTGGGCCACTACAACGGGCTGACCCATTTCATCGAATGGGAAAGAAAACTCCTCAATGTCGGTCGCACGGATAAAGTTGCCCAGCTGACCGGCTTTTCCTTCGACGTCATCATGCGGGACATTTTCCTGCCCCTGATCTCCGGAGCCACCGTGTGCCTTCCCGACGACAGCCTGGCCCATCTCCGGGGCGACCAGATGCAGGAATGGTTCCGGAGGGAGGAAATCTCCATCCTGCATACAGTCCCTTCCCTGGCCCAGGCCTGGCTTTCCTCGGTGGACCGGTTCCCCGCCTTTACCAGTCTCCGGGCCGTTCTTTTTGTCGGCGAGCCCCTTAATGCCCGCCTGGTGGAAAGCTGGCGGCGGGATGCCAGCCCCTCGGCCCGCCTGGTCAACCTTTACGGGACAACGGAAACCGGCATGGCCAAGGCTTGGTTCGAGATCCCGGACAAGCCGCCTCCCGGGATCCAACCCATTGGAAAAGCCGTTCCGGGGGGACAGCTCCTGGTATTGAACCAGTCCGGGCAATTGTGCGGATTCCGGGAACCCGGTGAAATCGGAATACGCTCCCCGTATGGAACTTTTGGATACCTTTCGGCGGAAAACGGCAAGGGAAGCAGTTACATCTCGAATCCCTTCTCGGGGGATCCCGACGACACCATCTACCTGACCGGGGACCGGGGGTCCTACGACATGGAGGCCCGGGTCCTGATCCATGGGCGGGACGATGACCAGGTCAAAATCAACGGTGTCAGGATCGAGCCTGCGGAAATCTCCGCCCGTCTCCTGAACCATCCAGAGGTTGTCCAGTGCCTGGTGGTTCCAGTGGCCGGTGAATCCGGGCAAAAGCGGCTGGTGGCCTACTTCCGCTCAAGGGAATCCCGCAAGGCACCCAAACCGGCGGTGTTGCGGACCTTCCTGAGGCAATCCCTTCCGGACTACATGATTCCCGACCTCTTCATTCCCCTGGCAAGGTTTCCCCTTTTACCCAACGGGAAAGTGGACCGGGCCAACCTGCCCCCGGCAGAATTCAGCAGGGCCCAGGTCAGCCAGGTTGCGGTCAGGCCGACAACGCGGATTGAAGAGGAGATGGCGGCCATCTGGGAAGAAACCCTCGGGTTGAGCGACATCGGAATCCACGACAACTTCTTCGACCTGGGCGGCCATTCCCTTCTGGCCGCCAAACTGGTCACGCTTGTCAGCCGACACTTCAAAACCAGCCTGCCCCTCCTCTATTTTTCAGAGAACCCGACCGTGTACGACCTGTGCCGCTACCTGGAGGAAGGCGACGGGGCCGTGAAAACGGGAGAGCACAGGCCACAAAAGGAAGAGAGGCGCAACTGGCTGCCGCTCTCCCCCTATCAGGAAGGGATCTGGTTCATCGACCAGATCGAGGGAGACAGCAGCGATTACAACCTCTTCGACAGCATTCTTCTTGAGGGAAACCTGGATGCAGGCCGCCTGGAACAGGCCCTGGACCGGCTGGTCCGGCGTCATGACGCCCTGCGGACGGTCTTTTCCGAACGGGCCGGCCTGCCCGCGCAATCGGTCGAGCCCTCCATGGACATCCCCCTGGAGCGGGTTCGACTGGACGAGGAGGATCCGGACCTGCGCAAGCGGCTGCTGGAGGAAAAGTTACGGGCCCTGCAAAAACACAGGTTTGACCTCGCGCGGGGGCCGCTGATGCGCGCCCAGTTAATCCGCACCGGGAAGGATCAGCACGTCTTCAGCTGGGTCTGCCACAGCATCATATTTGACGAGGGTTCCTGCCGCGTCCTGTACCGGGAATTGGGCAGACTCTACAATTTTCCGGGCGGTGAACTGGAAGAGGCGCCTTCCCATGCCGGATACTGCCGCCGACAGCTCAACCGGCTGACCGAATCCAGTCTGCAGGAGCAAAAGCAGTTCTGGAAGGGACACCTGCGGGGGCTGGCGGACTTCGACCTGCAACAGACCGGAAGAGAATCACCTCAAAGAGGCGATCCGGGCCGGGCCATCCGGTTTGCAATCGGGCCGGGAACGAGCCAGCGCCTGGAGGAATTCGCCAGGCGGAACGAAATATCGTCCGAGAAAATACTCGAAACAATATTCCGGATCCTCCTGCACCGCTACAGCGGCAGGGACGATGTCCTGACCGGAAAAACGCTCACCAACCGGGAGGATCCGTCGACCCGGAACCTGGTCGGGTGCCTGGTCAACCTCACGGTGAACAAGTCCGACTTCTCCGGGGAACCCTCTTTTGCCGAGGTTATCCAGCGAACCCGGGAAGAAGAAGAGGCCTGCCGGCCGCACCGCGGGATAGCTTTCAGCAGGCTTGTGGAATGCCTCAATCCACCGCGCCGCAAGGGCCGCCATCCCCTTTTCCAGATTCTGGTGGCCAATATTGGGGATGCCTCGTCCCTGCCGCAGATGGAAGGCTTGCGGACCAGGCGGCTGGATCCGCCATCGCGCGGAAGCCGCTTTGACCTCGAGTTTCATCTGGCCGGAGAAGAAAATGGCTGGGAAGGAACCTTCCTGTTTCGTGGTGGACTTTTCAGCACGGACTACATGGAGGCCCTGCAGGGCCATTATATACGGCTGCTGGAGGAAATCCTGCTCCATCCCGGGGAGCCGGTGGGCCGGCTTCCCCTTCTCGACGCGGCCGGCCGGGAAAGGGCCATCAGGGAGTGGAACCGGACCGAAGTTTCCTATCCGCGGGAAAAAAGCATGCACCAGATTTTCCAGGAAGTGGCCCGGTCCCGGCCGAAGGCAACCGCCATTACCTGCGAGGACCAGTCGATAAGTTATGAAAGCCTGGACCACGAATCCAGCCGCCTGGCCCGTCGCCTGGAACGGCAGGGAGTCTCGCCCGGCGACTGCATCGGCGTCTATTGCGACCGGTCTGTACACCTGATTGTCGGCTGGCTGGCCATCCTCAAGGCCGGCGCGGCCTATCTTCCCTTGTCCAAGGACTATCCGGATGGACGCATCCAGTACATGGTCGAGGATTCCGGCATTCGCCTGATCCTGGCCGATGAAGCCAGTATCAGGGAAAGGGTCCCGGAGGGAACGCTTGTCCTGGACCCCCGCGAGGCAGCGGAAACCGGCGAAGCCGACGACGTCCATTTCAGCGTTCCCGTTCCCGCGGATGCTCCCGCCTATGTCATCTACACCTCCGGCTCCAGTGGCAATCCCAAGGGCGTGGTCCTCCCCCACCGTGGCGTGGTCCGCCTGGTCAAGAGCCAGCAATACGCCACCTTCACGCCGGGGAAACGCATTCTCTTCCTTGCCTCCCCCTCCTTCGACGCCTCCACCTTCGATGTCTGGGGCCCGCTCCTGAACGGGGCCGCCTGTGTTGTCTTTTCCCCGGCCCTGCCCGAGCTGGGCCAGCTCGACCGGGTGATCAAGGAGGGAGCGGTCACCGGACTGCTGCTTCCCACCGGCCTTTTCAACCTGGTCGTGGACTCCCGTATCGAGGCCCTGGCCTCGGTTGAGGAAGTGATGACCGGGGGCGAGGCCGTCTCCCCGAGGCATGTCCGGAAGCTGCTGGACCGGTACCCGCACCTGAAGGTCGTCAATTGCTACGGGCCGACGGAGTGTACCTGCATCGCCACTACAAATTCCATTTCCGCGGGAACTGCGCCGGGGGATATCGCACCCATCGGCCGCCCCATCGCCAACACCACCGCCTACGTCCTCGACGGCAGCCTGAACCCGGTTCCGCCCGGCGTGGCCGGCGAGCTTTACCTGGGGGGAGACGGGCTGGCCCTGGAATACATGAACCAGCCCGAGCTGACCCGCCGCCGCTTTGTTCCGGACCCGTTCTCGAACCAGCCGGAGAGCCGCCTCTACAAGACCGGCGACCTCTGCCAGTACCTGCCCGACGGGCGCATGGTCTTTGTCGGCCGGCACGACAAGCAGGTCAAGGTCCGGGGATTTCGCGTCGAGCTGGGGGAGATCGAGTCCGCCCTCCTGAAGCATCCGGGAATAGAACGGGCCGTCGTCAAGACCCACCGGGATGGTACCGCCCCGCTGGCAATCGCCGCCTACGCGGTTCCGTCAGGGGAAAGCCGGACCGCCCCGACGCCGAGGGAACTGCGGGCTTACCTGGAACCCCTTTTGCCGGCGCATGTCATTCCGGCCAGCATCACGATCCTCCCATCGTTGCCGTTGACGGCCAACGGAAAGGTCGACCTTGAGGCTCTGCCGCATCCCGATTCCGCAATCCGCAAGGAAGAGGGCCGCCCCCCGCAAACCCCTGCCGAAATCAGCCTGGCCGGGATCTGGCAGGATTTGTTCGGACTTCCCGACATCCGCTGCGAGGACAATTTCTTCGATTTGGGCGGCCATTCCCTGTTGGCCACCCGGCTGGTCGCCGAGATTGAAAAGCAACTGGGCCAGAAGGTACCGCTTTCCACCGTTTTCGAGAATCCCACCCTGGGCCAACTGGCCGCCAGGACGGTCCACCCCGGGGAAGGTTCAGCCCGATGGCAATCCTTGATCCCGCTCCAGTCCGGGGGCGACTGTGAACCCTTGTTCTGTCTGCCCGGGATGAAAGGCGATCCATACGGATTCGTCATGCTGGCCCGTGAACTGGCGCCCAGCCGCCCGGTCTACGGCTTGCTGGCAGTGGGGGTGGACGGGTCCTGTCCCAGACACGAGACCGTTGAGGAAATGGCCCGGCACTATGCCCGGGAGATTAAGGCCTTCAAGCCCGAGGGGCCCTACAACCTGCTCGGTTTCTCTGCCGGAGGCTGGCTGGCTTATGCCGTGGGGCAGGAGATGCGCCGCAACGGAGACCACGTGCGCCTGCTGGTATTCGACCCCGGCATGATTCCCGGCGCGGTCCCGGCCCATCTGGCACTTGCCGCCAGGATCCTGAAATTCTTCGAGAAACTGCCGGTCCACTGGTCCCGCATGCGGGGCCTGGGCCTCGAGCGGAAACTGGCCTATGCGGCCCAGAGGATGCCGCCCCCGATACGGAAACGCTTTCCCCGCCGCTACCGGAATGCCCCGGAAACCCCCGCTGGCGGGCCTGCGGCTGCACCGGCGGAGCAGGATTACTTCATCGGGGTTATATTGAAATACCGTCCCCGCCCCTACCTCGGGGACATGATCTTTTTCAACGCCGAGCCGTGGCGGCGGAGAAGCTTCCTGGCCTGGAAACACCTGGTCCGGGGCAATTTTCGCGCGGTCCCCGTGGAAGGGGGACACCTCGGACTGGTCAAGGAGGAACAGGTCAAGGACATCGCCTGCCTCTTCACCCGTATCCTGGAGGAGGAGGAGAGGAAGGAAGACCGGGGCCATTCGTAGCCCCATTTCCACTACAAACAGCGGATTCCTCAGTAGGACAAGAGGATCAGGTCCCGGATCTCCTCGCGGCTCAGCGCTTCGGTCCAGATGGAGACATCGTCGATGTTCCCTTCGAACGGGTTCAGGGCCCGGACCTGCCGCCCCGTGAAGACGGTGGTCTTCTGGACCTGGCCGAGGCCGTTGTTGTCGTTCTGGATCCAGAGCTGGGATGCCGGACCGCTGTCCGCCAGCTCGCCGTCGCAGTACAACCTGATCCCGTCGGCCTGGACGGTTTTGCCCGCATCCAGAACAAGGGCGATATGGTGCCATTCTCCCGGTGCCAGCTCCGGACCGTTGAGGGTCGTTCCGGACCAGTCCGACTCGTCCTGGGGACGGTTCCAGCCATTGGCCTGGATCCGGCCCCCGACCAGAAGGATATTCAGGCCGCGCCAGTACCCGCCCTGTTCATAGACCGCCGAGGCCTTCTGGTCCGAGACGGCATCAACGCGCACCCACAGGGAAACGGTCATCGTGCTCCGGACTTTCGCGTTGATGAAGGAACAGTCGGGAAGCTGGATTCCCTTGTTGCCCTTCGCGAAACGGATTCCCCTGGTGGATCCGATCCCGTCACCGGAATCGACCTGTGACACGTCGAGATCGCGCCGGGCGGTGCCGAAGTCACGGACCAGCCTGCCGTTGACGAGACTGTCGAAGGTCCAGAGGTGTGCGGGGGTGAGATCTCCCGATTCCGGAGTGTAGTCCGACGGATCACCACCGGTGCCGGAGCTACCGTCGATTTCGGGGAAGGTCAGCACGCCGTTGGCGTTCTTCAGGGCAATCAGCGGCTTGGATTCATCCGGATCAAGGAGCTTTCCGTTCGGAGTCCTGATGTAATCGGTGGCGGCGATCCTGACGTGCTTGTTGACATGAAGGGTGACCGGCACGTTGACCGGGAACCCGGAGAAGGAATCGTAGACGGTAAGCGCTTCCGGCAACAGCGAAAACTCGGTCAGCCCGTAGGTGGTCATGACAGTGGGCTCGGGCGCGAATGTAGTGAAATCCTCATTGCTGGCGGTGTAGCCGGTGAAGTGGAAGATCCCGTCACTCCTTTTCTCGAAGCTGATGGAGGCGCCCTTGTAGATCACATAGCCCCGGGAGAGGTTGTTCCATCCGGCGGGAACGATCTCAAAAGCCCGGCCCACATTGTTCAGGCCGGAGCCAATGGTAAAGGTGTGGCCTTCCGGATAGCGCGCCACGTCGTCCAGCTGCATCTTCAGGCCGTCCAGGTTGACGTTGGAGACGGTGATATCCTTGCTCGTGGCCGCAAACGGGTAAGTGTCCGTCGTGGCCTTGTATGTGTTGATATTGTCGATACTGCCGACATTGCCTTCCATGACGGGAACGATCCCGGTACCGTCGAAAATGTAGCTCTCCGGGGCGTAGTTGTTTCTGAGGATCACATCGTGCTCGGCGCGGGGACCCTCGTGCAAGCCGCGCATGAAGACCACGAAACGCTCGCCCTTGGAGAGAGCCCGGTTATCCTCCACCAGCCAGTTCCGCTCCGTATTCCGGGAAACAGCGTTATAGATTGCGAAGGAGCATTTCCGCGTCTCGGCAATGAAGTCGTTCCCGCGGACCACGATATTGTTGAAAAAGCCGGGCAGGTTGTAGAGGTTCATGTATTTCATGTAGAGCCCGTATTGACAGTCTCTGAAAAGGCTGTCCACGATCGTCACATTATTCGCAAAGTCGCTCAGGAACACCCCGCCCAGGGGGCCTTTCAACTCACAACCATCGACGATCAGGTGCGCGTCCTCTGTTCCCAGGTAGACAATCCCGAACTTGCCTCTGAATTTCCGGTCCAGGTCGAACTGGCAGTTGTAGATCTCGCTGTACTGTCCCTTGTCGCAATAATTCTCGACCCCGTTGTAGGCGTTCCAGACCCGGCTGTTGCGCATGATCATGTTCCCGGAAATGCTCACCGCGCTGGCATTGGTTTCGAAAATGTCGCAGTTCTCGATAAGGATTTCCGCGTAATTATTGCCGCCCTTGTAGAGTATTTCCCCGCGCCAGCCGTTCACCGAACAGTTTTTGACCGAGATGTTGTGCATGGGTTTGGCCCCGAAGGTAAAGACGATGCCTTTGTTCGAGATATCCCACTCTTCCAGGTCGTGGAAGGGGGTATACCAGCCATCCTTTCCGTTGGCGGTGGTATTCCCGCGCATCTGCAGGCCCTCCCAGTGGATGTCATCGAATTCAACATTGATGCGATTCTGTTGCATGACGAAGAGGCTTCCCCGCTTGTAACGCCCGCTCTCGTCGACCGGAATGGCGCTGTGCAGGACCCGCTCCGAATCAAGGTCAACCGAGTAGTCCATGGGATCCTGTCCGGACCATGTCCTGAAGGAGAGGATGCTGGCTTCCGGTCCGTCACCCTTGAAGGTAATGTGATTCTGCTCCGGGGTCAGCTGGAAGACCGCCCCGTTCCGATTATCAACGTTGAGGTGAAACTTCAGGTAGGCATTCCCATCGGACCCGGTTGAGGGATCGGGGTCATCATGCCCGGCAAACCATCCGGTGCCGGACTTTTTGACCAGGTACTGGTCGAATTTCCAGGCACCGCTGACCTTGCGGTAGACCTCGCCGTTGCGAAGGCCCAGGGCCATGTCCCCGTTGCGGCCAACGCTGTTGGCCGGCTTGAGGAGCGAGAAGTGCCACCCTGCGGATGAAGAATCGGCAGCAATTTGACTGCTCTTCAGCTTCCAGACGCCGCCTTGCCGGACATACAGGTCCACCACCGCGGAACCCGGGGGGGACACGATGTAAGTACCTGCCGGAAAGTATACCACACCGCCGCCATTGGAGGTTGCCGCATCGATTGCGCTTTGAATCTGGGCCGTATCCTCAACCCCGTCACCGCCTCTGGCTCCGAAGTCCCTGACATTGAAAACTTTTGTCGACTGGGCGCTGCAGGTGGCGGTTGCGGCCATCAGGAAAAGGTTGAACGCCAGGACACGTCTCAGAAAACCAAATACATATGGCGGGATACAATAGCTGCTGTTCATTGGGCCGAATGTAGCCCTGCGGGAGCAGCTGTATTAATCTGATTTGAGAGACAGGGGGAACTTTCAGAATATTTTTATAATTCAGAAACCTTGAATTCTCCGGGTTGTTCAGCCGGCCCCGGAGACGTAAAAAGAATGTGAGGCGCCGCGAGGGGGGAAACAAAAAGGGCATCCGTACGGTCACGGATGCCCTTGATTTAACGATATTGCAGGCCTTGCGGGGCCTGTCTAAAGGTCAGGATGAAGCATTCTGCAGGTGTCCCGGGGGGGAGCCCCCATTACTTTTCCATCACGGTATCGGCCGCATTCCGGATGAATTCGCGGCCCTGCGGAAACAGCTCCGGCTTTTTCGGTACGTGGCATTTCGAATTGTAGCCAGAAAACACGGGGTGCGCTTCCATGCGTTCCTCCTAAGGGTAGTTGCTTCCGGCCGGATCTTCCGTGCAGAAAGCTGAAGACCATGTCTTGTTCATCGAAATGCAATCCGGAACCATTCAGGGTTTTTGGATCGCCTCTTTGACCAGGTTGGCGTTCCTGGCCCAGGAATTTGCCTTCCTGTACTTGGAGAAATCTTCAAATTTCCCTCCTTCAACGAGCTGATTAACACCGCTGACAATATTGTCTTCGGTCAATTCATTGATCCAGATGCCCAGGTTGAATTCCTGCAGGCATTTGCTGAGCGGCCCCGTGCCCCCGGATGCCAGGACGGGCAGGTCGAATGCAGCCGCTGAGTTTAATACGCCACTGGCAGACAGGAATGATTTCGAATACAGGAGCAACGCGTAGTCAGCGGCACTGAAGATGGATGGGATCTCCTCGTCCGGAATATATTTCAGGATCCAGTGGCAACGGTCGGACACCTCCAGGTCCTCCGCCAGCCTTTGGTAATAATCAGCGCTCTTCTGGAACTGGGAGTTGACCTTGCCGGCCACCAGAAGCCTGATTTTCCTGTCCAGGCGCGGCATGCTCCGAATGAACAGGTCCAGGTTCTTGTCATCGCGGATATGTCCAAAGGAGAGGAAGACCAGGTCAGACATTTGAATATTCAACCGACTTCTGGTTTGCCTGCGGGAATCAGCCGGATCGTAATTCAGATAGGATTCGAAATAAGTGCCGTGGGGAATTTCGGTGATTCGGATCCGGTCCGGCTTTGATCCGCCAAAGTCGATTGATGCAGCATCATGGACAAATACGTCCCGGACAAAGGAATAGGCCAGCCTGATCGACAAATCGTGCCACCAGCGTGGGCCAACGAGAAGATTTCTGACAGGGTCGTGGGCGATTACCCCGATGGGTATGCCCATCCGGCTGAGCCGTTGGTACGGACCAAACCAGAAGACGGAAAAATATTCCATGAAACAGTCGATCAATATGTAGTCGAAGCGGCTTGACGTTGCGTTCAGTTTGTAGGCTTCCCTGGCAATCTTCCTGAATTTGATGATCCTGGCCATCAACCTCCCCCCCCTGCTGGCCTTGAATTCGGAAGCAGGCAGGGTGGATATGACCCTGGAACAGCGCAGGCGTTCCGCAGGAAACCGATCTGAACAAAGGACCGTGACGGGAATGCCGCTCTTCTCGAGCGCATTGACCTGCTCTATCGTGTATTGGGCAATACCTCCATCGTCGGCAGTGGATAGGTATAGTATCATATTAAGATCAGGATGTTATCACTCTGAGGAAGCGTGGATTTTGGCACGGGCGGCCGTAAGGAAAGATTACTGGAGACTATACCCGCACCTTCCAATCAACTCCATCTGTAAATGGCTGAGCCTGCCCATGCGGAAAGACCGGTGGCCGCGACGCCCAAGCAGACGGCTTTGTATGGATGCATACTTTTTGTCGGAAAAATCAGCCAATGCAAGGAAGGTATTGCCGCTCTGCCCGGACAATTCGGCCACCTCCCGGACAACATCCGGCGGAGGGGGTTCATTCAAAGCGGCCATATCCCTGCCGCAAATCCAGGCCCGAAGACGAAACCCGAACCATTTTCTTGGATCAATTCCATGCGCTTGGCACTCCTGCCCGGCAGATACCAGGAACCGGGCCCACTCGGTGATACGGCGGCGGTGCCCGTCAGCGGAGGCTGTGATCTTGTCCATGTTCTCGGTCCGGTATAATTCAAGTGTGCCAGGACTGTGAACCACCCGGGCTCCGGCCAGGAGGCAGCGCAGGAACATCAACTGGTCCTCCCCCACCCGCAGATCCTCGGGAAATCCGCCGCACCTTTCCACGATCCCCCTGCGGAACAGGCAGGCGTGGGGGACGACGGACCAGCTGCTGAGCAGGGCCTGGACCAGGTCTCCCCGGGGAAGACCGTGCTGCTGGTATACCTGGTTGACTGGACAAAAGGTGGCGGCCCCGAAAATCCCCTTGATCCAGGGACCAAAGGCAATGTCGGCTCCACTCTCCTCCAGGGTGCGGACCTGGACCTCGTGCTTGTTTGGGACGGCGATATCATCGCTGTCGAAAAAATGTATGTACTCGCCGGCAGACTCCCGGAATCCCCGGTTGCGGGCGGCCGCGGGTCCGGCATTGGACTGCCGGACCACCCGGACCGGTGCGCCGCAGGACTCCGCCACAGCGGCCGTCCTGTCGGTTGACCCGTCGTCGACCACGATAATTTCCCGGGCCGGCAGCGTCTGCCGAAGCAGGCTCTCCAGGGTTTCCCCGAGAATGGCCTCCCGGTTGTAGGCCGGTATGATGACACTGATGCTCGCCGGTTCCACGTTCGAAGGATTTATGGGCCGGCCGGCGGCCGGGGTTCCGCGCAAACGGATTCCAGGAAATCCAGCAGCCGGGCGGGCGGATTGGTCCCGGACCGCTGCTTCGCCGCGAGGTGGGCCGCCTCTCCCATGGCCTTCCATTCAGGCAGTTTCTCCCAGGCCCGGCCAAGGGCGCGATGGAAGGAGTGCGGGGTGGGCGCCTCGGCAATGAAACCGGTATGGTCGTCCGCTATCAGCTCGGCGTTGCCGCCCACGTCGGTGGCGATGACCGGACGACCGCACATCATGGCCTCCAGGGCCGCCAGAGGCATGCCCTCTCCCCGGGAAGGCAGGACCAGGGCGTGGTGTTCCCGGTAGACTTCCGTCATGTCCCGCACATAACCGCCCATCCGGACCCGGTCCTGCAGTTTGAAGTAACGAATCAGCCTCCGGATGTAGTCCTCGTCAGGACCGCTGCCAAAAAGCGTCAGGGACCACTCCCGTTCTTTCCAGGCCTCGCCCGCAAGGCACTCCAGAAGGAGGTCCTGCCCTTTCCAGGTCGTCTCCAGGCGGGCCACATGCGCCAGCCGGACCGGTCCCTCGGGCCACGGGCAGGGTTCCTTGAGGACCAGGCGGGAGGCATTGGCAATGACCACCGCGTGGCGGGGGTCCCAGGCCAGTTGCCGCTTCAGCAGTTCGAGATTGTGCCGGCTGACGAAAACCATTCCCGCCAGGTCCTGGAAATCCCGCCGCAACGCCTCCCGGTCGGGAATCTGCAAGCGGTCGGAATTGAAGTGGCAAAAGTAGACCTTGGGACAGTCCATCGTTTCCACGAAGCGCCACAGGTGGCGCAGGTAGACATGATCCAGCGGGGACCCGGAATTGATCAACAGGACCTCCGGATCGAAGGCCTTGAGCTTCCCCATGTCCGGCAACAACCGTTGCTTGAGCAGGTAGAACCGCATGGGACGGAAAACGCGCCGGCCGGTGGTCTTGAGTCCTTCCCGGACCAGCTCCGCGACCTGTTCCGATTCGACAACCGCCTGGTCCGCACCGAGCAGGACCTCATGTCCGGATTCCAGGGCCAACCGGGCAAACTGAAACCAGACTTCCTCGGTTCCAGCCCAGCTGTAGCCCTGGATGGTGGAGAGTATCGCTATCCGCATGGCTGCTTCACTTGATCTTCCGGGCCGGCACGCCAGCCCAGGTTTCATTGGCCGGGATATCACGGGTCACCACGGCTCCGGCACCGACTATGGCATTGTCCCCGATGGTGACTCCCGGGAGCACCACCACCTTTGCCCCCAGCCAGACGTTGCGGCCCAGGGTGACGTCACCGCCCGTGTAGCCCTGGCTCCCGTAAGGCAGCTCCGGGTCCGTAATCCGGTGATTGGCGGTGATCAAATAGGAATGGGCCCCGATCAGGGTGTGATCGCCGATGGCCAGTTGATGACAACTCCCGATAAAGCAGTAAGGCCCGATGTAGACATTCTTGCCGATCGAGATCCGACCCGCGGCTTCATCCTGGCCCAGCCACAGGATGCAACCTTTGTCGATGGCGGTGTTGATCCCCATGTGAAGCCGGGTATCGCCCTCTTGCCCCTCGATCCGGACCTCGGTCGAGGGATCGATGGTGCATCCCTCCTTGCGGCGGGCATTGAGCCATTTCCACTTCCGCATTCCCCGCAGGACATCCGGACGGGGATTACCCAGGCAGTAGAAAGGGTTCATGGCCCGCCAGCGGGCCCGCATGGCATCTATTATCCGCATGGTCAGCTTTTTCCCGGATTCATTCGGCGTCCTGGGCCAGATTTAGCAGCCCCTTGCTAACGGTCAAACCAAAGCGGGCCAGGTGCCCCGCATACAGGGCTGCCAGGGATTTCCGGATATTCCGGTAGCCGCTGAAATCGGTTTTGGCCATGCCGACAATTTCCGCCGGTCCGGGAGTCCGGCCAAGGTCGAGAACGGATTTCAGCGGAACAAAGGGGATGCCCATCGTTGTCGCCAATCCTTCGGTGCGGGCATCGCAGGCCACCAGGATGGCGGGAGTCCCCGACTGGATGGCCGCCATCGAACCGTGAATGCGGGAACCAAGGGCGAGATCCCAGCCGGAGGCGGCGGCAAACCACTCCTCGACATCGGTGTAGGCCACCATCTGGTTGCGCAGGGCGGCAAAGGCCTGTTTGCCGGAGGGGAAAAGGCGACTCATGCCGAAGGCTTTCTTGATGGCCCGGACGTCGGCCGGATTGAATTCACTTTGGCGGCCGAGGGCCATGGCCATCACCCCGTGGAAGTTGTCCTGGATGACATAGGAGTCCTTGCGGCCCTCCGTGAGCGGCAGCAGCAACCGGTCCAGCTCCAGGGTCCCGCCGGAGAAGTGGCCGCTGTTGAGGACAACCGTGCCAAACTTTCCTTCGCTGAGCCCGGCCTGAAGCTGGTCCGGGAGATCCGCCCGGGGATTGATAAAGTTGGAGGGACATCCCATTACGTCCACATTTTCCAGGCCGTAATGACGGCACTGCGCAGCGGTCATCTCATCCCGGGTCAGGACCACCGCCCCGAGCCTGCGCAGGACCTCCAGGAATTCCACCGTCTCGGGAGGGAACTCGATCCGCTCATATGTAGTGACCGGATGCTGACAACCCAGGCCGATGCAGATTACCGGCAGTCCCAGCTCCTTCAACACACGCGCGCGCTTGTCATTGCTGAAGGCGTGAAAGCTGTTCAGCCAGTTGGCCGCGCCCAGGACCGCCCCATCGAAGCTGGAATGACGGGCCAGCTCCAGGCCATCCATCCAGTGGCAGGGCACCAGCTCATCCTCAAGGTGGGAATGGATGGCGTAATGGAAAAGCAGGTTTCCGGTATTGCCGCCGACTTCCCGCAGCACGGCGTCCAGGCGCTTCCGGTCCGGGTCGTCGACCCGGCGGTAAACCGGAAGATCAAAGATAAGACAGCGCATCGTTAATCAGCAAATCATGTCAAAGCAATCACTTCAGGAGGCGATCAGCTCGCCGATGACCCGGCGCACATGACCGAAAACCCGGCCGGACTCGAGGTTTTCCCTGAAAAACCGCTCTCCGTTCCCGACCAGCCGGGCCTGGCGGTCCGGATCGGCCTTGAGCGATTCCAGGACCGCGACAACAGCCCGGGGATCCGGATCGGTCACCACTTCCCCGAATTCCTCGCGCCGCGCATGGCGCACCGCCGTGCAGTATTCCGGACCCCAGATGATCAACGGTTTCTGTTGCAGGAGGTAATCAACCATCTTGGACTTGAAACTGGTGCTTTCGATGAGGCGGCTTTCCTCGTCAAATCCCATGACCACCAGCAGTGCGTCCGCCTCCGCGAGAGCCTGTCGGTATTCGCCATTCTTGAGGAAGCCGAGGAACACTCCATTTTCCCGCAGGGCCTGCTCCCGGGCCGGATTCCAGGGAACATTATTCCCCGCCACACGAAACTGCAGGCCGGGATGATCCTGCAGGACCCGGATCAGGGAATCGACGGCCTGGCCGTACCATTGGCCAAGGTTGCCGGCGAAGAGAAGGGTAAAGGGCGCATCGCCGGCGCGCTCGGGCTCCCTTGGCGCCGACTTGCTCCATTCCCCGGAGGGATAGTAGAGGTGGCTGTTGGGATGCTCCCCGAGGACTTCCCGCATTTCGGGCGAAATGGAAAAGGCGGCGTCACTGGCCCGATACCGTTTCCTGAAGTGCTCCCCGAGCCGATTCATGCACCAGTCATGCCCAAGGGAGGCATAGGTCGGCCAGTCCATGAAGAAACCGGCCACCGGGACATTCAACTGGCGCCCGAGGCTCAGGGCCAGGTCCATCATCCAGGTTTCGGCTCCCCCCACGATGACATCGGGCTTGAAGTCGCGGGCAAATTGCACCCATTCGCGGCGGACAAATCTTCCGGCATAAAGATGGATCCAGTCATGGACCCAGAGGGAAAGCCGCGTCCTGGCCAGACGCTGCATCCAGGCCGGATGCTCGACCTTGATCCAGGGAATCGAGTCGAGTTTCCCGAGGCCGTTGTCCGTCATCACGGCTGCAGTGTAATCCTTTCTCAGGATGAACTGCCGGTAGAAAAGCAGGCTCCCGCCCGAGGTGTCCAGCGGCGGATTGGTGGTCACGATCAGGACCCGCGGCTTCGGGGTTTCGATTCCTTGCTGCTCCATCAGGCGTGGTTCATTTACTCAGCCCCGGACCAGGAGCCGGACCGCCTTGGCCAGTCTTCTGGCAAAGGGTTCGGGCTGTGGCCTGGAAGGGCTTCCCTTGTTGGCATGCGGGAAGGGATTGTCTCCCGGGTCCACTCCAAGGAATCCCGACAGCTCCTTCCAGCCATGCCCCTTCTCCCAGCAAACCTCCAGGAAGGAGCCAGGCTTGTCGGCAAAGAATTCCCGTACTTCCCGGTTGTGCCGGAGGTAGGTTGCCACATGCAGTTCCTTGTTCTCCCGGGGATCCTCGTACCCGTAGACGTATTTCCGGTAGGGGAAGTGGGTATCGGACCAGCGGTCCACGTGCTTGGCCAGGCTCTGGTACCACTTCTCCTCGTCGATCCGTGTTGTCAGGATGAACTTGCTCTCCGGAAACCTTTCATAGGCCTCCTTGTAAATTAACGGCCAGGGCCAGTCCTCGAATGAATCGAAGTATTCCATCAGCTTCAGGAGAGCCTTGATCTCACCCGAATGGTACAGAAGAAAGGCCTCCCGGTTGCAGGAGATATGGTTGTATCCCAGGATCCTCAGGCAGTTCCCGAGGGTGGTCGTGCCCGTCTTGTGAAAGCCGATCCCGATGACTTTGCTCTTCGTCATAATCTGTTCCTTCAGGACCGGTCCGTCCGCGCCCGGCAAACACGCCGGTACAGTTCCTCATGCCGGGAGACCGAGGCCTCCAGGGAAAGGGATTCCTCGGCATACCGGCGGCAGGCATTGCGCATGGCCTCCGCTTGGCCCGGAGTGTATTCAATAAATCGTGACAAACAGCGGCTCCAGCAGGAAACGTCGCGGGGCTCCAGGTGAAAACCGGTCTCCCCGTGGACAATCATTTCCGGAACTCCCCCTACCCGTGAACCGGCGACCGGCGTTCCCGCGGAAAGTGCCTCGCCAATGACATTGGGAAAATTGTCGGCCAGGGATGGCAGCAGGAGCAGGTCCGCCCCGGCATAGATTTCAGCCAGGACGGACTCGTCGCTGTGGCTGCCCAGCCACTGCCAGCGGGAAGGAAAGCTGTCCGGGTGGCAATTGCCCACGTAGGCCACACGAAGTCCCGCGTACTTCTTTTCCAGTGGGGGAAGCACTTCCAAAAGGAAATTCATGCCCTTGACCGGATTGTCGACGGAGGCGGCGGCAAAGAGCAGGACCACCTCATTCTCACCCGCCCCGATCCGGCTCCGGCCGGCGGCCCGCCGCTCCGGTTTGAACAGGCCAAGATCATACCCGTTGTGGATGACCTCGCGGGGATAGCCGCCGAGCATCCGGCTCCGGCCGGCCTCCGCGCCCAGCCAGGCGCTCGGCGTGACGATGGTCAGGTTTTCCAGGTTGCGGGACACGGCGTCTTCCCTGCGCTTGAAACTGCGTCGGGCCTCGGCGCGGGCTCCGCTTTCCAGGAGCTGTGGACAATCCTCGCAGCCCGAGAGGAAGCCCTCGCAACCGAGACTGTAGGTGCAGCCCCCGGTGAAGGCTCCCATGTCGTGCAAGGTCCAGACCACGGGGATCCCGGCGGGAAGCCGGGACAAGGTGTCGGCATAATCGATCAGGTCCGCAACCCAGTGGAAGTGGAGAATATCCGCCCCCGCGAAGGTGTCGGCCATGGCCACTCCGTGCGCGCTCCGGTCGGTGAAGAAGGCCGCGCCCTGCCGTGAGAGGCCGGCATAGCCGTCCGGTATGCGACTGATTTGACCGGAGCGGACCCGCCTCCGGATATTGGCCAGGGGACTGCGGC
>ENA-ORCW01000440-ORCW01000440.1-marine-metagenome-genome-assembly--contig:-NODE-440-length-25887-cov-5.095002_pt1 | contig 25887 bp, 20 predicted proteins | sample MGYA00237784_ERZ508517 | MGnify/ENA primary metagenome ERZ508517 (study PRJEB26187, sample SAMN06268979) | marine metagenome | isolation source: Tt ae E1 feedstock associated aerobic enrichment on... | reverse complement strand
AAGACCGGCGCCGGCCTGCCGAGACGGAAGGACGGCACGCTTAAGCGCGGCCATGCCTATGGCTGGTTCGTCGGCTGGGCGGTGCGGGACGGGCGGACCGTGGTGTTCGCGCGCCTCATCCAGGATAGCGAGCGCCAGTCCGTTCCACCGGGTTTCAGGGCGCGCGACAGCGTGCTCGCCGAGCTGTTCTCCGGCCCCGGCGCGCTGTAGCGCGAGGCCGCGACGCGAAGGCTTCCGGTCCGCCATCCATCGTGCTATGAGTGCATTCGCAAGGCGGGCGTAGTTCAGTGGTAGAACGTCAGCTTCCCAAGCTGAATGTCGTCGGTTCGATCCCGATCGCCCGCTCCATTCTCTTCCGTTCAGACGACTATCGGCCGGTCTTCTGCCCGGTCGGTTTTCTCCCGGACCCTTCATCGCGGGCGAGGCGGGAGGCGAGCGAGCGGACGTCCTCCGCACGGGCCTTCGGGGCGACGAGGAGCCCCTCGGGCGTGGCCACCACGACCAGGTCGTCGACACCGATCAGGGCCGCGACCGCGCCCTCGGAATGGACGAGGTTGTTCCGGCCGTCGAGGATCACGGCCTTTCCCACCACGGCATTGCCGGCGCTGTCGGCGTCCAGCACGCCGGCGACCGCGTCCCAGCTTCCGATATCGGTCCAGCCATAGTCGACCGGCAGGACGGCGGCGCGCTGCGTCCGTTCCATGACCGCATAGTCGACCGCGATGGACGGGCTTTGCGCGAAGGCCTCGCCGTCGAGCCAGAGGAAGTCGGTCTCCGCCCGTGCCGCCCCGACGGCGCGGGAGACGGCGTCCGCGACATCCGGGGCGAGCGCGGAGAGTTCGGCCATGAACGCATCGGCGCGAAACAGGAACTTGCCGCTGTTCCACAGATAGCCGTCCGCGACATGGCGTGCGGCCGCCTCCGCGGAGGGTTTCTCCACGAAGGTCTTCACGCGGGCGGCGGCAATGAGCGGCTCGCCGGCCAGCACATAGCCATAGGCGCCCGACGGCCGGTCGGGCGCCACGCCGAAGGTGACGAGCGCGCCGGCCTCCGCATCCGCGAGGGCCGACGCGACGGCGGCGGCAAAGGCCTCGCTGTCCGGGATCCTGTGGTCGGCGGGCAGGGCGAGGACCACGGCGTCGCGGTCGCGGGCGAGGGCCCTGAGGCACCCCGCGGCGATCGCCGCGCAGGAATTGCGCGCCACGGGCTCCAGCAGGATGTCGGCGGCGATGCCGATTTCGCGGAGTTGCTCGGCGAGGAGGAAGCGGTGATCGGCCGCGCCGACGACGATGGGCCGCGGATCGAAGAGGCCGGCACGGCAGCGCAGAACCGTCTCTTGGAACAGCGTGTGCGCACTGCCGAAGCGCAGGAACTGCTTCGGCCGGCCCCGGTGGGAGAGTGGCCACAGCCTGGTGCCCGCCCCGCCGCTCAGGATGATCGGGATGACGGCCATCACACCATCATGCGGTAATGCAGGTCGAACATGATCCAGAAGCTGCCGCCGAGCATGATGCAGATCAGGATGGCGGCGAAGGCCAGCACGAGGAGGTTCTCGCGCGGCGTGCTCTTGAGGTCGAGATGGAGGAAGAAGCGCAGATGGACAAGCACCTGGATCACGGCGGCCACCGCGATGGCGGCGATGGTGAGCGCGGGCGAGAGCAGCCCCTGGGCGACGAGGCCGAAGGGAATGACCGTCAGCACGAGCGCGAGCACGAAGCCCGTGAGATAGATCTTCAGCCGGCGGCGGGCGGCATCGGCACGAGCGTCGGTCATCCCATCACTCCCGGCAGATAGACGACGGAGAAGATCCCGATCCAGACAATATCGAGGAAGTGCCAGAACAGGCCGAGCCGCATCAGACGCGAACGCACCGGCGCGGTGAGGCCCTTCACAGCGATCTGGGCGACCATGAGGAGGATCCAGACCAGTCCCGCGCTGACATGCAGGCCATGGGTACCGACCAGCGTGAAGAAGGCGCTGAGGAAGCCGCTGCGCTGGGGCGAGGCACCCTCCGCGATCATGCCGGAGAACTCCGAAAGCTCCATGCCGACGAAGCCGGCGCCCAAGGCGAAGGTCACGGCGAGCCAGCCGATGACGGCGGCCCTCCTGTCCGACAGAAGCGCGACGGCCGCAAGCCCGAAGGTCACGCTGCTGAGGAGCAGCAGCATGGTCTCCGAGAAGGCGTGCGAGAGGTCGAAGACATCCTGGCCCGCCGGGCCGCCGGCCGTGTTGCCGGACATGACGACATAGGTCGCGAACAGGAGCGCGAAGATGATCGCGTCGCTCATCAGATAGAGCCAGAAGCCGAACGCCTTGTCGTCCTGCGCCTCGGGCAGCGATGTTTCCGACACGCTCATGTCGAATGTCCCGGTATCGGCTGGGTTGCGGGGATGGCCTCGTCGCCCGCAGCCGCCTGCTCGCGCCCCGCACGGGCAAGCCGGTCGTAGCGCGCGGTCTCGATCGCCTCCACCTCGGCGGCGGAGACGGTGTACTCGTCGTCGTCGTTGGAGGCGCGCACCGCGACCACGGCCAGGATGGCGGCGAAGGACAGGGCGGCGAGCCACCAGATGTACCAGACGACCGCGAAGCCGAGGACGAAGGCGAGCCCGCCGATCACGAGCCCGGCGGCGGTGTTCTTCGGCATGTGGATGTCGTCATAGCGCTCCGGGCGGCTGTAGGCGACGCCGCGCGCCTTCATGTCGTGGAAGGCATCGATGTCGCGGACCTCCGGCACGACCGCGAAATTGTAGGCGGGCGGCGGCGAGGCGGTGAGCCATTCCAGTGTCCGCCCGTTCCAGGGGTCGCCGGTGAGGTCGCGCGTGCCCTCGCGGTCGCGGATCGAGACGGCGAGCTGGATGCCGAGCGCGACGATGCCGGCGAGCACCATGACCGCGCCGAGGGCGGCGACCACGAGATAGGGCTGCCATTCGGCGACATTGTAGTGCTCCATGCGCCGCGGCATGCCGAGGAAGCCCAGCACGTAGAGCGGCATGAAGGCGAGGTAGAAGCCGACGATCCAGCACCAGAAGGCGCGCTTGCCCCAGCGTTCGTCGAGCTTGAAGCCGAAGGCCTTGGGAAACCAGTACATGTAGCCCGCGAAATAGCCGAACAGCGCGCCGGGAATCAGCATGTTGTGGAAATGCGCGACCAGGAAGGTCGTGTTGTGCATCAGGAAGTCGGCCGGCGGCAGCGCGAGCAGCACGCCCGTCATGCCGCCGATGACGAAGGTCACGATGAAGCCGATGGTCCACATCATGGAGGGATGGAACTCGATCCGCCCGCGATACATGGTCAGGAGCCAGTCGAAGACCTTCACGCCGGTCGGCACCGCGATGACCATGGTGGCGATGCCGAAGAAGGCATTGACATTCGCGCTCGAGCCCATGGTGAAGAAGTGGTGGAGCCACACGGTGAACGACAGGAGCGCGATCACCGCCGTGGCATAGACGAGCGAGGTGTAGCCGAACAGCCGCTTGCGCGAGAAGGTGGCCACGACCTCCGAGAAGATGCCGAAGGCGGGCAGGATGAGGATATAGACCTCCGGGTGGCCCCAGATCCACAGGAGGTTGATGTAGTTCATCATGTTCCCGCCGGAGGCATTGGTGAAGAAGTGCATGCCGGCGACACGGTCGAGCTCGAGCAGGACGGCCGCCACCGTCAGGGCGGGAAAGGCGAAGGTCATCAGGATACTGGCGCACAGCGCGGTCCAGGCGAACATCGGCATGCGCATCAGCCTCATGCCCGGCGCGCGGCGCTTCAGGATCGTGACGATGAAGTTGATGCCGGTCAGCGTCGACCCGACCCCGCTGATGAGCAGCGCCCAGATCCAGTAGTCGACGCCGACGCCGGGGCTGTATTCCGGTCCCGAATAGGGCGGATAGCCGGTCCAGCCGGCGGTCGAGAACTTGCCGATCACCAGGGAGATGAGGACGAAGCCGGCGCCCGCCGCCGTCAGCCACAGGCTCAGCGAGTTGAGGAACGGGAAGGCGACGTCGCGCGTGCCGAGCTGCTGGGGCACGACGATGTTGATGAGGCCGGTGAGGAACGGCATGGCCATGAAGAAGATCATGATCGTGCCGTGGGAGGAGAAGATCTGGTCGAAATGGTCGGCGGGCAGGTAGCCGCCGGAATCGAGCGCGAAGGCCTGCTGGGCGCGCATCATGATGGCGTCGATGAAGCCGCGCATCAGCATGACGAGCGCGAGCAGGATATACATCACGCCGATGCGCTTGTGGTCGACGCTCGTCAGCCACTCGCCCCACACATAGCGCCACTGGCCGAGCCAGGTGATGAGGCCGAGGACGGCGAGCCCGCCGAAGACCGTGACCGCCGCGCCGCCCATGGCGACCCAGCTGTAGAAGGGCAGGGCGTCTACGGTCAGCCTACCGAGCATCGCTCATGTCTCCGGTGTGCGCCCGGGGGCCGGCCGCGTATTTCGCCATGATCGCGTCGAAGAGGCCCGGCTCGACGCCCGAATAATGGGTGACCGCATGGCCGATGGTCGGCATGGCGAGCTCGTCATAGGCGGCCTGGTCGAGGCGGGCCGGCGCGGCCCTGGCGGTCTCCACCCAGCTTGCGAAACCCTCCTGCGTCAGGGCGCGGGCGGTAAAGTGCTGGTCGGAGAAGCCGTCGCCGCTGTATTGCGCGTTGCGCCCGGTGAAGGTGCCCGGCTCGTCGGCCAGGAGGTTGAGCCGCGTCTGCATGCCGGCCATGGCGTAGATCTGGCCGGCGAGCGCGGGGACGTAGAAGGAGTTCATCACCGTGTCGGAGGTGATGCGCAGCGACAGCGGGCGCCCGGCCTCGAAGGCCAGCTCGTTGACCGAGGCGACATTCTGCTCGGGATAGATGAACAGCCATTTCCAGTCCTGCGCGACGACCTCGACCCTCAGCGGCTCGACCGTCGCGGCGAGCTCCTTGTAGGGGTCGAGCCTGTGCGTGGACTGCCAGACCAGGGTGGCGAGCGCGACGACGATGGCCGCCGGCGCGAGCCAGATCACCGCATCGATGGCCACCGAGTAGGACCAGTCGGGCGTATAGCGCGCCCGGGTGTTGGAGGCCCTGTAGCGCCGGGCGAAGGCGAAGGCCATGACGAAGACGGGGACGATCACGATCAGCATCAGCGTGACCGCGTCGAACAGGAGGTCGCGCTCGGCCAGCGCGACGGGCCCCTTGGGGTCGAGGATCGGCGCGGTGCTCAGGCCGCAGCCGCTGAGCGCGAGCGCCGCCGCACAGGCCAGAACAGGCCGATGGCTCCGATGAACAGATGCCCGCTTCACGATCAGCGTCTCCACGTCCAAACCGTTCGGCCGGCCGCATGGCCCATGCGGATGAAGATCGCTTCCGGAGAGAATACCCCCGCCAAGAGATCGCGCCCCCGTACCCCTAATCGTCCAGACCTCAAGTCTTAATTCGATTCTGCAGACAATACAATGACGTGCAGCTGCAAGGCCTTGCCAGCAGGGATTTCGGATGCGATCCCTCCCCCCTGGGCTCACTCCTTCACGACATAGGTATACAGGCGGACCTTCCCGTCCTCGCCGGTCTCGCGATAGACGCCCTGGATCTCGTTCTCGAAGCCGGGGAAGAGATTGGCGGCCTCCTCGAACATAGCCAGATAGTCGACCATCGGGCGGGCGCGCTCGTCGAAGCGCTCGCCGGGCACCACCACGCCGATTCCGGGCGGGTAGACCAGGGTCAGCGTCGCCGCGATCCGCCCGTCGAGCTCGGCGAGCGGCAGGTAGTCCACCTCGTTGCGGATCAGGCACTGGGTGGCGTCCTGCGGCGTCATGGCGATGGTCGGCAGATGGGCGGCCTCGAACTGCTCCTTCTGCAGGCGGCTCGTGTCGCGGTCGCGGTAGAAGGCGTGCATCTCGCCGCAAAGCTCGCGGAGACCCATGCCGGCATAGCGCTCCGCATGGGAGGCGAAGAAGGCGGGGATCACGTCGCAAAGCGGAGCATTGTCGTCATGCAGGCGCTTGAAGGTGACGAGCGCGCTCAGAAGCGTGCCGGCCTTGCTCGATTCGAGCCCCGGCGTCAGCAGGAAGAGAATGCTGTTGAGATCGTTCTTCTCCGGAACGATGCGATTCTCCCTGAGGAACTGCGCCAGAACCGGCGCCGGCACGCCATGGGCCTCGTACCCGCCCGTCTGCCGGTCGAGCCCCGGGGTGAGGAGCGTGAGCTTGTTGGGGTCGGTCATGGCGTAGCCGGGCCGGATCGCCTCGAAGCCGTGCCAGGCCTCGCCGGGCGCGAATTCCCACAGCGTCTGGTCCTGGGCGAGCCGGTCGGTGGGAACGGTCTCCCAGCGCATTCTCTGCGTCTCGCCGCGCTCGTCGGCCAGCGACACGACATCCGGCACGAAGGGGTCGAAGAACCAGCGCCGCGCCGGATCGGGTTCCGTCTCCTCGTAGTCGCGGCCGAGTGCGCGGATCTTCTTGCGCAGCTCGATGCCGAGCCGGATCGTGTCGTCCCACAGGACCTCGCCCGAGCGGCCCTTCATCATCTGCGCGCCGACATCGAGGGAGGCGAACAGCGGATAGAAGGGCGAGGTGGAGGCGTGCAGCATGAACGCCTCGTTGAAGCGCCGGTGGTCCACCCGGTCCGGGCGCCCGCCCATATGGGCGTCCTTCACATGCACCTGCGAGGCCTGGGAGAAGCCGGCGAGCTGCTTGTGGGTCGACTGCACGGCGAGAATGCCGGGATCGGCGTCGGTGAGGGGCTCCAGCCCCATGGCGAAATGGCCGCGGAACAGCGGGTGGAACTTCATGAAGCCCGCCCACGCCTCGTCGAAGAGGATGTAGTCGCAAAGCGGCCCGAGCTTCTCCAGGATCGTCCCGGCGTCGTAGATCGAGCCGTCATAGGAGCACTGCTCGATGATCGCGACGCGGAACGGCCGCTCGCGGTCGGCGATCGCGGGATCGGTCACCAGGGGGTGCGACCGGATCTTCTCGCGGATCCGGTCCTGCGACAGGGCATCGTAGTCGATCGGACCGATCAGGCCGTGGAGGTTGCGGTTGGTCTCCAGATAGACGGGAATGCCGCCGGTCAGCACCAGCGCGCCATGATGGGCGGATTTGTGGTTGTTGCGGTCGAACAGGACGAGGTCGCCCTTGCCGACCAGCGCGCCGAGCGCCACCTTGTTGGAGGTCGAGGTGCCGTTCAGCACGAAATAGGTCCTGTCCGCCCCGAAAATGCGGGCGGCCTCCTTCTGGGCGCGCAGCGCGGGGCCCTCATGGACCAGAAGGTCGCCGAGCTCGACGACCGAATTGTCGAGATCGTTGCGGAAGACGGCCTCGCCGAGATGCTCCACGAAGAGCCGTCCGACCGGGCTCTTCCAGTAGAACACGCCGCCATTGTGGCCCGGGCAGGTCCAGACCTGGTTGCCGGCCTCGGCATAGTCGACCATCGCGCCGAAGAACGGGGTCTTGAGCGTCTGCGCATACTGGCGCAGGTGGCTCAGCAGGTTCTTGGCGATGAAGTCCGGCATGTCCTCGGCGACGAAGAGATATCCCGTCACCTTGTCGAGCGTCTCTGTCGGGATGTCCTCCAGATGATGGCGCCGCACGAGCACGAAGATCGGCATGTCGAGCCCGCGGCCGCGGATCGTGGAGACGAGCCCGCCCATCTCCTCCTGCCATGAGCCCTTGCCCCATTCGAGGACGATACAGCCGATGGAAGCGTCGCTGCGCACTGCCGTCTCGGCATCGTCGATGGTCGCGGTCTCGATGACCTCGAAGCCCTCGTCCTCGATGGCTCCGACAATGTCGTCGAGATGTTTGCCCTCCATCGAAGAGGTATGGAGGATCTCGCTGCAGACGAGCACCTGGAACAGCCTGTCATATGTCATGGGAAGCCTCCGGTCATGCGCGGCATGCGGCCCCCGCGCGGGGCGATGGAGTCGAGGCCGCCGGGCAGGGGCGCCGGGCGGAGCCGGAAGGCGGAACCGGTCCGCCTTCCGGGAGGGGTCGGGTCACGAGGCGGTGACGATGCCCATCCAGAACAGCACGATGGCGGCGATGGCGGCGGCGACGAGAAGGATCGCCCCGATCGCCTCGGGGCCCGTGAACGCCGCCTTGCGGCCTTGCGGGTTCTCGTGCTCGGCATACCAGTAGACCGGCAGGCCGAGCGCGAACATGATGGCCGATAGCAGGATGAATTCCGGACCGGCGGCATAGAGCATCCACACCGCGTAGACGCTGCCGAGAATGCCGGTCCAGATCAGCGCGCCGCGCCCCTCGCTGCCGCTGCCGGCATCGGGATGGTCGACGCCGAACTTCCAGGCATAGGCGGTGCTCGCCAGATAGGCGGGCAGGATCATCACGCCGGTGACGGCGACGAGGAACAGCCAGGCATCGTGCGCGAACAGCACCACGAACATCATGAGCTGCATCACGATGGTCGACATCCACAGGGACGGGGCCGGGGCGTGATTGGCGTTCTCCTGCGCGAGAACGGAGGGGAACACGCCGTCGCGCGCGGCCTCGAAGGGAAGCTCCGCGACCAGAATCGTCCAGGCGAGCCAGCAGCTCAGGATCGAGATCAACACGCCGAGCATGATGAAGATGGCGCCGGCCTGGCCCACCAGGGCCTCGATCACATAGGCGAGCGAGGGACCCTTGAGCGCGGCGAGCTCCGGCTGGGTCATCACGCCGAAGGGCAGGAGCGACAGGCACACATAGGCCAGGAGGCAGACGCCGAGGCCGAGGAAGGTCGCCGCCCCGACGGTCTTGGAACTCGAGGCGCGGCCGGAGACGACGACCGCCCCCTCGATCCCGATAAACACCCACAGCGTGACCATCATCGTGCTCTTCACCTGGCCCAGCACGTCGCCGAGCCCGGCCTGCTGGCCCCAGATGTCCAGGGTGAACGGGCCGGCATTGAAGAAGGCGATCATGATGACGACGGCGACGCCGAGCGCGACCAGCTTGGTCACCGTCGCGAGCGCGTTGAGGAAGGCTGCGCGCTTGACGCCCGACAGGACGAGGAAGTGCATGGCCCAGATCAGCGCCGACCCGCCGATCAGCGACGGCCAGTTCTGGCCGCCGTCGAAGACGGGAAAGAAGTAGCTGAGCGTCTGCATGATGAGCACGGCGAAGGCGACATTGCCGAAGGCCGAGCTCAGCCAGTAGCCCCAGGCCATCTGGAAGCCGGCCAGCCGGCCGAAGCCCTCCCGGGCATAGGAGTAGATGCCGGCCGACAGGTCCGGCCGCTTGTCCGCCAGGATGCGGAAGGTGTTGGCCAGGAAGAACATGCCGGCGCCGGTGACGATCCAGGCGATGACCTGCGCCCCCAGCGCGGCGCCCTCCGCCATGTTGGAGGGCAGGTTGAACGCGCCGCCGCCGATCATGGAGCCGACGACCATGCCGGTCAGCGCGAAGAGGCCGAGGCCTCTGGCGACCGGCTGTCCCGCCCGGGCACCGCTGGTCCCGGACGTGCCCGCCGCGCCGGCCGTCGATGCCGCCGCGGCTGTGGAGTTTGCGGAACTCGATGACGGTTTCTGCATGTCCGAACGTCCTTAGGGTCGATGTGCCGGGAGAAATGCGAAGCAAGGCGAGGCCCGGATCTTCGGGAAAGATACAACTTTAACTATCCAGGCAGGATAACTGTCAGGGATTATTGCCGATTTCCGCGCCGTGCACTTGATTCAGATCAACGCGACTGTGCGGGGGCTACGCGATGGTTATGTCCGCGGGCGTCCCGGCGCCAGGATGGGATGCCGCGTGGTTGCGCTTTCCCGAGTGTCCGGCGGCCGCGAAGGTTCCCTCCCGGCTGTTCCCCTTCAAAGAGCCCATCGATCCACAGGGAGATGCCCGTCATGCCGACAGTCCACGAGATGTTCCCCATGAAGGTCCTGGTCGTCGACGGCGAGCTCGGACGGCCGACCGCGGCGGGACGCGCGCTGGAGGACATGACGAGGGCGTTCGAGGCGCGCGGCGTGGAGGTGGTCGGCTCCACGGGCAGGGAGGATGCCTGCGCGATCGCCGGTTCCGATGCGGCGATCCAGTGCGCCATGGTCGACTGGGATCTCGGCGACGACGACCATGCGGGCGCCCGGGAGGTTCTGGCGGAGATCCGCGCCAATAACGGCCGCATGCCGGTCTTCCTGCTGGCCGACCGGACCGCGGCCTCCGCGGTGCCGTCGACCATCATGGAGCAGGCCGACGACTTCATCTGGCTTCTGGAGGACACGCCGGAGTTCGTCACCGGCCGCGTCGTGGCGGCCATGCGCCGCTATCAGGAACAGATCCTGCCGCCCATGTTCCAGGCGCTGATCGATTTCTCCAACGTCTACGAATATTCCTGGCACACGCCGGGGCATACGGGCGGCACGGCCTTCCTCAAATCGCCGGCTGGCCGCGCCTTCTTCTCCTATTTCGGCGAGCACATGCTGCGCTCCGACCTGTCGATCTCGGTCGGCGAGCTCGGTTCGCTGCTCGACCATTCCGGGCCCATAGGCGCCGGCGAGAAATATGCCGCGCGCGTCTTCGGCGCCGACCGCACCTATTACGTCACCAACGGCACCTCCACCTCCAACCGGGTCGTGGTCATGGCGGCGGTGACGCGCGGCGAGACCGCGCTGTGCGACCGCAACTGCCACAAGTCCATCGAGCACGCCATGACGCTCTCCGGTGCGGTGCCGACCTATCTGGTGCCGACCCGCAACCATCTGGGCATCATCGGCCCGGTCCTGCCGGAGCATCTCACCGCGGAGGCGATCCGCGACGCGGTGGCCGCCAATCCGCTGGCCGGCGGCGGGACGGACCCGGCGCCGAAGCTCTCCATCCTCACCAACTCGACCTATGACGGGCTGTGCTACAACATTGCGCGCGTCGAGGAGCTGCTCGGCCAGTCCGTCGACCGCATGCTGTTCGACGAGGCGTGGTACGGCTATGCGCGCTTCAATCCGATCTACAGGGGCCGCTTCGCCATGCATGGCGAGCGCTCGGGCACGCCCGATCCCGGCACGCCGACCGTGTTCGCCACCCAGTCGACCCACAAGCTGCTCGCCGCCCTGTCGCAGGCCTCCATGATCCATGTGCGCGACGGCCGCCAGCCGATCCCCCATGACCGCTTCAACGAGGCGTTCATGATGCACGCCTCCACCTCGCCGCAATATGCCATCATCGCCTCCAACGACGTCAGCGCGGCGATGATGGACGGGCCGGGCGGGCAGGCGCTCACCGACGAATCGATCCACGAGGCCATCGCCTTCCGGCAGATGGTCGCCCGGCTCCATGCCGAGTTCGCCGGGCGCGGCGACTGGTTCTTCGATGTCTGGCAGCCGCCGGCGGTCGCCGACGGCGATGGACGGGACATTCCGTTCCACGAGGCCCCGGCCGACAGGCTGGCCGGCGACCCGGACTGCTGGATGCTCGCTCCGGGCGCGGACTGGCACGGCTTCGGCGCGCTGGACGAGGGCTACTGCATGCTCGACCCCATCAAGGTTACGCTGGTCACGCCCGGCGCGGCCGGCGGCAGCGGGGACGATGTGCGGATCCCGGCGCCGGTCCTGTCGTCCTATCTCGACGCGAACGGCATCGAGCCGGAGAAGACGGCGACCTTCTCCATCCTCTTCCTGTTCTCGCTCGGCATCACCAAGGGCAAGTGGGGCACGCTGGTCAACGCGCTGCTCAGGTTCAAGCAGGACTACGATGCCAACGCGCCGCTCGCCCATGTCCTGCCGCGGCTCGCGGAGAGCCACCCCGGACGCTACGGCGCGATGGGGCTCAGGGATCTGTGCCACGAAATGTGCGACGCCATGCAGGAGCTTTCCATGGCGGACACGCTGGAGAAGGCCTTCTCCACCCTGCCCGAGCCGGTGGCGAGCCCGGTCGCGGCCTATGAGCGGCTGGTCCGCGACGAGGTGGAGAGCGTGCCGCTCGCGCAGATGGCGAACCGGACCGTGGCGACGGGCATCGTGCCCTATCCGCCGGGTATCCCGCTCCTGATGCCGGGCGAGGCGACGGGCCCGGCGGACGGGGCGGCGCTCGCCTACCTCTCCGCGCTGGAGGCCTTCGACGCGCGGTTCCCGGGCTTCGAGCACGACACCCACGGGATCGAGGCGATCGACGGCAAGTATCGCGCGCTTTGCCTCGTGGAGTAGACCGGTCCGCACTCGACCGGTCCCGATATGTTGGGGCACCCCGTCTCGCGTCCGGTCGGGCGCCAGGGGGGCTCCGGAATGGCCGCAGCCGGCACGCGCCGGCATGGATGACAGGGATGGAACGACCCGATGAACATGGATAACCCGATGCCGGCGCTTGGCGTGCACTCCGAGGTGGGCCGGCTGCGCGAGGTCATGGTCCACCGCCCCGACCTCAGCCTGAGGCGGCTGACGCCCGACAATTGCCACGCCCTGCTGTTCGACGACGTGCTGTGGGTCAAGCGGGCGCGCCAGGAACACGACATCTTCGTCGATGCGCTCAGGGAGCGCGGCGTCGTCGTGCGGCAGTTCGGCGAGCTTCTGGCGGAGACGATGGCCGAGCCGGAGGGGCGCAAATGGCTACTCGACCGGCGGATGGTCGGCTCGGCGAGCCGTCTGGAGGCGACCGGCGAGGTCCGCGCCTGGCTGGAGGAGATGCCGGCGCGCGACCTGGCGAAGGCGCTTGTCGGCGGTGTGGCGCGCGCTGAGCTTCCCTTCGAGCCGAGCTGGCTTGCGGGGCTGACGCTCGCGCCGGAGGATTTCGTGCTGCCGCCGCTGCCCAACCAGCTCTTCACCCGCGACAGTTCCGAATGGATCTATGGCTGTGCCAATGTGAGCTCCATGTTCTGGCAGGCCCGGCGCCCGGAAACGTTCAATGTCGAGGCGGTCTACCGGTTCCATCCGCGCTTCCGCTCCGCCGGTTTCACGCTGCTGTCGGAGCCCGACGGCCCGACGCTGGAGGGCGGCGACGTCATGCCGGTCGGCGGCGGCGTGGTGCTCGTCGGCATGGGCGAGCGCACGACGCCGGAGGCGGTCAGCCGGCTGGCCGTGCGGTTGTTCGAGATGGGCGAGGCCAGCCATGTGATCGCCGCGCTCATGCCGCGCGACCGCAGCTTCATGCATCTCGACACGGTCTTCACCTTCTGCGACCGCGATCTCGTCACCGTCTATCCGCCGGTCGTGGATCGGCTGCGCACCTTCTCGCTGCGTCCCGGCGACGGGGAGGGCGGGCTCGATGTGCGCGAGGAGACGGACCCGTTCACCGACGTGGTCGCCGAGGCCATCGGGCTGAAGGCGCTGCGGATCGTGGCGACCGGCGGCGACACCTACGAGGCCGAGCGCGAGCAGTGGGACGACGGCAACAACGTCATCGCGGTCGAGCCGGGCGTGGTCGTGGCCTATGACCGCAATGTCTACACCAACACGCTTCTCAGGCGCGCGGGCGTCGAGGTCGTCACGATCGGCGGCTCCGAGCTCAGCCGGGGGCGCGGCGGCGGGCACTGCATGACTTGCCCCCTCGCCCGCGACCCTCTTTGAGAGTGTCTTGAATCGGCACCGGCCCGCTCCCCCGCCCGGCCGCCCGTGAAATTATGATCCCGTGGGCGGCCGGGTGGGGGAGCGAGCCGGTGCAGCCTGATCGTATGGCGCGTTATCAAGCAATCGATGGAGACGGACCATGCCTCTCAACCTCCATGGGCGCAGCGTTCTCACGCTCGACGAGTTCAAGCCCGACGAGATCCGCTTCCTGCTCCGGCTCGCGGCGGAGCTGAAGATGGCCAAGATCGGCGGCTACGAGCAGGCGCGGCTGAAGCGCAAGAACATCGCGCTCATCTTCGAGAAGGATTCGACGCGCACGCGCAGCGGCTTCGAGGTCGCCGCCTACGATCAGGGTGCGCATATCACCTTCATCGGCCCCTCCGGCAGCCATATCGGCCACAAGGAGTCCATCAAGGACACCGCGCGCGTGCTCGGCCGGGTCTATGACGCCATCGAGTATCGCGGCTTCGGCCAGGAGGCGGTCGACACGCTCGCCGCCTATGCCGGCGTGCCGGTCTATAACGGGCTCACCGACCAGTCGCATCCGACCCAGATTCTCGCCGACTTCATGACCATGCGGGAATATACCCACAAGCATCTCTCCGACCTCGTCGTCACCTTTCTGGGGGAGGGGCGCGACAATGTCGCCTGCTCGCTGGCGCTGGGGGCCATGAAGATGGGCATGGACATGCGCATCGCCTCGCCGCGCTCGCTGTGGCCCGACGACAGGCTCGTCCGGCATTTCCACCGGATCGCCGGCCAGACCGGCGCGCGCTTCACCCTGACGGAGGATGTGGAGGAGGCGGTGAAGGATGCCGATTTCCTCTACACCGATGTCTGGGTGTCGATGGGCGAGGAGGAGAAGGTGTGGGCGGAGCGCATAGAGCTGCTCACCCCCTATCGCGTGACCAGGGCCGTCATGGATGCCGCCGGCAATCCCTTCGTGAAGTTCATGCACTGCCTGCCCGCCTTCCACAATACGGAGACGACGGTCGGCGCCGATATCGCAAAGCGGTTCGGGATCGATTGCATGGAGGTGACGGAGGAGGTGTTCGAATCGCAAGCCTCCATCGTCTTCGACCAGGCGGAGAACCGCATGCACTCCATCAAGGCCATCCTCGTCGCCACCATAGGGGGCTGATTGCGGGAGGGGGCCGCCTGTATGGCGCCTTGCGGGCCCATGACGGGCTCCGTTCCTGTCTCGCACCTCTTGTGCGGGGCGGCCCGATCGGCCACGGTAGATGGCGGTCGTCCGCCGCCCCGGCCTGGCGGCTGGCGGGCATGGCCCGACCTGCAGGCTTCTGCACCGGATGCCGTGGACCCAAGGGGGTGAACCATCATGAAACGGGTATTTCTGGCCGCCGCACTCACCGTCGCCACGCTGCCGGCCGCCCATGCGGCAGGCTGCGACGACGCGCAGGACCAGGCGACCATGACCGAGTGTGCCGCAAAGTCCCTCAAGGCGTCGGACGCGGAACTGAACAAGCTCTACAAGGAGATCAGGGGCCGGTTGGCGGACGACGCCGACACCAGGAAACTGCTCGTTTCCGCGCAGCGCGCCTGGATCGCCTACCGCGACGCGGAATGCAACTTCTCGGCATCGGGCGTTGCCGGCGGCAGCATCTACCCCATGATGCAGGCCATGTGCCTCGACACGCTGACGCAGCGCCGCGTGGAGGATTTCAAGCAGTATCTGAACTGCGAGGAAGGCGATCCGAGCTGCCCCGTGCCGCCCGGCGGCTGATCGCGGCCGCAGCCTTGCGGGCGGGGGGTGCGATCCTTTCCGGTCGCCGGACGATCCGGGGCCATGCAGGCCGCAGGACGGAACGCGAATGCCGAAGGATGCCGCCGACACGGTCGTGGATCTCTATCAGGAGAACGCCGCCTCGTGGATCGCACGGCGCGGGCGTGTGGCTGGCCCGAAAGCTGCCCGATACCGGCCAGGGGCGCAAAGCCGAGGCCTGAATTGCTGCAATACGGCGCGCAACATGGGTCGCGCAGATCACTCCTGGCCCCCCACACAAGCCAGATGAAACGCGCGTTGCTCTAACCAAATCCTATGGGGCTTTGCGCATTCGTGGCTAGTATTACACTTTGCGCGAGCGCAACATCCAGGGAAATATTCATTTTCTTCTTTGCAGTCACCGTCCTTGGTTGCTTCAGAAGCCCGTTATTCACATATGAAAAGCGAAATGGCTCAGATACATGATAATAATCCGGGCCCACGTCATAGCCCGGCAGGGGCGAGGACGTCGGAACTACGTGCACACCCGGCAACGGTTCTCCCGCCTGATCAAGCAGAGTGACAAATAGGCCTGGTGCCATTGTGGCACCATGAACATACTTCCCGTACACGTAACGGACAGGCGACGAGGCATCGACAGAAACAAGCGTCGTGATCCGGGCGGAAAGTGTAGACTGGTTCATCCACACATATAGCTCATGCTCGAAGTGGCAAATATATGCTCCATCCTTCTTGCGAAGGAGAGTGCGCACGCCAGTATCAGAGAATTTTATCCGAGTATTGCCGTTCGAATCGATAATCGAGTCAACGCGATCAAGCGTCATCTCGACTGGCTGGTACTCGACAACTACCGACCAAGACGCCGCCTCAAATCCCCCTACCATTTCGCCCCCCGAGATTATAAGCGCACTATCCTCACGGCCATCAGGGTCCGAGAAATCCAATCTCTGGTCAATGGTCAGTTCCAGCCGACTGTATGACACACCGTGTGAAGGCGGCGGGTTTGGGGACGATGACCTGGAATGTCTTGTCGGGTGTATTTTGGCTCCATAGGATGGTTGTCTTCATCCCCCACACCGCGACCTGAGACAGGCATCATGAAATCGACCGCATCTGTTTTTTTCGTTCTGGCGATCTCGCTTCCTCTGGCACTCGGCGCTTGCGCATCGCGGCAACCCGACACGACGCTTCCCCCGTCGATCACTCAGGACGCCACATTCATGTCCTGGTTGGCAGGACTGGACAATGCCGTCGATCAGGATCCGAAATATCGGCGGATTCCGCTGGACAGCCCTGCGCAGACAAACGAATTTGCCGCGCACCTGCACGATTTGTATCGAGGGCGGACCAGTGAGGCCGAGTTCAGGTCCTGGGTCAATTCGCGGTATCCCGGCCACGCCTACGAACAGAACGTCATCATCCGGTACCTCGACCAGTATGGGCCCCGGCGTAGCTGAATCGGCAGATAGCTACAGGTGGATGCTGGCCTCGGCCTCAAGGCAGATATGGCGCGGCCAGCATTTCCCGGAGCCAGGCTTCCGGCGCCGGGTCGTGATTGGCATCCGCATGGCGGACAGCGCGACAGCCAAGATGGAGAACGTCTTGGAAACGGATTTTGCAAAACAGGCAGGTGAGAAACCCGCGAAGGAGTGGCGCGCCGGGGAGGATTCGAACCCCCGACCCCCAGATTCGTAGTCTGGTGCTCTATCCAGCTGAGCTACCGGCGCCCGGTCGGGCCTAGCTTGGCCCGGAGTGTCCCGTGGGTCATGGACGGGCATGTCCTAATACGTTGCGCGGACAAAGGCAAGATGTCGTTACGCATCTGTCGCAGGGAATTTTGCGTGCCCGTCGCGGAAGCCCGTCCACGGGCCCATGGTGCGGGCCTCGTAGACGCCGCGGGCGATGGCGCGCGCCAGCGTGTCGGCGGCGAGCGCGCCGAGGCAGCCGAGCGTCAGCGGGCGCGGTTCGGCAAGGGGAACGCGGCCCGTCGCCAGCGCGAAGACGAGGTCGCCGTCATAGGGGGTGTGGACCGGGCGGAGCGCGCGCGCCATGCCGTCGGCGGCCATGATGGCGAGCCGCTTCGCCTCGCTGCGCGTGAGGGCGGCGTCGGTCGCGACCACCGCGATGGTGGTGTTCTGCCCGGCCCCGGCGGCGTCCGGCAGCGCCTCCGCCTTCGTGCCGGCCAGGGGCGCGTGCGGCGCGCAATGCGGGGCGGCCCCCAGCCCGCCGAACTCCCCGCCGATCTCGAAGGGCGCCGCCCAGAAGCGCCCCGTTCCCGGAACGAGCGCGGAGCCGAAGCTGTTGACCGCCACGAGCGCGCCGACGGTCGCGCCCTGCCAGCGCAGCGAGGCGCTGCCGAGCCCGCCCTTCAGCGTGCCGGCGAGCGCGCCGAACCCCGCGCCGTGATTGCCGAGCGCGAAATCCGCCGAGGCGGCCTCGCACGCCGCCATTCCGAGTGCGCGATAGGGCGGCGTGTCGCCCCAGTCCTTGTCGCCGCCATTGCGGATGTCGAACAGGATCGCGCCCGGCACGACGGGGGTCGGCTTCGGCTGGTCGCCGAAGGTGAAGCCCCGGCCGCGCTCGGCCAGGAGATGGGTCACGCCGGCCGCCGCCTCCAGCCCGAAGACCGAGCCCCCGGACAGCGTGACCGCGTGGATGGTGTCGACGAGCGAGACCGGATCGAGCGCGTCGGTTTCGCGCGTGCCGGGCGCTCCGCCGCGTATGTCGACCGCGGCGACGGCCTCCGTCTCGGCAAGCACCACCGTCGCGCCGGTGCGCACGCGCTCGTCATGGGCGTTGCCGACGAGCAGCCCGCCGACATCGGTGATGAGGTTACGTGGCCCCGGTTGCGCGCTCATCGGTCCTGTCTCCTTGATGGGTGATTACGTTATGCGGCGCGGGTCGGTGCCGGTCCACAAGCCATGGGCCGACTCTAGACCATGCGATGCCGCCGCTTCCAACCATTCCCGCGCGTCCTGTTCAATCCGGGCGGCGCTTGCTCTACAGTCTGGCGCAAATCCATTCCTCCAGCGGTGATCCCCATGCGGCTTCGCGTTCTCTTCTCCTTCCTTGCGCTTCTGGTCCTTGCGGCCTGTGGCGACAACCGCCCGGCCATGGTCTCCACGGCGAACGAGCATGCCTCGAAGGCGGCGCTCGCCATGCTCGACCGGGGCGGCAGCGCCGTCGATGCGGCGATCGCCGCCCAGCTCGTGCTCAGCCTCGTCGAGCCGCAATCCTCCGGGATCGGCGGCGGCGCCTTCATGCTCTATCGCGATGCCGGCGACGGCGAGATGGTCGCCTATGACGGGCGCGAAATGGCACCGCAGGCCGCGGGCGGCGACCTGTTCCTCAAGCCCGACGGCGAGCCCATGGGCTTCATGGAGGCGGTGATCGGCGGGCGCTCGGTCGGCGTGCCGGGCGTCGTGGCCATGCTGTGGACGGCGCACCAGGAGCATGGCCGGCTCGACTGGGCGGACCTCTTCCGCCCGGCCATCGGGCTTGCCCATGAGGGCTTCGCGGTGAGCCCGCGGCTTCACGAGATGATCGCCAGGGACAAATGGCTGAGGCGGGAGCCGGCGACGCGCGACTATTTCTTCGTGGCCGATCCGGCGAGCCCCGACGGTCTTGCGCCGCTTCCCGTCGGCCATGTGCTGAAGAACCCGGCCTATGCGCGCACGCTGGAGACGATTGCGGAACAGGGCCCGGAAGGCTTCTATGAGGGCGAGGTGGCCGGCGCCATCGTGCAGGCGGTGACGAGCCATCCCAATCGCGGGCTCATGACGCTCGGCGACCTCAAGGGCTACGAGGCCAGGGCCCGCGATCCGCTGTGCCGGCCCTACCGGGCCTACGAGGTCTGCGGCATGCCGCCGCCGACATCGGGCGGGCTCACCACGCTCATGATCCTGGGGATGCTGGAGCCCTTCGAGCTCTCCGCCATGCGGCCGGGCTCGCGCATGGCGGTGCACCTCGTCAGCGAGGCGAGCGCGCTGGCCTTTGCCGACCGGGCGGTCTACATGGCCGATGCCGATTTCGTGCCGGTGCCGGTGGGAGGGCTGCTCGACCGGGGATATCTCAGGAGCCGCGCCCGGCTGATCGATCCGCTGCGCGCCACCGGCAAGGCCAAGGCGGGGACCCCGCCGGGGCTTCGCGAGGCGCGGGCCAACGGCTCGGACCTGACCCGGCCGGGCACGAGCCATCTCTCCATCGTCGACGGGGAGGGCAATGCGGTGTCCATGACGACCTCGGTGGAAGGGCCGTTCGGTTCCCATCTGATGGCCGGCGGCTTCATCCTGAACAACCAGCTCACCGACTTCTCCTTCGTGCCCGAGCGCGACGGCACGCCGGTCGCCAACCGGGTGGAGGGCGGCAAGCGGCCGCGCTCGTCCATGTCGCCGACGCTCGTGCTCGACGGGCAGGGCGATCTCTTCGCCGCCGTCGGCTCGCCGGGCGGCAGCCGGATCATCGGCTATGTCACCGAAACGCTGATCGCGCTCATGGACTGGAAGCTCGACATGCAGGCGGCCATCGACCTGCCCCGCTTCGTGGACCGCAACGGGCCGGTGGAACTGGAGGCGGGAACGCCGCTCGACGCGCTCAAGGGACCGCTCGAGGCCATGGGCCACGAGGTGACGGTCCGCCCGCTCACGAGCGGCCTGCATGGTGTGCGCGAGACGGCTGCGGGCCTCGACGGGGGCGCCGATCCGAGGCGGGAAGGCGTGGTTCTGACGACGCGCGAGGACTGAGGGGCCGGACGGGCGGGGGCCGCGTCAGGCGGCGCCCTCCTTCTGCAGCTCCAGCGCCTGCGTGATGAAGCGGTGGGCCGGGACGTCGAGGCCATGGCGCTCGGCGAGCCGCACCAGCGCGCCGTTGAGGCCGTCGAGCTCGAGCGGCTTGCCGCGCTCGAGGTCGCCGGCCATGGAAGAGGTCATTTCCGCGGGCAGGCCGTCGAACCAGGCGAGCACGGCGTCCGTCTCCTCGACGCTTATGGCGGCACCTTCCGCGCGGGCCACCGCGATCGCCTCCGCCACGGCTTCGCCCAGCAGCGCGCGCGTGCGGGCGTTCTCCCGGATCGGCCCGACCGGATGGCGCGTCAGCGCGGTGACGCCGGCGAGCGGGGCGAGGCGGATGAATTTCTGCCAGAGCGCGAGGGTGACGTCGCCGCTGAGCTCATGGTCGATGCCGGCCTCGCGGCAGGCCGCGGCGAAGGCCTCGCAGCGCGCGCTGGCCTGGCCGTCCGCCTCGCCGAAGACGAGCTTCGCCATCTGGCCGGTATGGCGGATCACGCCCGGCGCGGCGATGGTCGCCGCAATATAGGCGACCCCCGTCACCACGTGCTCCGCGCCGATCACCGCGCCGATGCGGGCGGCGCTCTCCACGCCGTTCTGGAAGGTGAAGAGGCTCGTCTCCGGCGTGAGGAGCGGGCGGCAGCGTTCCGCCGCGCTCTCGGTATCGCCGAGCTTGACCGCGAACACAATGGCGTCGACCGGCCCGATCTCGGCGGGATCGTCGCTTGCCGTAACGGGGGCGAGCGCGAGGTCGCCGAGCGGACTTGCCACCGTCAGGCCGGAGGCTTTCAGCGCGTCGAGATGGGCGCCGCGCGCGATGAAGGAGACGTCGTGGCCCGCCGCCTTGAGGCGCGCGCCGAAATAGCCGCCGACGCCGCCGGTGCCCATGACCGCGATGCGCTTCAGGGTTGGATCGGGTGCCATTTTTCCTCCTGATAGTCGAAATAGCGGCTCACGGCGCGCCCGTCGTAGTCGATCTTGATGTGCTGGGCCTGAACGGGAATGCCGACGACATCCGGGTAGAAGGCGCCGACGCAGCGACCGCCGGGGCGGCGGACGCTTGGATAATGCACCCCGTCGGCGCCGTCGTCACGGATTGTCTGCGCGAAGGTCCGGGAGGCCTCGTAGGAGACCGGGTCGAGGATGCGCCGGCGCATCTCCGGCTCGAGCGCGCCGACGTCGACGAAGCGGTGATCGATCTTGCCGACGAGACAGCGCATGTCCTCCCGGCGCGGGCCGTCGCCGCTGTCGCGCGCCCGTTCGGCGAAGTGATGGGCGACCTCGGCGAGCGCGGTCGAAAAGCTCTCGCCCGCATAGTAGACGCCGCGGGAGCCGTCGGAGAAGCGCGAGCCCGACGGGTTGACGTGAGTGAAGGAGGCCATGACGTAACTCGCCCCCGGCCCCGAGATGCGCCGGTCCGGCGGCACGAGGCTGATATCGCCGACCTCGTCGCGCACGCGCGGATTGGTCGCCATCTCCAGCGCGGTCAGGGCCTCCCGGACGGCGGGGTCGCGGCTCACCCGCTCGAACAGGTCGATGGGCGGGTAGCGCGACGCGATGATCCGGTACGCCCGCTTCCAGTCGACATGTGTGTGCGGCCACATGGGCCGGCTCACGACCAGGGCGCGCGCAGCGCGTCGACATACTGGCGCACCGCCGCGAGATCGACGATCTCGCCCGCCGCCATGCGCTCAAGCGGCGTCTGGCCGCCAAGGGCGCGGTTGGGCCTGCGCACCCAGTCGTCGGCCTGGGCGGCGTCGCCATAGACGATCTGCAGCCCCTTGAAGATGCCGGCCACATAGCCGACGCGGCTCAGCGTGTCGCGCGATATGGCGGCGACCTCGCCGGCCCGCCAGCGCTGGAAGGTGCGCTCCGCCGGCTCGCCCAGAATGCGCCGGGCCTCCTCGCGCGAGGCGCCCCACAGCGTCATGATCGCGAAGAACCCCTCCATGGCCCTGCCGGCATCGACGCCTTTAGGGTCGATCCGCCCGTCGGGCCTGTTGTCTGCGGCAATCATCATCATGCGGCCTTGTCACCGTTCCGTTCGGTCCATGCTGCATGACTATAATGCCATTTGGCGTAAAATCAATAATATATGCCGTTTGGCGGAGATGTTTGCTTGAAGGCGGGCCATTGCAGATGGCTCGCTCATCCCCTTACCCGGCGCATTTTGCGCGCCCCCCTCTCCCGCGAGGGGAGAGGGGCAATGGGGGCAGTTTCGCCAGGCGGCGGGAGGGGGAAGGGAACGCTGGCAGGTTACACCGGAGACGGGCGTGCCGCTTCCAAGCGGAGCTACTCAGACCAGTTGTCTTCAGCGTCCGGGCTCCCGCCTTCGCGGGAGCGAGCGCAGGGAAGGGCAGGCCGTTTGATACCGTCGTGGCGCTCATGCCCGCGAATGCGGGCATCCAGAGGCCGCAGCCGCCTTCGCCTCAGTCGGAGTCCATCTTGAGCGCGGCGATGAAGGCTTCCTGGGGAATCTCCACCTTGCCGAACTGGCGCATGCGCTTCTTGCCGGCCTTCTGCTTTTCCAGAAGCTTGCGCTTGCGGGTGATGTCGCCGCCATAGCACTTGGCGGTGACGTCCTTGCGGAGCGCGGCGATGGTCTCGCGCGCGACGATCTTGCCGCCGATGGCGGCCTGCACCGGGATCTTGAAGAGATGCCGGGGAATGAGGTCCTTCAGCCGCTCGCACATCTGCCGGCCGCGCTGCTCGGCCCGGTCGCGGTGCACGATCATGGCGAGCGCGTCGACCGGCTCGGCGTTCACCAGCACCGACATCTTCACCAGATTGCCCGTCTCGTAGCCGGTGATGTGATAGTCGAAGCTCGCATAGCCTCGGCTCACCGACTTCAGCCGGTCGTAGAAGTCGAACACCACCTCGTTGAGCGGCAGCTCGTAGACCAGCATGGCCCGGCTGCCGGCATAGGTGAGCTCCTTCTGGCGCCCGCGCCGGTCCTCGCACAGCTTCAGGACCGCGCCCAGATGCTCGTCCGGCACGAGGATGGTCGCCTCGATCCACGGCTCCTCGATATGGTCGATGCGCACGATATCGGGCATGTCGGCCGGGTTGTGAAGCTCCTGCACCGTGCCGTCGGTCATGTGGACCTTGTAGATCACCGACGGCGCGGTGGTGATGACGTCGATGTCGAACTCGCGCTCGATGCGAAGCTGGATGATCTCCAGATGGAGCAATCCCAGGAATCCGCAGCGGAAGCCGAAGCCGAGCGCGGCGGAGGTCTCCATCTCGTAGGAGAAGCTCGCATCGTTGAGGGCCAGCCGGTCCATGGCGTCCCTGAGCGCCTCGAAATCGGAGGAATCGACGGGGAAGAAGCCGCAGAAGACGACCGGCTGGGCCGGCTTGAAGCCCGGCAGCGGCTCCACCGTCTGGTTCTTCTCGTCCGTGATCGTGTCGCCGACGCGGGTATGGGAGACCTGCTTGATGGCGGCGGTGAAGAAGCCGATCTCGCCGGGCCCCAGCCTGTCGACCGTCGTCCGGGAGGGCCTGAAGATGCCGACGCGCTCGACCTGATAGGCCCCGCCCGTCTTCATCATGCGGATGCGCTGGCCCTTCTTCAGCTCTCCGTCGAGGATGCGCACCAGAACGACGACGCCGAGATAGGAATCGTACCAGGAATCGACGAGCAGCGCCTTGAGCGGGGCCTTCGCGTCGCCGCCTTCGGGCGGGGGCAGGCGATGCACGATGGCCTCCAGCACGTCGTCGATGCCGAGCCCCGTCTTGGCGGAGATCTCCACCGCGTCGGACGCGTCGAGGCCGATCACGTCCTCGATCTGCGCGCGCACGCGCTCGGGCTCGGCGGCCGGCAGGTCGATCTTGTTGAGGACCGGCACGATCTCCAGGTCGTTGTCGAGCGCCTGATAGACATTGGCGAGCGTCTGCGCCTCCACGCCCTGGCTCGCATCGACCACCAGGAGCGCGCCCTCGCAGGCCGCGAGCGACCGGTTGACCTCATAGGCGAAGTCCACATGCCCCGGCGTGTCGATCAGGTTCAGCACATAGTCGATCCCGTCCTGCGCCGTATATTTCAGCCGCACGGTCTGCGCCTTGATGGTGATCCCGCGCTCGCGCTCGAGCTCCATATTGTCGAGCACCTGCTCCTGCATTTCGCGGTCGCTCAGCCCGCCGGTGACCTGGATCAGCCGGTCGGCCAGCGTCGACTTGCCATGGTCGATATGCGCCACGATGGAGAAATTACGGATACGGGACTTGTCGATAATGCTCATAGGGGCATGGCTATAGACGGCCCGGCGCCATCCCACAATCACGATTCTCGCGCGTCCCTGCCGCGCGGGTTCGGTGCCTTGCGCAACCGTTTGCGGGCGCGAAGTTCCAGTGCTAGTTTTCACCCGGGAACAACAGCAATACCCACCGGAAACATGCGATCGGGAGGAAAGATCGATGAAACTGTTCATGCGTTTTACTGTGGCCTGCGCCGCAGCTATTACCGCCCTGGTGTCTGTCGCCGGCGCCCAGACCGACGCCGAGGACCAGGAATCTGTCAATAAGGCGTTCGGCGCGATCATGGCCTCGATGCCGCGCGACGGCGATATCATCATGACGCCCTGGGTCAGCAACCTGTCGGTCTTCGGCAAGGCTGACCACGAATTGATCGAGGATCCCGACGTGCCCGGTCACCTGGCGTTGCGGGTGACTGCCGAAAAGGGCCGCAACAACTGGGACGCCTCCGTGGTCGAGCCGATCGGGCCGGCGGTGAAGAAGGGCGACCTGCTGGTGATGGTCTACTATGCGCGGGTCGAGGAAGGCTCGGGCGAGATGCCCTACAATGTCATCCAGTTCAACTCACCGCCCTTTAACGCCCTCATCGCCGGATCGGAAACCGTGACCGGCGAGTGGGAAATCTATGTCGCCCAGGGCAAGGCCGACAAGAATTACAAGGAAGGCTCGATCGGCGTCAGCATGCAGCTCGCCAATGCCGACCACACCATCGATTTCGGCCCGGTCTTCGTGCTGAACCTCGGCCAGTAGGCACGGCGTCCCGCCGCCCGGTTGGACCGGGCGGTTGACTCCCGTGGCCTCCAGCGCGCACACTCCGCCTACGGGGTAGTTAGTCTGGGGGTCCCCATGTCTTTATTCGAGCACCAGGACGGGCGTGTCAGCCTGTCCATCGCCTCGCCGGGGCTGAAGCCCTATGTCACCCATATGACCGGCGGGCGCGATATTTCATGCCGCGCCATCCTGCCCGAAAACCGCGCCACCTTGCGGGCATTCCCGCGACCGGCTTGGACCGCGCGGCGCCTTTATGCGCCATCGGAAGATGACACCCGGCTGCTGAAAAAGCTGCGCAAGCAGGTGCCGTCCGTCTATCTCGACCTCGTCCACAAGTTCACCTTCCTCACCAGCTGGCAGGATGCACTGGGCGAGAATATCCGCACGCTGGAGGCCCTCAACAGTCAGTTGCCGGACGACCCGGAAGCGATGAGCGATCAGGAACAGAGCGCACTGGTCGAGAAATATCTTGAAACCATGTTCAATTACTTCGCCACCATGGTCGAGGTCTTTACCACCCATGAGCACGTGCTGTCGCTGGAGATCTGGCATGCCGAACAGCCAGCCCTCGGCAAGCTCCATTTCCGCCAGCTCAATGTCCTCGGCGATTTCTACATGGCCTTCGAACAGGGCGTGAACCAGCTCGACCGGGTGCTGTTCGCCGAGATCCCGGCCAAGATCGATGCCGGCACCATCACCCTCGTCGATGTCTTTGGCTGGGGCGAGGAACTGGCGAGCGCCTATTTCGAAGCCCACGAAAAGGCGATCGCCCTGGTCGATGCGAAATAGGGATTATTTCGCGGCCTGCGCCTGCAGCAGATCACGGATTTCCTCCAGCAGCAATTGCTCTTTCGGCGGCTCGACAGCGGCTGGCGCTT
>ENA-ORCW01000439-ORCW01000439.1-marine-metagenome-genome-assembly--contig:-NODE-439-length-25998-cov-4.414876_pt1 | contig 25998 bp, 22 predicted proteins | sample MGYA00237784_ERZ508517 | MGnify/ENA primary metagenome ERZ508517 (study PRJEB26187, sample SAMN06268979) | marine metagenome | isolation source: Tt ae E1 feedstock associated aerobic enrichment on... | reverse complement strand
AGGGGGCCTCACGCGCATCTCAACGCGATGCAACCCAATCACTCGAGACCAAACGAGCCGATGAAATATTTGGGCTAACCTGTCCGTTCAGGCGGGCACGTACATGCCCAAAGCTCTCTCCCTGACATCACTCCCCCCCTGCCCTGCCTCGGGGCCGAGGTGACGATTCCATGATGACCCTCCGCTGCTGCCTCTTCACGTTCCTTGCTCTGTTCGTAGCCGTGCCGGTCCTTGCCGAGGACGATCCGGCGGCCCGCTTTGCAACAATGACTCCCGAAGAGATCCGGGCCTTCGAAGTCGAAGTCATGGAGAAGGTGGCCGACCTGGCCCTCATCCCGCCGAAGCTCAACACCTCGCCCCTGCCAGAGTACGGCTACGACAAACTCGATTACGGCATGACGATCGGTATCGAGCGGACGCCGGGCGGCCGGCTGTGGGCCTGCTGGGTGGCGGGCGGCGACAGTCCCGAAGCCTTCTTCGTGCTGGCAACCAGCGACGACGATGGCGAGACCTGGTCCGACCCGCGACTGGTGATCGACGCACACTCGAAGAACCTGCCGATGGACCGGAGCGTGCTCGTCGGCAATCTGTGGACCGATCCGCTTGGTCGGCTGTGGCTCATCTTTGACCAGTCGATGCATATGTACGATGGCCGGGCTGGCGTGTGGGCCACAATCTGCGAGAACCCGGACGACGACAAACCGGTCTGGTCCCCGCCGCGGAGAATCTGGCACGGCGTGACGCTCAACAAGCCGACCGTCCTGTCGACCGGCGAATGGATGCTGCCGATCTCGCTCGATCAGCGGCCCGGCTTCGGACCGTTCCGGGGGACGTTTGCCGAGCTCGACCCGTATCGTGGTGCGAACGTCTTCGTCTCGACTGACCAGGGGGCGACGTGGCAGCGTCGGGGGGCGGCCCGCTTCCCCAACCCGGACTGGCACGAACACATGATCGTCGAGCGGCGGGACGGCTCGCTGTGGATGCTGGCCCGGACGGCAAAGGGGATCATGCAGACAACTTCGACCGATGGCGGTCGCACCTGGGCGGAGCCGACGGTGCCTGAAAACATCCGTCAGCCAAACGCCCGGTTTCACGTTCGCCGGCTCGCCTCGGGACGGCTGCTGCTCGTGAAGCACGGCGACAGGATCGACGCTCACAAGGGGCGCGTGCAGCTGTCGGCCTGGCTGTCTGAGGACGACGGCCGGACGTGGACGGGGGGACTGGTTCTTGATGAACGCCGGGGGATCTCGTACCCGGACGGCTTCCAGGCGCCGGACGGGACGATCTACATCTCTTACGATCGCAACCGGGCGACGGATGGCGAGATCCTGATGGCCCGGTTTACGGAAGAAGACGTTCTCGCCGGCGATCTGGTCGGACCGAAGTCGAAGCGAAAGATGCTCATCAGCCGTCCGCTGGGCAAGCGGCAGGAGGAGAAACGCTGACGTTTCCGGTCTGCATGATGTGGTGCGTCCTGAGTGGCGAGTGCACCGGTCGGAAGGAACCACGGAGTGGTCATGACGGTGCGTCGCCCCGGAGGATGAAAATGGAGGCGGGGTGCCATGGCCTCGCCGCGCAGCGGAGTGGCCATGCAATTCTTCAAGCCTCGAGCCTCGCGCCTCAGGCCTTTCGAACCACGCCCATCACTCCGCTCCGCTTCGTTCTGGGACGTGCCACCCGTGTCGATGCTCGTAGGAGGCACGGAGACACGGAGAAACTCACGTAGCATCGACGGTCAAACGCCGCCTGCGGGTGCCACTGGCGGCTTGCCCGCCAGAGCGAATGTTGTGCAAGGGTAGTACGTGTGAAGGAAATGGCGATGCGGTAGGGTGCGTCACGGCGAGTATAGCTGACGGTTTCCCACGTGGAACGGGCTGGATCTCTGGTCGTGTCCGTGACGCACCATGCGGGATTGCTGGCGTTCATGAGAAGGGGTGGTGCGTCTCCTGCGGCGACGGCACCCTACATTTCACCCGCTGGTGGGGACAACATCCGGATGCATGCTCGCCTTCAAGGGCGAGCATGCCACCCATCACGTGCTTCACCTGGCCACTCCGCTGCGCGGCCATGGCACGCTGGGTGTAATCCCCGTCACGCAAAGCAGACGGCATTCACCGGCGGGAGGTGTTCCGACAGGCACTGCCAGGTATCGCCCTGATTGGTCGAGAACCACAAGCCGCCCGTTGTCGATCCCATTGCCAGCTCTTCCCCGGTCTCGTCGATGGCGAGGCCATGACGAAACACCAGATCCCATGCGGGCGGCGTCGGCAGACCTTCACTCAGGACGTCAAAACTCTCGCCGCCGTCGCGCGTGCGGGTCACGACAAACCGACCATCGACCGGCACCCGGCAGGCATCCTTGACGGCGGGGACAAACCAGGCCGTTCCGGGTTGTTCCGGATGGACGGCAACCGCGAATCCGAATGCCGACGGCTGTGCGGCCGTTATCTGGTTCCAGGTTTTGCCGGCATCCGTCGAGCGGAAGATGCCGCAATGATGCTGGACCCACATGTGTTCCGGGGCGGACGGACACTGGACCATCCGGTGGGCGTCCTGAATATTCGGGTCGTCGACCCGGTCGGGGGGCATGAAGTCGGCCTTCATGCCGGTGCCGATGGTCCACGTCTCGCCGTCGTCGTTGCTGAGCCACGCTCCGCCGCACGAGATCGCCAGGCGGATCGACCGGGAGTTGTTCGGATCGACGCAGATCGAGTGGATGGCGGGCCAGTCATATCCGCCGCCGAACCAGTGCTTCCGTTCGTCCCGATCCCAGAGGCTGCGGACGAGCGTCCAGGTTTCGCCGTCGTCATCGGAGCGGAACAGTCCACCCGGTGCGGTGCCGGCCCACAGTCGACCGGGCTGATCCTCCCCACCCGCTTCGAGGGCCCAGATGAGTTTCAGAGCGGCCGGCTGGGGATCCTTGCCGTCGCCGGTGATGACCTGGTCGTGCTCGTCGTAGGCAGGGACGGACGCTTCGATCCAGGTGTTGCCGCCGTCGTCGGAGATCTGCCGCTTGACGCCGAAGTGACCGAGATTGAGTGCCGCGTGGAGTCGTCCGCTGCGTCGATCCAGCAGTGTCAGCGTGACGTCTTCGCCGAGGAAGGCGGGTTGTTCCGCTTTCCAGCGGTCACTGCCGACCCGTTGGAACGGGAACAGTCCCTTGTGCGTGGAGACAAGCAACCGGTCTGCCATTGATCAACCTCCGGAGAGTGCCTGAAACAGATAGATTTCGGACTGTGGACCGACGGGTATCGCGAGGGAGCGTTTGTCGTCGATGGCAGTGCCGTCGACGAAGACGGCGACGTGGTGACGGACCTGCCCCTGTTCATCGAGGACATATCCGCGGAGCTGCTGCTGCTGTTCGAAGAACCGGTCGAGGACGTCGCGCACAGTCTCTCCTTCGACCGTCCAGGAGACCGGGCCGGCAGGTCCGGGACGGTCGCTGATCCAGCGGGCGAGTGCAGGTGCAGCAGTCACGGTCGGCATGAGTGATTCCCGTCTGGAACCGGCTGAAGTTCGATCGCATGCGTACTGTAACGTGGTGAAGACGGATCGGGGCGTTGAGTTTTCCAGATGCCGCGCGCGACGACTTCCGCCTTTCCGGTTGTTGTCGAACGAGCGATGACCGGATCGACCGCAGTTTCGAACTTTTTTGGGGGGCCGGGGCCTGGCGGGCGAGGTACGTCCGGTCGGGAACGCGGCAAGTGTTGGCGTCACAGAGGGATCGGTCGGCCCTGGCGTCCGCCGGCGGGCCAGGTGACAGCGTCTGTGGGGGTTCCGCCGGTCTTAACACGCCGATTTGTTCCGAGGCGGCCCCGGGCCGGTTGCCGTCTGACACGGAACGGTGGTAGGTTCGTAGGACAAGTCCATCCACATCACGGCCCTGTGCGGGAGTTGGCCACGTGATTCAGGGAATTCTTCAGGATCTCATTAATGAGATCCTCGCCGGTGCCGTAATCGCTGGCGGCGCGTCGCTCTATGAGCAGTTCAAGCTTCGCCTGCTGCGACGGGCGGCAGAGACACCGTCGCGGCAGTTGCAGGAGCTGATGGCAGCGTGTGCCGGAGTGACGTCGGGACAGATCCAGCGGATGATCGCGGAGGCCGAGCATCGCAACGGGCGGGCGTTTCCGACCGAAGACCGACAACTGCTGTGTGAACTGTTGCGGAATCTGTCCCATGGGGCGCAGCTGCTGTCGCAGTCGGGCCGGCCGACTTCGGTCTACCTGCGGTCCGAGCGACTGCTGGAACTGTTACTGCAGGACTTCCAGCCGGTCCGCCGTCACGGCGAGCCTGCGGGCCTCGGCTACACGGAATGGATTCTCGACCGCTTTCTGGGCCGGGGGGCGTTCGGCGAGGTCTGGTCCGCGAAGAGGAAAGGGTGCGACAGTTGGCGGTGTGCGTTCAAGTTCTTTACTCAGCCTGAGGCACGCGAATGGGTGCAGCGGGAACAGAACAACCTGATGGCCCTCAAAGACGCGCTCCCCTCCGATCATCCGAATATTGTGCGGCTGCATGACATGTCGATCGAGGGGCAGAAGTATCCGTTCTTCCAGTTCGAATACGCCGCCGCCGGTTCGCTGGAGGAATGGATTCTCGAAGATCCCGATCAGCGGACTCCCCTGGACAGGTCGAAGGTCATCTACGAAATCGTTGAGGGGCTGGCGGCGACCCACGAAAAGGGGATTTTTCATCGCGACATCAAGCCGGCCAATATCGTGCTGTCCGACGATCCCGAGCCGATCACGAAACTGACCGACTTCGGTCTGGCAAAGACGGATCTGGCGGCACAGGTTGCGGGCTCGTCGACAGAAACGGCCGGTTTGCTGGCCGGTACCCGGATGTATCTGCCTCCCGAATCCGAGACGCTGGTGACCCGCGTCGATCCCGCCAAACAGGACATCTTTGCTGTTGGAGTCGTCTGGTATCAGCTCTGCGTCGAGCGGATCGAGCAGCCTCCGTACAGCTTTGCCCGGCGGCTGGCCGCCCACGACGTCGATTCGCACACGATCGATCTGATCACCCGCTGCCTGGCTGCGCCGGAAGAGCGTTTTGAGAACGCAATGGAACTGCGTGAGCATCTGCGAGACCGTGTCCCGGAACACTGGGAGGTGCCGGACGGTATGTACGACGTGCAATACCTGGTGCGGGAAGCGCTGGCTCCTGCCGACCCGGTGTAAGACAACGAAGGGACTTTCCGGATGACGGAACTGCAAACGCCTGCGGCCGTGTCGGAGACGGACCGGACCGAACAGGTGCTGGCGACGATTCACGAGTCTCCCGACCCGGTCTCTGTGCCGGCGATCGAGAAACTGCTGGGCCGGTCGCTTCGCATCAAGCGTCCCGAGCTGGAGCAGTTGCTCGACGAGGCGGTCGCTGCCGGCCGACTGGTCCGCTACGCCCCCTATCGCAGCCGCTCTCCCCGCTACTGGGACCGCGAGGTCGAGGACTACGCCGAGCGGCTGATCTGCCGGAAGCTGAGCGAGCAGGCCGGCAAGGGGGAGCGTCAGTCAGAGTGGGCGATGACGCGGGCCGCGCTGAAGACCGCGATCAGCAAACAGGCCGGACAACTCGACAAGGCGACCTTTGACCGGGTTCTCGACCGACTGGTCTCAGAGCGACAGGTCTACGCACTGCCCAAACTTCCCGGCAGTGGAACGGTTCGCTTCAGCACTGAACCGCCCCGTCCGGAGGAGTATCTCAAGGACGCGGTCGAGAAGATCCGCAAGTACGCCTCGCAACTCGCCGATTGCGACGTGCCGGAGTCGGAAACGCGGCAGGCCGCAATCCAGCTGATTGAACAGGTTCTGGGGGGACAGGCACCCGGTGCGACGGGCCGCGGGGATCTGGATGCGACGCTGCTGGAGCGGTTGCGGACAATCGAGCCGGCGTCCGGGGGCGGCATGCGGCTGCACGAACTGCGTTCGTCGGTCGACTTTCAGTGGCCGGTCGACGTCGATTTCCGCAAAGTGGTCCGGACGCTTGTCGATCGGCAGCAGGTGTTCGTCATCGGTGGTGACCGGGAACTGACCGACACGACCCGGCTTTCCACCCGGCGACCGGCAGCGGTTACGGCTCCGACACCCGCGGCAACCGCAGCACCCAGTAAGGCAGCCGATCCCGACCAGCTGGTGCTGGACGGGATCCGCGAGCTGACGCGCGAGCGGCATCCGCAGACCAGGCGGGTGCCGATCTACGAGTTGCGGGAGTGGATCGCCCGCCGGGCCGGGGACGAGGCGGCCTCGCACCGCGTGCTGGACGATCGGCTGAAGCGACTGCGGTCGACCGGGAAGGTCCGGTTGCTGGCGATCAGTGATACGACCGGGGTGAGCGGTCAGCAGCTCGCCGCGGCGGTGCCGGGAGTTCATGAAACGCTGTTCTATGTCGAGGCCATGACGTGAAGAACCCGTTTCAGCACGACGTTGTCGCCGGGCCATCGCAGTATCGTCCGGAATGGGATGTCCCTGAACTGAATGCCGCCGCCACCGGGAAGCTCCTGGAGCGGTTGGAATCATTGCGTTCCTCACCCGGATCACCCCGGAAGATCCCGCTCCTGCTGGCGACGCCGGGGTACGGCAAGACGCACCTGTTCGGTCGCCTGGCACATCGCCTGGGCGACGAAGTCCTGCTGATCTTCGTGCCGCAGGTCGAAGATCCCCTGCGCTCGCTCGATCACATTCGTCGGGCGACCGTGGAGAGTCTGTTTCGATCGTCTGATGGCGAGGAGTTGTCGAGCCTTGAGATGATCCTGGCCCGGCTGTGTCATGAGTCGGTCCTCAGTTACTTCGATGCGTTGCCGGCCGGTCTGCAGAACGAACATCGGTCACTCCGTGAACGGCTCGAATCGGACTGGAGTGAGATTCCGCATCTGATGCGACGGGTCCAGCCGTTGTGGCCGTTCGTGCGTCTGGCCGATTCCATCGCCAGGCGACATCCGCATCTGCGGTATTCGGTCGTCAAGTCACTTGTTCTGGGATGGTCGCCGGTCAATGAGTTGGCCCGCCGCTGGTTGCGGGGGGAGGAACTGTCCGACGAGGACCAGGAGCGGCTGGAGATTGGCCGCGACAGCGATCCGCCGACGGCCGGCGAAGTTCTCCGGGCCGTGTCGGCGCTGCTGCCGGAGGGAATGCCGATCGTCCTCTGCTGTGATCAGCTCGAAGCGGTCCTGCGTGTTCCCAATGGGATGAGGAACCTCGCCAACGATCTGGTTGGACTGCTGCAGGACGACGATCTTTCCAATCTGCTCATCGTCATCAGTTGCCTGGAAGATCGCTGGCAGGAGGCCAGCACGCAGGGGGGAACGGGCGGCACGCACACGATGTTCTACGATCGTGTCGAGCAAATTACGCTCGAAACCCCCGATCCGCATCAGATCGCGCTGCTGATCCGGCAGCGGCTCAAAAGCTGGTCGGGACATCGGTCCGACTCGGCCTGGCCGTTCGACGAAGAGTCGCTCCATGCCTGGGCGGATCAGGAACGTCCGTCACCCCGCGGGGCTCTGAAGTTCTGCTCACAGGAGTTCGATCGCTGGCTTGCCGAAGGTCAACCGGAGAAGCCGATCATCCTGGGCGACAGCGTGCGCGAACCGCTCGAAGTCCACTTCCGCCGTGAGTGGGCGCAGGAGCTCAAGGCGATCCGGCAGGACGACGATCGCAGCTACAAGCATGCCGACCAGTCCCGACTGAACAACGCCCTGCTGGCGACACTCGAGTTGGTCCGCACACGGGATGCGGCTCGGGGGGACGGTCACGGCCTGACCGGGATCACCAGTGATGACGTTATCCGAACCACGTCAAAGACGTCCTGGTATGGCCACAAAGTGACGACGTCCGAACCGGACGGTGCCGAGGCGTGCACGGTCCTGATGCTCACAAAGGCCGAGAAGGCACAGTCCTTCCAGTCGCATCTCGTCGCGCTCGAACGGGCACTCGACAAACATGACGCCCATGGAGTGCTGATTCATCCACGCGAGAAAGCACCGACCGGGAAGACGGCGAACACAAAGGCACGTCAGACCTTTGACCGGCTCATCGAGGCGGACCGACTGACCTACTTTCCGCTGGAATCCCACCAGGACGACTACGAACAGATCGAGTGCTTCTGGTCACTTCGCAGCCGGGCTCAGAGTGGCGACCTGTTGATCGACGGCCGCCAGATCGATGTCGACCAGTTTGACGAACTGGTCGTTCAGGAAGTGAAGTATCTCGATCAGCTCCAGCTTCTTGAACTGGTCTCACCATCTCCGAATGCTGCTGCGGTTGATGTCGGGGCCGACGCGTCAGTCACGACGTCCGAAGTGGAGTCCGCGGAAACTGTTGTGGCGCCGGTGGGGGGCGAACAGGAACGTGACGACCAGCGTGCGGCACCCGTGTCGATAGGCGATTCGGGAGGGACTTCGACGATGACGCGCCGGCCTGTGGTGGCAGCGTCCGGCAGTGCGACCGCTGAGGTTTCGGGGACCGGGACGCCACCGGTACCGCCGCGGGTCGTCGTGAGCCGGTCAGACGAGTCCCTTCCCGATGGGCAGGCTGCAGCCGCCCGGGAATGGGCCGAACTTCGGCTGCATGAAGTCGTCTCCGCCCTGCGGAACTTCAGGCTTGAGGTGGCGCCGGAGGACGTTCAGACCGGAGCGCGGTTCGCCCGGCTGACCGTCAGCATGCTGGGAACGACGAGGGTTCAACGCGTCTACAAGTGTGCCGAGGACCTCAAAGCACGCATCAAATCGATTGACCATGTGCCGGTCATCGACACACACGGAGACGGCGTCAGCATTGATGTCCAGCTTCCGAAGGAGTTCCGCCAGATCGTCACGCTCGGTCAGCTGCGGGAGTATGCGCCGGACAACTCCGGGGCCGCACCGGTCTTTCCCGTCGGCCAGGACGTCGCCGGTCGCGGTTACTGGGCCGATCTGTCCGATGCCAATCATGCGCACTATCTTGTCGCCGGGACGACCGGCAGCGGCAAGAGCGAGTTCCTCAAGTCTCTGATGGCGGGAATGGCGGGGCTGCTGGGGCCGGACCGGCTGCGGTTCATTCCCATCGATCCCAAACGGGTCACGTTTCAACTGTCCGGTGACAGTCCGTACTTCGGACCGCCCGGCACAAACACCGGCATCGCTCACACCGCTGAGGAAGCCAGCCCCCTGCTTGAGTGGTGCGGCCAGGAGACCGAGCGTCGCTATCAGCTGCTCCGCGACAGAGGCGTGAGCGACCTGAACCAGCTCGATCCACACGATCCCGACACGCCGCCCCGCGTGGTCGTCGTCTGCGATGAGTTCCCCGACCTGATCTCCGATCCTGAGCTGAAGGAACAGCTGAACCGTTTCCTCGTCAAAACCGCGACCAAGGCACGGGCGGCCGGAATCCATCTCGTCCTGGCGGCCCAGCGTCCAGACGCCCGTGTCGTGACCACGCAGTTGCGGTCCAATCTGCCCGGCCGGATCTGCCTCCGCGTGGCATCCACTGCGGACTCGAAAATTGTGCTCGATCGACCGGATGCGGCGGATCTGCTCGGTCATGGGGATCTGCTGTGGAGGGACGGCGTGGACTTCCGCCGGCTGCAGGGACCGCTGGTGTCAATGGAAGAGTTTGAGGACGCATTGCGGATTGGTTAAGGCCGGATGCCTCCTGCCGAAATGACGCGACCCGATCCGAAGGCACAAGACCTCCGGGCCGGGCCGATGCTTCTGTCGTCATTGCGGGCAGCGTCACACCGCCGCCGCGTTGCACACGCAGGTCACTTACTCCGACGCAGCGCGGATGCAGTACACCTGGCTTCCGGTTCGCAGCACGATTGTCCCGTCAACGAGGGCCACGCCGTAGACCGTCGGCCGGGAGAACATCGCGGCAGCCCGCCGGCGTTCTTCCGTCTCCTCCTTGTTTGTGGGGAGGTGATTGGCCGGTGGCGCCTCTTCGGTCCACAGCGTGTTTTCGGCAACGATCCGGAATTCCGGCCCGGCAGCCAGCACCGTCGTCAGACCATCCCGTCCGAAGACGTACAGATGGTCGCCCACTCCCACTGGTGTGGCCCAGCACGACTGCGGAATCCGCTCGGTGTAGGTGGTCTCACCGGTCTTCGCATCAAAGCAGTAGACCACACCCCGGCGGTTGACCCAGTAGGCCAGCCCGCGATGGACAATCGGCGAGGCCCAGGACGGCGTCGGTTTGTCGCTGGTCCAGGCGAATGCCGGCTGCCAGCCATCGGCTCCGTGCTGCACCTGGAACAGTCCGTTCGATTTGCGGGCCAGTTCCGCGTTCTTGCCGTCACGGCCGGGGGAGGCGGCGACCATAAACGTACCGACTCCGACCGGCACGGGACTGGTGCTCGTATTGCCCCCCACCTCGGTGTACGTCCACAACTGCTTTCCGGTTTCGACGTCATAGCCGTCAACGCTACCGTCGGAACTGCAGACGATCTGCACAGAGTCGCCGAACGGGACGAGCATCGGCGACGACCAGCTGCGGCGGCTCGTCCGTTTGGTGGTCCAGCGTTCCTGTCCGTCGTTCTTGCCGAGTGCCGTCAGATACGACGGGCCGTCATTGTCCACCAGGATGAACAGCCGGTCGTCCAGTTGGACAGGCGAGGCAGCCAGACCGAACTCGTTCTCCGGCGGGCCGAAGCGTTCGGTCAGCGAGACCGCCCAGCGTGACGATCCGTCGTGCGCAAGCGCGATGACGTCGCCACTTTCGAAATAGGCGTAGATTCCCTGTGCATCCACCACAGGCGTCGGGGCGGCCCGGCTGATGTAGACGCTGCTCTTCTCCGGGAATGTCGAGGCATGCGTGTGGTCCCACAGCAGCTCGCCCGTCTCGAGTGAGAAGCAGAGAACATGCAGCGTCTCCTTGTTCGGCCCTTCGACCGCGGTGAGGTAGACGTGGTCGTCCCAGATGACCGGGCTCGATTGTCCGTAGCCGGGCGTCTCCCGCGACCAGGCGATGTTCTCAGTCGGTGACCAGGTGGTCGGAACCGAGAGGCCATCGACCGGCTGTGGGCGACCGCCCAGAAAACCGGTCCAGCGGTCCTGTGCCTGAGCCGGCGTCAGCTGCAGGGCCAGGAGAATCAGCGGAATCAGTGCTCGTTTCATGGTGTGCTTTCGTGATTGAGTCAGATGGGGTTGCCGCCGGAACCATGGGACTGGCGGGGTGGAGCGCCCCGCGCCATCAGAAGTCGCCTGTAACTTCTCCACCGTTGCGTGTCCCCAGAGCCCGCCACACACCCAGATCGATGTTGTCACCGATGAAGCGTACCGAACCGTCGCACAGCGCTCCATTGACTCCGCCGGTGTGTTCGCTGCGGGCCGCGAACAGGCCCCAGCCGCAGGACTGCAGGTCGGGCACCGAGCTGTTGGGGGGATGAAAATGCGTGTAGCCGGTCCAGTACTCGCGACCATTGATCCAGCCGGCTCCCCGCTGGCCGGACCATCCCCGCAGCAGACCGGTTCCCTGGGCATGGGACTCGAATGTCTCCGGATCGGTCGGTGCGAACGATCCCATGCCGGGGGGATTCGGATTCAGTCCCGGCGTGTTGAAGGCACAGGTCAGATTCATCATCCGCGTCCGCCGCTCGCGCAGGGTCGTGGGGGCGGCCGGTGACTGCTCCGCATCGCCACGGAGTGATTCCGTAAACGCCAGCGTGTTGCTCAGACCGTCGGTAATGGAGGCAAAGCGGACCTTCGCATCGATCCAGACGATGCCATCCGTCGGAGCCCGCGTGTCGTACAGCGTGCCCACCCCGGTGCCGGTGTTAACGTGGTAGTTGTTGGCCGCATACCGCTCCACACGCCCGGGAAACGGAGCCCGGGTGCCGGCTGTCACCTCGTAGAATTCCGGGCCGGGATCACTCGGGCATTTGAACAGTGCCAGCGGGGTGGCCGCAATGACATCGTTGGGAGGCAGCAGGTTTCCGGGACAGCAGCCGTCGGTCAGGATCGCGTCGAAGTTGATGAGGTTGTGCAGGCTGGCCTGGTCGGTGAACGGCAGCAGTTTGGCCTGGACGGAGTAGTTGCCGCTCACGCCCGTGGGACCATGGTGGTAGTTGCTGGGAATGATCCCGTACGTCGATTCGTAGTTGTGCATCGCCAGAGCCATCTGCTTGAGATTGTTCTTGCACTGTGTCCGGCGGGCGGCTTCGCGTGCCTGTTGAACCGCCGGCAGTAGCAGCGAGATCAGGATCGCGATGATGGCGATGACCACCAGCAGTTCGATCAGAGTGAAGCCGCGATGTCGCGGCGGTCGGTGGGTATGGGAATCCGTCATGGGGAACGTCTTTCTGGTTCGACGCGGCAATCGACGCCACACGGTTTCTGCCTGCGTGAGGCTGGTCACCTCGGCGCAGACCGGGGGCGTACTTTGCCGGTGAGCAAGGTCGATCGGAGAAGTGGACCGCGGTCGAGGCAGCGCGCGGCCGGTGATCGCACGCTCACGACAGAATGTTCAACCAGCTGTGTGAGGAGCGAGCCGAAACTCCGCGTGAGCGTGCAAGCACGAGCCGCGCACCGTGCCGGAAGCCGACAACCCGGCCTCGGCAGCGCATCGCGATCCGTCCAGCAGAATGTCCGCGGCTCAGATCAGTCGCGGAGGCGGATCGGGCGGCTCGGGGGCAGGCATGTCCGACACAACGGATCCGGGGCGTTCCCAACCGGTGGGGGCGTGCGGAAACATCGCACACTCACGAACCGGTACGATGGCCCAAGGGAGGGCGTTCCAGAAGAGACTGCCCCCCTGGCACCGGAGCATCGCTATCGTCAGGACATAGCGACTCTTGTCCTGTGTCTCGTCGTTGGACTGTGCGGGAGCGGATTCCGCTTGACCGGGCCGATGGGCACAGCAGGACGGACGACTGGTACTGGTCGAGGAGTTGCCGGTTTTGGCTCCGTCACATGCATGGCAGGTCTTGCCGCAGGTGGTGTCCTTTGCAGTTCGCTCCTTGTGGGCGGCTGCAACGACGAATGCGGGTGGAGTGACGTCGTTGGCTCGTGCCCAGGCCAGCTTCTCGCGGTCAGTGAAGCAGCAGCATTTCCTCCAGCACTGGGCTGCCGACATGCAGCCGCAGGGGCGGTCCTGGCACGGAAACGGACGGGACTGGTCCTTGCCAGCAGGAGAGCGAACCGGCAGCGGTAGCGGGAAGAGCGAAGCGCACATCGACAGCAGCAACAGCAGGCCAGTCAGCCTGCGCGCCCGCCGCCATTCACGTTGCCGTGGCCGTGCAAACATTCGAATTCCCGGCGAATCAATTCAGAGACGCCGTATCTGAGTGTTGCCGGCTCACTCCTCACACGCCGCTGAAGATAGTTGCTGCTCCGCCGCCTGACAATCCCCTGCGGCGCACTCCTGCTGGATCCGACAGACCCGGCCACACCTTTGATTCGGGCCGGACACATCGACGCAGATCGGGGGCGACACACGATCGAACTCCGGCGGAATCGGCCACTCCCGACAATTGTCGCATGGACTCGCCCGGACGATCCCCGTACCCTGACTCCCGGCCCGGCGTGCGTGGCTCCGTTGCGCCGGCGGGACGCCACGTTCGTTTGCGGTGATTCGGGCCTGACTTGAGCGGATGCATCTCCATGTGTGGCATTGTCGGCCTGTTCGGCGAATCCGACGAAACGTCGGTTCGAAGCATGCTTCAGAAAATCTCGCATCGCGGCCCCGACGGCGAAGGCTGTCAGCAACTCGACGATGTTGAGGCGGTCCTGGGGCATCGGCGGCTGGCGATCATCGATCCGGCCGGCGGCCATCAGCCGATTCCCGATGTCCACGCTCCCGATCGACGGGCCATCGTCTCGAACGGGATGCTCTACAACTACCGGCAGCTTCGCGAGCGATTCTCTGCCGAGCCGTTCGTCACGTCCTCCGATGCCGAATCGATCTTCAAGGTCTGCCTGACTGATGACGTTGCGGCCGTCGATCAGCTCGACGGCATGTTTGCGTTTCTCGTCGTTAAGGAGGACCGGCTGATCGCGGCCCGCGATCCGATCGGCATCAAACCGCTCTACTTCGCCCGGGCTGACGGACGGCTGCTGTTCGCCTCGGAGATCAAGGCCTTTGAGGGAGTCTCCACCGACGTCGAGGAATTTCCCGCAGGCCATGTGCTGACCGCCGACCTGAACACCGGTGAATGCCTGCTGGAGCCGTTCTTCGAAGTGCCGGAGCCACGTTCTGCGATCTGCGATGCGGCGACGGCAGCCGCAGCGATTCGCGAGACGCTGGAAGACTCGGTCGTCAAACGTCTGCAGAGTGACGTACCGCTCGGCTGCTTTCTGTCCGGCGGGCTGGACAGTTCGATTATCACGGCACTGGCCTGCCGTCATCAGCCGGACATGCATACGTTTGCGGTCGGCCTCGAAGGTTCCAGCGATCTGCTTGCCGCACGGCGCGTGGCCGATTTCCTCGGGACGCAGCATCACGAGCTGCGAATTGCGGCCGATGACGTTCGTCAGGCATTGCCGCAAATCCTCTATCACCTCGAAAGCTACGACCGGGATCTGGTGCGGTCTGCGGTGCCCTGCTGGTTCGTCTCGCAGCTTGCGGCCGAGCATGTGACCGTCGTCCTGACCGGCGAGGGAGCGGACGAGCTGTTCGCCGGCTACGCCTACCACAAGTCGTACCATGACGGTGCGGCCCTGATGCAGGAGCTGCATCGCAGTATCGGCGCGATGCACAACGTGAACCTGCAGCGGGTGGACCGGATGACGATGGCGCACGGCCTGGAGGCCCGCGTGCCGTTCCTGGATCGTGACGTGATCGATCTCGGAATGCAGATCGCGCCGGAGCTGAAGCTCCCGCCGGGGGCTGTCTCGGGCGACGAAAAGTGGATTCTGAGAAAGGCATTCGAGGATCTGCTTCCGCGGGAGATCGTCTGGCGGGACAAGGAGCAGTTTGACGAAGGGAGTGGATTGTCGGTGCTGATGCAGCAGATCGTTCCCGCCGGGGAGCCGCTCACTCCCCTGCCCGATGGCCGCATGCCACGCAGCGAAGAAGAAGCGTGGTACGCCCGTTTGCTGCATGACCGCTTCGGAGAGGCGTCCGCCGTCTTCCGGCTGACGGCACGCTGGGAAGACAACCGGGTTGGTTGAACCGGCCCAATCTGCCGGAGTCTCCTGCCGGGCCAATGACAGCCCAACCGAACCTGTTTCATGGATGAACAGAGCATGACACCCGAACCGGATGATCGGCGGTCTCACATTCTGCGTGCAGCGGTCGCACAGATCGACGCGATCCCCTACGAGCTGGAGATCAACGTCGACAAGCACTTTCGCGCGATCGAAAAGGCCCGTGCCGAGAACGTCGACCTGCTCGTGTTTCCCGAGCTGTCGATCTGCGGCTATCACGTCGGAATGCGGGCGCCGGAAATCGCCATCCAGCGCGACGACCGGCTGCTGATCGAACTGGCGAAAGAATCGGGGCCGATGAAGACGATCGTCGGCTTCGTCGAAGACGGCTTCGCTGCCCAGCTCCACAACACCTGTGCCGTCCTCCACGACGGGCAGGTGCAGTTCATCCACCGCAAGCTGAACCTCGCCTCCTACGGCATTCTGGACGAGAAGAAGCACTTTGCGGGGGGCCGGTACATCGACGTGTTCGAGCATCGGGAACCGTGGATCGGGGCGATCCTTGTCTGTGCGGATGTGTGGAATCCGGCCCTGGTGCACCTGTCCGCTCTGTACGGTGCGACGATTCTCATTGCTCCGGTGGCCTCGTCCGAGATGGCGCTGACCGGAGAATTCTCCAATCCCCAGGGGTGGGAGACGGTCATCCGCTTCTACGCGATGATCTACGGCCTGCCGATCGTGATGGCCAACTTCGCTTCGCAGCGCGTCTTCAACGAGGACCGGTTCTGGGGCGGCAGCTGCATTGTCGACCCGTACGGACGAACGATCATCCAGGCGGACGATCAGGAAGATCTGATCATCGCCGACCTGGACTACAACGCCGTTCGGGATGCCCGATTCCGGCTGCCGACCGTCCGCGACTCGAACCTCGACCTGATTCACCGGGAAATCAACCGGCTGGCAAACCGTGTCGGCGTGCCATTTGGAACGCGTTCGTAGCAAGTTTCTCGACCCGCACAGCCGATCAGGTTATTGACCGTGCATTCGCGCAGGCGTATATTTGCTTCGGCAGATATGGGTACTCGAACCAAACAACCTGACCTGGTGACCGTCTTCCGGGCGTGCGCGGACCAGACGCGGCTGCGGATTCTCAATCTGCTCCGCGATGGTGAACTGTGTGTGTGCGACCTGGTCGACGTGCTCGACGTTCCTCAGCCAACCGCCTCCCGGCACCTCGCCTACCTGCGCAAGGCGGGGCTGGTGGTCGCACGGAAGGAAGGTCAGTGGCACTACTACCGCCTGGTGGCTGGCGAGTCGGCTTTCCATGACCGGCTGCTCGAGTGTCTGAAGTGTTGTGCCGACGTCGATGGCGATCTCGCGAGTGACCGGGAACGTCTGCGGTTGGGGTGCCGGCCCGACTGCTGCGAATAACAGAGTGGTGAAAAAAATTTGTCAGAAACGTATTCGCCCAGGCGAATATATCGGGGGGGGCAGCAATGACCACGGACAGTGAGGTTCGGTGTCCCAGCACACCGGCCATGGGATTCTTTGAGCGGTATCTGACACTCTGGGTGGGGCTCTGCATCGTCGCCGGCATCGCGCTCGGGCGGCTGGCACCGGGGCTGGCCGAAACGCTCGACGCAATGTCGCTGTCGGTCGACGGGGCTCCGGTCGTCTCGATTCCCATTGCCGTCTGCCTCTTCTTCATGATGTATCCCATCATGGTGAAGATCGACTTCGGCAAGGTGGCGCGGAGCGGTACGGCGATCGGTCCGGTCAGCCTCACGCTGGTCCTGAACTGGCTCATCAAGCCGTTCACGATGTACGCGATCGCCCTGTTCTTCCTTGGTACGGTTTTTCTGGGCATGATCGGTCCCGACGCGGTCGACTACGTGAAGTTGCCGCTCGGACTCGACCTGGCCGAGGGAACCACCTACGGGGCCGGACAGGTCGTCCTCGTCAACGGCGTTCGGATGCTGGAAGTCCCGCTCTGGCGGAGCTATCTGGCCGGATGCATCCTGCTCGGGATTGCGCCCTGTACGGCGATGGTGCTGGTGTGGGGGTATCTGGCCCGCGGCAACGACGCGCACACGCTGGTGATGGTCGCGGTCAACTCGCTGACGATGCTGGTGCTGTACGGCGTGCTGGGCGGGTATCTCCTGGGCGTCGGAAAGCTGCCGGTCCCCTGGCAGGCCCTGCTGCTGTCCATTGCGGCGTACGTCGCGCTCCCGCTGGTGGCCGGCTACTTCTCCCGAAAGTGGATCATCGCCGCAAGGGGCGAGGAGTGGTTCCAGGAGCGGTTTCTGCACTGGCTGACGCCGGTGACGATCACGGCTCTGCTGGTGACGCTCGTGCTGCTGTTCTCCCTCAAGGGCGAGGTGATTCTCTCAAACCCGGCGACGATCCTGTGGATCGCCGTGCCGCTGTTCGTGCAGACGGTGTTCATCTTCGCCCTGGGGTACGCAGCGGCGTGGCTGTTCGGGCTGAGCTACGAGAATGCGGCACCGACGGCAATGATCGGTGCGTCGAATCACTTCGAAGTTGCGATCGCAACCGCGGTGATGTTGTACGGACTCTCTTCGGGAGCGGCTCTGGCAACGGTTGTGGGCGTGCTCATCGAAGTTCCCGTGATGCTGATGCTGGTTCGATTCTGCACCCGCACCCGGCACTGGTTTGATGCGAAAGCGACGGGCCAGAACATTACACAGACGGCCACGGCGGTGGAGAACTGACATGGACCAGACATCACACACCAACCGTCCGGATTGCTACGGAACGATGTTTCCGGACGTACTCGGGATGCCATCGGATCGAACGGTCGCCGGTAAGGTCTTCAGCGTTCGTTTGGATCGGGCCGGTGGGATGCTGCCAAAACGCCGGTCCGTCACCACGAACGACGATGCTTGGGACGACTGCCTGCAGTGTCCGCTGTTCGACGACTGCTACCGGCTCGGCCTGGCGAAAGTGACACTGGCGACAGCGATCAGTGCGGAGTGAGAAATCCGTTTCAGGCAAGGAAAATACGGAATGACACGATGGGACAACATCACCGCGGGCACCGGATTGCGACGCCATCCGGGCCGGACCGGGAGGCGGGTGCAATGACAACGGGAAAGCAGCATGTCATCTTCTTGTGTACGGGGAACTCGGCACGGAGCCAGATGGCCGAAGCGTTTCTCCGCAAGCATGGCGGAGATCGCTTCGAGGCACACAGTGCCGGGCTCGAGCCGCGGGACATTCACCCCCTCACGCGAAAGGTGATGGAGGAAGCCGGCCTGACCCTGGAAGGACACTATCCCAAGACGCCGGACGAGTTCCTCGGCAAGGTGCCGATCCGTCACGCGATCGTCGTCTGCGAACGGGCCGAGAAGGAGTGTCCGCGGTTGTGGCCATTCGGCGCGACGGTCTATTCATGGCCGTTCGACGACCCGGCTGCCGCGGAAGGAACCGACGAAGAACAGCTGAACGTGTTCCGCAGGATTCGGGACGCGATTGAACAACGCATCATCAGGTGGCTTTCCGAGGAAGTCAGCTGAACACCCGGGAGGAGAACAGACATGGCAGACAACATTCAGGAACAGGTCCGTTCGAAGTACGGCGCGGTCGCACAGAGCGGTCTCTCCAGCGGACATGACGGTGTGCGCGCCGTTGCCGAGGCATTCGGCTATACGCCCGAGGAACTCGCTTCGATTCCCGCGGAAGCGAACATGGGGCTCTCCTGCGGCAATCCGACCGCGACCGCCAATCTGCGTCCCGGCGAGGTCGTTGTCGATCTCGGTTGCGGCGGCGGACTCGATGTCTTTCTCGCCGCGTCGAAGGTCGGCCCGACCGGACGAGCCATTGGCATCGACATGACCGAGGACATGATTGCCCTGGCTCGCCGAAATGCCGAGAACGGGCCGGACGGCAAGCCGATCGAAAACGTCGAGTTTCACCTGGCGACGATCGACAACATGCCGCTCGACGATGCGTCGGTCGATTGCGTCATCAGCAACTGCGTGATCAATCTGGCTCCCGACAAACCGGCCGTTTTCCGCGAAATTGCGCGGGTGCTCAAGCCGGGCGGTCGACTGGCTGTCAGCGACATCGCGCTTAAGAAGGTTCTTCCCGAAGAGCTGGCCAACGACGTCGCGGCCTATGTCGGATGTATTGCGGGGGCGATCGAGATCGAGGAATACCGCCGCATGCTGATTGAAGCCGGATTCTCGGGCGTCGAGGTCGTTGACTCCGGTTCGGATCTGAACGCCTACGCCAAGGTCGAGAACCAGTCGGGCTGTTGCTCGCCGACGATGGCGACGTCGGAACTGGCGGTTCTCGAGACCGACTGCTGCACACCGGCGGAATCCGCCGCAGACGAGGCGTGCTGCGAGCCGGCGCCGGCCTCCAGTGACGGTGCCTGCTGCACTCCGACGCAGGGGGAGGATGATCCGGGCCTGCACGAGCGTCTCGCATCGCTGCTGGAGCGGTATGACGTCAACGACTATGCCGCGAGCGTCAAGGTGTTCGCCGTTCGCAAGTAGTCCGCTCGCTGCTCGTACGATTGGCGAGTCTCACTCGCCTGCCTGATCGGTAAAGTCTGCAGGACCGGCAGATTCGTTCAGGTGATGTCCGCTGCGTGGTCGATTCCCTCCTCAGGGCAAGTTACGGTCTGGCCGGCCAGGCAGCGGACAGTACGGACGCGATGGGACGAGCATCTTCCGGAATTCTGTTCGCGTTCTTCGCTCTCGTCGTCGTTGCGCGAGGAGAGTCGACAGCGCCGTACCCGACGGGAACCGGGGTGCCGGACACGACGTTCCAGCCGGTCCGTTCCCGGTCGGTTCAGAATCCGGGTGTGGTCACTCTCGATTTCGCCGTTGGGGAGGATGACCCGAAACCGGAGCACTCTCCACCGGATTCACCGGGCGGGGATTCCCTCTCGCTTCCGGAGGACCATGCGAATTCCGACGGAAGCGACTGGCCCGCTCTGCAGTCGGTCAGCTACTTCCAGTCGCCCTCTTCCGGGACTCCCGAGGCGGTTGCGGGTGAGATCGCGTCGGACCGGTTCCAGGGAGCCTTCTCGAGTCAGGGAAACCGTTTCGACGTCGGCATCGACCTGTATTCGGCCCCCGAGTTCGAAGGAGGGCTGATCGTCTTCGGCAAGGATGTCGCGATGAAGATTGGCGGCTACGTGAAGGCCGACTTCATCTACGACTTCAACCCGATCGATTCGACGGACTCGTTCGTCACGACCAGCATCCCGGTCGGCGCTCCACAACGGACGAATACACGGTTCCACGCCCGGCAGACACGTTTGAGCTTCGACACCCGCTGGGCGTCCGACGAGCGTGTCGTCCAGATTTTCGTCGAGGGGGATTTCTTCTCGGTGAACGATGACTTTCGTTTGCGACATGCCTACGGAGAGGTTGGACGGCTGATTGTCGGACGAACCTGGACGACATTTACCGATGTCAACGCGGCACCGGCCACACTCGATTTCGAAGGGTCGGTTTCATCCGTCAACCGGCGGCAGGCGCAGGCCCGATGGACCCAGCCGATTCTCGACGACGCCCTGACCCTGGCGGTTGCAGTCGAGAATCCCGAATTCATCATCGAAGCGCCCGACGGAATCGTCGGCGAAGAACGGTCACCGGCTCCCGATTTCGTCTCACGCCTGCGACTCGAAGGGGACTGGTCGCAGTTTCAGATCGCCGGACTGCTCCGCAAAGGTGGATTTCAACCTGAAGGGCAGTCTGTGCTGACGGGAACCGCCTGGGGCGTCAATCTCACCGGAGTGGTCCTGTTGTCCGAGGGCTTCAAGGTCTACTCGCAGGTCGTCTTCGGTGAAGGAATCGGCAGTTATCGCGGCCTGCCGGATGCCGCACCAACCGGAGCGAACACGTCGGAGCAGCTTCCGATGTTCGGCTGGATGGTGGGGACGACACACGACTGGACCGACACGCTCAGTTCCAACTTCACCTATGCCGAAAACCAGCTCGACAACACCACATTTCAGGCAACCGACGCGGTGCATCGCACGACGTATCTGGCGGCGAACCTGTTGTGGAATCCGCTGGACCGTGTGACCGTTGGTGCCGAATACCTCTACGGGATCCGCCAGAACCGGGATGGCGCCAGCGGCGCGGCACACCGACTGCAGGCGTCATTCATCTTCGATCTGCCCTGACGCAGGCCACGGGATGCTCTGTCGGACGCTCTGCAGCAACGACGTTGCCGAAAAAATTCGCCGAAACCTGACATGACGGGTCGGCATTCCCGGCGGATTTCGTGTTAGGCTGGATGCGAAGCTCCATTGTTCGACTGACTGGCGGGCGCACGCCGCCGGGTCGGAACGGGGCGATCTGCATCCGGTTTTCCCGACCGGGCCGTCCATGCTGAGACGCCAGACGTCGGAACGACCGGTCCCCACGTTCATTCATACCGGGAGACGACACTCATGGCGACGGGCAACCCATTGACGTTCGATGACCTTCGACAGTTGGGACTGAGCGAGATCAAGGCGAAGTGGGGCTGGTTTGTCGGCGTCGGTGCGGTGATGATCCTGGCAGGCCTGATCGCCATCGGTTCAGCCGTGTTTGCCACCGTGTTCTCGGTCATGATGCTCGGCTGGATGCTCGTGTTCACCGGCGTGATCGAGGCGGCGCACTCCTTTGGCTGCAAGAACTGGGGCGGCTTTTTCGTCAACCTGCTGTCCGGCATCCTCTACACGGTCGTCGGGTTCATGATGCTTGCCAACCCCGGCGCGTCGGCCGTGGCGCTGACGCTGCTGATCGCGATGTTCCTCATCTTCGGCGGCATCTTCCGGAGCATTGTCGCCATCATGATGCGGTTTCCGAACTGGGGACTGCTGCTGCTTCACGGCATCGTCAGTCTGGTGCTGGGGATCTGTATCTGGCGTGGGTGGCCGCTGACCGGACTGTGGGTGATCGGACTGTTCGTCGGGATTGAACTGCTGTTCAACGGCATCACGCTGGTGACTCTCGGGTTTGGTGTCCGCAATGTCGATGGGGGCGAAACCGCGGCCGATCCGGAAGCGACCGGGGCCACTGCTGCGAGCTGACTGCTTCCGGGCCCCACCGGGACGGTCCTCCTGACGGTTTGCATGCGACCAATGCACCGCTTGGGATAATCCCGGGATCTTCATCATCTCTTTGTGTCCGTCTTCTAGCTTTCCGCCAGCTCAATCATGGGCTGGCGGTCGCGGCCGGGAATCGCGCCGTGCAGCTCCGCAACTGCGACGACGAGGTGTCCGATATCGGGAGTCGTCGCGGACGAAGGAAAACGAGACACAGAGTAGATTCATGCTACGTCGACGCGGATTCACACTCATCGAGCTGCTGGTCGTGATTGCGATCATCGCCATTCTGGTGGCCCTGCTGCTCCCTGCCGTCCAGCAGGCACGTGAAGCGGCTCGCAGAACGCAGTGCAAGAACAATCTGAAGCAGATTGGACTGGCACTGCACAACTACGAGTCGACCCACGGGGTCTTCCCGATGGGAGACTGTTCGGTGAACTACGGCAGCGGCGACGTCCCGCAGGCGTCGGTGCACGCGTTCATCCTCCCCTTCCTCGACGGGGCGAACAACTACAACACGTTCGACTTCAACTATCAGGTGAACGGGAACGCGGCCAATACCGAGGCCCGCATCCAGTTCATTCCCAGCTACCACTGTCCGACCGACCCGGGGCAGAACCGCCATCTGGTCGCCGGCATCATCGACGCAGCCAGCAGCAATTACATGCAGTCGATGGGATCCCATGCGAATCAGGCGGGCTACATCGTTTCCGGAACGCCTCTCTCGAAGACGAACGATCACGGTCCGTTCTATCGGAACTCGTCGACCCGCATCGCCGACTTCCTCGATGGAACCAGCAACACGGCCCTGTTCGCCGAGATCAAGAAGGGGCCCAACAACGACAGCGGATCGCTCGCCGTCATTCCCGCTGGCAGCCCCCAGGATTTTCAGGTGGCGACGCGCGTTACCTCGACGTGGACAGGAAATGACCTGCTTTCGCCGCCGGCCGACTGCGAGAACCGGGCCACTTCAGCATGGATGTACCGTGGGCTGCAGTACTACCGCGGTCTGCTGGTCGCGACGTACTACAACCACACTCTCACGCCCAACGCCAAGCTGCGTGACTGCATCGCCAGCAACCTCTACCAGGGGCACATGGCCGCTCGCAGCTATCACGTCGGCGGGGTCAACTTCCTGCTCGCCGACGGTGCCGTCCGCTTTGCCAGCGACAGCATCGACGGCGGAGTCTGGCGGGGTGTGGGGACGCCGGCGAATGGTGAGATTCCCGGCGACTTCTGATCACTTCCCCGGCTGAGGGGTTCAAGTGCCAATGGTCTCTTTCTGCTTCGGACGCGGAAAGAGACCGTTGCCCGTTCTTCATGACCGTCCCGCTACGCTGCAGGTGCTCTGGTGCGCAGCGGGGGCCTGATGTCTGAACTGAGTGCAGAAGACCATGTTTGAGACAGAACTGCGCCGCCGCTGCGCTATGATGATCGGCGGCTGCCTGCTCATGGCCGCCGCCGTCGGCTGCGGCCCGACGTCGCCATCCGGCGATATTGTCGGCACCGAACCGTTGCGTGGCCGGCTGTTGTTTCGCGGTCAGCCGCTGAAGTATCACCAGGTCACTCTCATGCCCGCAGGTGATCGACCGGCGGTGGCGATTTCGGGTGAGGACGGAACGATCGAGTTCGGCACAAACAAGCCGGGCGACGGTGCCGTCCCGGGAACACACAAGGTGGCGGTGACCTACGTCGGGCCGCCCATCGACAATCCGGAAGAAGGGTTGACCGTCTTCACTGAACCTCCACCGCCCGAGGTCGAGATTGATCGAAAGTACGCCAATCCGGAAACGTCCGGGGTGACGGTCACCGTTCCGGAAGGTGGCGATGTCGACCTGACCATCGATCTGGAGCCGGCGAACGGATGAGCAGACATCTGTCCCGTTCGCGAAGGGCCGTCATTGACAGGATCACGCAGCTGCCGCTTGGCGCGGTGGCTGCGATCCTGTTCGCTGTCACGTCGACATCGTTGGCGGCGGCCAACGAACCTGCGTCAACCAACCGCCTCCGCGTCCTCTGCTACAACATCCATCACGGACGTGGGACGGACGGAGTCGTCGATCTCGAGCGGATCGCGCGTGTGATCCGCACTGCCAATCCGGACGTCGTCGCCCTGCAGGAAGTCGACTGGAAGACCGAGCGAACCGGAGGTGTCGATCAGACCGCACGGCTGGCCGAGCTGACCGGACTGCATGGACGCTTCGGACGTCAGATCGACTACGAAGGCGGCCAGTACGGCCAGGCGCTGCTGTCGCGGTATCCGGTCTCGGAAGTGACGATCCACTGGCTGCCAGGGGAACCGGAGCGACAGCGGCGGATTGCTGTTTCCGGATTGGTCGAGACGTCGACAGGGACCGTCCGGTTCGTCTCGACGCACCTGCATCACCAGAACGCGCAGTTTCGCGCGCGGCAGGCTGCTGAGCTGAACCGGCTGTTCGGCACCGATCCCGTCCCGACCATACTCGCGGGGGACCTCAATGCCTTGCCCGGGAGCGAACCACTCTCCATTCTGTTCCGTTCCTGGAGATCGGCGACGCAGGACGAATCGGACCGGTTCACCTTTCCTGCAGCGCAGCCGTCGAAGCAGATCGACTTTGTGCTGCATCGTCCCGCGGATCGATTCGAGGTGGTCCGCAGCGCAGTTCCGGATGAACCGGTTGCGTCGGATCACCGGCCACTGATGGTCGAACTGCAGTGGTCGCCGGAGTGAATTGGACGACGTCGACTGAATGAGACCCGCGGCGGCTCATCTTGCACGGACCTGACTTCGCGCATACGATGCACGTGGACGAAGACTCCGATTGTTTGTTGAGCCATGTATCGATTTCTCGCCATCCTGCCGCTGATTGCTGCCGTGCTGGTCTGCCCGGTGGTGTGCGCCGAAGTACCGTCGGTTGCTGTGGATCAGGAGACGAGTGTCGCGACCACGCGCAGCTGCTGCGGCGGCTGCCGGTCGGAATCGGAAACGCCCGAGACTCCGGTCGACGACTGTCCGGACTGTGCCTGCCAGGGATTTCTTGAGACGCCCGGGACAGTGGTCCGCGATCTGGGGACGGTGGCTCCTGCCGAAGTGCTGGCTGAAGCGGCCTGGAGTGCCACCGGCGTGGAATGCTCGGTCGCCTCACGGGCCCGTCCGCCGGGACGACTCCTGTTGTCCAACTCTCATGGCGCTCTGACGTTGCGCATTGCGGTCGCCTCGCTGCTGCTGTAGGCGAAATGCTCACCCGACCGATGCGGTGACGTTCTTCTGTGACGCGCATTCTTTGATGGTCCCCCCTGCCGGGATCTCCATCGCTGCCTCACGTCGCCATTCGGTCGTCCGGTCTGTCCGTCGTGTCTGGACACGTACTGTCCTGCGCGGCGCAGACGTTCTGCTGCAGTGTTTCCCACGCATGGTGAGCGACAGTGATGTCAACAATGTCAACGACTCAACAGGATCGTGCCGCGGCGGAGCCGGCCGGCACGCGATCGACGCCACGTGTCTCCCCTGCCCGATCCACGGGCTGGCTACTTCGGATTTTCGGCTGGGTTCCGCCATTTCTGGTCTTTGGCGGACTGGCGGCCCTCGGCTACTGGGGGCATCAGACCGGCTGGGCAATTCCCAAAGCCTCGATCGTCGCCGGCGGTACCGAACCGGTGCGCCCCGACTGGTGCGAAGATCACAGCGTCCCGGAATCTCAGTGCGTCGAATGTAACCCCGGACGGTTTCCTCCGCCGGAAGACTTCGGCTGGTGTCGCGAGCATGGCGTTCATCAGTGCCCCCTGCATCATCCCGAAGTGGCGCAGTGTGACGTCGACCCTGAGGTACTCGAACGCGACCGCCAGCGGGCCGCCCGGGCGCTGGCGTTGCGTCCGCGGCCGGAAAACGGATTCGGCT
>ENA-ORCW01000438-ORCW01000438.1-marine-metagenome-genome-assembly--contig:-NODE-438-length-26000-cov-3.594607_pt1 | contig 26000 bp, 23 predicted proteins | sample MGYA00237784_ERZ508517 | MGnify/ENA primary metagenome ERZ508517 (study PRJEB26187, sample SAMN06268979) | marine metagenome | isolation source: Tt ae E1 feedstock associated aerobic enrichment on... | reverse complement strand
TGTCGCGCAGCGCGGGATTGTCGCGCTTTTCGACTGCGGCATAGAAGGCGTCGCAATCGATATGCGCCAGCGACAGGCTCTCAAGTTCGGGATGTGTGAGCATGCGCGGGCTGCCGCACGACCGGCAACGCCTCACGGCAGCTTGCGCCGGGGCCAGGCAGTCACGGCACAGGCCGTGCGAGAAGGCATTGACAGACATGGTCGATCATGTGAACATAAAGTGAACATGCATATTACTTGAAACGGAACTGCGGCACAAGCTGCGGTGTGTGGGAGGCTGGGGTGGAGTATCAAATTGCGCCTCTAACGCCCGCGCTCTGGCCGGCGTTTGAGGATTTGTTCGGCAAGCAGGGGGCCTGTTATGGCTGCTGGTGTACTCATTTCCGCTTGCCGCCGGCTGTGCGGCGCGAAAACAATCGAGAGCGCAACAAAGATCATATAATGGCGAGGGTCGAGGCAGGACCGCCACCGGGGCTTCTTCTTCTCGATGAGTCGCGCGCCGATGGCTGGATGCAGATCGGTCCTCGTACCGACATTCCCGAATGGAATAACAAGGGCCGTGTATCGGCGCCGTTGGAGGACGATAATGCCGGGGATGAAACTGCATGGGCGATTTCCTGCTTTTTCCTGCGCTCGTGCGTACGCGGTAAAGGTCTATCGCATCGTCTGGTGGCCGGCGGTGTCGATTATGCTCGTGCGCGCGGCGCACGGTTTCTGGACGCCTGTCCGATCGCCCATTCGAGGGACGCGCGCTCCATCGGTTTGTTCGTGGGCTCGACCCGTGTTTTTGAGAAGGCCGGCTTCCAAACGGTTGCTCAACGTAAGTCAGGCCGTCCGCTGATGCGGCTGACCTTCTGATTTCGCTTTGGGACGCAGGGCAGGGCTTTGCAGATGGCGGAAGAGGGCGTGGGTTGCGCGTAGCGAGAAGGCGGGCCGGTTCGGAGCCTGGCGGCGAGCTGGGGCTTAAAGGCGAAGCGAGCGGGCGATTTTCTCGCCGGCCTCTTTCCAGTGCTCCACAACCGTTATCCCTTCCGGAATCGGTGGCATCAGCGCACGGACAGAATTGTCGGCCATGAGGTGGAAAAGATGCGCGTCCGTCACCGTATCGCGCACGGAAACCAGATTGTAATACATGTCGTCGACGAAGGCGACCGGGCGCGGATGATCGCCGCGCAGGCGCTTGATGGCCGGACCTTTTGCGCGCTCCGTGGTCAGTAGCGGATAGTGCATCTCGAGCTGATCGAGCAGCGTGCGGCGCGTTTGTCGATAACGGTGCGGCATGGCGGTGAGCAGCACCACCTGGCTCGCCCTCGACAATCGCGCGATGGTCTCGGAAGCATCTGCTGCCAGTTTTTGCCAGTCATGCTGGACCTCGAAGAATGCATCGACGAGTTGCGCGACGGTATCGTCGTCAGCGCGTTGGCCGGAGGTGAGGTCGGTGACGTTACCGTTCAGGCCGAATCTTTCCAGTTTCATCTCGAAACCGCGGGTGCGCAGATAGAGCGGAAACGGCCGGATGAACTCCAACATCACGTCGTCAACGTCAAGCACCAGCAAAGGATCGTTGTTGAGCGAAAGCTCGTCAATCTGCCGGGCGGTTTCCGGATCAATCGTCATGTATAGTTTTCCAGGTTATGTCAGGGCTGAATGTCGTAGGATGCGTTGCCGTGAGGCAGAGCCGCGGGTGCGCGTGCTACGCGCTCGGGAGCGAGACCACTTTCCTCGGAAAACCGCAAAAGCGTCGGCTCGTGCGCCAGGATGAACTGCAGAACACCTGTCAGGAAGCCTGGTTCGGCGGCGGCCGTGCGTATCTGATTGGCTTCGATTCCCGTCAGGGACAGAAAACGCGGCAGAAGTCGGTCGTCCGAGGCGATGAAGGCCAGGGCGGAAACGGCAATGCTTTCAGCTTCCTCGCGTTGCATGCTTCTTCCTTCCTTTTCAGATCAGATTCTGTGTCCGCGTTTCTCCCGAATGTCTGTATCACGACCGAATGCCATTTTCAGTAAGACGAATTGCGCGCAAATTCAGGAACGTTATGCTGAAACATTACGATTCGTAGGCGTTCATTACCGATTCATAAATCAAATCGTGCAAGTGTGACGCCTGAAATTTCGCTGTTTGGCAAATGGTCGGCAGTAGCCGGTCGTACGGTTTTCGGCGGGGTTGAGTGGGACGGGGTTCGATGTCGAAGAAGGTCATGATCGTCGAAGACAATGAGCTTAATATGAAGCTCTTTCGCGATCTCATCGAGGCGAGCGGCTATGATACGGTGCGCACGCGCGATGGCTTGCATGCGCTCGATCTTGCGCGCGAACATCAGCCGGATCTCATTCTGATGGACATCCAGTTGCCGGAGGTTTCCGGTCTCGAGGTCACGAAATGGCTCAAAGAGGATGACGATCTGCACACGATTCCCGTGATCGCGGTGACGGCGTTTGCGATGAAGGGGGATGAGGAACGTATCCGTCAGGGCGGCTGCGAAGCCTATATTTCGAAACCCATTTCCGTGCCCAGTTTCATAGAAACCATCAAATCTTACCTGGGAGATGCCTGATGCCGTGGCCGGCCTCTCCACGGTCAATGTGAGGAGCCGGCCATGACCGCGCGCATCCTTGTCGTCGATGATGTTCCGTCCAATGTGAAGCTGCTCGAAGGCCGGCTTTTGGCCGATTATTTCGATGTTATCGGTGCGCATAGTGGTGCGGAGGCGCTGGCGATCTGCGCTGATGGCAGGGTGGACGTGGTGCTTCTCGATGTGATGATGCCCGAACTCGACGGCTTTGAGGTTTGCCGCCGACTCAAGTCAGATCCTGCCACGCAGCATATTCCCGTCGTTATGATAACGACGCTCGATGAGCCCGCAGATCGTGTGAAGGGGCTTGAGGCAGGCGCGGACGACTTTCTTTCCAAACCTGTCGACGATCTCCAGCTGATGACGCGCGTGAAAAGCCTGGTGCGGCTAAAAATGCTCACCGACGAATTGCGATTGCGTACCGCGACGGCGCATAATGCCGGGTTCGAACCTGGAGTGGAGGATGATAGACGCGCTTCACCCACGATTTTGCTGATAGACGAAAACAGCCATTCCTCGAGCGCCATTTCGAACATTTTGCGTGAACAGGTTTCCCTGGACGTGGAAGACGATCCACAAGCGGGCCTCTTTCGCGCTGCCGAAGGGCAGTATGAGTGCGTTCTCGTAACCTCCGCATACGCGGGCTACGATCCGCTTCGGCTGTGCGCGCAACTGCGCGCACTCGACCGAACCCGGCTCCTGCCGATCATGCTGGTTGCCGAGAGGGATGACGGCGCGCTGATCGCGCGGGCGCTGGAGCTCGGCGTTAACGATTACATCGTTCGTCCGATCGATCAGCAGGAGCTTTTGGCGCGTCTTCGCACCCAATTGCGCCGTAAGCGTTACAATGACCGGCTGCGCTCCAGTGTCAGCCAGGGTTTCCAGATGGCGGTGACCGACCCGCTGACCGGGCTTCACAACCGTCGCTATCTCGACACGCATTTGCCCAAGCTTTTGGCACGAGCGGTTACGCGCCAGCGGCCCTTGTCGCTCATGATCGCCGATATCGATCGTTTCAAATCGATCAACGACAGTTGGGGGCATCAGGGTGGCGACGATGTGCTGCGCGAATTCGCCGACCGCTTGCGCCATAACATCCGGGGTATCGACTTGATTTGTCGTTTCGGGGGCGAGGAATTCGTGGTTGTTATGCCCGACACACAGAAAGACGTGGCCGAAATGGTGGCCGAGCGTTTGCGTGTCGCGATCGCCAACGAGCCGTTTACCGTCGATAACGGCAGGAATGCACTCGCTGTCACCACGAGTGTTGGCGTGGTCGCCTGCCGTGGTGCGGACGATACCCCAGCGGAACTCTTGAAGCGCGCGGATGTTGCCCTTTACGAAGCCAAGAACGCGGGGCGCAATTGTGTGGTGGCGCCGGCTGCCTGAAGCGGCGTATCGGTAGGATACGAAAAACAATTGTGCAAAATGTGCCGTCAAATGAGCGATTTATGCCCTTAAAGTTGATCAAAAAATCGACTTTACCTCTGATAGGGAACAATTCTCGCCGTTTTCAGCCAGCGTCTGCATTGGCGGCGCTCTCGTCAAAATGGTGACCTGCACCCGCCAAACCGGACCATTTATGGCGGCAATTTGGTAAGCGCGTTGTGTCGTGACCGGAATAGCGCGCTTTTGTTGCCGCCTGCCGCCGGAAAGGCGCATGGCCGGACCTAGCGCGAAGCAATTGGACAGCACGAAAGAGTGATGGCATCTCAACCAATTGGGGGCTGACGCAGCGCGAGGCAGGCGCCATATTTAACCCTAACGCAAGGGAACTGGCGCGGATGGTTAAGTAAGTGTTGATTTTCTGACCACCTTGCGCAAATCTCTCCGCCGATAGGGGCGGGTTATCGGTCAGAAGGCTTTGTCTTCCGGCTGCCGTTCCCGATATACCCCATGATGCTCAGGTCCGCCGCATCTCCTGGGTCCGTGGGGTCGGCCGGCCGGCGCTGGTTGATAGTGGCCTCCTCGTACCGCTGCCAGTTTGCCGACCGGCCCCCAATTTCCTCTAAAGCTTTCGTCGTCGAGATAGGCTGGCTAGCCATCCAACTGGTGGTTACTTGCGCCGGTCCAGAACGAAAAACGCCGCCCTGTGATGGGGCGGCGTTCGGCTGTCGCGGTGAAAACGGATCTATTTGATCTTCGTTTCCCTGAACTCCACATGCTTCTTTGCGATGGGATCGTATTTCCGTTTGGTCATCTTGTCAGTCATCGTGCGGCTGTTCTTCTTCGTGACGTAGAAGAAACCCGTGTCCGCGGTCGACTGGAGCTTGATCTTGATGGTCGTGGCCTTCGCCATGTCTGTCGTCCGTTTCTGGTGGTTTGTGGGCCGCGCAAAAGTAGAATCTCTCCACCAGCGCTAAAAGAGTCTGGCGGACACATAAAGGGAACTCGCGGAAAGTCAAGTCAGGTTCCGCCGGCGACGTTGTGCCGGCGTGCTTCGCGATCCGCTGCACGTTTGATTGAACGGGCGACCTCATAGCGCTTTCGCGCCTCAACCGGGTGGGTGTTAACCGTAAACATACGCGGTCGAAACTGGCTATCCTATATTTCTAATGATCATATTCGAAGAGATGTTCCTGTCGAATAAGCATTTTGTTTCTTAGTTATGCTTATTCGGTAATAATATATTTGGCGGCATGGGTGGTTGATATGGCCGGGAATAACTTGATAAAATTAATCTTTTTTATCTCCTTGATCGTTTTATTTTCGTCTTTCTCGAGTGTTTCCAGCGCTCAGAGCATTCCGCCAACGACTGGCTGTAATGTAGGGGTTCAAGCAGTCCCTGCCGGGTGGTGGCCGGTCAGCAGGACTCCGGACTGTTCCAATGTCGACTATTTTATCGGGGCCCCTGCTTGGCCGTGGGTAAACGGTCCAATTCCAACTCTGCCGACTGGTGATAACACCTTTACAGATATGGTCGTACTACCTCATATCAATTGGTACGAAGCTCTGGGCACAAACATTACCGGATTGACGCCTGGCAGAACCTATCAGATTCCGTTCTATCTCGCACCCTGGGAAGTGGTGGTGCCGGGCGAGGCTCATTATCTTCCATGTCGCGAGTTCAATGTCAGGGTTGCGGGGCAGGACCAGAGCTATAATACGCCGTTTACGGGCGGTTGGTCGCAACACATTATTTCATTCACTGCTTCATCGATGTCCCATGTTCTGGAGATCGCGCCGATGGACACGAGGTCATGCGTCGTCAATTTCGCTCTCGGTGTGTCTCCGCTCGACGTGATCAAGACTGCGGAATTGGAAGGGCCTTTGCCTGGCGACAGCGTGAACTTCACCATCAGCATAGAGAACACTGGTGTTGAAACTCTGACCGGGGTTACCGTTGAGTCAGATATTCTTGAGCGCGGTGACGGAACACCGCTGACACTCACATCCGGGCCGACTTTCGTTTCGAACAGTGGCGCTTCGGCTCCTGGTACGCTGCAGCCAGGCGAGGTTGCCACGTTCGAGGCGGCCTACACGTTGACGCCGGCGGACACAGATGTAGGCCGTATTTCCAATCAGGCGATCGGTGTAGGGATATCGCCGACCGTCGGCAGATTAACCGCCTATTCGAGAGCCGAGGTCGATGGCGATCAAGAACCAACCGATGTCGACATTCCCGCTGCACCGGATATCCGACTGGAAAAGGCAGGCCAGTACGTCGATACCAATGCCTCCGGCATACCCGATGTCGGGGACCATATCGAATACGTGTTCACTCTCACAAATACTGGCAATGTAACGCTCGATAACATCCTCGTGTCTGACGATATCGCGGTGGTTTCGGGATCCCTGCCCGAGCTTGCGGCGGGCGCTTCCGACAGCACGGCTTTCACCGCTAGCTACGCCATTACGCAAGGCGATATCGATGAAGGCGCGGTGGACAACAGCGCCACGGTCAGGGCATCCAGTCCCGCCGGCGTGACCGTTGAGGATACGGCGGGTGTCACCACGCCTCTGGAGCGGGTCTACGCACTGACCTTGCAGAAATCTGGTGCCTATGTGGACACCAACGGAAACGGTGTGGCGGATGTGGGCGATGAGATTCACTACGATTTCGAGGTTACCAATACAGGCAATGCGACGCTTTCATCCATCACAGTGAGCGATCCCGGAGCGCTTCTCGTGCAGGACACGATAACGAATCTCGGCCCCGGCCTGTCGGACTCCACAACGGTTTCAGGGATCTATGCGCTGACGCAGGACGATATCGAGCGGGGGCAGGTCGACAACACGGCTGAAGCCGTGAGCGAACCTGAACCGGGCGAACGCATCTCGAGCGAGGCGACGAGCAGTGTGCCCTTGATCCGTGCGCCCTCCATAGCCCTGACGAAGTCCGGGATGCATCAGGACACCAACGGCAATGGTGTGGCGGATGTCGGCGACAGTGTCGTTTACACATTCACGCTGGAGAACACGGGCAATGTCAGGCTCTCGGCGATCACCGTGAACGATCCGAAGGTCAGCGTCCAAGGAGGGCCGCTCGCGAGCCTCGATCCGGGGCAGGGGGACACCACGACGTTTTCGGCCACATATTTCCTGACGCAGGGAGACGTGAATGCCGGCAGGGTGAACAATACGGCCGAGACTTTTGCCGACAGTGTGTCCGGACAGGTTTCCGATTCGGCGTCCGCCGAAATCATTTTAGATGCGGCACCGGACGCGCTTCTCATTAAGCAGGGCACTGTGGTCGATGCCAACGGCAATGGGCGGGCGGATCCGGGCGAAACGATCGACTACACGTTTAGGGTCGAGAATACCGGAAATGTAACTCTGACTTCGCTTTCGATCGCGGACCCGCTTGTGGCGGTTTCCGGTGGTCCGCTGGCGCAGCTTGAGCCCGGTTCCATCGACACGGGTACCTTCAATGCCACTTATACGATTCTGCAGAGCGATATCGATGCAGGCAAGGTCGAGAATGTCGCCACCTTAACAGCGGAAACTGCAGCCGGGGAGACGATTGAGCGACAATCCCAATCCGACCAGGGAGTGGGTCCTACCATTGTCACCATCGAACATGATCCGGATGTTCAGCTGTTCATGACGGGAGCGTTTTTTGACACCAACGGAAACGATTTATCGGATGCGGGCGAAACCATCCGGTACGAGCTTTCCGTGCTCAATTCGGGCAATGTGACGCTGCAGGACCTCGCAATAACGTCTCTGACGGTAACCACACCTGGAGGCAGCCCGGTAACCGTTCCGGTCACCGGTACATTCTCGGGAACACTGCTTCCTGGAGACCGCGATGACGGGACGTTCACTGCGGAATATCAGTTGACGCAAGACGATCTCGACATGGGTTTCGCATCCGGCAGTTCGATCGTTTCAGCGACGGCGATTGTCTCTGCCTCGGACGACTCGGGAATGGAAGTGTCGGATATTTCGGACGATCCGAACAATCCAGCGGAGGTCGACGTTGAAGGCGATGGCGAGCCGGACGATCCGACCATCGTTTCTCTGCGGCAAGGAACCTCTTTGGTTGCCGCCAAGTCGGGTGCATATCACGGCGACGGGGAAGGATTTGCCGAAGCGGGCGATGAGATTCACTACACGGTCGAGGTTACGAACAATGGCAATATAACCCTTGCCGGGATAGCACCTGAGGATCCCGGACCGCGTTTCAACGGCGTTGCGGGGACCGGTACTTTGTCGGCGTTCACGCCGGGAGCGATCGATCTTGCACCCGGTGAAACCGGCACTTTCGAAGCTGTCTATCAACTGAGCGGTGCGGACATTCGAAACGCGCAGAATATAGTGGACGGCATTGAGAACACCGCGTTCGCCAGAGGCGTCGATCCGCTTGGCCGACTGGTCGTTTCGCCCGAAGCGGCAGCCCTCGTCAATCTGCCTGGCATATTGATCGGCAAGACCTCGGCGTTTGCCGAGGTTCGCCGTGGCGATCGTGTTCCCTACACCATAAAAGCGGCGGCGCTGGAAATTGGAGAGCTGGACCCTGTCAATGTCATCGACTTCATACCGATCGGCTTCTCTTACGTGCAAGGCTCGGCGACGATCGCGGGAAATCCGGTGGAGCCCAGCATCGAAGGGCGACGGATTGCATTCGAGCAATTGACACTTACGGAAGGAAAGTCGGTCGAAATCGCGCTGACGCTTCAAGTCTCTTCAAGCGTCAAGCCGGGCTCCCACGAGAACCATGCGTGGTTGGAGGATCAGTCTGGCAAGGCCTTGACGCAGCATGCCATTGCGGTCGTTGATGTGGTTGCGGAAGCGGTGTTCGATTGCGGCGACATTATCGGTAAGGTGTTCGATGACAAGAACCGGAACGGTTATCAGGATGCCGGCGAGGGCGGTATGCCGGGGGTGCGACTGTCCTCCGTAAAAGGACTGCAGATCGCGACCGATGTGCATGGGCGCTTCCATGTCGCTTGCGCCGATCTGCCGGATCGCTCATTGGGCACGAATTACACGCTCAAGCTTGATCCGCGATCCCTGCCGACCGGATATCGTATTACGACGGAGAATCCGCGTGTGGTGCGCCTTACGGCGGGTAAGATGACGCAGGTAAATTTCGGCGTTTCCATCGGAAGGGTGGTCCGGCTGGAAGTGACGGATGCTGCTTTCGAGCCAGGCGAAGTCGATCTGCTTATCGATTGGCAAGACCAGTTGCGAACCCTTGTCGCCTTACTTGAGCGGGAACCCTCGGTGTTGCGGCTGGCCTATCAAAACGGCACTGCCGGTAGTAAAAATCTGGCGACGCGACGCGTGCGCATGTTGAAGCGGCGCATCGCCGACGAGTGGCGCCGCGCCGGTGGGCGGTATCGCCTCGATATCGAAACTCGCATGCTTAAATAGTGTATTTATTTTAATATAAATCGATTTTGAAATAATTTTCTCCCAAATAGGGAACATATTAATATGAATATACATATATATATTCGTTCACTCTTTTCTTCAAATTTTTCGCCGCCCCGGGTGAAATTTCCCATGAGAACCGGAGTGTTCGCACTGCTCTTGATCCCGGCCGCGATGATGGGGGATGGCGTGCGTGCCCAGAGCTTGCCCGACTTCGGCACATGCGATGCGCGCATCTGGTTGACGCAGGGGTCCAGCACCCGCCTCAATCTCGTCGATACATCGACGAATCCATTCACGTTCGTCGATCAGGGCAATGTATCGTACCAATATAACGGAAGTGCGTTTAACCCGCTCGATAATTACGGCTATGGGGTGCGCCAGGGCGGCGCTCCTCGACTCTCCCGAATCGGCTCCGACGGGCAAACGGAAGATCTAGGTGCCATCTCGGGCGTTCCATCGGGGTTAAGTGTGAGTTCCGGTGATATCGCCGATGATGGAAGCTATTACGTTTTTGGCGGGACGCATCCGAACCGGCTGTATAAAATCGACATTGGCACGGTTTCGGCGACATCGACGACGTTGAGCAGACCTCTCGTGATCTCCGACCTGGCATGGTCGAACGGGTTGCTTTATTCGAAAGAGAACAACAGCTCCCGGCTCATATCAATCGATCCCGCCACAGGCTCGGTGACGAACGTGGGCGATTCCGGGGTCTCGGGCGTGTTTGGGTCGATGTTCGGGAGTCCGGATGCCGTATATGGTTCGGGCAATGGCGGCGAGGGATTCTATAAATTCAACACCACCACCGGTCGGGCAACGCGGATTTCGTCGGCCCCGGGGGCATCGACGAACGATGGGATGAAATGCGCCACGTCGCGGCTGCCTTTCGCGGCGGACATTGCCATTTCAAAAACGGATGAACAGGAAGCCTACACGGCGGGAGAGGACGTTGTCTACGACATCGTCGTCACGAACAATGGGATATTCGGTGCGACGCATATCACTGTTTCCGACCCTCTGCCGGCGGGAATTACAGCGGCGAGCTGGACCTGCACGGGCGCGGGCGGCGGCCAATGCGGCAATGCGAGCGGTACGGGCGCGATCAGTGGCGAATTGGTTGATCTTCCGGTGGACGGGACCGTCACCTATCAGTTGACCATGACGGTTCCGTCGGACTTTACCGGTGATCTGATCAATGAGGCGTCTGTGATTGTGCCGGACGATGTCCAGGATGACGATCTTTCGAACAACACGGCCACGGACACCGATTTGCAAGCCTCGTTGTCCTTCGTGAAGGAGGGAACGCTTGACGATGTCAACGGCAATGGCTTGCCCGACGCGGGAGAACCGATCGTCTATACGTTCACAGTCACGAATACCGGTGATGCCCCACTGACGAACGTCACGATCGATGATCCGGATGCGGATGTTTCAGGTTCGATTGCCAGTCTTGCCCCTGGCGCGAGCGATTCGAGCTCTATCACGGGCGAGCATATCCTCACGACTGAGGAAATCCAGACCGGTTCCTTTGAGAACAATGCCTCAGCGAGCGCTCAGGACCCTGACGGAGATTCAGTCGAGGCGGATTCGTCCCCTCCAGGCGGCAATCCCGGAGACCCCTCGGTCGTCGAGCTTTTGACCGAAGGCGACGTAGGGCTTGAAAAAGCCTCGTCGCTGAACGATGCGAACGGCAATGGGCGTCCGGATGCCGGTGAGACGATCGATTATGTGTTCACGGTGACGAACACGGGCAATGTGACGCTGACGGATGTGGCTGTGACGGACGACAGGGCGACGGTCTCTGGCAGCCCGATCGCGTCGCTCGATCCGGGCGTGTCGGACAGCACGAGCGTGACGGGTGTTTACGAGGTGACGCAGGCGGATGTGGATGCCGGCTCGGTGGAGAACGTTGCGGAAGCGACGGGCAAGGACCCGGAAGGCAATGACGTGACGGCGCTGTCGAGCCCGCCGGGCGGCAATCCGGGCGATCCGACGGTGACGGAGATGCCCCAGGAAGGGGAGAGCGACTTCGTCAAGGAGGTGAGCCATGAGGATGCCAACGGCAATGGCCTTGTCGATGCGGGGGAGCGGCTGAACTATGTGTTCACGGTGGAGAACACGGGCAACGTGACGCTGAGCGACGTGACGGTCTCGGACGACAGGGCGACGGTGGTGGGCGGCCCGATTGCGAGCCTCGCGCCTGGCGAAAGCGATGCCACGACGATCACCGGCTATTACGATGTGACGCAGGCGGACATCGACAGCGGCAGCGTGGACAATGTGGCCACCGCGACGGGCAAGGATCCCGGCGGCAACGATGTGACGCAAGTTTCCCGCCCGCCGGACGGCAATCCCGGCGATACGACCGACCTTCCCATCGAAGCGGACGGCACGATGTCGACGGTCAAGGAATCTTTCTTGAACGATGCGAACGGCAATGGGCGTCCGGATGCTGGTGAGACGATCGATTATGTGTTCACGGTGACGAACACGGGCAATGTGACGCTGACGGATGTGGCGGTGACGGACGACAGGGCGACGGTTTCTGGCAGTCCGATCGCGTCGCTGGCGCCGGGCGTGTCGGACAGCACGAGCGTGACGGGTGTCTCCGAGATCACGCAGGCGGACATCGATGCGGGCTCGTTCGAGAATGTGGCGGAAGCGACGGGCACGGATCCGAGCGGTGAGGCGGTGAGTGCGCTGTCGCGGCCGGTGGACGGCGATCCGGGCGATCCGACGGCCATCGCTTTCGAGGCCAATCCGGTGATCGAGCTGGAACTGGTGGACACATGGGTGGATGCGGATGGCGACGGTTATCCGCATCCCGGCGAAGCCGTGGTTTACGCATTCAAGCTTCGCAACAGCGGCAATGTGACGGTGGAGAACATCGCCATCGCCAGTCTGGAGGTGGAAGCCGATGTTGGTGCCGCATCCGCATCCGGGCTTCGTCCGCGCGCTTCGGTTCCGGTTTCGGGTGGAACGCTGGCTAGTCTTTCACCGGGCGATGAGGACGAGACGACCTTTACGGCCTCCTATCCGCTGTCCCAGGCGGACATTGATGCCGGCGCGATCGTCGCGACGGCCGTGAAGGAGGGCGTCGCGACGGATGGAACCGCGGTGAGCGACGGTTCGGACGATCCGCACGATGGCGAGGACGTGGATGTTGAAGGGGATGGGGAACCGGACGATCCGACGGCGACGCTCCTGCCGCACGACGTCTCCCTGGCGTTGGAGAAGGCGGGGTCGTTCCAGGGCGAAGCCGGCCGCTTCGCCGAACCCGGCGACACCATCCTGTACACGTTCACGGTGACGAATGACGGCAATGTGAGCGTGACGGATGTCACGCCGGCCGATGAGGGTCCGCGCTTCGATGGCCGTGCGGGTGGCGGCACGCTGTCGTCCTTCTCGCCGTCGCGCGCGGATCTGGAGGCGGGCGAGAGCGCGACCTTCACGGCGACCTATACGGTGACGCAGGGCGATATCGACGCTGCCCAGGGTATGGAGAACGGTATCGAGAACACGGCGACGGCCTCGGGAACGGGACCGCGCGGTCAGGAGGCGGTTTCGCCGGAAGCGGAGGCGACGGTCGAGTTCCCGGGCTATTCGATCACCAAGACGACGCCGCTTGCGGAAGTGCGGCGTGGCGGCAAGGTCCCCTATACGATCCGGGTGAAGGCGATGGGGCTTTCGAGCACGAGCACGATGAACATCGTCGACATGACGCCGCCTGGGTTGAGCTTCGTGCCGGGCTCGGCGCTATTGGACGGCGCCGCTGTGGTGCCCGTCGTGGAAGGCCGCAAGCTGACCTTCGAGGATGTGGAGCTGGTTCCCGACGAGCCGGTGTCGATCGATCTCGATCTTGCGGTGACGGCGGCGGCCAAGCCTGGCGAATATGTGAACCGGGCCTGGGTGGAAGACCTTTCGGGCACGACGGTGTCGCGGATTGCCACGGCGGTGGTCGAGGTGGTTGTCGAGGCGGTGTTCGATTGCGGGGACATCATCGGCAAGGTGTTCGACGACAAGAACCGCAACGGCTATCAGGATGGGGGCGAGCCGGGCCTGGCGGGCGTGCGGATCGCCACGGTGAAGGGTCTGCTTCTGACAGCGGACGATCACGGGCGTTTCCATGTGGCCTGCGCGGACCTTCCGGATCAGCGGATCGGCACGAACTACATCATGAAGCTGGACCCGCGGTCGCTGCCGTCGGGATATCGTCTGACGACGGAGAACCCGCGCGTGGTGCGTCTGACGGCGGGCAAGGCGTCGGAGTTCTTGTTCGGAGCGTCCATCGGCCGGGTGGTTCGGTTGGACCTGGGCGACGCGGCCTTTGTGGAAGGGGCGTCGGCGCTGCGGCCGGAATGGGAGGCGCGGATCGTGCAGATGATGGCATTACTGGAGAAGGAGCCATCGGTGCTGCGCCTGGTTTATGCGTCGGCGGGGGAGGGAAAGCGTCTGGCGCAACAGCGCCTCAAGGTTCTGCGCAAAAAACTCGCCCGGGACTGGCGCAAGGCCGGCAGCCGCTATCGCCTCGAGATCGAAACACGCATCATCAGCGCGCAAAACCATAACATCAGACCTCAAAAAAACGTCGTTTATAAGTAGAGTGATCAGAATCCGCGTCTCGAGGCGGTCGTGGCATCAGGCTCAATCCTGAAGCACAATCCGGTCGCCGCGCAGCTCGAACCCCGACAGTGTGTTGATGAAGCTCATGCCGAGAAGGCTCTGATCGAGCCGATCCGGCTGGGCGATGTAAACGGGAATGTCGTTGCGAACGATAGAGCCGACGCGGATATTCTCCACACGCGACCGAGCAACCAGGGCGGTTCCATTGGCGGTGGAAACGGGAATCTGGAAGCGCAGTGTGGATGGATCGTAACCGGCTTTGCGCGCGTCCGTGTCCGAGAGCACAATGCTGCTGGCTCCCGTGTCGATCAGCATGCGTAGCGCGGCGCCGTTCACATCCGCGATAACCGCAAAATGCCCGTTTGCAGCGCGCTCCACCATCACCCGTGCATTGCCGTCATTGCCGATAACGGACACTGGGCTTCCCGGCACAAGACCAGCGGTAATGCGGCTTGCGATGTCCTGCAGTTCGTACCGGTATTGATAGACCGTCACCAGAGCGAGCAGCAAGAACGTCCAGAAGGCCAGCGTTCTCGCAGCATCGCCGATCCGCAAACCGGATCCGAAAATGCCGACGATGAGAACGGCAGCCCAAAGCCCCAAGTAAAGCGTTGCCGCAAAAGCGGAATTTTCCAGCCCGAACACCTGGCCGGAATCGTGGTTGGCGATCAGCAGGATCAAGCCGCCGCCCAGCAACGCCATGGCAATCCAAAACAGCCGCATTCAAAGCTCCTGCGCTCGCTGACGTGCGATCCGTGCGCGCTTGGTTTCACGACGCGGCTTCCGCTCCAACGTTTCAAGTCGGGTGGGAAGCTGGGTCATTACGCTACGCCGCTCCTGCGGTGACATGGTCAGCCAGGCGGCGATTTCATTCCTTGTCCGTCCGCAGCCGAAGCAGAAACCTGATTTCAGGTCGATCGAGCAAACCAGAATACAAGGGGATTCGATTTCAGCCATGATTTTCCCACCTTCAAACCAGACATGGGGCATGGCATCCAACACTGCAAGTCAGAGCCGTGTCGCTATTGGCCATTGCGTGACAAGCCTTCGGCGCGTATCTCGATGCCGACGCCAATCGGGGATCTGATTTCATGTCCTTTTCCGGAATGCCTTTCGACGATGTACGCGCTCTGTTGGAGCAGATCGAAATGCCTGACGACAGCGCTGCAGCGAGCATGGCGCAGGCATTCGAGCGGACCGGCTACACCGGAGAGGCTTTGGGGCGGTTGAAAGCACTTGGAGTGTGGCTTTCGCGCACCCGCCACCGTGCGCCACCTTTGATCGGCAAATCCGGGGTCGCACTCTACGCGGCGACCCATGGTTTCACGTTGGATACGGGCGAGCCGCTGTCGGCGCAGCGCGCGCGCGTCGACGCGGTCGCGGCCGGTGCAGCAGCGGTGTCTCATCTTTGTGTTGCCAATGATCTCTCGCTCAATGTGTTCGATCTGGCACTCGACCTGCCTTCGCAGGATATTCGCAATGCAGCCTCGCTCGACGAGCGTTCTTGCGCGGCGACCATCGCTTTCGGCATGGAGGCGACCGCGGAGGGTTTGGACCTGTTGTGCGTTGGGGCACTCGGCGAACAGGCGAGGGTGGCCGCGACAACCCTTCTTCTGGCGCTTCTGAAAAGCGAGCTGGATCAGGCGGCCGATAAAGATGTTGTTGCGGACGCGCTGTCCTTTCACGCGGGGCACTTGGCCGATCCGCTTGAGGCGTTGCGACGGTTGGGTGGGCGCGATATTGCGGCGCTGACCGGAGCCATTCTGGCAGCGCGTGCGCAAGGCATCCCCATCATACTCGACGGTCTGCCTGCACTTGCCGCCGCTGCCGTTCTTCATCGACTGACGCCAGACGCCGTTTCCCACTGCCTTCTTGCAGGTGTGGGGAGCCCGCTCGAACGCCTGGCCGCGGACAGGCTCGGTCTCTCGCCGCTTCTCGATTTGGCATTTTCCGGCGAGGAAGGGTGCGCAGGAGCGGTTGCCGCCGGCGTTGTAAAATCCGCCGCGGCGCTTGCCGGTGGCGTGGCGGAAGTGGCAATGCGGGCAGGCTGACAGAAAAAGGCGCACAGGTGCTCGTCAGGCTGCTCCACCGGAGGCGCGCGCGGGCTGGGAGCGAACCGCTGGCAATTCTTCCATAACGCGAGCCCGCGGGAAGGCGACGATTGCGTCGGTTCCGGAACGAAGTTTGGAATTCAGTTCGAAGACCCCGTCGTGCAATGCTGTCAATCCCTGGACGATCGGCAGGCCGAGCCCGGTTCCCTGTTCTGCGGTCTTGATGGCGATGGAACCCTGACCGAAGGCGGAAAGAACGACGGCGAGTTCATCCTCGGGAATACCGGGGCCGTTGTCCTTGATGGCGATGTACTGCCCGCCGCCCGCAGTCCAGCCGACGCGGATCCGCACGTCGGTTCCGGCTGGACTGAATTTGACTGCATTTGACAGCAGATTGAGTGCGATCTGGCGGATGGCGCGTTCATCGGCGAATAGGCGCAGTAGGGTCGGTTCGGTCTCCAGCTTGAAACGGATATCCTTTCCACGGGCCTTCATTTCCATCAACCGACAGCAATCTTCCACGATGGGACCAAGCGAGAGCGGTTCCTCGTTCAATTGGTAACGTCCGGCCTCGATACGTGAGAGATCGAGGATCTCGTTGATCAGGCTCAGAAGATGCTTACCCGAATTGTGAATGTCGTTGGCATAATCGCGATAGGTCGGGTTCTCGAGCGGTCCCAGAACTTGGTTCGCCATTACTTCGGAGAAACCGAGAATGGCGTTTAGCGGTGTTCGGAGTTCGTGGCTCATTGAGGCGAGAAAACGTGACTTCGCCAGATTGGCCTCTTCGGCGCGACGGCGTGCTTCGTCGGACATGGATTTCGCGGTTTCCAGTTCGCCGACCAACGCGTTCTTTTCGTTTTCGAAGGACAGAAGACGAAGCGCTGCGCGATTGCGGTGATGGGCGACATAGGCGAGGAAGGGGAGCGAGGCGGCCAGTATAAGTGCCGTCGCCATCGTGCCGGTCGTTGGCTGGGCACTGACGGTGAACGCAAAAAGACAGACGGGGAGTGCGAAGGTTGCAACAAGTGCTCCACCCAGCGATGCAGTGACAATGGCCGTTCCGGCAATCACGACAAGCAGCACGATACCCTGCACGATCACCGGTTCCGCCAGGGTCTGCGCCGCGACGGGTAGAATGGCAAAACCGGCCCATCCAAGTCCGCTTACGAAATGGGCGGCGAACAGCCGACGATGGGTTCGCGTGACCTCGACTTTGTTTTCGGGCAATCGGTCGAGTCGCCGGGCGAGAGCGAACAGGGGCAAATAGCAGGCAAGACATCCGGCGGCCCAGATCGACATACGCTGCGTGTCTAGCCCCAGATACAGGCCGCCAACCCAGATCGCCAAAACCAGCAACAGGGATTTGATCGCGTTCGACAGAATGGCACGGGCATGAAGTTTGAGCATGTCGCGGTTGAAGTCCGGCGGGCCGAGACTTTGCGACAGCCGATCGCGCGTGCGGCGCACGGCGAGCCCCACATTGCTGTTGCGATGCGGCTTGGTGCGGTCCACAATGAACTTGTCGGCCGATTTTGACGCTTCCGGCACCATAACCCGTTTCGAATTCCCGCTATTCGATACCCAAGCTATTCGCGAATGATTAAGAGACCCTTCAAAAGATGAGAGGCCGTCGATCCAGACGCCGTCGTTCTCGCCGGTCCATCCGCTTTACCGACCTGCTTCTGACGCTTCTGCTTTTGGGCGGGATCGCGCTCTTGGTCGACCGGTTTCAGCGTTTGAACAACCAGACATTGACAGGATCGGTCATCGTGCATGATGGCGATACACTGACGCTTTCGGGTGAGCGTATTCGTCTGGAAGGCATCGATGCGCCGGAATTCAACCAGCGTTGCACCCGCAATGGAAGCGCGTATCCCTGCGGCCGTGAGGCCATGCGAACCTTGCGACAGCTCGTTGCGGGAGGGAAAGTTGTATGCGAGGGCTATGAGCGTGATCGCTATGACCGGCTTCTCGCTCGCTGTATGGTGGACGGTCGCGATGTCGGTCGTGAGCTCGTGGAGGCAGGATGGGCGCTTGCTTATGGCGATTACGATGCCGTGGAAGCGGAGGCGCGTCGCGCTCGGCGTGGCATCTGGGATGGCGGGTTTGTCGCGCCGCGTGACTGGCGTGCCGAACATGATGGCGCAGCGTCACCGCATGACGGCGAATTGCTGAAACGCTTGTGGGAGCGCGTAAGCCAATGGTTTAAGGGCGAAGGGTAGGAAACGGATGAAACTTTATGATGGCGGCAGGGCTCCCAATCCGCGACGCGTACGCATATTCCTGGCAGAGAAGGGTATAGATGTACCGGTCGTGCCGGTGGATATGGGTGCACTCGAACATAAGTCCGAGGCGCTCACCCGGCTGAACCCGTTGCAGCGTCTGCCTGTCCTGGAGTTGGACGACGGCACTGTCTTGACCGAGACTGTTGCCATTTGCCGCTATTTCGAAATGCTTCATCCCGAACCTGTTTTGTTCGGCAAGGGGGCGCTCGGCATGGCGCAGGTGGAGATGTGGCAACGCCGGGTGGAGATGCATCTCTTCTTCCCGATCGCCCAGGCGTTTCGTCATTTGCATCCGGCCATGAAGGAATGGGAGGTGCCGCAGGTTCAAGCGTGGGGAGAAGCCAATAAGCCAAAGGCGCTGGAGTTTCTTGCGTATCTCGACGGGGAGCTCGCCGACCGGCCCTTTATCGCCGGCGATGACTACTCCATCGCCGACATCACCGGGCTCGTAAGCATAGGCTTCATGAAGCTCGCCCGCATCAGCGTTCCAGACGACTTCGATCATCTTCTGCGCTGGTATCACACTGTGGCGGGACGACCGAGCGCCAAGGCGTGAACGCGAAAGTGCAGAACGACCGGCTGACTGCGCTATTGGCGCGGATCCGAGCCTGCCGCATCTGCGTGGAGAATCCGCACAAACAGCCTTTGCCGCACGAACCTCGTCCCGTGGTCGTGGGCTCGCATCGCGCGCGTATCCTGATCGCAGGACAGGCGCCGGGAACACGCGTACACGCCTCTGGATTGCCGTTCGACGATCGATCCGGCGACCGACTGCGAGACTGGCTTCAGGTGGATCGACCAACCTTTTACGATCCGTCACGTTTCGCAATCGTGCCGATGGGGTTCTGCTTTCCGGGGCTTGATGCAAAAGGGAGCGATTTGCCGCCGCGCAAGGAGTGCGCGCCTGCCTGGCGTACGTCGCTGATGGAGCTTATGCCACAGATTGAGCTGGTTCTGGCCATCGGCCAGTATGCGCAGGCTTGGCATCTGGGAGCAGAGCGCTCCCACACCCTCACCGAGACGGTTCATGACTGGCGGCGTCTGATGGCGCTCGCCCGGCGACCACGCGTGATGCCGTTGCCGCATCCGTCATGGCGCAACACGGGGTGGTTGAAAAAGAATCTTTGGTTTGAACGCGACCTGCTGCCCGTCTTGAGAGAGGAAATCCGTCGGCTTCTCAGTTAGAAGTCAGGAATACTCAGTCGTGTATCTGCATTTCGTAGCAAAAATTTTCTTGTTGAGGTGGTTGTCTCCTGCCACTTTAGGAAATCATTTTCTCCGGAGTTCATCATGGATCGTCTAGATCGCAAGATTCTGCGCCTGCTGCAGGAAAATTCGACCCTTGCTGTTGCTGATGTTGCAAAAAAAGTCGGCCTGTCGACCACACCCTGCTGGCGACGGATCCAGAAACTCGAGGAGGAGGGTGTCATTCGCCGGCGTGTGGCGGTGCTTGACCCCGAAAGGGTCAACGCACGCGTCAATGTGTTCGTATCCATCCGCACCAACATGCACAGCCACGAATGGCTGAAACGCTTTTCCGAGGTGATTCAGCAGTTTCCAGAAGTGGTCGAGTTCTATCGCATGAGCGGTGACGTCGATTATCTGCTGCGTGTGGTCGTGCCGGACATTGCCGCCTACGATGCTTTCTATAAGAAATTGATCGGCAAGATCGAGATCCGTGACGTCTCCTCCACTTTCGCTATGGAGCAGATCAAATATACGACGGAACTGCCCCTGGACTATCTCGTGCTCGACAAGGATGCAGGCGGATCCAATGGCGGTTGAGCGGAAAGCTCCGCACCTTTCGTGACCCGATGCCATGGATTGTCCGAGGAAGGCGTGCGCCATTCGGGAACAGTCTTGTTCCGCCGCACTTCAGCGCGCCGCACCGTATAGCCGGATTCAATGATTGCGGCGCCGTCCAGGATGAAGAGCTGTGTCTTTTCAAGGCCGGGGAGCAAGGTTCCGGTAACAGTCACCGGTTCGTAGTTGGAACTGAGCCGGTAGGGCTCCGAGGGAACAACACGGATGACCTGATTGGCCGGTGGTTGCCGCATGTGGCTGCACGCGCCACGGCGCGCAACCAGCATAAACGCATAGACGAGTTCATCTTCGCGGTCGGCGGGCAGAAGATAGCCCGAAAGCGTGATCGGCCGGCCACCCAATTGCGTTGCCAGTGAGACCGGAGTTTTCGCATCCGTCCTGTCGTCGGGTGCAAGCTCGGCCCATTCGATCTGGCGCGGTTCAATAGGCGTGGCGTCCGCCAATTCGATAATGGTCGGCCCGGCGAGGGCACTCAGGGCCACTGCATAAAACGCGCGAAACCGACCTGTCATCGTTGGCTCCTACTTTGCCAACCGGGCAAGCAGGGAAGACGTGTCCCAACGATTGCCACCCATCTTCTGTACATCCTTGTAGAACTGATCCACGAGTGCGGTGACTGGCAGGCTTGCGCCGTTACGATCTGCTTCGGCCAGGCAGATTCCTAGATCCTTGCGCATCCAGTCGACTGCGAAGCCGAAGTCATATGAGCCTTCGTGCATCGTCTTGTGACGGTTCTCCATCTGCCAGGAGCCGGCCGCACCTTTGGAGATCACGCCGACCACCTTGTCGATATCCAGTCCGGCCTTCTGACCGAAATGAATTCCCTCCGCCAGGCCCTGCACAAGCCCGGCAATGCAGATCTGGTTGATCATCTTGGTGAGTTGCCCAGCGCCAACCGGGCCCATCAGGCCGACCATCCGGGAAAAGGAATTTATGATGGGTTTTGCATTGTCGAAGACCGCTTCATCGCCACCGCACATAACCGTGAGGACACCGTTCTCCGCGCCGGCCTGACCGCCCGAGACGGGGGCGTCGATAAAGCCGAAACCGCGCTCTTGAGCTTCTGCGGCCAGTTCGCGTGCAACCTCCGCCGATGCGGTGGTGTTATCGATAAAGATCGCCCCCTGTTTCATGCTCTGAAAAGCGCCGTCTTCACCGAGCGTCACCGAGCGCAAATCATCGTCATTGCCAACGCAGGCGAACACGAAGTCCTTACCATCGGCGGCTTCGCGGGGGGTTGGCGCGCTGGTGCCGCCATGCTCGTCGACCCATTTTTGCGCCTTGGCGGCCGTGCGATTGTAGACCGTAACCGTGTGTCCGCCTTTGTTTCGAAGATGTGCGGCCATCGGATATCCCATGACCCCCAGCCCGATGAATGCGACGTCTGCCATGCGGAAACTCACTCCTTGATATGCGTGTTCAGCGCCAATGTTGGCTTTAGCGCTTCAGGTGCTTGGTGATGCGAAGCTCGATCCAGTCGATAGCGTTGCGCAGCACCTCTACAATGCCAAGATAGATGATGGCTGCCCATATGTAAGTCTGGAAGTCGAAGGTACGGGCATAGGCGCGGCGCGTTTCGCCCATCAGGTCGTAGACGGTGATGATGGCGACGATCGCCGATCCCTTGATCATCAGGATGATTTCATTGCCATAGGGTCTGAGCGCGACCACCAATGCCTGCGGAACGATGATCTTGCGGAACGTTTGGAAGCGCGAGAGGCCCAGTGCCGACGCCGCTTCCCATTGTCCCTTGCCGACACTTTCGATCGCTCCGCGCAGAATCTCCGCCTGATAGGCGGCGGTGTTCAGCGTGAAGGCGAACACGGCACAATACCACGCTTCACGGAAAAAGCCCCAAAGCCCTACGGCCTGCAGCTCCGGCCGGAAGGATCCGAGCCCGTAATAGACGAGAAAAGTCTGGGCGAGCAGCGGTGTGCCACGGAAGAAATAGACATAAGCATAAGCGAGCCCGCCTATCAGTCGACTGCCCGACATCCGTCCCAGGGCGACTGGCACGGAAAGGAACGCGCCGAGGATTACCGAGACGCCGACAAGCTGGACGGTGACCCAAAAGCCGGAAAGATAGCGCGGCGCGTAACGCGTGAAGATGTCCGGATCCCAGGCATTGACGAGAAACGCGATAAGACCGATCCCAAGCGCACCCCAAACGGTCAGCAGGGCCGCGCCTATAATCCGGGCGCGGGTCCAGCCTTGGTGGACGTCGGGCGGTCGCTCCACGGCGATGGTATCGTTGCCATTCATCGTTGCACCCCATGCCGTTTCGTCCAGCTTTCGATCGCCCCGAGAACCACGGAGGAAAGCATGGCGAGGACAAGATAGAGGAGGCAGGCGATGCCGAAAAAGAGAAAGGCTTCTTTGGTAACGCGCGCGGCTACACCGGTCTGACGAAGAATATCGGCAAGGCCGATGACGGAGACCAGAGCCGTGTCCTTGAGCAGGATGAGCCAGAGATTGGATAATCCCGGAAGCGCCAAGCGGATGAGTTGCGGCAGGATTATTAGTCTCATGGTCTGGCCCTTGGTAAGGCCGACGGCGTGCCCGCCCTCATACTGGCCGTTCGGGATTGCGCGGAAAGCGGCCAGAAACACCTCGCTTGCGTAGGAAGAAAACACCGTACCCAACGCCACCATTCCCGCAACGAAAGCGTTAATTTCTACGGTTGCGCCGGGGCTGACCAACTGTACAAGTCTCTGCAATCCGATCTGCGCGCCGTAGAAGACGAGAAACAGCGTTAGCAGTTCAGGCAGCCCCCGGAAAATCGTTGTGTAGATATTGGCGGCGAGCCGCAACGTCTTGTCTTCCGAACGTTTGCCCAGTGCGACGAAGAAACCGATGGCAAGGCCAAGTGGCAAAGTGGCCAATGCCAGGGAAACCGTCAGCACCACGCCCTTGGCGATGTCGTCGCCCCAGCCCTCGGGACCGAAACTTAAAAGGGTCCAGACCCTTTCCATCTCCCAAAACCCTCGTTCGAACCACCTGATCCGGCATGCTCGTGCGGATTGGCGGTTTCATTTCTGGTTACGGTCGCCGCGTTGCGCGAGCCGTTTGAAAATCAGGCGGCCGGACCGATCCGGTCCGGCCGCCTGTGCCTGTTTCAATCACGATATCGTTGGTGAGCTCATTCGCCGTAAACGTCGAAGGAGAAGTATTTATCGTTGATTTCCTTATATTTTCCATTCTCGCGAATGGCATCGATTGCAGCGTTCAGTTTTTCGCGCAGCTCGTCTTCTCCCTGGCGCACAGCAATGCCAATACCGGGGCCATAAATCGCCTCGTCAGGGGTAAGCGTGCCAAGCACCTTGCAGCATGCGCCTTCGTCGCTATCCAGGAATTCCTGGAGGACGATGACGTCGTCGATCACTGCGTCGAGACGGCCATTGACCATGTCGAGCTTGTATTCCTCGGCGGTTGGATAAACCTTGACGTCGCTATCGGGAAAGCTGGCTTCGGCGAAATTGGCGTGGGTCGTCGCGCCCTGTGCGCCGATGGTCTTGTCCGCAAGGTCTTCCTGCGTGGTGCCGGCGATATCGGAATCCTTCGGCACGACCAGTGCAGGTGGCGTGTTGTAGTATTTGTTGGTGAAGTCGACCTGCTTCTTGCGGTCTTCGGTGATCGACATGGAAGCGATAATGGCGTCGAACTTACCTGCCTGTAGTGCGGGAATGATGCCTTCCCAATCCTGGGTCACGAACTCGCAATCCGCGCTCATCTCCTCGCACAGCGCTTTGGCGATATCGATGTCGAATCCTTCCAGTGAGCCATCGGCGGTCAGGTTGTTGAACGGGGGATAGGCGCCTTCGGTGCCGATCTTGATTTTCATCGTGTCCTGAGCATGAGCCGAGCCGACTGCCAAGGCCAGTGCGGCCGCGGGCAATGCAAGCGCGATACGCCGTGAAATACGCATTATTGTTCCTCTCAAGTTTATTATCAGCCACCTCCGTTTTGCGGGGCGGTGCATGAAGCCGGATATTCCCATCGATTTGCGACAAATTGCAACCGTAAAGGTAACTGGTCCCATGCAATGACAGGTTATGACGCCTTTGCGCCAATTCCGGTATGGCGGATCACGAAATCGGCAATGGCTTCCGTATCGTCGATGTCGAACGACGGGAGGGCCCCACTATCGGTCTCATGGTCCGCCGCTATCGCCACAACCGTGGGGTCGTCTGCCGCGAGAAAACGCTGGTCCCTGGCGTCGAGCCGGCGGCATTCGAGCTTGGGATGGCTCTCGCGCTTGAACCCCTCGATAAGCACCAGGTCGCAGGGCGAAAGGCGCGCCAGCATGTCCGCAAGCGCCGGCTCCGCTTCGTTGGAGAGTTCATGCATGATCGCCCAGCGTTTTTCTGAAACGATGGCGACTTCCTGCGCGCCGGCAGCACGGTGTCGAAAGGAATCCGTTCCCTCGCGGTCTATGTCGAAAGCGTGATGGGCGTGTTTCAACGTTGCGATCCTAAAGCCGCGTTTCGCTAAGGCTGCTACAAGCCCCGCCATCAAGGTGGTCTTGCCAGAATTTTTCCAACCGACAATGCCGAAAACAGGCTGAATCACGGCGCTTCCCTCTGGTGTCTTTCGCGCGCCACAAGCAAATCGTCCGGTGTGTTGACGTTGAAGAATGGGTCGGAGTCGGGTTCGCTCGGAAACTCGACAAGGGCGGCCGAGTGCATTTCGCAGGCATAGGCGGCGACACGGCGGCTGCCGTTCCTGGCGAGGTGTCGGGCGAGGTCGTCGGCCAGTTCGACTGGCCACAGGGCGAATATGGGGTGTACTCTGCCGCCGCTGCACGCCACGGCGGGCCGCCCGGTCATGGCGGCAGCGAGGCGGGATACCAGGTCGCGGGGAAAAAACGGTGTGTCTGCCGCTGCGGTAACCACGTGCGAGGCGCTGGGCACCGTACGGCGCGCCCATTCCAGACCCGCCAGGATGCCGCCGAGCGGACCGACACGTTCCGCCAAAGGGTCGGCAATCACTTCGAGCCCGAAAATGGCGAACCTTCGCGGATCGCCGTTGGCATTGAGCGCGATGCGGTCGACCTGCGGGGACAATCGGTCTCTTACCGTTTCGATCAGCGATTTGGAGTTCAGGGGCAGCATTCCCTTGTCGCCGCCGCCCATGCGTTCCGCCGCGCCGCCTGCAAGGATGATGCCGACAATGCCGTTATTCGCATTCACGTTTCAGATATCTCCAGCCCGTTTTGCAACATAGATCACGTAAAGCGATGCGGCGATAGCGAGTACGGACGAGGCCAGCATGACCCAGATAAGAGGAAAGGGGCCAGTCTCTGGCGATAAGACAGCGCCGGCGATCACGGAAAGGGCGGCGCCCCCACCGATCTGCAATGCGCCGCCAAGGCCCGAAGCGGAACCGGCCAGATGTGGACGAACGCTGACGATGCCGGCGTTGGCGTTGGGCATCGTCATGCCGTTGCCGATGCCCACAAAGAAGGACGGGCCGAAGAGCGACAGTGGGTGGAAGAAACCGGCGGCGAACAGGGCCAGGGCCAGAACAAGTCCGAGCGAAGCGAAAATGTTGCCGGCCAGCATCATTGGATTGATGCCAATGCGTCTTGAAAAACGACCGGAGAGAAAATTGCCGATCATGTACCCGATCGAGATCAGGATAAAATACATGCCGTATTGTGACGGGCTCAAATCGAGAATCTCGGTCGCCACATAGGGACCGCCGCCGAGAAATGCGAAAAAGGCTCCCGACGCCATGGCGGCCGTTGCTGTATATCCCCAGAAACGCCGGGCACGGAAAAGCTCCGGGTAATTTTTCACCTGAGCGGTCATGCTGGCCGAG
>ENA-ORCW01000437-ORCW01000437.1-marine-metagenome-genome-assembly--contig:-NODE-437-length-26009-cov-4.622937_pt1 | contig 26009 bp, 16 predicted proteins | sample MGYA00237784_ERZ508517 | MGnify/ENA primary metagenome ERZ508517 (study PRJEB26187, sample SAMN06268979) | marine metagenome | isolation source: Tt ae E1 feedstock associated aerobic enrichment on... | reverse complement strand
ACAACCTCCTGACCAAGGTCGACATGGATGCCGGAGAGCCGGTCGAGGAAATCTTCGCCGAGCCGCCGAACACTATTCAGGGCATGGCCGCCGCCGGAACGCTGCTGGTGATCCAGGATTCAGGAATCCCGGAACGCCACCGGATCTACAATTCAGAGGGCATCGAGACCGACGCCGCGGAATGGAAACGCTATTCGCGCGTCTACGAATGGGATCCGGTACACAGGCGGCTCTATTTCTTCCGGGACACTTCCGTCCCCCGGGACCTGGAATGGGAAGAAATCTCCGTTGGGGGACGGATTGTCGCCGAAGGCGAGTCTCCCTACAATGGCGAAGTGATCTGCGAGCCTCCGATCTTCGCCTTCGACAAAGGATCCAACATCCTGCTCGGGTCCGGACAGGTCTTTGCCAGCGACGGCCTGACCGAGATCGGCAGCCTTCCCGAACCGGTTGTCTCCGCCGCGTGGCTGCCCCGGTCGCTGTTCACGGTTGTGAAGGGAACCAGCCCCTCCTCCTGGGAGACGGTCGAGCTGAACCACTCGCTCCTGCAGAGATGGACGGCCGATTTTGAACCGGATGGAAACACCTCGGTGCCCGGCTCTCCACTCCGGCTCCTCGATACGGAAGGGCGCCTGCTGCTCATCAGCATGGAAGAGGGAATTCCCCGGTTTTCCCTGTTTGATGCAGGCCTCCGCATGGAATGGAGTTCAATCGGCACGGATTCCGGAGTCGGGGTCACGGATATCCAACCCGGAAGCGCCCGGCTGAACTGGGACGGCAGTTCGCTGGAGGACCGGAAAGCCGCCATCGAGCGCTTCCAATTTGACACCGGTGAGTGGGAAAAGATCATAACCGTCGACGCTTCAGACGGAACTTATCAGCTCGACGGCCTTGAACCCGGGAGCGACCACATGTATCGCGTCGTCCTCGAGACCTCCACGGAGGTGCAACCCATCAGCGGCGGTGTGAATCCCGAAAACAGCGGCTTCCTTCACTCGGAGGTCTTCTTTTACAACATTCTCGATGCCATGACGTTCCAGAAGGAGGAACCCGATGGTTCCTGGTCGGATGTGGACGCTATCGCCGTCAGCCCCTACAATTACATGATGGAAACCGGGCTGGCTCCGCTGACGCCCTTCAATTACCGGGCCCTGCAGGAAGTCGAAATCAAGCAACTGGTGGATTCCATCTCCATCGACCTGCTCCAGCTGGACATCGAATGGGAGTTGATTGACGGAACCTATCCAGTCCTTGTGTACCGCTACACCGGAAATTCCACTACCCCCTACGAGCTCTTCGACACCCTGCCGGCCGGAACGCAGACCCTGACCCTATCCGGCACCAGCGAGGTTGAGATCCCCGACCTTGTTTTCTACGCCGATCGACCCGATCCGGCCAGCGACATGGCCTTGCAGGCGTCCTACACCTTCATCACCCATTTCTCATGGGAGGCCGTGGAGGGGGCACTGGAATACGGCCTCAGTCACGGTACCGGAACCGAAACCCGCACCACGGAAACAACGGGCGACCTGAGCTGGGTGGGCACCCCTTACGCGGGTGAGCGGCAGCCGACTTCCTTTATCGAGCCGGAAGTCTCCGCCATCACCGGGTCCGAGTTGCAGGAAATCCCCTCGCACTCCTATGTCCACACGGATCTGACCTACTCGGGCAGCCCCTACAAAACCTACCAGCTTCAATACCGTATCGGGATGGATGAGCCCTGGCTGGATGCGGGAACCACCACCAACCCATCCCGCACCTCCCGGGAGCTCGAGACCGATATTGTCCCCGAGTACCGGATCACCGGGGAACTGACGATCCCCGCCAGTTCAATTGGTATTTGCCAATTCGATACGCGCGTGCCCGACGGGCTGGATGAGTTCCCGGGAAGCATACCCGTCGACGGGAACGGCAATCGCCATGTCGGGTGGCTGGGATACTACTGGTACTCCCCGGACATGCCCGGGATCTACTTCTCCGAGGACCTGGGAATAATCCAGCCCGTTGCCGCGGAGCCATCGGGCTGGTGGGTGTGGACTCCCCGGACCGGCTGGACCCTCTGGCTGGAAAATCATCCCGGCATCCTCTACGCCGTCGACCGGGGCAACTGGTTCTTCCATGTCCAGGGCAGCTCATGGTACTACAACTTCAACGGTCAGGCCTTCGAGGAGCTGTTGCCCTGACCGGTTTCAGGCAGCGGGCGCGGGTGGCTCAACAGGGTTGAGGGCGTGGTCATCCTCCCTGCTCGGACTCCCGCAGAACCTCCTGGACGAAATGGGCCATATCCAGCCCGATCTGGCGGTTCGTCCAGTGGCCGACCTGTCCATAGGTGACAAAATTTATCCGCGGCTCCGCTTCGAGGCAGAGCAGCTGGGCCTTCATCCAGCGCAGGGACATGTCCTCCGCGAGGTGCCTGAAGATTAATTCACGTTCCTCCCCGGAGTAGGCGTCGTCGTACTTGACCGCGTCATTGTCATCGACGGCGCCCATGAAGATCATCTGGGGAAGCGCTTGCCATGCTTCCGCCTGGAAGGGCCGTCCGCTGATCGCTTCCATGTCCGCGGTTCCGAGGGGAAAGTTCATGGCATCCCCTTCCAGTTCATCGACCGGGAGCATGGGAAAGGCGTTGACGGCGCCGGAAATCGCGCAGAGCAACCGCTCCGGGTGCAGAAAGGCAAAGCGGTTGGCAAAGGAACCGGAGGCGGAAAAGCCGCAAATGATGAACTTGCCCCTGACCGCATGGCCTTCAGCCTCCAGACGCCGGGTGGCATCCGCGACCATGGCCAGGAGCTGCCGGTCCAGGCGCTCCAGGGAACCTTCCGCCAGCATGGTGTCCCGGTCCAGCGCATGGGTGTAGGTTTGCCAATCCTTCCGGGTCCGGGGAAAGACCGGCATCACCAGGGGCAGGCCTATATATCGGCTCAGCATCGGCCCGACCCCTCTGGCCGCGGCATCCTTCAGGGTCGCCGCGGTCGTCTCCACGAAATCGTCCCGCGCCCCCGTGTTGTTGGTTTCCACCACGATCGTCAGCGGCCCCTCCTGCGGGATATTCTCCGGAACAGCGAGGACATAGGGAAAGTTGAATCCGGCCTGAGGATCGGCGGAGACAAGGACGGGTTCCGCGCCCGCCCGGGAGGACAGGAATCCGAGAACCAGGCAGATTGCGGTGCAGGCCATGCGCTTCATGCGGGCCAGCGTGGCATTCCGGCGGCAAATGACAAAGCCAATCGCTCCGCTGATTCCCTGATCATCCCGGATTATCGTGGACTCCCGGGTGCCCCCGGATAACATCAGGGCAGTTGAACATCCGGAAAGGAGAAATGCATGAACAGAAGAGATTTCCTCACAGCACTGGCAGCGACAACGCCGGCCTTGGCGGTCAAGGGACATGGATCCGCCCCGAAGGAGTCCGGCGGATCGGATTCGCTGGGTACGGTCCTGCCGAAGCGCATCCTGGGCCGGACCGGAGAAGCGGTGACCATGCTCGGAATCGGCGGATACCACACCGGTTGGACCGCTGAACGCGACGCCATGGAACTGGTCGAGACGGCCATCGAACAGGGTATCCGGTTTTTCGATACGGCACACAATTACCAGGACGGTGAAAGCGAGACCCGCTACGGCAAGTACCTGGTCCCGAAGTACCGGGACCATATCTTCCTGATGACCAAGACCGCGGCCGGGGACGGGAAATCCGCCCGGAAGGAACTCGAGACCTCCCTGCGGCGCCTGAATACCGACCACCTCGACCTGCTGCAGATGCATTCCCTGCGCGATCCCGCCGATGCCGACAGCCGGATCGACAACGGGGTCGTCGACGCCCTCCTGCAGGCCAGGGCCGAGGGCAAGGTCCGCTACATCGGCTTCACCGGCCACAGCAACCCGGAGGCGCACCTGCGCATGCTGGAACGCACCCGAGACACCGATCCCTTCGATACCTGCCAGATGCCGGTCAACGCGGTCGATGCCAGCTACCACAGCTTCAGCCGGCAGGTCATTCCCAGGCTCCGGGAACGCAACATCGGCCTCCTGGCCATGAAGACCCTCGCCGACGGCCGCTTCTTCGGCCTCAAGACGATGCCCGGCCGGGGCGTCATCTGGCAGTCGGAGAATCCGGTCATTCCCGGCCGGATCAGCATCCGCGACGCGCTCCACTTCTCCTGGTCCCTGCCCGTCAGCGTCCTCATCACCGGGGCCGAGAACGCCTCCCTGGTCCGCGAGAAGGCCGACTTCCTGAGGACCTTTGCCGGATTGTCGGAGGAGGCCCGCGCCGGCCTCGATCGCCGAATAGCCGAGGCGCTTCATCATGGGAATGGTGATCGCCCCGGTCGTCACGACATCGGATGTCGGGCTGCCGGAGACCGTGCCGAACAGCCCGGAGGAGAAGACCGCCACCTTGGCCGGCCCGCCCGGGCTGCGGCCCGAGACGGAGGCCGCCAGGTCGAAGAAGAAATCGCCGCCGCGCGCCTTGTCGAGGAACGTGCCGAAGAGCACGAACAGGAAGGCGTAGGTCGCCGCCACGCGCAGCGGAATGCCGAACAGCCCGTCGCTCGTATAGACGTTGATGTCGACGAAATGGTCGAGCGTGATCAGCCCGTGTCCGAAGGCGCCCGAGATGTGGTGGCCGAACAGGTTGTAGACCATGAACAGGCCGGCGATGACCGCAAGGCCCATGCCCACCGTTCGCCGCGTCGCCTCGAGCGTCAGAAGGATGATCAGCCCCGCGAAGAGGCGCTGCGCGTCGCTCAGCTCGGTCAGCAGGCTGATGCGCGTCGCGATCTCCGGAATGCTCCAGACGAAGAAGCCGCCCGTCACGAGGCTCAGGCCCGCCAGGCAGACATCCGCCACCGACGGCTTGTCGCGCGCGGCCTTGGCCGTGGCGCCGATCAGCAGGAACACGAGCACCAGCATGGCCGACAGGAAGATGATGGTCAGGGCCAGCACGTCGATCGACGACAGCACGGCCGCATAGACCGTCCATACCGCGAGGATCGCGGCATAGGCCTTGACGATGTGGCCCAGAATGCCCGTCAACTCTCGGCGGGCACCCGTGGAGAAGGCGGCTTCTCCCAACCAACGCAGGAACTGCAGAACCATCACGCGAGGCTTTCCTTGCGGCGAGGACAGATCAGGCGGTTCGGACAGGTGGGGGCCGGCCGGCTGCCCCGCCCCCGGATGGTGTCACCCGGGGGGCGGGACGAACGGCCAGCCGGACGGGCCGGCTCAGTTGCCGGCCTCGTCATAGGCCTTCTGGGCGCCCGGATGGTAGGGCAGCGCCTCCAGAGACTGCATGAGCTCCGGCGTGAAGTCCTTCATGGAGTTGTGGACGGCCTGGATCTTGCCGACATTGTCGAGGACCGCCTTGGTCAGCTTGTAGGCCTCCTCGTCGCTCATATCCTCGTCCACCACCAGGGCGGCACGCGCGGCATGGGTCGTCACGTCGCGGTCGAGCCAGGGATAGTCGCCCGCCTTCACCGTGAAGGGCTTGGCGCCGTAATCCTCGACCATCTTCTCCACCACATCCTCCGGCACGCTCAGAAGCGTCACCGGATAGGCGTCGGCGATATTGCGGATCGAGCTGGAGCCGACGAAAGTGGCGTTCACCCACATGTCCGCACGGCGGTTCTGCATGATCTCCGAGGCGTTCTTGGAGCCCTGGAACTCGACCTTGCCGCCCCATTCGTCGATATCGTCGAGGGAAATGCCGACATTCTCGAGATCGGCCTCGGCGAGCTGGGAGGGCAGGATGCCGCGGCGGTTGAGCACCAGCCTCAGCGGCGGCTTCTTCTCCTTCAGGTCGGCCAGCGAGGTCAGCCCGTGCTCGTCGGCGAACTCCTTAGACACGACCCACTGCATCGGCGCCCAATCGTAGAGCACCATCAGCACCTTGAAGCCCTCGACCGGTTCCTTGAACGGCTCGCGGCCCTTCTGGGCGGAGATGCCCTCGCCCACATGGATGATGCCGAGCTCGCACTTGCCCTGCGTCACCTGGACGATATTGGCGTAACCGCCGCTGGATGTCTGGTATGTGACGGTCGATCCGGGTTCGGCGGCGCCCACGGCCTGGTCGAGGCCCGCGCCGAGCAGCGACCAGAGCCCGCCGGGGCTGCCGCCGCACACATTGTAGTTCTTTGCCGTCGCCGTGCCGGCCGTCGCCGCGACGGCGGCGAGCCCGAGGCAGGCGGCCGCGCAAACGGACCGGAACACGGATGTCTTGGCAGATTCAGGCATATCTCTCTCTCCCTCCAGAGTTGATCCCCGATGCAAGGCGGGCTTGCCGGATGACGATCCGCCCGCATTGCAGCACGGCGCGCCGGGTCCGCAAATGCGAAACATCGGCACCGACTTGCACAGGCCCCCGTTTTTACGCCAGTTCTGTCACTCCCCGCAGCGCCCTCACTGTCGGAACGGGCGCCGCGCACTCACGCCAGTTTATTTGTGTACTAATGAAAAAGTAGATCGCAGTTTCCACAGGCCGTCAATCCTCAAATTGCGGAAACATCCGGAGAACGTCCCGGAAACGGCGCGGAACCGTTCCCGGAACGGGGAGAATATCGGGTGCCGCGCGCCGGGCCCTGATATACATCACTGAGATGACAAGGAGCGATTCCCAGGGAGCGGCATGAGCATCAGGCTGACCTTTCTCGGCGCCGTCGGAACGGTGACCGGGTCGAAATATCTCCTCGAGGCCGACGGCGCCCGGATCCTCGTCGATTGCGGCCTCTTCCAGGGCTACAAGCAACTGCGCCTGCGCAACTGGGCGCCGCTGCCGATCGATCCCGGGACGATCGACGCGGTGCTCCTCACCCATGCCCATATCGACCATTCCGGCTATCTTCCGCTGCTGGTCAGAAACGGGTTTTCCGGACGCATCATCTGCACCGACGCCACCCGCGACCTGTGCGAGATCCTGCTGCCGGACAGCGGCTACCTGCAGGAGAAGGACGCCGAGTTCGCCAACCGGCACGGCTTCTCCAAGCATCATCCCGCCCTGCCGCTCTACACCCAGGAGGACGCCGAACGCTCGCTCGGCCAGTTCGCCGCGGTGCCGTTCCGCCGCGACGTCGCGGTCGAGGGGCCGGTCCATGCGCGCTTCCTGCCGGCCGGGCACATCCTCGGCGCCTCCATCGTGGAGGTGACCTGCGCGGGCCGCACCATCGTCTTCTCCGGCGATCTCGGACGGCCGGACAGCGCCACCCTGCCCGACCCCACGCCGGTGCGCCGCGCCGACTACCTGCTGGTCGAATCGACCTACGGCAACCGCCGCCACGACGACGAGGACCCGGAGGCGGTGCTCGCCGAGATCGTCACGCAGACCGCCCTGCAGAAGGGCACCGTGCTGATCCCGGCCTTCGCCGTCGGGCGCACCCAGACGCTGCTCTACCACCTGGCGCGGCTGAAGATGCAGAAACGCATTCCCGACCTGCCGATCTATCTCGACAGCCCCATGGCCATCGACGCCAGCGAGATCTTCCGCACCCATGGCGAGGACCACAAGCTCACCGAGGAGCAGTGCCGCAAGATCTTCGCCATGGTGCAGTATGTCCGCGAGGTGGAGGACTCCAAGGCGCTCGACCGCAACCGCGACCCCAAGATCATCCTCTCCGCCAGCGGCATGGCGACCGGCGGACGGGTGCTCCACCACCTGAAATACTACGCGTCCGATCCGCGCAACACGATCCTGTTCGCCGGCTTCCAGGCGGGGGGAACGCGCGGCGACGCCATGACATCGGGCGCCGAACGCGTGAAGATACATGGCCAGTACGTGCCGATCCGCGCGAAGGTGGCCAATCTCCAGATGCTGTCCGCCCATGCGGACGCCGACGAGATCATGTCATGGCTCGGCCAGTTCGAGGCACCGCCGCTCATGACCTTCGTCACCCATGGCGAGGCGGCCGCCTCCGACGCGCTGCGCCACCGCATCGAGGAGGAGCTCGGCTGGCCCGCCACGGTGCCTGAATACCGTTCCCACGTGGAGCTCGCATGACCGGCAAGCACGGAGAGGAAATGGCGGCCCTGAGCATGGCCGACCACGAGCTGCATGTCCGCCGCCTCGGCCTCGACACGCAGCACGAGGCCGTCGTGCTCATGCGCGACGACTGCCCGGTCTGCCGCTCGGAGGGCTTCACGGCCCATGCGCGGATAAGGCTGACCAGCGCCAGGCACTCGATCATCGCGACGCTGTATCAGGTGTCCGGCACGTTCCTCGGCCACAACGAGGCCGGCCTCTCGGAGGCGGCATGGCGCCGCCTCGGGGTCGCCGACGGCGAGACGATCTCCGTCAGCCATCCCCGCCCCATCGGATCGCTGAGCAAGGTGCGCGGCAAGGTCTATGGCGAGCGGCTCGACACCTCCGCCCTGACCGAGATCGTGACGGACATCGTCGGCGGGCGATATTCCGACATCCATCTGTCCTCCTTCATTACCGCCTGCTCGGCGCGGCCGCTCGACCTCGACGAGATGATCGCGCTCACCGGGGCGATGACAAACGCCGGCGACCGGCTGAGCTGGGACGCCTGGCCCGTCGTCGACAAGCACAGCGTCGGCGGCCTGCCCGGCAACCGGACGACGCCCATCGTGGTCGCCATCGTCGCGGCGCGCGGCCTGACCATGCCGAAGACCTCCTCGCGCGCCATCACCTCGCCCGCCGGCACGGCCGACGCGATGGAGACGCTCGCGCCGGTCAATCTCGACATTCCGGCCATGCGGCGCGTGGTCGAGCATGCCGGCGGCTGCATCGTCTGGGGCGGCGCGGTGCATCTCAGCCCCGCCGACGACACGCTGATCCGCGTGGAGCGCGCGCTCGACCTCGACAGCGAGGGCCAGCTCGTCGCCTCCGTCCTGTCGAAGAAGATCGCGGCGGGCTCGACCCATGTCGTCCTCGACCTTCCGGTCGGCCCGACCGCCAAGGTGCGCAGCGACGAGGCCGCCGCCGTGCTGTCGGAAAGCCTCACCGCGGTCGCCGAAGCCTTCGGGCTCAAGACGAGGATCCTCATCTCCGACGGGCGCCAGCCGGTCGGGCGCGGCATCGGGCCGGCGCTGGAGGCGCGCGACGTCCTCGCCGTCCTGCAGACCCTGCCCGACGCGCCGGCGGACCTGCGCGACCGCGCCGTCACGCTCGCCGGCGCCCTTCTGGAGCTGGGCGGCGCGGCGGACGAGGGCGAGGGCCGCGCGGAGGCCATGGCGACATTGCGGGACGGCCGCGCCTGGGCGACCTTCCAGCGCATCTGCGAGGCCCAGGGCGGCATGCGCGAGCCGCCCCGGTCCTTCCATCGCCGTCCCGTGCCCGCGCGCGGCTCCGGCATCGTCACGGGCATCGACAACCGCCGGCTGGCACAGGTCGCCAAGCTCGCCGGCGCGCCCGACGACAAGGCGGCGGGCGTGGAGCTGCATGTCCATCTCGACACGAGGGTCGAGGCGGGCGAGCCCCTCTATACGGTGCATGCGGAAACGCCGGGTGAGCTCGATTACAGCCTCGCCTATGTGGCGACGAACGGCGACATCGTCGAGATTTCCGGGGACTGACGACAAGGGGCGGCGGTGCGCCTCACCCCGCCGCCGCCTCCGGCTCCGTCTCCGGCCCGTCGCCGCCGGTCCCGGCCTGCCGCCCGCCCCTCAGCGCCATGTAGATCGCCGGGATCACCAGAACGGTGAGCGCGGTTGAGGAGGCCAGCCCGAACAGGAGCGAGATGGCGAGCCCCTGGAAGATCGGATCGGCAAGGATCACCGCCGCGCCGATCATGGCGGCGAGCGCCGTCAGCAGGATCGGCTTGAAGCGGATCGCCCCGGCCTCCAGCAGCACGTCGAGGAGCGGCCGGTCGGGATTGCCCGCATGGCGGATGAAGTCGGCCAGCAGGATGGAGTTGCGCACGATGATGCCGGCGAGCGCGATGAAGCCGATCATGGAGGTGGCGGTGAACGGGGCGTCGAACAGCCAGTGGCCGAGCATGATGCCGATCAAGGTCAGCGGGATCGGCGTCAGGATCACCAGAGGCAGCTTGAAGGAGCCGAACTGCGCGACGACCAGGATGTAGATGCCGAGGATCGCCACCATGAAGGCCGCGCCCATGTCGCGGAAGGTGACCCAGGTGACCTCCCACTCCCCGTCCCACAGAAGCGTCGGGTGCGTCTCGTCCTCCGGCTGGCCGTGCAGCGCGATGGCGGGCTTCGGCACGTCGCCCCAGTCGGCCTTCGCGATGGCGTCGGAGACGGCGAGCATGCCGTAGACGGGCGCCTCGTATTCGCCGGCGAGCTCGGCCATGACCATGTCCGCCGCCCGGCCATTGTGGCGGAAGATCAGATAGGAGGCGGGCTCGCGCGCCACGGTCACGACATCGCCGAGCTCGACCACGCTGCGGTCTCCCGGCAGCGCGTTGGCGGGAACGGGGGTCGCCAGCGTGCGCTCGTCCACCACCTTGCGGCCCTTGGAGAGCGCGATGCGGATCGGGATCGGATGGCGCCCGCCGCCGCGATGGGAATAGCCGACGGTCTGGCCGCCATAGAAGGCGCCGATCGTGTCATACACGTCGCCCTGCTCGACCCGGTAATATTCCAGATTGTCCTGGTCGAGCGCGATGCGCACGCGCTCCGCCGGCGAGCCGAAGGAATCGTCGACATCGACGATGAACGGCACCTCCTCGAAGATCTCGCGCACCTTGCGCGCCACCGCGCGCCGCGTCTCCGGATCGGGGCCGTAGATCTCCGCGAGCAGCGTCGCCAGGACGGGCGGGCCGGGCGGCGGTTCCACCACCCGGGTCACCGTGCCGTCGGGCAGGTCGAGATCCGCGATCCGCGCGCGAATGTCCAGCGCGATCTCGTGGCTCGTGCGGTCGCGCTCGCCCTTGGGCAGGAGATTGACCTGCACGTCGCCGAGCTCGGGCGAGGAGCGCAGATAATAGTGGCGCACCAGCCCGTTGAAATTGAATGGCGAGGCGGTGCCCGCATAGGTCTCGTAGGAGACGGCCTCCGGCAGCGTCTCGAGCCGGTCGACGACGCGCTGGAGCGCGCGGTCGGTGTCCTCCACCGCCGACCCCTCCGGCAGGTCGACCATGACCTTCAGCTCCGTCTTGTTGTCGAAGGGCAGGAGCTTGACGGTGACATGCTCGGTATAGAACAGCGACAGGGAGGCGAGCGTCGCCACGCCGACGACCGCAAGGAAGATCCAGGACCGCAGGGGCGTCGCGATCAGCGGGCGCGCGACGGCGACATAGAAGCGTCCCAGGCGCCCGCCGCCTTCGCCATGCGCGCCGTCTGCGCCCTCATCGCCGGCATGTCCCGCGACGAGCTTCATCATGAGCCACGGGGTCACGATCACCGCGACGAAGAAGGAGAACACCATGGCGGCGGACGCATTGGCCGGGATCGGCGCCATATAGGGGCCCATCAGCCCGGAGACGAACAGCATGGGCAGGAGCGCGGCGATCACGGTGAGGGTCGCCACGATGGTCGGATTGCCGACCTCCGCCACCGCCTCTATCGCCGCCCTCGCCCGCGGCCGGCCGTCCTTCATGGCCCAGTGGCGCGCAATGTTCTCGATCACCACGATGGCGTCGTCGACGAGGATGCCGATGGAGAAGATCAGCGCGAACAGGCTCACCCGGTTGATGGTGTAGCCCATGAGCTTGGCCGCGAACAGCGTGAGCAGGATGGTCGTCGGGATGACGACGAGGGTCACCAGCGCCTCGCGCCAGCCGATGGCGATGGCGATCAGCACGACGATGGAGACCGTGGCGAGCGCCAGGTGGAACAGGAGCTCGTTGGCCTTCTCGTTCGCCGACTCGCCATAGTCCCGCGTGACCGTCATCTCCACGTCTTCGGGGAAGATCTGGCCGCGCACCTGTTCCAGACGCTCGATAATGGCATCGGCGATGACGACGGCATTGGTGCCGGGCCGCTTGGCGATGGCGAGCGAGACGGCCGGCACGCGCTCAAGCCCCCCGCCGGTCTTGCGCACCTCGCGCACCAGCGTCTCGTGGTGGTCCGTCGCGAGCACGACATCGGCGACGTCGCGGACATAGACGGGCCGCCCGTCGCGCGCGGTGACCAGGAGATTGCCGATCTCCGACATGGTCTGGAGCGTCTGGCCGGCGACGAGCGTGTGCTGGCCGCCCTCCTCGCGCACGCGGCCCGCCTGGAAGGACCGGTTCGCGCCGGCGACCTTGGCGGAGAGCTGGTTCAGCGTGATGCCGTAGAGCGACAGCTTCTCCGGGTCGGGCTCGACGCGGATCTCCTCCGGCTGCTGGCCGACAATGTAGGTGAGGCCGATATCGGGGAGCTTGGCGACCTCCACCTGGAGCTCGCGGGCGAGCCGGGTGAGGCCGTTCTCCGTCCACAGATCCGCCGCGTCCGGCTCGGGCGCGAGGGTGACCACCACGATGGCCACGTCGTCGATGCCGCGCCCGACGATGAGCGGCTCGGGAATGCCGACCGGGATACGGTCCATATTGGCGCGGATCTTCTCGTGCACCCTCAGGATCGCGGCGTCGGAGCTCGTGCCGACGAGGAAGCGCGCCGTCACCAGAACGCCGTCGTCCTGGGTCTGGGAATAGACGTGCTCCACGCCGTCTATGCTCTTCACGATGGTCTCGAGCGGCTCGGTGACGAGCTTGACCGCGTCCTCCGCCTTCAGCCCGTTGGCCTCGACATGGATGTCGACCATGGGCACGGAGATCTGCGGCTCCTCCTCGCGCGCCAGCGTGACGAGGGCGACGAGGCCGAGCGCGAGCGAGGCCAGCAGGAACAGCGGCGTCAATGGCGAGGCGATGAAGGCCTGTGTCAGGCGGCCGGCGATCCCGAGCTTCATGGCAGAACGACCCGGTCGCCGTCGCGCAGCCCGGTCAGAACCTCGACCCGCGGGCCGTCCGCGCCCTCGAAGCGCTCGCCGAGAATGACGGCGACGTCGCTTCCGCCCTCCGGCGTCGCGAGGCGCACATAGTCGATGCCGTGGCGCGTGCTGACCGCCTCGGGCGGCACCGCGAGGACCGTGCGCCGGGCCACGGGGATGCGCACCAGCGTGCGCTCGTTCACGAAATAGTCGCCGAGCCCGCCGACCTCGACATCCGCGATGACGCGCCCGTCGGCGATTTCGGGATAGACCTTGACGACCCGGCCGGTGCGCTGGTCCGCCGCCTCGCCGGCATCGGCGGGGGTGAGGCCGCGCCGGCCGATGGACACGCTGTCGCCCTCCACGATCTCGGAGGCGTGGCGTTCGGGCAGCGACAGGCGCAGATAATAGTGGCCGCTCGCGATGCGCGCGACGGTCTCGCCGGCGAGCACCACCGAGCCCGGCGTCACGGGAACGGTGAGGACGCGGCCCGTCTCCGGCGCCAGCACCTCGCCCTCCTTGGCGCGCTGCTCGATGACCGCCTTCTCCGACTTGGAGGCGGCGACCTGGTTCACGACCACGTCATAGGCGGTCTTGGCCTGGTCGAGCCGGCTCTGGGTGGCGTATCCGCCCTCGATCAGCCGCTGGGCGCGGTCGAGCTCGGAGCGGGCGTTCTCCAGTTCCGAATTGAGCGCCTCGATGCGCGCCTGGGCGGCATTGAGCTCCAGCGCGATCTTGTCGTCGACGACCAGCGCGACCGGCTCGCCCTTCTCCACCTCGCTGCCCTCGGTGACGTGGATCTCGCGCACCGTGCCGCCGATGCGCGCCCGCGCGGGCACGACCGTGCGGCTTTCCACCTGGCCGAAGACGGCCTTCGTTTCGGCGATCTCGGTCGCGTGGACGGTGAAGTCCTCCGCCGCCGCCGGCGACGCGGCGAGGAGTGCCGCGATAAGCGCCAGCCCCCGCAGATGCTGCCCCTGTCGCATTCGGCCCCCCGAGCCTATTCGAAGGCGACGCCGGGCTTGAAGCCCAGCGCCTTGAACAGCCGGGCGGCCGGGCAGAAACCGGTGACGGAGGCCTGCATCATGTTCAGCCCGACAAAGGCGGTCAGCAGGAACCAGTAGGGCGACACGAAGACCCCCAGCGCCAGGGATATGAGCACCATGATCCCGGCAAACATCAGGACTGCGCGATCGATCGTCATTTCCTTCTCCCTTGGCTCGCCCGGAGCGCGGGGGACCGTCCTAGTCCGCCGGCTCGGTGTGGATCTCCTTGAGCTTCCTGATGCCCAGCATGTCGAGGACGAGATTCTCGTAGAAGGTCTCGCTCTGGCCCTGCCGGACCTTGCGCAGGAAGTATTTCTCGAAGCCGATCTTGGCGGCATGCACCCAGCGGCCCTGCGAGGACCAGCTCACATTGCGCGGCGGAATCTGCGGCTGGGCCACGAAGGCGATGCCGCCATCGCCGAAATCGGCCAGGCACACGGCGTTCCAGCTCGCCACCGCGCGCGGCTCCTCGCCGGCGATCAGCGCGGCGATGTTCTCCGCCGCCGCGGTCGCCATGGATTCGATCATGAAGCCCGTCTTGGGCACGCCGACCGGCACCGCCGTCTCGCCGACCGGGGGGATGGCGACACAGACGCCGATGGCGAAGACGTTCGGGAAGGCCTTGTTGCGCTGGTGCTCGTCTATGGTGACGAAGCCGCGCGGATTGACCAGCCCCTCGATGCCGTGGACGGCGGGAACCCCGCGAAAGGCCGGCAGCATCATGGAATAGGCGAAGGGCAGGTCGTGCGTGGCCTTCACCGCGCCGTCGCCACCGATCTCCTCCACATGCATCGTGCCGTCCTCCACGGAGGCGACCCGCGCATTGGTGATCCACTTGATGTGCTTCTCGCGCAGCGCGCTCTCCAGCAGGCCCTTGGTGTCGCCCACCCCGTCGAGCCCCAGATGGCCGATATAGGGCTCCGGCGTGACGAAGGTCATCGGCACGCGGTCGCGGACCTTCGCGTTGCGCAGCGCGGTCTCCAGGATGAAGGCGAACTCGTAGGCCGGACCGAAGCACGACGCGCCCTGCACGGCGCCGACGACGACGGGCCCCGGCGACCGGACCAGCGCGTCGAAGGCGGTCTTCGCCTCAAGGGCGTGATCCACCTGGCAGACGGAGGTCGTGTGGCCGTCCGGCCCGAGCCCCGGGATCTCGTCGAAGGCGAGGTCGGGCCCGGTCGCGATGACCAGATAGTCGTAGGACAGCGAGCTGCCGTCGTTCAGCTCCAGCCGGTTCTCCTCCGGATGGACGCGCTTGGCGCCCTCCGGCCTCAGCCGGATGTCGCGGCGGCCGAAGGCGGCATCCAGGTCGACGGCGATGTCGTCCGGCTCGCGCCAGCCGACGGCCACCCACGGATTGGACGGCACGAAGGAGTAGGTCGACCCCAGCGTCACCACCGTGACCTCGTCCTGCGCGCGCGCCCGCGCCTTCATCTCGTATGCCATGATGACGCCGCCGAGACCGGCGCCCAGTACCACAATATGTGCCACAGCCCTTCCTCCATTCGCATGGTTCTTGTCGGGGTGCCGCCTGGCCGCACCCTTTGTTCTTTCACGCTTCGGCCCCCCTGCGCCTTGATCCGGGTCAATCCCGGGCGAGGAGACCGTTATGCTTGCACATAACATTCAAATATTTTAAATTCAATAGTATGAATGTTTCGGAGATGATTCCCGCCGCAGCGGAGGCGGCCGACTTCCTGCGCAGCCTGTCGCACCCCCAGCGGCTGCTGGTGCTGTGCGCGCTGGGCCAGCAGGAGAAGTCCGTCGCCGAGCTGCGCACCGAGCTCGGCATCGGGCAGGTGCCCATGTCGCAGCAACTGATGCGCCTGCGCGCCGACGGGCTGGTCGAGTCCCGCCGCCAGGGCACGACCGTCTACTACAGGATCACCCGCCCGGAGGTGCTGACCGTGGTCGACGCGCTGCACACCGCCTTCTGCAACGGCAAACGCTGAGCCGGCCCCGCCCCGTCCCCATGGACGCCGGGCCGGTTCCGTGAGACGCCTTGCGATGGATCAAGGCCCGACCGGCACCCGCCCCCTACACGGGATCGTATGGGAGGAAGGACGCGAGACGGCCTCGCAGTCCCGGGCCCGGACAATCGCGGGGGATGAGCATATGCGGATCGTTGTGGCGCTTGGCGGCAATGCGCTGCTGAAACGCGGGGAACCCATGACGGCGGACGTCCAGCGCGCCAATGTGCGCATCGCGGCCGGCGCCCTCGCCGACCTCGCGGCCGACCACGACATCGTGGTCGCCCATGGCAACGGGCCGCAGGTCGGCCTGCTCGCCCTTCAGGCGGCCGCCTATCGCGACGTCGCCCCCTACCCGCTCGACGTGCTGGGCGCGGAGAGCGAGGGCATGATCGGCTATCTGGTCGAACAGGAGCTGATGAACGCCCTGCCGGAGGGCGCCCGCTGCGCGACCCTGCTCACGCAGGTGGAGGTCGACGGCGACGATCCGGCCTTCGGCACCCCCACCAAGCCCATCGGACCGGTCTATGAGGGCGCGGAGGCGGAGCGCGTGCGCGCGCACAGCGGCTGGGCCATGGTGGAGGAGGAGACGGGCCACTGGCGCCGCGTCGTCCCCTCGCCCCTGCCCCGGCGCATCACCCAGCTCGACACGATCCGCCTGCTGGTGGAGGCCGGCATCGTCGTCATCTGCGCGGGCGGCGGCGGCATTCCGACGGTGCGCTCCGCCTCCGGCCGCATGGAGGGCGTCGAGGCGGTCATCGACAAGGATCGCGCGTCGGGCCTTCTCGCGCGCGACCTCTGCGCCGACGCCGTCCTCATGTTGACCGATGTGGAGGCGGTGTTCCGCGGCTGGGACACGCCGGACCGGGAGGCGATCCGCACCGCCGCGCCGCACGAGCTTCGCGCCATGGCCTTCGCGGCGGGCTCCATGGGCCCCAAGGTCGAGGCGGCCTGTGACTTCGTGGAGGCAACGGGTAATATGGCCGGCATCGGACGGCTTCGGGATGCCCGCGCCATCCTGGAGGGCCGTGCCGGCACGCTGGTCAGGCCCGGCTGAGGCCGGATATTCAGGTAGCCTCCCGCCACTGCCCATCACTGTCCGCCACGCGCAGAAGGACACCGAAATGCCCCGCCCCGGAAGGCCGTCGCCCGCATGACACGCCAGGACGCCGACACGCCGCGCGTCGCGCTGTCCGCGCGGGGCCTGACGAAGATCTACCATATGGGGGCGGTCGAGGTTCAGGCCCTGCGCGGTGTCGATGTCGACCTCTATGAGGGCGAGATGGCGATCCTGCTCGGCCCGTCGGGCAGCGGCAAGTCGACCCTGCTCAACATTCTGGGCGGCCTCGATATTCCCACCGCCGGGCACGTCCTGTTCCAGGGCCGCGACCTCGCGGAGGGCGGCGAGCGCGCGCTCAACCGCTATCGCCGCGACCATGTCGGCTTCGTGTTCCAGTTCTACAATCTCATCCCGAGCCTGACGGCGCGCGAGAACGTGGCGCTCGTGACCGAGATCGCGCGCGATCCCATGTCGCCGGCCGAGGCGCTGGAGCTCGTCGGACTCGGCGCCCGGCTCGACCATTTCCCCGCCCAGCTCTCCGGCGGCGAGCAGCAGCGCGTGGCCATCGCACGCGCCATCGCCAAGCGGCCCGACCTCCTGCTGTGCGACGAGCCGACGGGCGCGCTCGACAGCAAGACCGGCATACTGGTTCTGGAGGCCATCATGCGGGTCAATCGCGAGCTCGGCACCACGACCGCGCTCATCACGCACAATGCCGTCATCGGCGACATCGCCCACCGCGTGCTGCAGTTCGCCGACGGGCGGATCGTGGAGCAGCGCGTCAACGAAACCCGGCGCGAGCCCGGCGAGCTCGTCTGGTGAGCGCCATGACCGGCCTCGGCATGACCAGCCTCAACCGGAAACTCCTGCGCGAGCTCTGGCGCCTCAGGGCCCAGCTCGTCGCCATCGCGCTCGTCATCGCGTCGGGCGCCGCGCTCCTGATCATGGCGCTGTCCACCATCGAGGCGCTCAAGGAGACGACGGAGGCCTATTACGAGCGCACGCGCTTTGCCGACGTGTTCGCCGAGGTGAAGCGCGCGCCGGAACGGCTGGCCCGCGACATCGCGGAGATCCCGGGCGTCCGGCTCGTGGAGACGCGCATTTCCGAGGGCGCCATCCTCGACATGCCGGATTTCGCGGAGCCGGTGATCGGCCAGGTGATCTCGCTGCCCGACCACGGGCCGCAGCTCATGAACACGCTCGTGCTGCGCTCCGGCCGGCTCGCCGAGCCCGACCGGCCCGACGAGGTGGTCGTGAGCGAACCCTTCGCGGAGGCCCACGGGCTCAGACCCGGCGACAGCTTCTCCGCCATCCTGCGCGGCCGCAAGCGCACGCTCGACGTGGTGGGCACCGCGCTCAGCCCCGAATTCGTCTATGCCATCGCGCCCGGCGGGCTGATGCCGGACGACAAGCGTTTCGGCGTCATGTGGATGGGCCGCGACGCGCTGGCGGCGGCCTTCGACCTGAAGGAGAGCTTCAACAGCGTCACCATCGGCCTGCTGCGCGGCGCGGGGCCCGACGAGGTGATCGCCCGGCTCGACACGCTGCTCGCCCCCTATGGCGGCACCGGCGCCTATGCGCGCGCCGACCAGACCTCCAACTGGTTCCTGCAGAACGAGATCACCCAGCAGGAGAACATGGCGAGCCTCCTGCCGACCATCTTCCTCGCCGTCGCCGCCTTCCTGACCAACATGGTGATGGCGCGCCTGATCGAGACGGAGCGCCGCGAGATCGGCCTGCTGAAGGCCTTCGGCTACGGCAACTGGGAGATCGGCTGGCACTACGCCAAGATGGTGCTGGTGATCGGCGGCATCGGCGTCGGCCTGGGCTCGGCGCTCGGCGCCTGGCTCGGCCACTGGAACACCACGCTCTATGCGGAGTTCTACCGCTTCCCCTTCCTGCTCTACAGGCCCGGGCCGACGAGCTTTCTCATCGCCGGGTCGGTGAGCCTCGGCGCCGCGCTCGCCGGCAGCCTGGTCGCCGTGCGCCGGGCGGTCGCGCTGCCCCCGGCGGAGGCCATGCTGCCGCCCGCCCCGCCGGTCTACCGCCAGTCATGGCTCTCGCGCGCGGCCTTCGCGAAACTGCTCGACGAGCCCACGCGCATGATCTTCCGGCGCATCCTGCGCTGGCCGCTGCGTGCCTTCATGGCCAGCGCCGGGCTCGCCATGTCCATCGCCGTGCTGATCATGGCGCTGCAATGGCTCGACGCCATAGACAGCCTCGTGGACACCGCCTTCATCCGCAGCCAGCATCAGGACGCCGCCGTCTCCTTCAACGACGTGCAGCCGGTCGCCACCGTGCAGAGCTTCAAGCACCTGCCGGGCGTCATGGCCGCCGAACCCTATCGCAGCGTGTCGGCGCGCTTCCGTCATGGCCATCTCTCCAAGCGGCAAGGCATCATGGGCGTGCCGGCGGACGCGACGCTGAGCCCCGTCTACGATACCGAGCGCGGCGAGATCGAGGTCCCGCCCGGCGGCCTCACCCTGTCGCGCAAGCTCGCCGAGATCCTGGACGCACGTATGGGCGACGAGGTCGTTGTGGAGATCCTGGAGGGCCGGCAGGCCCGGCTCTCCCTGCCGGTCGTGCGGATCTTCGACACCTATATGGGCACGCCCGCCTATATGGAATTTTCGACCCTCAACCGGCTGATGAACGACGGCCGGGTGATCTCCGGCCTCAACATCGCCGTCGACGACGCGCAGCGCCCGGCCCTGTTGCGCGAGCTCAAGGACATTCCCTATGTCGCCTCCATCCTGTTCCGGCAGGCCGCCATCGACACCTTCTACGAGACGATGGGCTCGACCATGTACATCTTCGTCGGCTTCTTCATCGCCTTCGCCACGATCCTGTCCATCGGCGTGACCTACAACTCGGTGCGCATCGCGCTGTCGGAACGCGCGCGCGAGCTCGCCACGCTGCGCGTCCTGGGGTTCAGCCGCTGGGAGATCTCCTACATCCTGCTCGGCGAGATCGGGATCCTCACCTGGATCTCCATTCCGCTCGGCTCGGCAACCGGCTTCGGGCTCGCCTGGTATCTCACCAGCGCCTTCGAGACGGAGCTGTTCCGCGTGCCCCTCGTGATCCTCGATGCAACCTATGGCAAGGCGGCGCTGATCGCACTAGCCTCCACCGTGGTCTGCGCCGCCTTCGTGCGCCGCCGGCTGGACCGACTGGACCTCGTCGGGGTCCTGAAGACAAGGGAGTAGGCGAACCATGAGCGTCGCCATGCGCAGGGTTCTGATCTGGGGGGTGCTCGGCGCGGCGCTCGCCGCCGCCATCGCCTATGCGCTGAGGCCGCAGCCGGTCCTCGTCGACCTCGCGACGGCCCGGACGGGGCTGCTGCGCGTCACCGTGGACGACGAGGGCGAGGCGCGGGTGCGCGACGTCTACACGCTCCATGCGCCGGTCGGCGGCTATCTCCAGCGCATCGACGCGGAGGCCGGCGATCCGGTGGAGGCCAACCGCACGGTCCTCGCCCGGATCGAGCCCGCCCCGCCCGCCTTTCTCGACGTGCGCTCGCAGGCCGAACAGCGCGCCGCCATCGAGGCCGCGCGCGCCGGCCGCGACCTCGCCGCCGCCGATCTGGAGCGTGCCGAGGCCGACCTCGCCTTCGCCACGGCGGAGCTGGAGCGCGCGCAACGCCTCATCAAGGAGGACAATATCTCCCAGCGCTCGCTCGACGACGCCCAGCGCGCCCAGCGCGTGGCCCATGCCAATCTCGCGACCGCGCGCGCAACCCTCGAGATGCGCGAGCACGAGCTCGCCCGCGCCCGCTCGCGCCTCTTGTCGCGCGAGGAGCTGGCGGCCCGCATCGCCAAGCGCGACGACGATTGCGACTGCGTGACCGTGACCGCGCCCGTGGGCGGCGTGGTCCTGCATGTGGTGCGCGAGAGCGCGGGCGTCATCGAGGCGGGAACGGCGCTGGTGGAAATCGGCGATCCGGGCAATCTGGAGGTGGTGGTGGATCTCCTGTCGGAGGACGCCGTCGGCATCGAGCCCGGCCAGAAGGCCATCATCGCCGGCTGGGGCGGGCCGGATCTCGACGCGACGGTGCGCCGGGTCGAGCCCTTCGGGCGCACCGAGGTCTCAGCCCTCGGCATCGAGGAGCAGCGCGTCGACGTCGTGCTGGATTTCACGGCCACGCGCGAGGCCTGGCGCCGGCTGGGCCACGGCTATCGCGTCGATGTGCGGGTGATCCTGTTCGAGGGCGACGTGCTGCAGGTGCCGCTCGGCGCTCTGTTCCGCGATGGCGAGCAGTGGGCGGTCTTCGTCGCCGGGGACGGACGGGCGCGGCTGCGCCATGTGGAGGTCGGTGCCCGCAACGGGCTGTCCGCGGAGATCCGCGACGGGCTCGCGGCGGGAGACCGCGTCGTGCTCTATCCGAGCGAGCGGATCGCGGACGGCACGGCAGTTTCCCAGAGATAGGACTTGCCGCGCCGCCCGCTTTCGCCCCCCGGGGGGTCGTCACGCGGCCGGCTGAGGTGTCCCGGCGCTGCGGGCCGTGCCCGTACCGGCGACGTCCTCGCACTGGCGCAGGATCGGACGGGTCAGACAGGTCGGCCCGCCGGCGCCCTTGCTGCAGATCTCGCTGCCGTCGATGGCGACGACCTCGCAGCCTGCCTCCTCCAGCCGCCGCCGGGTCACGGGATTGCCGTCGATCATCACGCATTTGCGCGGCGCGACGGCGAGCACGTTGCAGCCCATGGAGTCGAACTCCTCCTCGGGCACCTCGACGAGCCCGATGCCGCGCTCCAGCAGCATCTCGCGGAACGGCACGACCATCAGCGGCGAGTAGACGAGCGCCAGATCGCGGTCGATGGGGCTGAGGATCGACATCAGGTGGAACACGTCGCCGGGCCCGCGATAATGCGGCATCGGCACGCGCACGACCTCCGCGGCGTCGCCGAGCAGCGCCCGGAGTTGGCGGATGCCCTCCTCGTTGGTGCGATAGCCGCGGCCGACCGCGAGCGTGTGCTCGTCGATCCAGGCCACGTCGCCGCCCTCGATATGGCCCGCCCCGGAGATCGCGCCGCAGACCGGGATGTCGGCTTGCGAGAAGAGCCGCCCCTCCGCCGCGGGCTCGCCCGCCCGTGCCGGCTTGCCCATATTGCAGAGCACCATGCCCTTGGACGTCGCGATCGCGGCGTCGCGCGGATAGAGCGAATCGAGCGTCGTCGTCCCGTCGGCCTCCAGGAAGTCGATCTCCACCTCCGGCGCGAGCTGGCGGATCGCCGCGACGAAGGCGTCATACTGGTCGATGGCGCGCGCCAGGTCGGGCCTGGCCGTATAGCCGAGCGAGCGCCATTCCGCATCGATCTTCGCCTCGCTCACGAACGCGTCGCGCACATGCTTGACGACCAGCCTGGCCAGCGGCCCCGTATCCGATTGAAAGCCGAGGAACATGATCCCTTACCTCCTGTCCTGCGATTGCACAGCCTGGTCCTGCCATTTCAGCCAGACATAGACGGGGATGCCCGCAAACAGCAGCAGCGATCCCCAGAACACGACATCCTCTCCCGATCCCGCAACGGCCCAGATGGAGTAGAGGAAGGCCAGCGCGGCCACGACGCCCGACCCCGCGAACCGCTTGCCGGAGAAGGCCTCCCGGTTCTGGAAGAACAGCATGAGCTCGCCCATGGCGGTGAACATGTAGGGCACGAGCGTCGTCATGGTGGCGAGCAGCAGCGTGAAGTTGAACACGCCGACCAGCCCCTCGCTGTAGCTCGTGGCCATCAGAACGGTCACCAGGATGCTGGAGACGACGAGCCCGAAGACCGGCGTGCCGTTCGCCGACACCCCGCGGAACCGCGCGGGAAACAGCCTGTCCTTCGCAGCCGCGAGCGGGATCTGGCCCTGCAGCAGGATCCATCCGTTGAGTGCGCCGAAGGTGGAGAACAGCGCGCCGATGGCGATGAGCTGGCCGGCGCCGCTGCCCCAGATCGCCCGCGCGGCATCGGCGAAGGGCGCGGTCGAGGCCTGCAGCACCTCCGGCGGGACGATCCCCATGACGGCCACGGTGCCGAGCACATAGACGACCGTGGCGATCAGCGTGCCGAGGATCGTGGAGCGCGGAATGGTGCGCTCCGGCGCCTCCACGTCGTCGGCCGGGATGCTCGCCGATTCAAGCCCGAGAAAGGCCCACAGGGTCAGCGCGGCGACGGCGTTCACCGCCGAGAAGGCCGACCCGCCCGTGGCGTTGAACGGCAGGAAGTGCGCCGGCTCCAGCCAGAAGATGCCGACGAGCCCGACCGCCAGCAGCGGCAGGATCTTCGCAACGGTCGTCACGAGCTGCACCCAGCCGGCGGCGCGCACGCCGAGAATGTTGATGCCGGTAAGGATCCAGATCGCGGCGACGCCGGTCGCCATCGAGGCGAACGGGCTCGCGGTGACCGCCGGCAGGAACACGCCGAGATAGCCGACAAAGGCCACCGCGATTGCCGCGTTGCCCGCCCAGATCGCGATCCAGTAGCCCCAGGCCATCTGGAAACCGATGAAATCGCCGAAAGCCATGCGCGAATAGGCGTAGGGACCGCCGATGCGCGGAAAGACGCGGGAGAGATTGGCGAAGACCAGCGCCAGCATCAGCGCGCCCGCGGCGGTCACCAGCCAGCCCACTATGCTGATCCCGCCGAACGGCGCCAACGAGGCCGGCAGCAGGAACACGCCGGAGCCGATCATGTTGCCCGCGACCAGCGCGGTCGCCATCCACAGGCCAAGGCCCCTGGCCGGCTTTCGCCCCGCCCGGCCGTCGGCCGCGTCCGTTTCCATCTGCGTCGTCGATGCCATGTCCCCGGTTCCTCGAAGTGACAGACCATGGTCGTGCCGCACCGGGCACGCCGAACCGGACGGCACGCTGGCACAGATGCGCGCGCGCCGATCTGATCTGCATCAATCGGGCGAGACCGCCGCCTTCATATCCACGCGCGCGCAACGGCGCCCAGGGCGTCTCTTCTCCCGGTCACAAAGGTGTTGGCAGCGGAAGCTTTGCTGGCTAGCTTTATTCTGGTATCAGGCAAGTTTTTTTTGATACAACATGCGCGAATGACCTGAGTTGCCAAGTGAAAGCTCGATTAAAATTGGAGCGATCACCAACCGAGAGCCACCAAGCCGGGAGACTGTCGCCTGACCGGGGGCATATCCCAAGACTGAAAGCGCCTATACGGTAGAGCGTCAGCGCTCTTCTGTTCAGTTTTACGGGACGTACCGAACCATGCTGATCGGGAAGCTTCTCTCGACACGCAAGACCGATGCGCAGCTTCCCGACGAGATCCGGGCCTCGCTGGTCGCGTCCCTGTTCGGCTCGCTCTCCTCGCTCGCAATGGGCGCGATCGCCTGCTCGATCATCGGGGCGGCGGCCGCCGTCGCCGCCGGGGATCCGTGGATCCTGGCCTGCTCCGTCGCGATCTTCGCCGTCGGCATGGTGCGGGTCGCCTGCGCCGTCGTCTACAAGCGCACGAAGCGCTCCATCGAGCCCGGCCCGACGCGACGATGGGAATTCGTCTACGAGCTCGGCGCGTGGGTATTCTCCAGCCTGCTGGGCCTGCTCTGCGTCCTGACATTGCTGCGCACGGACGATCTCACGCTCCACCTCATGGTGTCGACGACGGCGGCGGGCTATGCCGCCGCGATTGCCGGGCGCAATGCCGGCCGGCCGATCATCGCCGTCGGCCAGCTCGCCCTCACCGCACTGCCCCTGTCGCTCGCACTGTTCATCCATGGCGGCCTTGCCTATTACGCGCTCGGCTTCGTCATCCTCCTGTTCGTCTACGGCATGGTGGATATCACGATGAGCATCCGCGAGATCATCCTCCAGGCGCTGACCATGACGCGGCGCGAGGCGGCGCTCGCGGCCCGCTTCGAGGAGCAGGCCAACCGCTTCGACATCGCGCTCAACAACATGTCGCACGGGCTGATCATGTTCGACGGCGATTTGCGTGTGCTGGTGGCCAACCGGACGGCGAAAACCCTTTTCGACGTGCCGCCGCACATCAACCTGGAGGGGCGCAGTTTCGAATCGATCCTGCGTTACGGCCGACAACGAAAGGTGCTGTCGGCGCGCCAGGTGGACAAGCTGAAACGACAGCTGGTTCCGATGATCCTGGAGGGCGGCAGCAACAAGCGGTTCGTCCTCAACGACGGACGGCACGTCGAGTTCAAGTCCAATCCGCGCGCCTTCTCGGGCGCGGTTTTGACATTCGAGGACGTCACGGAACGCATCAACGCAGAGAAGCAGATGGTCAATATGGCGCGCTACGACGCGCTGACCGGCCTGCCCAATCGCGGCTATTTCGCGACGCTGATCGGCGAGCGGCTGAAGCAGATGAACGACGACAAGGACTGTCTGCTCATCATGCTCGACGTCGACGACTTCAAGCATGTCAACGATACGCTCGGCCACTCGCAGGGCGATGCGCTGCTGCGTGCCGTCGCCAACCGGCTGAAGGATTTCCGTACCCGCGACATCATGATCTCGCGTCAGGGCGGCGACGAGTTCATGATCTTCGTTCCGGAGATGCAGGAGGGCGAAGCGCCGAGCCGCATCGCCGAAATCCTGCGCTCGACGCTGACAGGCGTCTACGAACTGAGCGGGGAACAGGTCCACGTCACCGTCAGTATCGGCGTGGCAACGTCCGATCGCGAAGGTTTCGACCTGACGCGGATGATGGTCAAGGCGGATCTGGCGCTCTACCGCTCGAAGGCGCTCGGCAAGGGCGCATGGTCGGTGTTCGAGGATTCCATGGACGCCGAATACAAGCGGCGCCAGATGGTCAAGAACGAGCTGGCGAAGGCGCTGGACGGGCGCAAGGCCTGCCTGCTGGCCAACCACGGCCAGATCGCCTGCGGCCCGACCCTGAAGAAGGCACTCGGCGTTGCGGACGGCGTGGAAGAACTGGCCGATCAGTATCTGTCGGCTCTGTCCGTCGGCGCGCCGGACATTCTCGGTGACGCGGAAATGGCGGAGATCCTGCGGAAGTTCAAGAATTACGGCAAGCAGCCGGACGAAATGGATGCCTCCCATGGTGCTGCCTTCGACATGCCGGTGAGAAGAGACTAAGCATGCGGCTCGGGATCGACTGGGGCGGCACCAAGATGGAGATCATCGCGCTCTC
>ENA-ORCW01000436-ORCW01000436.1-marine-metagenome-genome-assembly--contig:-NODE-436-length-26014-cov-4.140109_pt1 | contig 26014 bp, 18 predicted proteins | sample MGYA00237784_ERZ508517 | MGnify/ENA primary metagenome ERZ508517 (study PRJEB26187, sample SAMN06268979) | marine metagenome | isolation source: Tt ae E1 feedstock associated aerobic enrichment on... | reverse complement strand
CCCCGCCGGTCAATGCCGAGCCGGTCTATCCGTACGAGATCATCGGCCACGATTCGCCGTACCGGCTCGAGAGCCTGCGGGACCTGGTTCCCAAGCTGCGTGACATTGGCGGTCGGGGACTCACCTACACCCGCTTCAAGGGTCTGGGTGAAATGAACCCCAACGAGCTGTTCGAGACGGCGATGGATCCGGAAAACCGTGTCCTCAAGCAGGTGACGCTCGAAGACGCTGCCGCGGCCGAGGAGATCTTCCGCGTCCTCATGGGCGATCACGTCGAACCGCGTCGTGAGTTCATTGAGAAGCACGCTCTGGACGTGAAGGACCTGGACATCTGAGCGGAATGCCGGAGCCGTGAGGCGAGCATTGCGGAGCGTGCGCGAAACGTGGCACAATCCGTTTGCGGTTCACCCCCTCGCCTCACGGAGTCCCGCCTGTGCCGAGTTCGCCGTCTCCTCAGCCCGTCCACGGGAAGACTCCCTCCTTGTCCGGCGTCCGCAGGCGACTCTGGCCCTGGCTCGTCGTGGTTCTGTGCGGCGGCATGCCGGCAATATCGCTGGCGGCGGACAGGGACGGATTCGCGGATCTGCAGCGCACGTACGATACCGACGTTCGACCGCTGCTCAAGCAGTTCTGCGTCGACTGTCACTCGACCGACGCGCGCGAAGGTGAACTCGACCTGGAACGGTTCGGGACGCTTGCCGATGTCCGTCGTGATCCCGCGGCCTGGCAGCAGGTTCGTCGCATGCTGCGTGACGGCGAGATGCCGCCGGACGAAAGCCCCCAGCCATCCCGCGACGAACTGACGCGCCTGTCCGGGTGGGTTGCCCGTTACCTCGATACCGAAGCCCGGGCACGGGCCGGTGATCCGGGACCGGTTGTTCTGCGGCGGCTCAACAATGCCGAGTACACGTACACGATCCGGGATCTGACCGGCGTCGCATCGCTCGATCCGGCACGGGAGTTCCCGGCGGATGGCGCAGCCGGCGAGGGATTCACCAACACCGGCCAGGCGCTGGCCATGTCACCGGCCCTGGTGCAGAAGTATCTCGACGCCTCCCGGCAGATCGCCAGCCACGCGGTCCTGCTGCCGGACGGTTTCCGTTTCTCACCGTCCGCATCGCGGCGTGACTGGGCGGACGGAATACTGGCTGAGATCCGTTCGATCTACACCCGGCACACGAAGAGTGCGCAGCTTGCCGGTCTCCGTTTCTTCAACCAGCGCGATGTCGAGCAAGCCCGCGTCGCGATGGCGGAAGACGGACGTGTCGACCTGGTTCCCTACTTCGCGGTTCTCATCGAGCATCGGGACGCGATCCGGGCTGGAACAATCTCTGCCGAAACGATCGCGAAGACGCATCACCTCAATGCGAAGTATCTGGGCATTCTGGCGGCAACGCTTGCGACGGAGGACGCCACTCCCCTGCTCCGTTCGCTTCAGGATCGATGGAGAGAGGCCGGGCCGAACGATGCCTCCGTACTCGCCGCGTACGTCCGCGCCTGGCAGGACCGGCTCTGGTCGTTTCAGCCGGTCGGGCATCTTGGGCTGGTGCAGCCCTGGCAGAAGGAAGTGGCTCCCTTCGAAGCGAGACGCAACCTGAGGCAGACGTTGTCCGTGAAGTCAGGCGACGATGCGGCAACGGTTCAACTCATTGCAGGCACAGCCGGCGATGGTCCGGACGGAGATCGTGTCGACTGGCAAAATGCCCGGGTCGAGTTCGGTGCCGGCAGACCAGCCATTCCTTTGCGTGATCTGCGTGCCGTGGCAATCGCCCTGGAGCGTTTGCAGGCCGAGACGCGGTCGCGTCTGGCGGACTACCTGGCGGTTGCGTACGACGTGAAAGGACGCGAGCGGATCGACGTCGAGGCAATTGCCGCCGATCGAAACCTCCATCCGGACGTACTGAAATCGCTGCTGGGGTATCTCGGCATTGCTGCCGGCAACGAGGTGTCGATCAACGAGTACCTGCAGCAGCCGCTCCACAGCATTGGCGACTATGGTTTCGTCCGCGGATGGGGACAGCCGGGGCTTGATGCCCTCTCGGTCGTTGCCAATTCGTCGGACGAGGCCGTGGCGATTCCGGGGGAAATGCGACCGCACCAGGTGGCCGTCCATCCCCGCCCGGAACGATGGGTTGCCGTCGGATGGAAGAGCCCGATCGACGGGCCGGTACATGTTGCAGCGCGCATCCGTCATGCCCATGCCGCGTGCGGCAACGGTGTGAGCTGGAAGGTTGAACTGCGGCGGGGGGCGACGCGACGGATTCTCGCGGCCGGCAATGTCGACCGCGTCAATGCGATCGAAGTTCCTCCGATGGAGGGCGTGCAGATCCGAAAGGGGGATCTGCTCTCGCTGATCATCGGGCCCCGCGACGGCAGCCACGTCTGCGACCTGACCGAGATCGATCTGACCATCACCGATTCGTCCGACAATCAACGCATCTGGTCGCTGTCCCGTGACTGTGCCGACAGCATCGACGCGGGGAATCCGCATGCGGACCGGTACGGCCACCGCGACACGTGGCACTTCTACCACGGCCGCATTGATGGAGAAGCAACGCCCGGAGTGATTCCCGCCGGTTCGCTTCTGGCCCGCTGGCTCGATGCCGGCGATGCCACAACCGCCAGTCAGCTTGCCCGGCAATTGCAGGACCTGCTCACTGGCCCGGGGACAAGCGACAGTCCGGAGGTCGACCGGCGGCTTGTGTCCGAGCTGCAGTCGCTGCATGGACCGCTGTTCGGTCGGATCGACTTCGCGCGACTGGCAGAAACCGTCTCCCGCGAGGAACTGGACGCTTCGGACTTCGGGATCGATCCGGCATTGTTCGGCCGCGATCCGGATGGTGCACCGGCAGCCGCAGACGCGTTGATCGTTCAGGCTCCCGCGGTCATCAGCGTTCGCATTCCCGCAAGCCTGTGTGACCAGGCCGCGTTTGCGGTGACCGGGACGCTCTCCGGCCGGGCGACCGGCGACGGGAGTGTTCAGCTGCGACTTTCTTCGGGGGCGTCGGTCGCACTTGGGCCGCTGGACGTGACTCCGGGAGTCCCGGTGACGGTCCGGCCCGACACCACGGCGGAAACGCGTGTGCGTGCGTCGTTCGACGCGTTCCGCAGGATCTTTCCGGCGGCGATGTGTCACGCCCGGATCGTCCCCATCGACGAGGTCGTCACGCTGGTGCTCTATCATCGAGAAGATGAGCACCTGGCAAGGTTGATGCTCACGGATGATGAGCGTGCGGAACTGGACCGGTTGTGGTCCGAGCTCTTCTACGTCAGCCAGGACGCGTTTCGTCTGGAGACGGCACTGGAACAGATTCTCGAGTTCAGCACGCAGGATGCCGACCCACGCAAGTTCGATCCGGTCCTCGAGCCGATCGCCGACCGTGCCCATGCGTTCCGTCAGCATCTTCTCGAAACCGAACCGGTCCATTTCGACGCGCTTGTGGAGTTCGCTGCACGTGCCTGGCGGCGACCGTTGATGGACACAGAGGTGCAGACACTGCGGGCATTCTACCGCCAGTTGCGATCGCAGCAGATCGATCACGAAGACGCCTTCCGGCTGACGCTTGCCCGCATCCTTTCCTCGCCGGCGTTCCTGTATCGCCTGGAAGAGCCGCAGGCCGGCACCGCTCCGACCGACGTGTCCGCGCATGAACTCGCCAGCCGCCTCAGTTACTTCCTCTGGTCGTCGATGCCCGATGCAGACCTGCGCGCTGCGGCGGACAGCGGACGCCTGGCACGACCAGAAGCGCTCCGGGACCAGTCGCGGCGGATGCTGGATGATCCACGGACGCGACGGCTGGCGATCGAGTTCGCCTGTCAGTGGCTCGGCATTCGGGACTTTGACCAGCTCGACGAAAAGAGCCCGCGGCACTTTCCCGAGTTCGCCGACCTGCAGGACGACATGTACCAGGAGTCGATCCGATTCTTCGAAGACCTGTTCCGCAACGACGGTTCGATTCTTGATGTCCTCGCTGCGGAACACACATTCGTGAATCCCGAACTCGCCGCGTTCTACGGCATACCGGGCGTGACAGACGGCGGATGGCGTCGGGTGGAGAACGTGGACCGATTCAACCGTGGCGGCATCCTCGCTCAGGCGAGTACGCTCGCCCGTCAGTCCGGTGCGTCCCGCACGAGCCCGATTCTCCGCGGCAACTGGGTCTCCGAGACGCTGCTGGGCGAACGGCTTCCCCGACCGCCCAAGGATGTCCCGCTGCTGCCCGAGACCGTCCCTGAGGGTCTCAGCGAGCGGCAGCTGATCGAGCGGCACAGCAGCGATCAGGCGTGCGCGAAGTGTCACGTCCGCATCGATCCCTACGGTTTTGCCCTGGAGAGTTTCGACGCCATCGGCCGGTTTCGTACGCGGGACACCGGCGATCACCCGATCGATACGAAGACGACCCTTCCGGATGGGACGGCGCTCGATGGTCTGAACGGCCTGAGAAACTATCTGCTGACCGAGCGGCGGGACGACTTCGTCCGGGTCTTCTGCCGAAAGCTGCTTGGCTACGCCCTCGGGCGCAGGGTCCTTCTTTCGGATGAGCCGCTGCTGGATGAGATGGCTGCGGCCCTGGCAGAAAACGACTATCGGTTCTCGGTCGCCGTCCAGACGATCGTGCTCAGCCCCCAGTTCCGGCAGATACGCGGGCGCGATGCCCTGCCCGCTGCCGCAGGGAGTGACGGAACCGAGTGACGCGGCAGATCCCCTTCCGCTCCAGCAGGAGACAGACGGATGCATCACTTTTCGCGACGAACATTGCTCCGCGGCGTCGGTGTGTCGATGGCGCTTCCCTGGCTGGAGTCACTTTCTGTCTGGGCGGATGAACAGACGCCGGAGCGTCAGTCGAGCGAGGCACCGAAGCGGTTTGCGGTTCTGTTTGCCGGCAACGGTTTCCACAAGGACCACTGGTGGGCCCGCGGTGCCGGTGCGGATCTGGAACTGGGAGAGGTGCTCTCACCGCTGCGGGAGCATCGGGACAAGGTGTTGTTCATTCGCGGGCTCTACAACGAGCAGGCCCTGAAGGGGAACATCCACAGCTCGCAAACCGGCAATCTGCTTTCCGGTGCGCCACTGGCATCCGGAGGCGAGATCCGGTCCGGGACGAGCATCGACCAGGTACTGGCACAGACGTACGGCCGCAGCACGAAGGTGCCGTCGCTGGTTCTCGGCTGCGAGAAGTCGAACCCGTCGGTCCACAAGAACTATTCGATGCTGTACAGCTCGCACATTTCGTGGAGTTCGCCCACCACGCCGACACCGCTGGAGCTGTACCCTGCCCTCGCCTTCGACCGTCTGTTCCGGGACACTGCCGATGCCGGTGACCGTAGTGTTCTCGATGCCGTTCTTGACGATGCCCGACGACTGCGTCGGGGCGTCAGTCGCAGCGATCAGCAGAAGCTCGACGAGTATCTCCACTCGGTTCGCGAAGTGGAGCAGCGGATCGAACGGGCCGGCAATCGCGGCGAGCTGCAGGGATGGCGACCGGCCATGGCGAAGCCGAACATCCCCCGCCCGGCTGACGGCATCCCGCAGGACATCGGGGAGCATATGCGGCTGATGTGCGACATCCTCGTCCTCGCCTTCCAGACGGACACGACGCGGATCTGCACGCTCAAGCTCAACAACGACCACTCGGCGCTTCGGTTCCCCAACCTGGGCGTCGACTACATGATTCACCACCTTCTCTCGCACCAGGAATCAGATGACTGGCTGAAGGTGAATCAGTTCTTCGTGCAGCAGCTGGCATACATCGCAGGCCGGCTCGATGCCATTCAGGAAGGAGAGCGGACGCTGCTCGATAACTCGATGCTGATGTTCTGTTCGAGCATGCTGACCGGCAGCCACAACGCCAGCCAGTTGCCGGTCATCATTGTCGGCAGCGGCGGCGGCACACTCGCGACCGGGCGATCCCTCGACTACCTGGACAAGCCGAACCGAAAGATGTGCAGCCTGTACCTGTCGCTGATGGACCGGTTTGGCGTGCATCTCGATGAGTTCGGCGACTCCCGCGAACGTCTGCCGGGCGTCTGATTCGACCGCCCACCGTCCCGGAACCGCCGGCTTCAGAACAGCCGGTTCAGCCCGTTCAGCGCCGCCACGCGATACGCCTCGGCCATCGTCGGGTAGTTGAACGTCGAGTTGACGAAGTAGCGGAGCGAGTTCTGTTCGCCCGGCTGCGACATGATTGCCTGGCCGATGTGGATGATCTCCGAGGCGTTGGCCCCGAAGCAGTGGATCCCCAGCAGCTGCAGTGTCTCCCGGTGGAACAGGATCTTGAGCATGCCGACGGTCCGGCCGGTGATCTGGGCCCGGGCAAGGCTCTTGAACATCGACTGTCCGACTTCGTACGGGATACCCGCTTCGGTCAGTTCCCGCTCGGTCTTGCCCAGGGAACTGATCTCCGGACTGGTGTAGATGCCGGTCGGTATCTCGTTGATGAGGGCCCGTTCGCACACGCCGTTGGTCAGATGCATCGCGGCGTAGCGGCCCTGGACGTAGGCGGCACTGGCCAGGGACGGCACTCCGATGACGTCGCCGACCGCGTAGATGTGCGGAAGTGCCGTCTGGAAGTCCTCGTTGACTTCGAGCTGGCCGCGTCGGTTGGGGACCAGGCCGATCTCTTCGAGTCCCATGTCGTTCGTGTTGCCGTTCCGTCCTGCCGCCCAGAACAGCACGTCCGTCTTGATCTGCTTGCCGGACTTCAGATGCAGGATGACGCCATCGTCGGTCGGCTCGACACGTTCGTAACTCTCGTTGTGGCGGATGATGACACCGCGATCCCGCAGGTGATAGCTGAGTGCGTCGATGATCTCGTCATCGAGGAACTCCAGCAGCTTCTGCCGGGTGTTGATGAGGTTCACCTTCACGCCCAGGTTGCGGAACATCGAGGCGTACTCGCATCCGATGACGCCCGCTCCGTAGATGGTGATTGACCGGGGGGTGTCGTCGAGATCGAGGATCGTGTCGCTGTCGAAAACGCGGGGGTGCGAGAAGTCGATGTCGGCGGGACGATACGGTCGGGAGCCGGTCGCGATGATGAAGGAATCCGCCTTCAGTTCCCGCCGTACTCGTCGAGCACTTCCAGCGTGTTCGCATCCTTGAACTGGCCGTGACCGATCGAGACGGGCACGCCATTGCGTTCGTAGAACGACAGCCGCATGTCGACCTGCTTCTCGATGACCGAGGCCGCTGTCCGCCGGAGTTCGGGAAACGTGGGGGTGCGGCAGAGACCGACATCGCGGAACAGTTTGTTTCCGAGGACGCTGGTCACCTGGTAGACGGCGAACCGCAGGGCCTTGCTGGGGATTGTCCCCCGATGCGTGCAGTTTCCGCCGATGCGTCGAAACCGCTCCACCACCGCCACCGATTTGCCCAGCTTCGTTGCCTGCATGGCGGCCCCTTCGCCTCCGGGACCGGTTCCGATGACGACCACATCGTATGTCTGCGAATCCATGGGCTCCGTTCGTGACGTCAGGTTGAGGGGGAGGAGTTGCCGAAGTACCTTCGCGGATGCCAGTCCGCACACGTGGAACGTGGCAACTTCAGTGCCGTCCGGGAGTGCCCGGCAGTTCCGGGCGAACAGGGGGCCGATCCGGAGTCGTGCGGAACGGCTGTCACTGCGGAACATTCGCTCGTCCGGGGGCGGAACGGAATTCGCTGCCGATCGGGATTCACACCCGGTTCACCTGTCTGAGCACGGGCCGGGGCCGCTTTGACTGATTACTTTTTAGGCAACCTGCTCTTTCCCGCGACATTCGCCGGCAAGGGCAATCGACTTGCAGCAGGGTGACCGCAATAATTCCCGGCCCGTCGACACGATTGCGACGGTGGGCCCGACGAAGTTGTGCCGATCTGAAAGCGTCAGGAGCGTTCATTGACGACGATTGATGTGTCCCGCGCCGAACTGGAGCGACTGGCCGCCGAAGTTCGCCGCGATCCCGGGGCCAACTGGAAACGATGGGGGCCGTACCTGTCGGAGCGGCAATGGGGGACCGTACGCGAGGATCAGTCCGGCGATGGCCGGGTCTGGCGATCCTTCACTCATGATGAGGCGGTCTGGAGAGCCTATCGCTGGGGGGAGGACGGCATCCTCGGACTGACCGACCGCCAGTGTCGCCTCGCCTTCTCCCTGGCGATGTGGAACGGCAAGGATCCGATCCTCAAGGAGCGACTCTTCGGTCTGAGCGGCCCGGAAGGGAACCACGGCGAGGACGTCAAGGAGTGCTACTACTACCTCGACTCGACGCCGACTCACTCCTACCTCAAGGGGCTGTACAAGTACCCGCAGCAGGAGTTTCCCTACGATCTGCTCCGGACCGCCAACGCCGAACGGACGCATCACGATCCCGAGTACGAACTGACCGATACCGGGATCTTCGACAACGACCGCTACTTCGACGTCTTCGTTGAGTACGCCAAGGCCGATCCGGAAGACATTCTCGTGCGGATCACGGTTGCCAATCGGGGGCCGAAGGCGGCACGCCTGCACCTGCTGCCGCAGCTCGTCTTCCGCAATACCTGGTCATGGGGCGAAACGAGCGAAAGCCACCTGCCCAGGCCCGTGCTCGAACAGCAGGACGACGGCTCGGTCCTGGCCGAACACGAAACGCTCGGGCGGTTCCGCATCGATGCCGATGCCGGTCCGGACGGCACATTGCCGGAGTGGATTTTCACCGAGAACGAAACCAACAGCTGGCGGCATGAGGAGAAGCCGGAGCTCAGCCGCGCCTCCTGCAAGGATGCCTTTCATCTTTACGTCGTCGATGGCGTGAAGCAGGCGGTGAACATCCGTCCGCGAGGAACCAAGGCGGCGGCGGTGTACGTTCTGGACGTTCCGGCCGACAGCGAATGTGAGATTCGCCTGCGTCTGCGACCCGTCGACGAAGCGACCGGGCCTCCCTTCGGAGACGAATTCGCGCACACGTTTCGCACCCGCATTGACGAGGCAGACGCGTTCTACGAGTCCAAGGTTTGCCCCGGCCTGGATGAGGACGAGCGGCGGGTGCTGCGCCAGGCCAGTGCCGGCCTGCTCTGGAGCAAGCAGTTCTACTACTACGTCGTCAACGAATGGCTCGACGAGAAGCCACAGCCGGATCCGATGGAGACGGACCCGATGGTCCTGCGGAACCGGGACTGGCGGCATCTGTATAACCGCAACATCATCTCGATGCCGGACAAATGGGAATACCCGTGGTACGCCGCCTGGGACAGCGCGTTCCACATGATTCCCTTCGCCAACCTCGATCCACACTTCGCGCGGGAGCAGCTGATCCTGTTCCTGCGGGAATGGTACATGCATCCCAACGGGCAGATGCCCGCCTACGAGTGGAACTTCAGCGACGTCAATCCGCCCGTGCATGCCTGGGCCTGCTGGCGGATCTACCAGATGACCGGCACGCCCGGAAAGCGTGACCGCGAGTTCCTCGCCCGCGTCTTCCAGAAGCTGCTGCTCAACTTCACCTGGTGGGTCAACCGCAAGGACGTTCGCGGCAAGCACGTCTTTACCGGCGGCTTTCTCGGTCTGGACAACATCGGAATCTTCGATCGCTCCAAGCCGCTGCCGACCGGAGGACATCTCGAACAGGCGGACGGCACTGCCTGGATGGCCTACTACTGCTCGAGCATGCTGTCGATCGCTTTCGAGATGGCCGACGGCAACCGCGCCTACGAGGACATGGCCTCGAAGTTCTTCGAGCACTACGTCGCCATTGCCGAGGCAATGAACTCCCTGGACGGCACCGGCCTGTGGGATGAGGAGGACGGGTTCTACTACGACCATCTGCACATCAACGGTCGCAGCATTCCGCTGAAGATTCGTTCGATGGTCGGCATCATTCCGCTGTTTACCGTGGATGTCCTCTACGAGCGGGTGATCAACCAGCTGCCCGGGTTCCGCAAGCGGATGAACTGGTTCCTCGAGCACCGCCAGGACCTGCCCGAGTTCATGACCTACATGGAGAAGAGTCCGTCGGATGGCGGCGAAGAAGGACTGCGCCTGCTCGCCATTCCCACCCGTGACCGGCTCGAGCGCATCCTCAAGTACGTGCTCGACGAAGACGAGTTCCTCTCGCCGTTCGGCGTTCGCTCACTCTCCAAGTACCACCTCGAACATCCGTTCGTCTTTGGCTCCAACGGCGACGAGTTGCGGGTGCAGTACGTGCCGGGAGAATCGGACAGCGGCATGTTCGGCGGAAACTCCAACTGGCGTGGTCCGATCTGGTTCCCGCTCAATTACCTGCTCATCGAGGCGTTCGAGCGGTATCACCAGTTCTATGGCGACTCGCTGAAGGTGGAGTGCCCGACCGGGTCGGGCAACATGATGAACCTCGGCGAAGTCGCCGACGAGATTCGCCGCCGACTCGTTCGGCTGTTCCTCGCCGACAAGGAAGGCGTGCGTCCCAGTTACGCACGTGGCGAGCGTTTCGTCAACGACGAGCACTGGAAGGATCTCGTGCTGTTCTACGAGTACTTCCACGGCGATACGGGGCGCGGGCTGGGAGCCAACCATCAGACCGGTTGGACGGCACTGGTCGCCCCGATTCTCGAAAGCCTGGCCCGACAGCGGGCCGACGCGGGCGAGCCGGACCCGACCGCCTTCTGGGCCGATGCCGCCCGCTGACACGCGCACAGCATCATCCCGAGCGACCCGCCACGTACGCCTGCGTGAGCGGGTCCTGCGGCGAGGCAAAGACCTGATCGGCCGGGCCCCGTTCAACGAGCCGACCGGTGCCGTCCGTCGTCCAGAAGAACGCGACGTCGTCGGCGATGCGACGGGCCTGCGCCAGGTTGTGAGTGACGACAATTTGTGTCAGTTGACCGCGCAGTCTGAGCAGCAGATCTTCAATGACGCCGGTCGAGATCGGATCGAGCGCACTGCACGGTTCGTCGAGCAGTAGCACCTGCGGCTTCAGGGCGAGCGCCCTGGCGATACAGAGTCGCTGCTGCTGCCCACCCGAGAGGGCCAGGGCCGAAGTCTCCAGCCGGTCCTTCACTTCGTCCCACAGGCCGACACTGCGGAGGGCCGTCTCGATTCGCTCCATGCGTTCAGCGTGGTCGGTCAGCCCGTGCTCGCGGAGCGGCAGATCGAGGTTCCGGCGAATCGACAGCGGGAACGGGTTCGGCTTCTGGAAAATCATCCCGACCCTGCGTCGCAATTGCAGCACGTCCACGTCGTCACTACGGACATCCCTTCCGCCGATGCGAACCGTTCCCTCGACCTGGCAGCCCGAAACCAGGTCACACAGACGGTTGAGCGTCGTCAGCAGGCTCGTCTTGCCGCAACCGGATGGTCCGATCAGTGCCGTGATGTGACCGGCACCTGCAGTGAGATCCACGCCGCTGAGCACGCAGCGTGTCCCGTACCGGATGCTGAGCTGCTCGACCTGCACGAGGTCATTGCCGGCCGGTTCGCCGGAATCGCGGGTCGCTGCTTGTGTGGTGTTTGTCAGCATGCGTTGGTTGCTCGTGCGGATGAAGTCGGTCTCACGCGGTCATTACCTGTCGGTGGAGCCAGCGATGCGCCATCCACGAGGCGGCACCGTTGAGGGCCAGCAGCAGCACGATCAGCACCAGGGCGGCGGCATGGGCCCGGTCGTTACCGCCGGCGGCATTCATCGACAGATCGAAGATGTGGATCGACAGCGAGCGGCCCGAGTCCCACAGCGACTCCGGCATCCGGGTGACGTAGCCGCTCGTGAAGATCAGGGCGGCGGTCTCCGCCAGCGCCCGACCGATCCCCAGAACCAGCCCGACCACCAGCCCCGGGACGGCAGCGGGCAGCAGCAGGTGACGGATCGCCGCGGTCCGCGACATTCCCAGTGCCGCCGCTGCCAGCCGGTAATCGTCCGGCACCGATCGAAAGCCTTCTTCGGTCGCGCGAATCAGAATCGGCAGCACCATGCAGGCGAGGGTCAGGCCTCCGGAAACAATCGAGAAGCCCATTCCCAGCCAGACGCAGAAGAACGCGTTCCCGAACAGTCCAAACACGATCGACGGCACACCGGCCAGGACGTCGAGACTCCGCCGGACCAGACGCCCGAACCGGTTCTGCCGCGGCGAGAACTCGGCCAGCAGGATTGCGGTCCCCAGTCCCAGTGGCACCGACACCGCCAGGCAGACCAGCAGGATCAGCAGCGTCGAGACGAGAACCGGCCCGATGCCCCCTCCCCGTCCGGCATCGAGAACCGGACCTGTCAGATACCCCCACGAGATCTCCCCTGCCCCACGCCAGACAATGCTTCCGACCAGCCACGCAAACACCAGCGTGATTGCTGCCGCGACGCTCCAGACCACGACGGCAACGGCTCGGTCGAGCCCGCGATGTGCCGCGGAGGGACGGACCGTCCAGTTCGCGTGATCGAGCAGTCCTGGCTCGCCGGGTGTCGTGGTCATGCGGGACGTCACGCCTGACGAAGAGAGGGACGGGTTCGGCTGGCGATCTCGGCAGCTGCAACCAGCAGAGCCACCAGCCCCATCAGCAGCAGACCGCTGACGAACAGCGCCGAACGGTGATCCCCCATCGCGTAAGCCATCTCCAGGGCGATGTTGGCTGTCAGCGTCCGGACCGGTGCGAACAGACTGCCCGGCAGCTGCACGACGTTGCCACACACCATCAGCACCGCCATCGTCTCGCCCAGGGCACGCATCGTGGCAAGAATGACGGCGGTCAGCAGACCGGACCGGGCGGCCGGCAGCACGACGCCTGCCATCGTTCCCCAGCGCGACAGGCCCAGAGCCGCTGCCGCCTGCAGAGACTCCTGCGGGACCGAGCCAATTGCCGCGTCGGCCACGAGCGCGATCGTCGGCAGGATCATCAGCGACAGGATCAGAATGCCGGCCAGCAGACTCGCGCCCGGCTGTGCGATCCCGGCGATGATCGGCACGAGCACGACCAGCCCCCAGAAGCCGTACACGACCGAGGGAATCCCCGCGAGCAGTTCGATCATCATCCGGTACGGACGGGCCAGCATCGGCGGTGCGTAGTAGCGGCAGAACAGGGCTGAGGCGATCCCCAGCGGCCCCGCCAGCAGGACCGCACCGGCGGTTGTCAGCAATGTGCCGACGATCATCGGCAGCAGGTTGAACGTTCCCTCAGACGCATCCGGGGCCGGATGCCAGGATGCGTCCGTCACGAACCGCGCAAGGCCGACCGATCGCCACGCCGGCAGCGACTCGCGCACCAGGAACGCGACGATGACCAGCACGATCATCGCCGACAGACCCGCGCACAGACGCAGCAGGCGAACGAGCATTCTGTCACTCGGCGAGCGGAACAAACGACTGCTTTCGAATCAGATCGTGAACGTCGGAGGAACGGGCAAACTCGATGAACGTGGCTGCCAGACCGGTCGGCTCCTCGCGCGTCACCAGGTTGAGCGGACGGGACAGCGGAAAGCGGCCCTCGGCCACCGCTGCCGTGCCGGCCGGTATGCCGCCAATCGGCAGCAGCGCGATCGGAACGCCCTGCCCGGCATCGAACTCGGCGGTCCCGATCGAGACATAGCCGATCGCCTGGGGATTTCCCGCGACCGTCTTGATCCCCTGCTCGTTGTCGCCGATGACCACGTCCGCGGCGACATCGGTGTTGTTGAGGTGGAAGTAGTGGAGGAACAGTTCGAGTGTTGAGCGTCCCTGGGCCTTGTTGACAACGGTGATCTCGCCGTCGCTGCCGCCAACGTCTTTCCAGTTGTCGATCGATCCAGTGTAGATGGCGACGATCTGCTCGTCGGTGAGTTCTCTTACAGGGTTGTCCTGATGGACGATGATGCAGATGCCATCCTTCGCGACGGGAAACGGCTGCAGGTCCTGCTCGTCCTCCTTGAGAGCGCGGGAGACCATGCCGATGTCGGCCAGTCCGCTGCGGCAATCGGCGACGCCGCGGGACGAGCCGCCCGTCTGCACGTCAATCCGCACGTCCGGGTGCTGTGCCTCGAACGCCCGGCCGATCTCTGCCATCAGCGGTGCGATCGTGCTCGAGCCGGTCAGCGTCAGCCGGCCCGACAGATGTGAACCGTTCGTGTTCTCGGCCTGAGACGACGAGGCTCCGGGTGTGCAGGCGATACCGCAACACAGAACCAGAACCGCAAACGCGACAGACAAACCGTTCCATATCACCGGCACGAGGCAGACTCCTTCGGTGGTTCAGCGGGGCATGGCCCGGCGACAGGTGGCGCTGGCGGAGTCAGCCCGACAGGTCGTCGAACGAAATCAGGCAGCAGCCGAGGTTGATCGCTTCGCCCGGCGTCGGAGACTCAAACTCCGGAGCCAGCGAATAGAGCACCGCCTTGCCGTCGCGGCGGGACTGGACCAGGCCCGCTTCGCGCAGCACCTTGAGGTGATGCGAGAGCAGACTCTGTTCGAGTCCGAGCGAGGCGTTGATCTCCCCGACATGCTTCGGTCCGTCCATCAGCTGCCGGACGACCGCCAGACGTGTCTCATCCGCGAGGATCTTGAGCAGACCGGCACATCCACCCTGCGTTGTTGATTCCGAGGCCATGCTGTGTCATTCCCCTCCCGGCACGGATCCTGTCTGTGGCATGAACCAACATTGACATGAACGTGCGCTGAAGTCAATGACGCAGCGACAACGCGACAGGTCGTGCGGAACGTTCACCGCAGCGACGAACGATGCAGCTCGAGCGTCCGGAACGACGCCACCGGCTGCCACGGCTCGAACCGGTCGACGAACTCGTTCAGGCCGACCAGCGTGCTCGTCAGCACCTCCTCCGGCGATTCGCCGTGCCGGGTGATGAGCCACACCGTCTCACCCTCCAGCGGCTCGCCGTTGACCGGAATCGTCAGGCCGGCCCGTTCGAGGTAGAAGATCGAGGGGAGGTCGGCCGGCAGCGGAGCGATGAGCCGGTCGGCATCATTCGGTTCGTCGGCAAGATCTTCTTCGAGGTGTTCGATCAGGTTGCGGATTGAGACGTAGCTGGTCCGGTCCGCCGGATCGAACAGCACCGGATGGCGCACTGTGTAGACCGTCCCTGCGATGGCCAGTGCGAGTCCCGTCACGATTACGCCACCGCGTCGCCAGTCGGGGGCCAGGTCAATCAGTCTCGTGATGCCGCGGCTGGCGGTCAGGTAGAACCACGGTGCCAGAAACATGTAGATCCGGGGGGGCGGTGCGACGCCCTGGGCAACATTGATGACCAGCACGACGAGGAACGGACTGAGCCACCGCAACCAGTACTCGGCCGTGCGCGGCCAGGTGAACAGTCCCACTATCGCCAGCGGCAGCCAGACGAATGCCGGTACCGCCCCGTCGGTCCACCACAGGTAGGCGCCCTTCCAACTGTCTGCGAGCTGCTGCGCGTACGGACCGCTGTCCGGCTGCATGATCGGGTCCTGCAGGAACAGCAGCCCGCGGAAGACGTAGGACGGTGCGTATCCGGCCATCACGACCAGTGCCGCCGTGCCCAGCAACACGACGAGGATGCGGGCCCGCCGGCGAATAACGCTCGTCAGCAGTGGTCGCTCGAAAATCGGGACGAGGACGTACCAGCCGCAGCAGGCGATCACCCCGTAGAGCATGATCGGCATCGACCAGCAGCCGGCGACGACCGCACACCAGGCGATCACGGTGGCCCGGGCCGATCGGGCCGGGGAGCAGTGCATCTTCCACAGCGCCGCGTCCAGCACCAGCGTGGCCGCCGCGATGAACATGTAACCCCGCGCATTGGCCGAATAGGTGATGAGCATCGGCGAGACGGCGACCATGGCCGTCACCAGGCAGGATTCCCGTGGACTGAACCACGGCCGCGACCAGCGGGCCGCCATGACCAGCGTCAGGCCGCCGGCGAGAAAGACCGGCAGCCGCAGGGCCCACTCCGCGTCTCCCAGCAGCCGGTACGACCAGTGCATCAGAAACGTGTTGAGCAGGTGGTTGTTGGTCGAGTTGTAGTCGGCGATCGCGATGATCCACGACCGCCGGGCGAAGTTGAGAAACGTGTACGCCTCGTCGTAGGCCATCGGATCGAACAGCCGGCTCCACCGCAGCAGCAGACCAACCGTGATCAGCAGCAGCGTGAGCACGTAGAACACCCGTTCGTCCGGTTCGGCAACGACTGGTTCGTAGTGCTGCGCCAGACAGTCGCGGAGGAAGCGGTCGACATCCCGGCGGAACTTCCTCACCAGCAGTGCCGCGATCCCGCAGGCCACTGCAAAGAACCAGCAGACGTGCAGGTAGCGGGCGTACCGTTCCGGCGTGACGTCATCCGGTCGCCGCAGGAGTGCTCCCAGTGGCTGCAGCACGCTGTAGGGAACGCATCCGGCCGCAGCGCAGCCAGCCGCTGCGATCACCAGAATCCAGATCAGGGCGGTCACACTGCGCTGCACGTTCATGGACTGCTCGCATCCCCGGTCGGTGCAGGAAGAATGTCAGTCTGCGGTGCCCGGTACAGTTCCGCAAAGCACGCGAACAGATCCTCACGGTCGCCGTACGAACGGACGAACTGCGCGCCGAGCGCGTCGGGCACCCCGTCGCGGATCGAATACGGCCCGGCAACCAGCACATCGTACGGCCGGCCGGTGACGTCGAAAAAGAACGGAAAGTTCAGCGCCAGCACCGTCGATCGGCCACTCAGATAGAACTCGAACACATACCCCGGATCGACGACGAATTCGCCGTGCTGTGGCAGTTCTTCCAGCAACTGCTGCGTGAATCGCGGCGCGTCGTAGTTGATGTCGGACCAGTGCTGCAGATGGGCGGCAACGGTTCGCAGTCCGCCACCTGGCACAAGCAGACCGGCCAGTACAATGCCCATCATCGACGCTGCGACCCGCCGGACCATGACCGGACGTGATTCGAGCAGCCGCAGTCCTTCACGAATGACGACCCCGACCCCCAGAAACATCAGCGCTCCGGTATAGCACCAGTATCCCTTGGTCGGGTGCGTCCCCTGACAGGCCATGTGCAGGTAGATCCCCGACCAGATCAGCAGTGCCAGTGTCCGCAGTCCCGCATCCCGCGTTCGCCACGCGATGACCGCCACGCCGACTGCACCGAGCAGCATCAGGGCCGCCTGGATCGGTCCGGCATGTTCGAAGAAGAGCGGCACCTGGGCGGCGATCGATTCCCACGGCCAGAGCAGACGCGATGTCAGTCCCGGCCCGGCCCGTCCCAGCACGTTGTTGAAGAACTGCGCCTGGAAGGCGTCGGGGGCTTTCAGAATCAGCGGCAGCCAGAGCGCCACCATGGCCGCCCCGGCCAGCGAGTACAGCACCGCGGCCAGCAGCCGTCGCAACCACGTTCCACCGGCCAGCAGAATCCACACGCCGCACTGCATGCCGAACACGAGCGCGAACGGATGCGTCAGGCCTCCCAGTCCGACGAGCAGGCCAGACACGACCGCCAGTGACAGACGCTGCGTCTGCGTGTACCGCCAGGTGGCCAGAATCGCCGCCAGTCCCAGCGCGCCGCACAGCATGTCGGGCCGCGTCATCACGGCCGGGAAGTAGACGATGCGCGAGAAGAGATACAGTCCCGCGGCCCAGCAGGCGGCACGACCGTCAGTGAGGAATACCCGCCCCAGCCGGTACAGGATCCAGGTGGCGATGACGCCGGCGACCAGCGATGAGAACCGGGCGACCGGTGTGCTCGGGCCAAGCAGTCCGTAGAAGAAGGCCTCCCAGTAGAAGTAGAGCGGCGGGAGGGCAAACAGGATTTCGTCGGTCCGGTAGAAGGCACTCTCCGGGTCGCGGACCGGCATGTAGGGAATCCGCGGCACGCCGTCTTCGAGGATCGTCCATCCCGGAACAGCGAAGTAGTCTTCGTCCTGAGCCGGGATCTGTCGCTGGATGACCGGCAGCCGCAACACGACGAACAGAAGCGTCAGGCCGACCAGCACCAGCCACGCGCGGGACGGTTGTGCCTGCGGTTCGTCGATGGCTGCGGTTCCGCCTGCGTCCGGCATCATGGAGTCCTCAGCGTGTTCGGGGGCGTCGTCCGGGTGTATCGGCCGTCGTCTGGTGTCGACTTTCGGTCCACATCCGACCGGCCGGTAGCACCCGCTTTCAACGGGCTGTTAGGATATCGGACCAGTCGACCCTCGTGCATTGACCAGCAGAGAGAAACCGATGCCGCAGCGAATTCTCCAGTGGGCCGTGGTCCTTGTCTGTTTCACGATCGCAACAACATCCCCGACACGCGCCGTCGAGCATGTCGACGTCGCCATCTACGGAGGAACACCGGCCGGCATAGCAGCGGCCCTGGCCGCCGGTCGGAGCGGCGACGAAGTCCTGCTGATCGAACCGTACCGCCGCATCGGCGGGCTGACCACCAACGGTCTCTCGCATACGGACTTCCGGACGTTCGAGGGACTGAACGGCACCTACCTCGAACTGACCCGCCGCGTGCAGGAGTACTACCGCAACAGGTATGGAGCGGATTCGCCGCAGGCACAGGGGAACTTCCGCGGCACCCATGCCGAGCCGCACGTCAACCAGCTCCTCTTTGAGCAGATGCTGGCCGAGCAGCCGACGGTTCGCGTGGTGACGCGGCATCATCTGGTTGATGTCGATGTAACCGACGGTCCGAACCGCCGCGTGACCGAAGCCACGTTTGCCGGACCGGACGGAGGGCGGCTCGTCGTACATGCCCTGGTCTGGATTGATGCCACCTACGAGGGCGATCTGATGGCGGCGGCCGGTGTTGAGTACCGCGTCGGTCGCGAGTCGCGTGACGAGTACGGCGAGTCACTCGCTCCCGAAACTGCTGACGAGCAGGTGCAGGGGTACAACTTCCGTCTCGTGACGACGCAGGATCCGGACAACCTCGTCCGTCCCGAAGCCCCTGAAGGCTACCGCCGCGAAGACTACCTGCCGGTCATTCCGCTGCTCGAAGCCGGCCGGTTCGAGAGCATCTTCTGCAAACAGACCGGAGGCATCTACAAGGCGCATCGGCCGACGCTGCCCAACGGCAAGTATGACGTCAATGATGTCTCCCGTGGCCTGGTGCGGCTGTCCCTCCCGGACATCAACAACGCCTGGCCGGATGGCGATGCTGCCACGCGGCAGGAGATCTTCGACGCGCACGTCCGGCACAACGTGGGACTGCTCTACTTCCTGCAGAACGACGAGGCCGTGCCGAAGACCTTCCAGGACGAGGCCCGCACCTGGGGGCTTTGCCGGGATGAATTCGCCGACACCGACCACGTGCCGGAGCAGCTCTACGTGCGTGAGGCCCGGCGGATGGTCGGCCAGTATGTGTTCACCGAGAAAGACACCGACGTCGCGGAGGGGGACTCCCGGTCCGTCCTTCGCACCAATGCGATCGCAATGGGGGACTACGGGCCGAACTGCCACGGGACCGATCACGAGGGACCACGGTTCGGCGGTCGGCACCACGGTGAATTCTACAAGCGGGTTCCGCCCTATCAGATTCCCTACGGCGTGATCGTCCCGAAGGACTGCGTGAACCTGCTGGTCCCGGTTGCCTGCTCATCATCGCACGTCGGGTTCTGTGCGCTGCGGCTGGAACCGATCTGGACCTCACTGGGACAGGCGGCCGGGCACGCGGCTCATCTCGCGATTGCGCACAACGGCCCGGTTCAGGATGTCCCGGTTGCGGTGCTGCAACAGCGGCTACATGCGGACGGATCGAGCACGATCTACGTCAGCGATGTGTTGCCGGGGGATGACGACTACGCGGCGGTCCAGTGGTGGGGGACGCTCGGCGGACTGCACGGGATTCACGGACCGCAGCGTCGCCCGGGCGAGCGGGGCAGAAACGTCACCGGTCAGTACTTCGAAGCCTTCCCGGGGCACTCGGCCGACCTCGACGAGCCGCTCGATGCGGATCTGAAGCAGCGGTGGCTCGCGCTGGCGAAGGAGAACGGACTGTCGACGAACAACCTGAAGGCGGTGACAACACGCGGCGAGTTCATCCGTCAGGCGTATGCGATGCTTGATCGGCCATGACGTGCGGCGAAAGTCTCACCCGGCGTCGCGACGAATCGTGACCGAGTACGCACCATTGTTGTTTGCGAGCGATCCCCAGTTGTCGTTGACGCGAAAGTAGAGCGTACCGGAGACCGCCGGCGTCAGCGTGGTTCCCCGTCCCACGTCGAGAACCTTCCGCAGGCTGCCGTTCCCCTCGGCGTCGGGTGGTGTCTCGCTCTGGATGGCGGCGACGAGCCTGCCGATCGGCTTGCCGGAGGCGTACTCGATCGTGATTCCCTGCGGCTCGCTGATCCACGGCCGGGGATCGTCTGCCAGCGTCGTCTGTCCGGTGGCTTCGATCCGGTAGGTCTGTCCGGCTTCGACCCGCACGACGCTCGACTGCCAGCCGGCATCGGCGTTGACGTCGATCGTCACCTGTCCGCCGGGATCGAGCGAGACCCCTTCAACGAAGTCGATCGCGGCGCGTTCGATGTCGTAGCCGTAGCAGAGATTGTGGGCGAACAGTTCCCATTCGATCCACAGGGCCGCCATATCGGTCGTGAATGCGGTCTGCAGATGCCGGTAGAACGCCTGGCTGGTCAGGTAGTGGCTCAGCTCGCGGAACCGCTCCCGGTACCGCGGATGCGTATCGAGAAACTTGCAGAACGCCCAGCTCCACGCATAGGGACGGTCCTTGCGGGCGATGAAGTCGTTGGCCGACAGCTCGGTCATCCCCTTGACCGACCGGTACTCGCCGTCCGCGATCGCCCGGGCAATCATGTCGATCCGGCCGAAGCCGACGAAGTGGTGCGGATCGTCCGGCATGACGCCGAACTCCGCCCTCCCCTCCGCATCGACGCGATGCGTGCCGAACAGTTCCGCCATCCCTTCGAGATACCACAGTGGCGGCCGGACGGTGGCCGGCATGATCATCATGAAGCAGTGCGTGCCCTCGTGGATCATCAGGTGTCGACGGTAGTAGTCGTACTCCTGATCGTTCATCCAGAACTCGTAGTCCCGGTGACGGCCGTGGGCGAAGTCCTCGACGTCCTCTGGGAGCATGCCGGCGGCACGAAACCGGTCCCGATCCCGCATGATGTAGCCGGTCAACTGGAACGGTGCTCCGTCCCGTGCCGGCAGCGGTGGACCGAAGTACTCCGCCAGCGCCACCAGCGCCTGATCCATCAGTGCAGGCAGCGGAACCGCCAGTTCCGGATCGATGTCAGTCCACAGTTCCAGATGGGCCGAGGTGTAGCGGTGAATGCCGAACTGCGCCGCCGCTTCGGGGTCATGGCGGACCCGGTTGTCGTCGGGTCGGTAGACCTCCATGATCGGGACCGGCTGGGGTTCGGGCAGCGGGTCAGCGGCCGGTTCCGAAGCAGGTGTCGGCAAATCTGCCTGCGGATCGGGGGACGCAGATGCTGCCATCGGTTCCGGAGCGGGGTCCGGTTGCGGCGGCGTCTCTTCGGCGACGGGAACAGGTGCGTCCGTCGCGGCAGCGGCCGGGTGGGCGGAGGCGCCGGTCGATTCCTTTGCCGGCGCACAGCCACCCGTCAGGATCATTCCAGACAGCAGCAGGACAGACGGAACGAACCGGAACGACGCACCGTAACCGGTGTGATCCGTTAATGGCGTTCCCGTCCGGATGTCGTTCTCTCGTCCGGGCACAGCGTGGTCCCCGTGCTGCTCGTCGGAACCGGCTCAGTCGAGCTTCTGCTCGAGGATCGATTCGGTCTGGGCCTTGCGGTACTCCTTCAGCTTGTCCCGCAGGGCCGGTTCCTTCGTTGCCAGAATACTGACCGCCAGCAGGGCGGCGTTGACCGCACCCGCCTTGCCGATCGCCAGCGTACCGACCGGGATGCCCCGCGGCATCTGAGCCGTCGAAAGGAGTGAGTCGAGCCCGTCGAGCGACCAGGCAGACATCGGCACGCCCAGGACCGGCAGCACCGTGTGTGCGGCCATCACACCGGCCAGGTGCGCGGCACCGCCCGCCGCGGCGACGATGACCTCCAGGCCGCGTTCCTCGGCGGTCTCGGCCCATTCCGCAGCCGCATGGGGCGTCCGGTGTGCCGACAGCACGCGGCAGTCAGCGGCAATGCCGAACTCCGCGAGCATGTCGCGGCAGTGCTTCATGGTGTCCCAGTCGGACTTACTCCCCATGACAATCCCCACGCGCGGCGACGCTTCGCTACTCATGTTCTTAACCCTGTATGGTTCCAATGGACTCTATCCGCCCGCCTGGATGCGGCAGTGTAGCAGGCGGAATGCCATTTGCAGCCCATTTTGAGAAGGATTGAATCGACGTCGCCGATACGCGGTTTCCCGCCGTACGGACGATGAGTTACAGTCCGGACACTGGTCCGGCTCTCCCTTGCCATCACACGTTGGAAAGCTCCATGCAACTGCCTCAGTCGATCCAGGATACGCTCGCCAGTTATGGACAGACGCATCTCGTCACGTGGTGGGACGACCTGAACGACGCCCAGCAGCAGGCGCTGCTGGCCCAGCTTGAAGAGATCGATTTTCCGCTGATGGAACGGCTGTTCGCCCAGCGGGACGCGAGTAGTGCCGACTCCGCCGCCCAGTCCTCGCACGATCGTGCCGCCAAAGCCGAGCCGCCGGAAAACCTCCTCCGTCTCCCGAAGACCGACGCCGACCGGTCCGAGTGGAACGCCGCCGAGTCCCGCGGCCTGGCTCTGCTGCAGGCCGGCAAGGTGGGGGCCATTCTCGTCGCCGGCGGGCAGGGAACGCGGCTCGGTTTCGACAAGCCGAAGGGGATGTTTCCCATCGGGCCGGTCAGCAACAAAATGCTGTTCCAGATGCACTGCGAACAGCTTGCGGCCCGCTCCCGCGATGCCGAAGCGCCGATCCCGTACTTCATCATGACCAGTGCGGCGACGCATGCCGACACGGTCGCCTGCTTCGAAGAGAACAACTGGTTCGGGCTGCCCAAGGGAGACGTCTACTTCTTCCAGCAGGGATCGATGCCGGCCGTCGATCACCGAGAGAAGAAGATCCTTCTCGCCGAGAAACACCGCATTGCCACCAGTCCGGACGGTCACGGCGGCATTCTCAAGGCGCTGGCCCAGACCGGCATGCTGGATGTCATGCGGGACCGGGGACTGGAGTATCTCTACTACCATCAGGTCGATAATCCGACCGCCATCATGTGCGACCCGGTCTTCCTCGGCTTTCACGAGCAGACCGGTTCCGACATGTCGACGAAGGTCGTCGCGAAGGAGTCGGCCGCCGAGAAAATGGGCGTGATGGTGAGCGTCGACGGGCAGACCGAAATCATCGAGTACAGCGACCTGCCGGACGAACGGGCCCAGGCGACCGACGACGAGGGGAACCTGCTGCTGTGGGCGGGGAACACTGCGATTCACGCGTTCAGCCTGGCGTTCCTCGAGCGGCTCAAGCGGGACGGAATCGACCTGCCCTACCACATCGCGCACAAGCCCGTTCCCTGCCTGAACGACGACGGCGCGCCGGTCGAACCGGATGACAAGAACGCCAACAAGTTCGAGCAGTTCATCTTCGACGCCCTGCCCGAAGCCGCGACCGCCCTGGTCGTCGAGGCAGACCGCGACCGCGAGTTCAACCCGGTCAAGAATGCCGAGGGCAAGGACTCGCCGGCCACGTCACGGGACGCAATGATCCGGCTGCATCGCCAGTGGCTGCAGGACGCGGGGGCCGAAGTGGCCGACGGTGTCGTGGTCGAGATCAGTCCGCTGTACGCTCTGGACGCCCGGCAGCTGGCGGCGAAACTTCCCCCGAACGCTCGTTTCGATTCGGATACGGTGCTCGAATAGAATCTGGAAAACGTTGCACGGACTGCGGGACGTCTGCCGCTTCAGATTGCGGATGTGACGTCTCATCGAGCAGATTGCGCGACGAGCGATCACTTTACATAGCGAGTTTGTACGTTGCGGGCCGCGTTCACACGCACTCGGTGAAAGAGACTGACAATGCTGCATGCTGTCATCATGGCGGGCGGAAGTGGAACCCGCTTCTGGCCCGAGAGCCGGCAGTCGATGCCGAAACAGTTTCTGCGGCTCGCCGGCGAACGATCGATGATCCAGGGAACCCTCGATCGCTGCACGCCGTGGATCGATCCGACCAACGCCTGGGTCGTTACCAATGCGGTCCAGGCCGACGAAACAGCCCGGCACCTTCCGGAAGTCCCGCCGGAACAGATTCTGGTTGAGCCGTGTGCCCGCAACACGGCACCCTGCATCGGGCTGGCGGCGATTCACCTGCTCAGGAAAGATCCCGATGCCGTGATGCTGGTGATGCCGGCCGATCACGTCATCGGTCCACCCCCCGTCTTCCGCGAGGCAGTCGAGGCGGCCGCAAAGCTCGTCACCGACGATCCGAATCGTCTGGTGCTGTTCGGTGTCCCGCCGAACTACCCGGCGACCGGGTTCGGGTACATCGAGCGGGGTGATGCCGTTGCCGGTTCCGATCGGGCCTACGCCGTCGCTTCCTTCCGCGAGAAGCCGGAACGGGCCGTTGCAGAGGAGTACGTCGAGAGCGGTCGCTTCTACTGGAACTGCGGCATCTTCGTCTGGAAGGCGAGCCGGATTCTGGAAGCACTCAAGACGCATGAGCCGGAGATGCACGCGGCACTGCTGCGACTGGCGGAGCAGATCGGCACGCCGGAGTGGCAGGGTGCTGTCGAGACCGAGTTCCCCGCGATGAACTCGATTTCGATCGACTACGCCGTCCTCGAACGGGAGCGGGGCAGCCTGTGTGTTCTGGAAGCCCCCTTCCGCTGGGATGACGTCGGAAGCTGGCATGCCATGCCCCGGCTGCACGGGCAGGATGACGAGGGGAACACAGTACTGGGGACGCACTGCGGCGTAGAGACCCGCAACTGCGTGATCCGTTCCAGCGACGATCACATGATCGCCACGCTCGGCCTGGACGGCTGCATTATCGTCCACACACCGGATGCCACACTCGTAGCACAGACCGATGACGAGAATGCCATCAAGCAGCTCGTCTCCCGCCTGAAGGAATCGGGACATGAGCGACTCCTCTGATCGGCCCGATCCGAATGCGGCCCGCGACGAAGCCGCCATGGATGCGGTGCCGGACGACGGTCGCCTGATGGGGCTCGACTACGGTACGGTCCGCGTGGGCGTTGCCGTCTCGACGCCGGAGCAGTCGATCGCCAGTCCGTTCGAGAACTACACCCGCCGGGGTGAGAAGGCGGACGCGCGGTTTCTGAAGGAGACCGCGGACGAGAACCGGATCGTCGGCATCGTCGTGGGACTTCCCCGTCACACTGGTGGCGAGGAAGGGACGAAGGCGGCCGAGGCGCGAGCCTTCGGCAAGTGGGTCGGCGAAGTGACCGGCCGGCCGGTCTGCTTCTGGGATGAGCGGTTCACGTCGTCGGTGGCGGAGGACTACCTGCGCGATGCGGGAGTCCCCTGGCATCGCCGCAAGGAGCGGCTCGACATGCTGGCGGCCCAGATCATGCTGCAGTCGTTTCTGGATCGTCGTCGTCACCAGGCGGAGCAGGTCGACGAGCCGGGCGATGAGGATTCGGCGGCGCAACCGTAGAGCGCTGTCGCCAGGGTGCCACGGGCTTTGCCCGTGCGTAGGGTGACGCAGGGCCGGTTCCCACTGGCCGGCAATAGCCGGCCCTACAGAGCTCAGCAACCGCACTGCTGGACAAGCCAGCAGTGGCACCCGAGTGATGGACCAGTGGCAACTGCCACCCGTCAGATCACCATTCAGCCGCTGGCGGTGAGCTGCCGGGTAATGCCGGTACGAAGGTGCTGGGGATGTCGCTACGCGTCGGGTGGCCCGGACGACCTGCTCGTCCGGGTCGCGCAGCGACAGGAGGACGTGTGAGAGGATCCGGAGGCCGAAAGCGTTGCCTCGTGTGGCTGCGCCATCCCGGTTGACGAGCAACCGGGGCGACCCTTCGAGGGGGGGGGCAATCCAGGGTGCCACGGGCTCTGCCCGTGTACGGGGTCGCGTCGTTTCAACCGGCCGGCAACAGCCGGCCCTACAGAGCTCGCACCAGCCCCGGCTCCTCCGTGTCTCTGTGCCTCCTATGAAAATAGACATGGGTGGCACGTCCCAGAACGGAGCGGAGCGGAGTGATGGGCGTGGTTCGAAAGG